>Ga0265331_10003014_pt1 | contig 11057 bp, 6 predicted proteins | sample 41923metaG_FD_202088 | JGI IMG/M metagenome (GOLD analysis project Ga0265331, IMG submission 202088) | Rhizosphere microbial communities from Carex aquatilis grown in University of Washington, Seatle, WA, United States - 4-19-23 metaG | ecosystem: Host-associated > Plants > Roots > Rhizosphere >...
GACCAAACGGGCCGGCCTGGTCGACGCTCAGGGAAGATTGCCGAACGCCGGCCGCGCCTTGCTGGCCGATTCGATCGCGACGATGTTGAGCGCACTCAGCGGCACCTCGACCGTGGTCAGCTACATCGAATCGGCCTCGGGCGTGGCGGCGGGTGGGCGGACGGGGCTGACCTCGCTGACGACCGCGGCCTTGATGGTGCTGGCCTTGTTTCTGACTCCCTTGATCCTGATCGTCCCGGCCGCGGCCACCGGCCCCGCCCTCGTCATCGTCGGTGTGTTCATGATGCAGTCGGTCGTCGAGATTCCGATGGATGATTTCATCACGGCGGCGCCGGCGGTGCTGACGATCTTCGCAATTCCCCTCACCTTCAGCATTGCCCAGGGAATTGGCATGGGGCTGATCCTCGCCGCGCTGCTGGCTCTGGCCCTCGGCAAGCCGAAATCATTCACGCCGGTCGGCTACGTGGTCGCCGCGGTTTTCTTCCTGGAGTTTTTCAAGATCTGGCCTTTTTCCGGTTGAAAGCGGCCTCGCCGTTCAGATTGCGTGCGGGCCGCGCAATCCAATCGCCTTGAGCTATCCCACTACGATGATGCCGCAATGTGGTAGGGCGGGACCGCCGGGCCCGCCGCGAATTTCCTTACGGCGCGCCCAGCGGTCACGCCCTACCTGCTGAAAAGGAAAATGCCTTGGGCCGTTGGCGTCAGGTCCGTTTTGCGGGCCCCCGCCAGATCGTGCAGAGCAGCAGGGCGGTCAGGCCACCGGCGGTGATGCTTGATCCGAGAAAGGTCTTCACCAGCTCCGGCAGGCCGGCGACCAGCCCCGGCTGGGTCGGCAACCCGATTCCGATGCCAAGGGAGAGCGCCACGATGATGCCTTCGCGCTGCCCCAGGCCGGCACCAAGAATCAGGCGCAGGCCGGAGACCGCCACGAGTCCGAACAGGAGCACCGCCTGCGCCCCGATGACCTGCGGCGGCAACAGGGTGATGAGCCGGCCCACCGGTGGGAACAGTCCGAGCAAGGCGAGTATGCCCGCCATGACGTAACCGACCCGCCGGGCCGCCACGCCGGTGATCTGGATGACCCCATTGTTCTGGGCGTAGGTTGCGCTGGGAAAGCCGCCGAACAGCGCGGACACCGTGCTGGTGATGCCGTCGGCCAGCACGCCGCCCGTCAGCCGTTTCCAATGCTCCGGACCGGAGGTATCCAGGCCCGACAGCTGCGAGGTGGCGGTCATGTCCCCGATGGCTTCGAGCAGCGACATCAGGTAGATGAAGGCGAACGGCACGGCGAGTTCCCATTGGAAGGCGAAGCCGTGCGGCAGGAACTGCGGCCGGGTCAGCCAGCGGCCGTCGCCGGCCGGCAGATGCGGCAGCGCGCCGAGCAAGGCGCACAAAATCACGCCGACGATGACGCTGAACGCCATGCCTGCGACCCGGGCCCAGGATTTGCCCAGGGCTTGGGTGACCGCCACGACGGCGACGACGACGGCACCGACCACGAGGCTGAGCCACGGCGGGGAGGTCGGAGTGAGCGGGGTTGCGAGGTTGAAATAGGCGGCGGGGATGAGGGAGAGACCGATCAGCAGCACGACCACGCCGGACACGAGCGGGGTGAACACCGAGCGGAGGTGCGAGATGAACGGTGCGAAGACGATCTGCAGTGGCGCGGTGAGGCAGGACAGCCCGAGCATGAGCGCGAGACCGCCGGCCTGGCCGGCCTGCGCGAGCACGCCGATGAAGGCGAAGCTGATTCCCGTGACGCTGAGCAGGCCCGACCCGATCGGCCCCCGGCGGCGACATTGCAAAAAGGTGCCGAGGGCGGAGGAAAGCAGCGCCATGCTGACGAGGTAGGCGGTCTTGTCCGGGGCGAGGTGCAGCGGTTGGGCGAGCAGAAGCGGGGGCGTGATCGTGCCGACGATCATCGCGGCCACGTGTTGGGCGCCGACGAGCAGCGCAGTGCCGGCCGGCAGCCGGTCCTCGAGGCCATAGACGATGCCGGCGGGCCGGGCGACGGGTTGCGGAGGCAGGTCTTGCATGCGGAAAGCGCCGGTCAGGGAAGGAGGTTGGAGCGAAGGTGACGAGAAAAGAAAAGGCCGCCCGGAAAAATTCGGGCGGCCTTGGATTCTAAATCCGGAGCGGCAAGGCTCAGAAGTTGTATTTGACGTTGAACGAGACCGTGGTGCCGGCCAAAGGCAGGATGGAACCGTTGCCGTAAACCGGATTCGGGGGAGCCCAGTTCTTTTGATTGGTCACGTTGCCGACGTTGATCCGATATTCCCACTTCTTGCCGTAGTGATACCAGATGCTGCCATCGACTTCATATTGCGTCGGGATAACCAGCGTGCCGGCGGCGTTGTTGTTGATCGGCCCGGTGACCAGGGCGTTCGTGGAAAACCCCCAGCCGTTGTCGAACGAATAGGAAACCAGCGCGTTGGCGGAAACCTCGGGCAGACCGGAAGTGCGCCAGGAGGTGACGGTGGAGGGCAGTTGAGCCTCGTCGCCCACCAGTTCGCTCGGTCCGACAAACGGATAATCGCTGAATCCCCCGCTGGAATTCTCGGTCCGGGCGTGGATATAGGAGAACGACATCGTGGCATAGAGGTGCTTGTCCGGCTGGTAATTCATTTCTGCTTCAAGGCCGTACACCTTGTATTTTAAAATACTGGTGCCGCTGGTCTGCTTGGCCGTGCGGTCCTGGTCAAAAACCGCGAAATTCAAGAACACCCGATTGTGATCGAGGGCATATTTCGCGCCCGCTTCGTAGAGAGTGCTGGGCTGCGTGAAGGCCGCCTTGGCGAGATAGGGTTTGCCGTTGCTGTCCAGGTATGGCACGCCGCCGGAACCCGCCCAGCCATTGATGCCGCCGCCAACTCCCACCGCTCCGGACGTGTTTTGACTGTAGTTATAGGTGAGGTAATAGGTGGTGTTTTGGTCCGGTTTGAAGAGCAGGCTGCCGTTGACGCTGGGGATCGCCACGTCGATCGAAGCGGAAGGATAGGGCGCAACGGTTACGTTCCAGAATGACGTGTAACCGGCGGACACGGCCGGCGACCATAACGGGTCGCGCACAAAAGCGCTCATAAAGTCTTCGCGTGCGCCCATCACCAGGCTCCACTTGTCCGAAAGCTTCCAGTCCGTCTGGATAAAAGGTCCGATCGTGGTGGCGTGGCTGTCGTTGGTGTCCCCGTTGTTGACGCCCGGCGTGCCGTAGCGATTCGACCAGCCCGGGATGGGGACGGCCGGCGTGAACGGATCGGATTGAGAGGGAGGAAAGCTGCTCGAGTTGTAGACGTTGATGAAATTGTGGTCCTTGGTGAGATCCCACACGTTCGCGGGCTCGAAGAAATAGTCGTCATAGGCCTTCGTCCGCTGATACTTCAAGTCCAGTCCGGCGTTGATCGTTCCCGCGGATTTCTTCCAGATAACCTCAGTGCGATTCTCCGCAAACCAAGAGGGATCGATGATCTCGGAATAATAATAGCTGCTCAGCGTATTGCGCGCCGTGTAGCTGAAGAAGGTGTTGTTCACGACCTTGAGGCTGTCGCTGGCCAGATAGGTCTGGATCGCCTGGGCATTGAACTCCCGGCCGATGGAGTGATCGCCGGGCTTCAAGAGCCGGTCGTGGCGATCGAGCTGAACCGTCGGCCCGAGGGCGAGACTGTTGAGAACCCCGCCTACATTTTGGGAATTCTGCGGATCGGACGGGGCGCCGGGAGCGTTGTTGTTGTTGATGCCGGTGATGTAGTTGCCGTTGTCGATCAGGTCCTGCGTGGGGCGGTTGAAGCCCCAGTTCTCGGTGTAGCGGTACCAACTGGCGGAGGAATTCAAGAACAGGTCGTACTTTTCCGTCGGGCGAAACTCCAGGGCGCCGTAAAAGGAATTGTTCTTGTTGTAATAGTCGTGCCAGTAACCGCCGCTGTCGGTGCCCGAATAGCTGAAGCGATAGGCGAGCTCCTTCGAGAGAGGGCCGCCCGTGTCGATGTTCCATTCCTTCTGTCCATACGAACCGACCGTCGCGCTGATCGAGCCCTTGTCGGCGTCGAAATAGGGCCGCTTGGTCACGAGATCGATATAACCACCCACATACATCGAGGAGCCCTGCACCGCCGTGGCGGGGCCCTTGACGATGTTCACCGACTCAACCGAATTGAAATCGAGCGGCAGGCCGTTGCCGTTGGAGGTGATGCGACCGCGCACGCCGTTGATGAAAAGGTCGGCCGTCTGGCCGCGGATCGACGGATTGGAGGGAGCGCCGAAATTCGTCGTCGTGTACGAGCTGGAGGTCAGCTTGGTGAAGTCGAGCACGCTGGAGATGTTGATGTCGCTCAGCTGCTGCCGGGAAATGATCGTCACGTTGCGCGGGATATCGACGATGTTGTCGTCGGTGCCGAACACCGAGCTGAACGGCCGCGCGGTGGGCAGGATCTGCTTTTCCAGCGGGACATCCTTGACCTCGAAATTCTCGAGTTTGGTGACCTCTTCCGTGGAAGAGCTGGTCGAAGCGGCGGACGTGGTGGTGTCGGAGCCGGCCGCCGGCGGCTGGGCGGGGGTGCCGGCGGCCGGGGCCGGCGGGTTTGTCGTCTGGGCCGCGAGGTGCCCGGACAGGCTGAAGCCTAGGAGCACCGTGAGGAGCGTGCGCGTTGGGTGGATTTGCATGAGAGGTTTTTGAATGGTTAGGTGCGTCTAATGTCAGCACGCCTTATGCCATAGGGTTGGCGTTTTTCCAGCCCGACTTGGGAAAAACCTCGGCGAACGCGAAATAGTCTTGCGGTGGGGTACGGACCTTGCTCCTGCCTTGCGCCGCAACAATGAAACGGCTCTTTTTTCTCGCGCTGCTCCTGACCGCGCTCGGGCCCGGTCTGCGCGCCGATGTCCCCGTCGTTTTACTGGCCGCGGCCACTGACGCGGAGCTTCAACCGGTGCTTTCCCGTCTGACGGGCGTGCAAACCGAGCGACGGGCTGCCTGGACCTTCTGGCGCGGGACCCTGGCTGGTAAAGAAGTGGTGCTCACCCGCACCGAGGGCGACCCGCTCAATGCGGTGGCCGCCACCACCCTGGCCATCCGCCATTACGCTCCGCGCCTGGTCATCACCTTCGGCGCCGCCCGCGCCCACGATCCGGCCCTGCGCCCCGGCGACGTGGTGGTGAGCGACAGGTTCGCGGCTTTCGACGGCATGTACTCGTCCGTGACTCCGGGCGCCGGGGGCATCAACCCGCTCAAATGGAATCCGCTGCCGCACCTCCTGATGCATCCGGACGAAAAAGAGGTTCCGGCCGTGACTTTCCCGGCCGACGCCGGCCTCCTGGCGCTGGCCCAAAAATTGCACCCGGCCCGCGGACGCCTGCTGAACGGCGTGCTGGGCTCGTCCGCCCAGGTCAACCGCGAGGCGGACCGCATCGCCGTGTTGCGCGCCCAATGGAGCACGAGCTGCGAGGATGGCGAATCGGCCCACGTCGCCGGCTGCGCCGAACTGCTCGGCGTGCCGGCCTTCGGTCTGCGGGTCATCGACGGCACCGACGGCGAAGCCGCGGAATTGGTCCGGCAACTGGTGGAGGCCATGCCGTGAGAGCAATGGCCATTTTCCTTTTCGTACTGGTGACGGTCCTGCCGGCGGCCGAGCCGGTCGACGTGCTGGTCCAGGGCGCCGAGAAGCTGGAGGTGCAGGAAGTCGTCGCCGCCCTCGAGCATCCGCAGAAACAGTCGATCGGCCCCTTCAGCTTCTGGGTCGGGCGAATCGGGCCGCATCGCGTCGCCGTGTCCCTGACCGGCCAGGCGCTGATCAACTGCACCACCGCGACCCTCCTCGGCATCGAGGAGTTTTCCCCGAAACTCATCGTCAACGAGGGCACCAGCGGCGCGCAGGTGCCTTATCTCGGGTTGCACGACATCATCGTGGGTCGCCGCGCACTGGACTACGGCGGCCTCGCCGCGCCGGCCCGCGCGGCCGGGCAGGGGAGCGCAGCGCTGGCCTGGATCCCGGTGCCGCAGCGGTTGCGCGATCCGGCGACCGGCCAGCTCGTGGAATTTCCCGATGGGTTTCCCGGTGACGAGGCGGCGCTGGCGGTCGCGCTCCGCACTCGGAACCCCATGGCGCGGGTTTTCCCCGGTATCATTGGCTCGGCGCACGAGGTCAACCTGGAGCTCGATCGCGTGGCGTGGTCGCACCGCACGTTTGGCATGGACGTGGAGGAGATGGAGTCGGGCCATGTGGCGGCCATCGCCCACGCTTGCGGCGTCCGGTACATCGCGTTCCGCGTCGTGAGCGACGCGCCTTACGACGGCGTGCCGTTCTACCCGCAGGCCGCCCGTGCCACCGGCCTGTTCACCGTCAATTTCCTGCACAACCTGCCCCCGCTGTGAGCGCCGCCGCAGTTGACCGCATCCCGTTCCTGGCCAGCCGATGGGGAGGGATTCGCGGCCCCGGATTCTCGGTTTCCTTCTCTTCGCGGCGTTCTGCCCTGTGGCCGCGGGGGCGATCGGGACTCCGGCTGGAGCGGGCCGGTGACGCCCGAAGCCCCGCCGGGGACCCGGGTCCTGCGCCAGTTTCGGCTGGATATTTCGGGCCGGTACGCATGACCGGCCCCGCACAATTTCCTGAACGTCAACAGCCGGACCACAGAGTACGGGGCCCGCTACACCGGCAAAACCCCGCTGGACGTCGGCGAACCTCTTTGCATTTCTGCGCCTTTTGTGGCCATTCTTCCGCGGGTTTTCGGTGGCCTGGGTTTTCCCTGATGCCCGATTCCGAATATCCGCCTCAGCTTCATTCCACAAATGATCCTCGATTTCTCCCAGCTCGCCCCGCGCGATTCCTACAACTGGATGATCAACGCCATCACCCCGCGGCCGATCGCCTGGGTGTCCACGATCTCCGCGGCCGGCGCGACCAACCTCGCCCCGTTCTCCTTCTTCCAGGGCGTTTGCGCGAATCCGCCGACCCTGTTTTTCTCGGGCGCCAACGACCGCACCGGCAAGAAAAAGGACAGTGTCGTCAACGTCGAGCAAGTGCCCGAATTCGTCGTCAACATCGTTCCTTTTTCCCTGCGCGAACCGATGAACCTCACTTCCGCCCCGCTGCCGCACGGCGAGAGCGAATTCGAAAAATTCCACATTGCCACCGCGCCGTCGCTCCAGGTCCGTCCGCCGCGGGTCGCCGCCGCCCCGGTGGCCTTCGAGTGCAAACTCGACCGCATCGTCCGCTTCGGCGACGGTCCGTTGGGTGCCAACGCCATCTTTGGCACCATCCTCTGCGCCCATGTCGACGACTCGGTGCTTGGCGCCGACGGGACGATCGACCCGGTCAAGCTCGACACCATCGGCCGCATGGGCGGCGACCACTACGCGCGCACCACCGAGCTGTTCACGATCGTCCGTCCGCGCTGAGCGCCGGGGTCGGATCGAAGATGAAGGGATGATCTCCGGGCCGTCCCGGCCGGTCGGGAGACCGGCCCTCCATGGCACCGGCTTGATCCCATGGTGGGCGGGGTGCTCTCAGCCCGCGGGCGCAGCGTCCGCCGCCCGCAACCGCCCGTTTTCTGCGCGTTCGTTGCCGGAATCCAACCGTTCATCATTCCACGGTTGCCACCGGCGTCTGGCGGGTTTGTCTTAGCCTTCAATATGACACGCCTCCTTCGTTCCTTCCCCGCCGTGCTCCTTTCGCTCTGGGCTTGGTCCACTCTTTCCGCCGCCGAACCAGCCGCGCCCGCGGCCCCGCGTTTCAGCGTCGCCAACATGGACGCCTCGGTGGACCCCCGGGCCGACTTTGCGCACTATGCATTCGGCGCCTGGCTGAAGAACAATCCGGTGCCCGCCGACAAGTCCCGCTGGGGGGCCTTCAACGAGCTCGACCAGTACAACCAGAACGCGCTGAAGGGAATTCTTGAGACGGCCGCCGCCCGCTCGCACGAACCGGGTTCGGTCGAGCAGAAGGTGGGGGATTTCTATGCCTCGGCCATGGACACCGCCGCCATCGATGCGGCCGGACTCAGACCTGTCGAAGCCGACCTGGCGCAGGTCGCGGCCGTCGCCTCGCCCGCCGATTTCGCGCGCACGCTCGCCACTCTCCATGACGAGGGCGTCGCTGCCTTGTTTCGGGTACGAGTGGACGCCGACCAGAAGAAAAGCGACATCTATGCCCTGCACGCGTCGCAGGGCGGCCTGAGTCTGCCGAGCAAGGAATATTACACCGCCGAACAGTTTGAGAAACAGCGCGTGGCCTTTGTCGAGCATCTGACGAAGATGTTCACCCTGGCCGGGGATGCGCCCGAGATTGCGGCCGCAGGGGCGCGGACGGTCTTCGACATCGAAAAATCCCTGGCCGCCGGCTCCAAAACTCCGGTCGAACTCCGCGACCGGCTGGCCAACTACAACAAGATGTCGACCGCGGATCTCGCGGCCAAGCTGCCGGGCTTTCCGTTCGCGGTTTATCTGGACGGTCGCGGCATCACGGGACCGGCCGCCGCGGAGGTGATCGTGGGCCAGCCGAAGTTTTTCGAGGCGTTGCAGGAACAGCTCGCCGCCCGCCCGCTGGCCGACTGGAAAACCTACCTGCGCTACAAGGTGCTGCGCGCGGCCGCGCCCTATCTCGCCGCGCCGTTTGAGCAGGAATCCTTCCATTTCTACGGCACCATTCTGCAGGGCACGCCGGCGATGGAACCGCGCTGGCAGCGCGCCGCCCGCGTGGTCGACGACCAGATCGGCGAGGCGCTCGGCCAGCTCTACGTCGCCCGCTACTACCCGCCCGAGGCCAAGGCCCGCATGGACACCATGATCAAAAATATCACCGACGTGGTGCGCGAACGCCTGCAAAACGCCGCGTGGATGACCGAGCCCACCCGACAGAAGGCCCTCGCCAAGTTCGACCGTTTCTACGCCAAGGTGGGCCATCCGGAAAAATGGCGCGACTACTCCACGGTCGCCGTCCAGCGCGAAAGTTATTTTGCCAACGTCCGGGCCGCGACCGCCTTCGAGGTGAAACGCACCACCACCCGGCTGGGTCAGCCCGTGGACAAGGCCGAGTGGGACATGACCCCGCCCACGGTGAATGCCTATTTCGATCCGACCGCCAACAACATCAACTTTCCGGCGGGCATTCTGCAGCCGCCGTTTTTCGATTTCTCGCTCGATGACGCCGTCAACTACGGCGGAATCGGCGTCGTCATCGGCCACGAGATCACCCACGGATTCGACGACCAGGGCCGGCATTCCGACGGCGACGGCAATCTGGTGGACTGGTGGACGGCGGACGACGCCAAGGCCTTCGAGGCCCGTGCGCAGAAGGTGGTCGACCAGTTCAACGGCTACGAGGCGCTCCCCGGCCTGCACGTCAACGGCCGGCTGACGCTCGGCGAGAACATCGCCGACCTCGGCGGCGTCAGCATTGCCTACGAAGCGTTGGAGCGTTCGCTGCAGGGCAAGGAGCGGAAGCTCATCGACGGCTTCACGCCCGAGCAGCGCTTCTTTCTCGCCTTCGCCCAGCTCTGGCGCACGAACATCCGCGAGAGCGAGCTCCGGCGGCGGATCTCCATCGACCCGCATTCCCCCGGCAACTTCCGCGCGATCGGCCCGCTGGTGAACCTGCAGGAATTCTACGACGCCTTCGGCATCAAGGCTGGCGACCCGATGTGGCGCGCCCCCGAACTCCGCGCGAAAATCTGGTGAACCGGGTGGACCGCGTTGACCTCAACGCGTCTTTTCCGGCGAAAATGCGGGAACGAGCTGGCTTGCGCCGACTGGTTATACCAATCGCCCTGAGCTGTTGCATCGCGACAAAGCCGCAACGAGAGGGCGGGCCCGCCGGGCCCGCTGTTCTGCTGGCCAGCGGAATCGCTAGGGCGCGCGCAGCGGTCGCGCCCTGCCCACTGAAAAGAGAAAATGCGCAGGGCGATTGGTATTAGCCGCGGCATTCGCGTTCGCGCAGCCAGAGAAAGATGACCGGGGTGACGATCAGGATGTGCACCAGGGAAGACAGCATGCCCCCCACCACCGGAGTGGCGAGCGGACGCATGACTTCGACCCCGGTGCGGTTCAGCCAGAAGATCGGCAGCAGCGAGGCGATCGCCGTGGCGACCGTCATCACCTTCGGCCGCAGCCGCAACCGCGCCCCCGCCTTCACCGCCTCCACCAGTTCCGCCCGGGTCAACGGTAGGGCGGGACCGCCGGGCCCGCCGTCTCGCGTCAATCCCCGCGCTCGCGCCGTTCCTTTTGCCGCCACCGCCTTGGCCACCGCCTCCTCCAGATAGATGACCATGATGACACCCGTCTGAATCGCCGTGCCGAAGAGCGCAATGTAGCCCACCCAGACCGCGACGCTGAAATTATAACCCAGCAACGCCTGCAACATCACGCCGCCGGTGAGGGCAAACGGCACCGCGAGGATGACATGCGCCGCCTCCGCCGCGGATTTGAAGGTCATGACCAGCAGGACGAAAATTATGACCAGCACGGCGGGAAAAACATACAGCAGCGTCTGCCGCGCCCGCAGCTGGTGCTCATATTGACCGGCGTACTCGACCGTCATGCCGGCATCGAGCTTCACGTCGCGGGCGACGCGCTCCTTGATTTCCTCCACAAAGCCGCCGAGGTCGCGGTCGCCCACGTTCGCCTGCACGAAGACCCGCAGGCGGCCGTTCTCGCTCTGAATCTCGTTCGGGCCGACCACCCGCTTGATGTCGGCGACCTGCCGCAACTGCACCGGAGCGCCCGACGGCGTCGGGATCGGCAACTCGCCCAGTTTGTCGAGATCCTCGCGGTCGGCCTGCTCCAGCCGCACCTGAATCGGCCAGCGCTCGCGGCCCCGGAGCGAGGTGCTGACCGTCGTGCCGCCGAACCCGGTCTCCACGTAACGGAGGACATCGTCGACCCGCAGCCCGTAACGGCCGAGATCGTCGCGCCGCACCGCAATCTCCAGGTAGGGCTTGCCCTGCACACGCGACGGCGCGACGCCCACGGCCCCTTGGATCTGCTCGATGACGCGTTGGACCTCGAAGGCCTTTTGCTGCAAGGCATCGAGGTTGTCGCCGAAGATCTTCACCCCGACCTGCGCCCGGATGCCCGT
>Ga0265331_10003016_pt1 | contig 11052 bp, 7 predicted proteins | sample 41923metaG_FD_202088 | JGI IMG/M metagenome (GOLD analysis project Ga0265331, IMG submission 202088) | Rhizosphere microbial communities from Carex aquatilis grown in University of Washington, Seatle, WA, United States - 4-19-23 metaG | ecosystem: Host-associated > Plants > Roots > Rhizosphere >...
TGAAGAAATTTGAAGGCCCAAACTTCGCGAATCCTTTAGCGCCCTGGAGCTTTTTGGAAAAATTGAAAAATTCGGTATTGCCGAAATTTACATCTATATCGCCCAGGGTTGTCGTTATATTACTGGTCCTGAGCTCAACAAACACCTTATCAAGCTCCTGCAGCTTTTCGGTGTTTCCCTCCGGCTGTATTGGAGTGCTTTCATCAGTGAGCGCGGCAGTGATATCGATGTCTTTGGAGAGCTTGCCCGTCATTTGCAGCCTGAAACCTGAATTAAGCGTAAGGTCACGGTTGTTTCCTATTGTAAAGCCGCGGAAAATTGTTCCTGATTTCTGCAAATCTGAGCCGGAGAAAATATCTTCGATAAAATCCTGTTTTATTTCAGCCACCTGTACCGTATCTTTTTTTAAAGTATCAAGCTTTGTAAGAAGCTCAAAGTGCGAGTATGTATCCGGTATATCAAACGGCAGATTGCGGTATGTAATAATGATATTTGATTTTTTTCTTGACGTATCAGCGCCAACAGCGGTAAGAAAATCTTTAGAGAAATATATTTTACCAAAACGGAGATCAACGCTGTAGTTTGAAGGCGGAATATCTGAGGAATCGGAGAAAACGGTAACGGTGTTTTTGATTATGAATTTATCGCCAAGAGATACAACTGAATCTTTTGGACTTAAAACCAATATTATTTTTTTGTAATTAACATTTTCGTAATCTTTCACCTGCGAAACAGAAACGGCGGTAAACATCAAACAGCCCGTTATGGCCGCTGAAAATGAAATTACTATTAAAAATGTCCGGTTCAACTAATACCTGGCAGTTTAAGCCTGCGCACACCGGAACCACCTACAAGCGCTTACCTAATTACTGCCGCTCAGCAGGTCATTAAGATAATACTTCTGGTAATCCGTGTGGTTGGCGACTAAATTTTCTAAAATTGGTATTAATTTTTCATCCGGTATTTTTTTTGTGGGATTCTTTAACTTATAATACGCCAAAATATTTTCCAGATTTGTGAACGTCATCAGATCAGGGTCGTCGAATTTGCTCCATTTCGCTCCGCTTGCGTAACTGTATACATCTTTAAAGAAAATGACATAGTCCCCGTTTGAATCATTATTCACATCGAATGTCCGGTATTTAATTCTAACAGGAAATTTATCTTCATCGGCAAACTCAAATGTCATCGACTTCTTGCTTCCCAGCCAGCCGGTCAGGTCCCTGCTTTTGATAACCTTTTTCAATATGAACTGTTTCATCTTTTCTATATTGGCATTATCATTTCTTACACAGCCGTGGGATAGAGCGCGGTATTCATTCTTAAGCAGGTAATTCTTGTTAGTGCCGTGAAAATACCGAAGAGAATTCTCATCGTAATGGACAACAAATAATCCAAGCGGATTATTCGGCCCCGGCGGAGTAGGTCTTACTGAATCTCCTGATTCCGGGTCCTTCCATGAAGGCCAGTTCCGGATGCGGAACGCTTCATAATGGCCGGTGTATGTTTTAGTGCTGGGTTTACCAAGCACATTCGGCCAAATATCTATCAGCACAGTATCGTTATTATATATCTGGTAAATCCTTGACTTAAATTCCGGAATGTTCAACTCCCAGAGAATTTTTGGATTCTCATCGAGATAATATTTAGGAACTGAAAAATTCAAAGTGAACTCAACAACGCCAAGAGTATCGTTAACAAGTTTTTTATCCACCGACCTGGACGATTGAATATCGGCTATTGCATCATCTGAAATAATCGGATAAATATCCCGCAAATAATCTTCTATCTGCCCATCCAGAGTTTCCGCGTCAAGGTTCTGCGGGTCGTCAAGAGGAATTGATACCTTTTGATATAGATTATCTGTTTTTGAAGTTTCATTTTTAACAGGTTCAGTTTTTGTAGAGTCGGCGCCTTTTGTAACGGCAGTAAGGGAATCGTTTAGCTTCTTTTTCTCATCCGGGCCTTTGCCAAATGTTCTTGTTCCGCAGCCGCTTAAAGTTAAATAATAACAAAAAGCTAACAAAAGCAGAACTACCGCGAAATTTTGTTTGTTTTTAATCAAATTTTTCAGTTTTTGTGTATATATCTGACAAATTTACCTTAAATTATTCTATTTATCAAACATATAATTTTATTAAAAAATTCAAAAAATCCAGATTTGTCTTTCCCTGTGAATGTTAAGCTCCGGATCAAAGAAGGAGCGCATTTGTTATTTAATCATCCCCTCTGGCGCCTAACGACGCCATCTCCCCCTGTTAGGCCAGCCTGTTGCAGGAGGGGGAGACCGTGTTGGAACACTTCACTTTATTACTATGGTTTCCCGTTTCCCAAGGGAATGAGATATCATAAATCTGTATCTTTGTAATACATATAAAATGGAATTCAAAGAAAAATTTTTCGACATAACGAATCTTATTCAAAAGGAATTTGACCGGAACCTTGGCATGTATGGCGATAAAATAAAGTGCGGCCGCGGCTGCTCTGAATGCTGTTCTCAGATTTTCAGTATAACATCTATTGATAGTTTTATCATACTGGAACACGTTCATTCGCTGCCTTCAGAAAGACAATCTCAGCTTAAGCAAAAAGCAAAGGATTATTTAGAAAAGAAAGCTTCGGAAGAAGAACCAAATCTTAAAATCCCATGTCCTGCATTAGGCGATGAAGGCGAATGTACAATCTATGAAGCGCGGCCAGTGATTTGCCGCCGTTTTGGGATGCCAATTTACGATTACAAGAACCCTTCAAACATTCATGCATGCCATTTGAATTTTGAAGACGGAGAAGAAATAGTTGATGCGGAATTGATCCCGAACCAGACCTCAATTGGCGTTAAATGGGATGAATTAAAGGAGCGCTTCAATGAACAAAAATCACCCGCCGAACCGCCGGCAAAAACTACAATCGCCGATGCAATCCTCGCAGCGTTTTCTTAGGAGTCAATTCTCTTGATTTTGAGCCTCATTCCGCTATTTATTTATATATTGCCTTAAATAGCTTTAAAGGCTAAATTAGCGCTTCCAAAAATCATATAAATTTAATCCAATTCTACCTGTATGGCGTTTGAATCTGATAAAATAATGTTCGAGATATACAAAGACACGCTGTATAATAAAAAGTACCGTGTTGTGTATTATACAGAATTAAATGAGAACAACAAGCACAGCGAAATAACCAGGGCGATGAGCGGGAATTCGTATTTTGACGGGTTCATAAAAGATTACCGTAAGGAAGAAGCGAAAAAAATTATTGAAGATATAGTTTTCAGCCTGAATGAAGGCGCCGAAATTCCCAAAGAAGAAATTAAAAGCAGGCTGAAAGAATACACGCCATAACAACAGGCTATTACCCGATTCACAAAACGCTCCCCAAAACTTTGGAACATAAATACAAGAATATATTCTTTGACGAGCTTTTCAATCATCTGAAATATACGGTGGGCGCCGTTCTTATCGCAGCGGGGCTTGTGTTCCTTTACAAACAGTTTATGGTTTCAGCCTCTGCGGAAGAAACATCAAGGTCAGAAGAATTTTTCGAAGGTTTTTTTGTGGCTCATTTGTTTTTCGCTTCTCTTACCCCCGCCGCTTTAATACATGTATACCGTAAAGCTCTGTGGATAGGAATAATCATAGCGATTATTTCTTCTTCATTAACCTGTACGCTCAGCGATATTATTTTCCCGTATTTGGGAGGCGAGCTGCTGAAATATGATATGCATTTTCATGTATGTATTATCGAAGAGCCGGTACTGGCATGGTCGTTTGTAATTTCAGGGGCATTGATCGGGTTTTTCCTTTCGCAAAAAGTAAGGAAGCTATCGCGTTACACGCATGGCGCGCATATATTGCTGTCATCGCTGGCAGCCGGAATGTACCTGGTTACTTACGGGGTGGGTATGTTTTCAATAAAAGCTCTTATTTTCGTACCTATTTTGATAATTTCTGTGCTATTGCCCTGCGTAATGAACGATATTGGCGTACCTTCATATATAGTGTCAGTCACAGCAAAACCCGGCGAGAACAGAAAAGAGCTGCTTGATGAAATACATCATGAACACCATGACCACCACCATTAGATTTGAGATTTAGGACAACATTACCAGGACATTTAATAAGGATGAATAATTCTACACTTCGGGGTTATCATCTGAGGCTTGAGGAGTTGTTTCAAACTCTTCGCCGCTCTCAACCGAAGACTCAGCAGCAGCCGTTTCTTTTCTCATAAGCCCCTTTGCTTTCCATAAACCCGAGACATAAATTATCAACGCAGAAAACACAATTGCGAGAGCCGCTTTAACAATAAGCCCGGCATGGATTATATTATAGTAAGAAATATAGAACGCAGCCAGCGCGGAAATATTTATCAGCATAAGCAATCCCATAGTTTTCAGATCATACTTGATAGGATAAAATTTTTGAGAGATGTAATGCATGTAGATAGCCATAGCAATATAGCTGAAGAGAGTAGCCAACGCTGCTCCGTATAAACCAATTACAGGAATTAAAATAAAATTGCCTGCAACGTTTACAATAGCGCCCAGCCCAGTAATAAATGGAAGATACCTGGTTTTTTTCTCAATATAGATTCCCGGCATAAGATTAATATATATGCCGTTGAATATATATGCGAACAAAACGATCGGCACAATATAAATTCCTGCCCAGTATTTTGGACCAATTAATGTTCCCCTTCCCAGAATAGGTATCTTTATGATGTCTTCGATAAAAAAAGTAATTACAACAAGAACTATTGAACAAAACCCGGTAAAATAGATCATTATTCCTGCGAATATTTTTTTGGCATTTGGATCTTTTGCCTGGTTCAAAAAGAAAGGCCGCCATGCGTAATCAAACATCGAGACAATTAACATCATAAAGATCCCGAGCCGGTAATTCGCATTGAATATGCCGACGTTCTCTTCGTTTGTCAGCAGCAGCATAACGGGCCTGCTGATAACCTGGATAATAATTGAAGAAAGTCCTGCCGGGATATAAGGCAAAGAGAACCTTAGAAGCTCATCAAGCAGTTTCCTGTTGAAGCTAAATGAAATGTTTTTAATAATGACCGGAAGAAGCATTAAAAATGTCACAACTGAAGATATGAGGTTGCTGATGAATATGGCTTCAAGACCCATTTTGTAAACGAGTATCAGAACAAGGTTCATCGCTACATTTACAACAATATTAACGATCTTAACGGCCGCAAAATGTTTTGGTTTACCGTCAAGTCTGAGCCGAGCAAACGGAACCAGAACAAGAGCATCAAAGAAGAGAATTACGGCTGTATATCTTATTATTGTAGTTGATGTTCCTTTAAGTATCCATAGCCCGGGAACGCTGCCTGAGAGCATTATAATAATTATTGAAAATATAGCAGAATTAACCAGTATAGCGAAGAAAGGCAGCGAGAAGTTTTGTTTTTGTGTGCCAAGTTCCTTTGTAGAAGCGAACTTAAAGAAGCCCTGCTCAAGCCCTGCTGAGTAAATTATGTTCATGAATGCAATAAATGCATAAACAACAGCTACTATTCCATACTCAGAAGGCGGAAAAATGTTGGTATAAAACGGAACGAGCAGGAAATTCAGGAAGCGCCCGATAATGGTGCTAGAACCGTAAACGAGCGTTTGCTTCGAAAGACTTTTGATTTTATCCAGCATATTAGGCGCTAATTTAGCTAAACAAAAAGGTCAACACAAAGTAAATTGCGTTGACCTTTTACGACTCAAAATACAATTCTTATTTCACCAAAGCCATTTTTTTGATATCTGTAAATGCTCCGGCCTGGAACCGGTAAAAATAAATTCCGGAAGCAAAGTTAACTCCGTTAAACGATATGTTATAAGAACCCGGGTCTTTATCTTCATTCAATAATGTTGTTATAAGCCTGCCCAGGATATCATATACTTTAAGCGTTACTCTTTGTTTTGACGGCAGGCTGTAATAAATAGTTGTTACCGGGTTAAACGGGTTCGGATAATTTTGCGAAAGGTAAAAAACAGTGGGTATCTCCGGCTTATCAGCGCTCCCGTTAAACTTATATGCCCTGTCAAAGATCATTTTGCCCGCTTCATCAAGGCTTGAAGGCTTAAGGTACGCCAGGTTCCCGGTGAAATCTGTAGAATCCACGCCGTCATTTATCAGGGTGTAGGCGTCAATTACGCTGATTTCATTTGACATCATTGAAGAGCTGTCAGTAGAATGAGTTACAGCATATTCATATTCCAGGAGCGCGTTTTTAGTATCCCCGCTCTTTATAAGCGCTCTTCTTGAAAGATCCTTTGCATACATAATAAATATACTATCGCCAGAGCCCGATCTGGTGATGCGGTTGTAATAACTTCGCAGCGCAAAATAAGAATATTGGTCAGCCCCCATTCTGTCATAACAATATATTATTTCGTTAAGCGCTTCATAGGCGGCATACCCCGTTTTGTACAGCTGAAGCATGTATTCAAAAGTCTGAACAGCCCCGGTAAAATCGTTCAGAAAAATTTTCTTTCTTCCTTCGGCTAAAAGCGCTTTATCATTTTCTACGGCGACCAAAGAAGGTGAAGCGGCAGCCGTATCAAAAAATCCCATACCGCGATCTATAAGATACACACTTTGCCCCGATAAAATCCCTGCTTGACGCTTGCCCAATGGGCCGCCGGCGCCGCAATAGTACGGTACGAAGAACACCGGCGCCCCGGCATCTTTAAATTTAGACAGTATTGGCGGATCTTCAACCCAGCAGTTGTTCCTTACAACAATTTGAGATCCTTTCACATTAGCGCCTTCAAGATAATTATAATAACCGAGCACGGTGTTGTTCCCATAGTCCATGTCGGGCAGGCTGTAATCCACAAACCGAATGCCATCTCCGGCCAGTTTACTTATCAGCTTGTTTTCGCCTCCGTCCCAAATAAAGTTTGTTCCATCGTTTACCGGCGAAAGTCTCGGGACAGATTTATATTCACAATATAAAGCGGATGTTTTGTTGCCGGTAATATTTTCGTTTTCAACGTCGTTATTGTGCAATTCAGGCGAGCTGTTCAGCAGTCTAACGCCAATTTGATAGCCTGAAATTTTGTTGTTGTTTACAAAGCCGCCGGGACAATTTAGAACGCCAATTCCCACTATAGAAAGCGAGGGAATTGTACCCTTAATTATATTGCCTTTTACAACGGCAATACCTGAAGAAACAGATATTCCTACCGGGATGTTTGTAATTGTATTATTAACTATATAGATGTTTCTTCCGCCGGTAACATTAATGCCAATTGAATTTGAGGTAGTGGTATTGCATCTGACAGTGTTGCCTGTTATGATAATGCTGTCAGAACCCGTGCAATATATTCCGCAAACATTGGCTACCGGCCCCGACCCGGTTTCAAAAACCGAATTCCTGACCAGAACGTTGCTCCGGTTATTTATGATCAAAGGGTAAGCGACAATATCGCAATTTGTAATGCTGATTTGATTTGAATAATTCCCGCCTGAATTTACAGAAGGATTAATTACAAGAGGCGTTTTGGTATTATCAATATTACAATTAGCTAAAGAAACAGGAGAGTTACCTTCAATTTCAATTCCGCCCCAAAGCCCGCTTTGAGAAGTAAAATAAACGATTGCATTGTTCAATACCTGAATTGTACCGCCTTCCAAAACCGTAATTTTCTTGTTCTCCGGCAATGCGATAACGCAGTCTGAAAGTATCTTCATACTGCCACCCCTGCAAATGACAATGTTCTCATTTATTAACAGCTGGTCAGCTACATTGCCTGTAATCAGAAGATTATCCCTGACGTATATTGTGCCCGGTATATCGGTTTCCCAAACGCTTCTTCCGAAAGTCGCAGCTCTTAATTTGCATTCCAGCCTATTGTAGTCAAGCGATACAGCCGGGCTGTTTGGCAGATTCGTTCCAAATTTCTGCCATTGGATTTTATCCGATTCTGAGCGGTAAACGCCTTTATCTGTGGCTACAAAGTATTCTTTCCTGTCAGGTAAATAATAGTGCGTTACAATGTCGTTAGCCGGGCAGTTAGGTAAATTACCTGTCATATCGGTCCACCTATTGCCCTGGTCAACTGAACAAAATACATGTTTTCCTGAAGTACCGGCCACTGTAAGCAATACCTCAGCGGGATCTACAGGATCAACTTTGATCTGTGTAAATAGATCTTCCGGGAAAATACCCGTTCCGCCTTTAACTATCCAGTTTTGGTCCCATGAAATCCCGGAATTCAAAGACCTGAAAACCAGATTCGGTTTATTAAACACAGGTATCCTGTTACCGGCTGTTATAAACATAATTTGAGAGTTTGCAGGACCTACTGCAAGGGCCGTAGGATTTGAACTCGGGATATCGGAATTCCAGATGCTGGATAACGGGGTAATGTCATGTTCGCTCCAATTTTGTCCGTAATCTTTCGACCTGTAAAAATCCAGCTCGTTGGGGTTAGCTTCATTGTTTCTGACAGTATAGAATATATTACCCAGCAAAGGGTCGGCCGCAATTGGCGCTAGCCAATCAGTCTTACCTGAATAACCTGATGCTTTGTGCCAGCTTATGCCGCCTGTAGCCGAATAATACAAATCCCCGGAATTATCAAGCGCGGTAACTACGGATCCCGGATTTGTGGAAGAAAACACCAGAGTTCCGCCATCACCTATAAGATTAGTTACAAACCAACCGCCGGAGGGGGAGTTTTTCAGAACGCCCATATCCTGGGCTCCCAGCAATAAAACCCCGGTATTAGTTTTACATGAAACAATTCTATATGGCTGAGTAAGAGCCAGGTTTGAATTTTCAGTATGAAAATGTTCCCCAAGGTCGCTTGAAAGATAAACTCCGCCGTCGCAGCCAATAATTATTTTGTCAGGATTATCAGCGCAAAAATCCATGCAATGGAAATCAGCCCTGGTTTCGCTGATTCCGCAGTATCCCGTTATACAAATAAAATTCTGGCCGTCTTTGCACTTATAGAAGTTTTGCGCGCCCATAAAGCAAATATCAGGATTAGAAGGACTTGCGGAGATAAACATATTATAATTGGCATTATTTCCGGCCCATAAAACGGGCAACCCACCGTTGATCAGGCTAAAGTTTTCACCGCCATTGGTAGATTTGTAAACATAATACGGATCAAACGAAGTATCTGCTAAATACTGATCGAACATTGTGACCATGTATAGAACCTGCGGGTTTGATTCGCAAAGCGATACTCCTGTTCTGCCATTTGGCAGATTTGTTATATGCGGAAATCCTGTACTTGTTTTTTGTTGAAAAGAAGCTCCGCCATCGGTTGATTTCCAATAGCCAATACCGGGAGTGCCGCAAAACGGACAATAGTTCCCGGGACCAACAGCATATACTTTCATTCCGTCGGGTGATATCGCCACATCGGTGCACTCAAGCGGATCTCCCGAAGCGGGAATTATTCTGCTCCATGTGACGGCCCTGTTACCGCTTTTAAATAATCCGGATGGAGTAGCTGCGTACAAAATACTGTCTCTGACGGGATCGACGACAATTTTATAAAATCTTGTAGCTGAGGGCAGGCCGGTAGAAATAATTTTTTGCCAGGTTTCGCCATAGTCGGTAGACTTGAATATGCCTTCTCCCGGATATGCAAGGTTTGTCCATACGGCATCTCCCGTCCCATAATAAAGGATGCCGCTCCGGTAATCAATATCTAGAGAGCCGCACGATAAAACCGGTAGCATATCAGTTTTCGGAGTCCAATGCTGGCTTCCGTCAGTTGACTTCCACAAACCGCCTGCGGCTCCGCCCAGATATATTATTCTTGTATCTCTTCTGTCAAATTTAACGAACCCAACTCTTCCGGCATATCCTTCATTTGTGGGAGAAGGGCCGATATTTCTCCACACGCCTGATTCCAGGCCGCCGCTTTGTTCGCCGGTGAAATTATAATCAGAGGCAGATACATCTTTATTTGGGATTGAAGGGCCGAAGTTTTTAAACTGTTGGGATTGGTAATTAGGGAAAAAAATACTTTGGTTATTGGTTAGTCCCAAATAACCGCAGAATGAATCAAGCAAGAACAATATTACCAGCAAAATAAGTATACCAAAAATTAAACTTAATTTGGTATAGAGGACTCTTAATGATTTCATCGCAACACCTTTCAGACTAGGGCTATAAGTCTATGAGCAAATAAAAATCTTTTTATGCCGCGCAGAAACAAAATATCTCCAGTAAATCTGCTTTTTAAAATCTATGAAATATAAAGATAAACATGTGTTAAATCAAAGTGCAAAAATCATTTTTATAAAAATGGAAAAAGGCATTTGGGATATATTATCAATTATGCAAAAGTTCAAAAAAAGGCTTAAATTTTAATGAATATGCTAAATTTGAGGTAATTTTGTTATAAAGCCTCAGACATTTTTTGAAGAAAAATTAAAAAAACCCGCCCTGAATTTCTTCAGAGCGGGTTTTGAAAAACCAGAACTTAAATTTAGTTGAATTGAATAGTCAATGTGCCGGAAGCAAGCGTAGCCTCATTGCAATCAATGCAATAGATCTGATAAGTGCCTGACTTGTAAAAAGTGATCTGTTTATAAAACCAAACCCAATCATTTTTAGAATCCAGGTAAATTGTGTTATCATAATCGCCGTTGCGGTAAATTTCAAATCTTACCGATGAACAATTAAGGTTGTACGGTATTTTTACCAGCACATCAAGATAACCTCCATTGGAAGAAATATTGAAGACGCTGCTTTCGCCATTGGGATAACCATCGCTGGAAACGCTTTCGCAAAAGTACATCTCCTGCGCTTTAACATTACCGGCGATTGCGAAGAATCCCAAAACCACAAAACATGCAACCAAAAGTTTTTTTAACATGAAATTTTAGCCTTTCTGTTTAAGTTCGCAAAATGTAAAACTAACGCATTTTAATTGTGACTCTACCGGTGGCAACAGAGCTTCCGTCTTTAGTCTGGCAAACGACTTTATATTTCCCTGCTGAATAAAAAGTATAGAACTGGTCGAAAAATATATAGTCCCAGTCAGGCTGTACGTCAAAAGGCTTTGTATCCTGA
>Ga0265331_10003018_pt1 | contig 11047 bp, 11 predicted proteins | sample 41923metaG_FD_202088 | JGI IMG/M metagenome (GOLD analysis project Ga0265331, IMG submission 202088) | Rhizosphere microbial communities from Carex aquatilis grown in University of Washington, Seatle, WA, United States - 4-19-23 metaG | ecosystem: Host-associated > Plants > Roots > Rhizosphere...
CATTCGTTGGGTTTTCGGTTTCTCGTTGGCTGCCTCATAATGTCGAGCAACGAGCAATGAAATTCCTGACTCTGCAGTACTACAGCGGAGTTTATAACATTCAGTCTCCGGTCAATTCGGATTTCAGTGACGAGCAGCTCCTGCTGATGATCCCCGATTTGATGCGCCTCTCGGGTCCAGTGAATCTGAATCTGAAGGGAACCAGGGTCAAGAACATTGACGAGCTGAAGCGCCTCAAGAGCCTTATAGGGCTCGATCTGGAGAACACTCGCGTCGCAAACATCGACGCGCTTAAGGACCTCAAGAGTCTTAGAACGCTCGATCTGGGGGGCACGCGGGTCTCGGACATCAATGCGCTGCGAGACCTCAAAAGCCTGACCGACCTCAGCCTAGCGAACACGCCAGTCGAGAGAATCGAGGCGCTGAAGGACCTCAAGAGTCTAAGGAGGCTCGATCTGAGGGGTACACGGGTTGCAGACATCGGAGCGCTGGATGATCTCAAGAATTTGACCCACCTCAGTCTCGCGAACACGCCGATCGTGAACATCGACGGGCTGAAAGACTTCAAGAGTCTGACGGCTCTGGATCTAGGGGGCACGCGGATCGCAGACATCGACGCGCTGAGAAGCCTCGAGAACTTGACAGATCTCAGCCTTGCGAACACGCTGGTTGAAAACATCCAAGAACTGAAGGATCTCAAGAGTCTGATGACCCTCGATTTAGCAGGCACGCGGGTCGCGGACCTCGACGCGCTGAAGGACCTCAAGAGCGTAACAGACCTTAGTCTGGCGAACACTCCAGTCGCGAACATCGACGGACTCAAAGACCTCAAGAGTTTGACAAACCTGAGCCTGGCGAACACGGCGGTCGCAAACATCGACGGGCTGAAGGACCTCAAGGGCCTTACGGAACTTAGTCTGGCGAACACGCCGGTCGTAAACATCGACGGACTCAAAAATCTTGAGAGCCTCCAGAAGCTTGACCTGGGTGGTACCCCGGTCGCGGTCTTTACGCATCGCTCTCCGCTGTGAGCGTCAGCCTCCGTTTGCATGGCGTTTCGTCCTATGGCCGCAGTCGCCTCCCAAAACCCTGCGGCCGCGACAATTTTCCCCTTGGCGCTGAAGCGCGAATTCCTCGCGATCCAAAATTGCTGCGGCCTTCGGGTCCTCCGCTTTGCTTCGGCCTCGCGGCTAACGGCGCTTCGGTTCGGGCGTCGCCTTCGCGGCCATCACGGACAGCCATCGCAACCGGGGCAGTCGCCCCAACGATGGAGAGCATGATGAAGACTTTCGCGGAATTCCAGATCCTCGGCCGCATCGGCAAGCATCGTGAAGTAGGGCAGACGACACGCGTTTCCATCTGCGCCAACTACGCCTTCAAGGACCGTAACGGCGAGACCAAGGACAAGCCCTATTGGAACGAGATCACGATCCGGAGCGAGAGCGCGCGCAAGTATGTCCGCGACTATGGATCTTGTCCCAGCAGGTGGTGTAGCTTAAGCGATGTCATCTTCGCGTTCTCCGGCCTGGGCCGGGTTGATCAGGCCGCCACGGCAGGCGGCCCGACGACGGGATCATCGCTCAAAGGCGCGATGGTTTCCAGCGTGATGTAGCGGCTGCGCTGCACGGCCCATTCGTCATTCTGTTCGAGCAAGATTGCGCCGACGAGCCGCCGGACCGCGGCCTCGTTTGGGAAGATGCCGACGACTTCGGTGCGCCGCTTGATCTCGCCGTTGACGCGCTCGATCGGGTTGGTCGAGTGCAGCTTGGCGCGATGGGGAGGCGGAAAGCTCATGTAGGCAAGGACGTCGGCCTCGGCGTCGTCCATCAGCACCGCGAGCTTCGGCAGCTTGGGGCGCAACTGATCGGCGACCTTGCGCCACTGCGCCTTAGCGGCTTCGGCGTCGTCCTGCGCGAAGGCGGTGGCGATGAAGGCGGAGACGACCCGCCGTCCGCTCTTGCCCGCATGGGCGAGGGCGTTGCGCATGAAGTGGACGCGGCAGCGCTGCCAGGTCGATTGCAGAACTTTGTCGACTGCAGCCTTCAGTCCTTCATGCGCGTCGGAGACGACGAGCTTGACGCCGCGCAAGCCCCGGCGACGCAGCTTGCGCAGGAACTCGGTCCAGAAGGTCTCGGCCTCCGAGGGGCCGATGTCCATGCCGAGCACTTCGCGACGTCCGTCGGCGTTGACGCCCACGGCGATGATCGCCGCCAGCGAGACGACGCGGCCGTTCTGCCGCGCTTTCACATAGGTCGCGTCGATCCAAAGATAGGGCCAGTCGCCTTCGATCGGATGCTCGAGGAAGGCTGTGACCCGCTCGTCGATCTCCTCGCACAGCCGGCTGACCTGGCTCTTGGAGACGCCGCTCATGCCGAGCGCCTTGACCAGATCGTCGACCGAACACGTCGAGACGCCTGGATATAGGCTTCCTGAATGACCGCGGTCAGCGCCTTCTCGGCCATCCGGCGCGGCTCCAGGAAGCCCGGAAAGCAGCTGCCCTTGCGCAGCTTGGGGATGCGCAGCTCGACAGTCCCGGCGCGGGTCTCCCAGGTCCGGTCGCGGTAGCCGTTGCGTTGGGCCAGGCGCTCGGGGTTCTTCTCCCCGTAGCCCGCGCCAGCCAGGGCGCCGACCTCCAGCTCCATCAGCCGCTCGGCGGCGAAGCCGATCATCTCACGCAAAATATCGCCGTCGGGGGCCTTCTCCACGAGCGCGCGCAGGTTCATCATCTCGTCGGTCATCGGCGGTTCCTCGGTTGCGTTGGAGTCTCGCAACCCGATCCTACCGGTGAATCGTCGATGACCACCGCAAGCCGCTCGCTCGCTACGGCGCTATCGAAAGCGCGCTTCGCGAGCGGCTTGCTCCGCCCGAGCTACACCACCACTGGAGACACGACCAGGCCCAGGCGCTTCGCCAGGGTTACACACGCATTTTCTTGACCACCGGCTGCCGTCAACCGGAAGCGACCGGCCTCTATCTCGCCTTAGGGTATCGCGGGATTTTCGATCCTGCGGCGGACCTGGAGGCGCTCCGAATCCTGTCGTTCGAAAAGCAGCTGGCGCCGCTGCGCGAATCTCCTTGTCGTCCAGACGGAAACTTTGTCGCCGGCTCGGCTGGTGCTGACCCCCAGCGATGACGCCGCCTGAAAAGGAGATGATGCCGCCCTCCCTTAACGGAAGGTTCCCACCCAGGTGATTTCGTGCAGGGACGGGGGTGTCAGGGGCCATTTTGGCTGGGTCTTCGTCACTTTCCGGGAAGATCGATTTATTGGAGAGGCAGCATTCGTGCCCGCAACAATTCGATGCATGCGCGGCCAAAACATGGCCCTTTTGAGGGTCTTCAATATGTTGATTTGGCCTTCGGCCTGGCCACTGCTCCATGCTTCGGCGAAGGCGTTCCTGACGGCGTCGACATCGCGGGCCAATATTCGCGCGAACTGTTGTAGGGCATGGATGCCGGAACGGCGCGCGTCATCGAGCCGAGAGCCGAGCTTGTCGGGGTCAGCGCCTCGCAAGAGGGCACGAAATCGCATTGCCAGTCTGCGCATTCGCGAATTTTTGGTCGGCAAGCAGCAATTGGCGGACGACTTGAAGATCTGGCTCGACGCGCCGGCAAAGCGCAAAGCTGACGCGCTGCTCACGGGAATGCGACTCACGCGCGCTCAGCACTGGCTCGCCGAGCGTTCAACTCCGGAACTCGCCCCGGACGAGCGAGCCTTTATCGGCAAGAGCGTGGAGGCTGCGGAGAGCGCCCGGCGTCGACGCAAGGGTTTTGTTGCGGCTTCGATGGCGCTGCTGATGGGGTTCTCCTTGGTGGCCGGTTATCAAACACTGGTCGCTCTGCGCGAGACCCAGTCTGCAAGAAAGAATGCGGAGCTGGCCAACAAGAACGCCGCGCTCGACGCTATCCAAGCGCAGATACTTGTCCATCATGACGGTGGACCAAGCAAAGACGAGGAGCAGCGCCCAGAGCCGTAGGCCGGACGCTCGGTGCAGGTCGAAATTCAGGCGGTAGAAACTGGCGTTGCGCTTGACGAGCCAAGCGGGTTTCCAGCGTCTCCAGAATGAGATCGTCGTCTGCGGCAGCGTCAGGTAAAATGCGACGAAGCGGTCGATGGTTCAGAGGACCGCGAGCGTTCCCAGCACGCATTGACCGATGTCGCCGAGCGCAAGCCGCCAATGCAGATCGTAGATGAAGGGCATGACATTAATGAGCCCTTGTGTGAGATTCGCGTTGCGTCGGCGGCCCAGCTCCGCGCCGGTGGCAGGATCGACGAAGAACTCGGTGAAATTCAGATCGTATGGGCTCTTCGTTGCTGGGTCCTCGCGCGGTTAGAAGATGACCTTTGTCTGGTCGGGCGCCGTGTGGGCGATCAGGACCACCCGGCCTTGCGGGACGAGCGTTTCGGCACGTTCGGCTAGCGCGCCGAGCCCAAGACGCACAACGCCGGGCCTCACGCCCGCGAATAGCTGGGGCGCGAAGACGCGCTCCAGCTCCGTGTTGAAGGCGAACAGGCTACCCGTGAGGCCGACAACGATCAAAAATCCCGCCATCGCGAGACCGACCCAGCGGTGCAGCCACACAAAGAAGCCGCGCGCCATCATCAAAACTCCATCTTGATGGAGCCCTGGAAGGTTCGCGGAACACCCATGTTGACGAACACCGGGGAATTGTTCGTGCTCGTCGTATATCTCGTGTTCAGCAGATTGTTGACGTTGAGCTGAAAGGTCGTCTTGTGATCAAGCACTCGCATCTGATAGCTCGCCATCGCTTGCAAGGTCGCGAAGCCCGGCGTGTGGAAGTCATTGTTGTTGTCGCCTTGGGCCAAGCTGCGGGCGATCGAGCCCCCGCCGATCTTTAAGCCGCGCAGCTCCTCGGTCTGAAACTCGTAAGTGGTCCACAAGGAGCCGCTGTGACGCGGCACGCCAAAAAGCTGATTGCCTTTCGTTCCATTGAGTCCGATGAGATTGCCGAATGCGTCGAAGGCGCAGCCGGCTCCGTAATTGGCCGGGTCGGTGCACACGGAATCCTTGGTGATCACCGAGTTGATGTAGGAATAAGCCGCGATGATCCGCCAGCCCGGAAGCACCTCGCCGGCGAGGTCGAATTCGGCGCCTTTATGTCTAACCTCGCCGACAGCCACCATGAAGCCTTGCGCCGCCAAAGCCGGATTTGGATCCGGCACAGGGAGATGTTGCTTGGTCAGGTCGTAATAGGCGAAGGTCGCCGTGACGCGGTTCTCGAGAAGCTCGGTCTTGACGCCCAGCTCCCATTGCTGCGCGGTCTGGGGCGGCAGGGGACGAGCTCCGAAGGTGTTGGAGGCGCCGAAATTCGTCAGATAGCTGCCGTAGACGGAGATCTGCGGAACGGGCCGCCACAACAGTCCGAATCTCGGCGTCACGCGCTGAGAATTGTCGAAAGTTTGACCCGCAACGGCGTCGTAGGTCGTCGAGTGATCGTAGCGACCGCCAGCCAGCAGGAACAGGTTGAGCGGCAATTTCATCTGATCCTGGAGATAAACGCCCCACCAGTTCTCGTGGCCGACGAAACGCGCCGGGGTGTTTCCGGGGGCGAAGGGATAGATTGAGTAAAGAGGTACCGTGGTATAGGCCGGCCAAAACATGTCGATGTTCGGCGCCGGGAAATAGACGGTGTCGTTGGCGTAACCGAGCCTTTGAAAGTCGCTGCCCGCTAGAAGCGTGTGGCCGATCCCCACAGTGTCGAGCTTTCCTGTCAGGTCCACGCTTGTGAAATAGACGTGCGACTCCGTGTAGCTCGCCGAGGCCGCGCGATCGAGCTGCGAAGGGAGATAATAATCCAGCCCGTAGCTGAAATCCGCCTTGTGCCAATACTCGTTGATTTCGGTTTGAAATCGTTGCCGGACGTTCCAATCCTCGGTGAGATCGTGCGACCAATTGAAGCCCGCGACGATGTCGTCGTTATTGCCTCGCGTCCAGGGATCGACGAAATTTCGATATCGCGGCAGGAAAGAGATCGGCACGTCGCCGAAGGCGGCCGACGGCATGACGCCGAGCCCATTGATCGCGAAGGTGTCTCGCGCGTTTGTGTAGGCTGGTGGCCCGACATAGTCGGTCGTCCCGCGATAATGAAAGTCGGCATAGACGTTCGCATAGGTGACATTGTCGATGTTCCACCGGAAGGTGGGCGCGACGAAGTAGTCCTGACCGCCGGAGAACTGTTGAAAGCTGCGCAACTGCTCCGAGGAAACATTTACACGGTAGAGTAGCGATTTATCCTTGGTCAGCGGGCCAGTGGCGTCCAAGGTCGTTCGGTAATCCGCCCAAGAGTTGCCCTGCTGCTCGACGACGTAACGCTCCTCGTCGAGCGGCTGCTTGGTGACGATGTTGATGAGGCCGCCCGGCTCGGCGCGTCCATAGAGGACAGAGGCCGGCCCTTTCAGCACCTCCATGCGATCGACATTCGCGAGGCTCGCGGGCATGCTTGTGAAGTTGGTGTTCATCCGCACGCCGTCACGATAATAGTCGAAGGTCTGAAAGCCGCGAATAATCGTGCTCCCGAGGGTCTGGTTTGGGTCGTCGGCGAGCACGCCGCTGACGAGGTTCAAGGATTGATTGACGTTGATCGCGCCGACGTCGTTAATGACGGCGCGCGGAATGACCTGGACCGACGCCGGCGTGTCCATGATCGGCGTGTTGGTCTTGGTCGCCGAGAAGGTGTTTGGCGGATTATAGGTGGTGTTGTTCTCCTTCGGCGGCTGTGCGACCGCGTCGATCGGCAGCGCGGCAGGAACCGGGGCCGTTACAGGAGCGGCGCTCTCGCGGGGCGACGAGACGCTGGCTGAGTGGCTCGGCTTGCCGCCTCTCGGCGGCTGCGCGTGGGCGGCGCGAACGGGCTTTTGCCGACCGACGTCGATCGTCGGCAGGGCGCTTTGCGCGAAGGCGGGCGTCGTTCCCGCCAGGAACCCGGCGATGACGCTCAGTGCGGCGCCGCGCTGGGAGAGAAAAAGTCTCATTCTGTGGCCTCCTTGGGCGCAAGCGCCCGTCATGAGCGCAGCTCCCTCCGGCGAGACGCTAAAGCCGTTCTGACCGACTCTCGCGGATCGCTATGTGCTCGCGGGCGAGCATGTTTCGTGAAACCCGAAACATCCATAACGCCGCATGTTCAGGGAGGCTAAGGTAACAACCTCCCCACAGTCTCACGCGAAGCGAAATGAGCAACAAATTGCTACACTGTGGCTTTACGGCCACAGTTGACGGCGTGACTAATTCGGCGCAGATCTTGGCCCCAAATGCGGCTTCTTCTTATCGAGGACGAGCCCGAAATGGCGCGGCTGATCAATCAGCTCGTGGCTCAAGCGGGTTTTGTTGTGGATCACGCGCGCAGCGCCGAAGATGGACTCTCGGCGGCGCGCGGCGCCGCTTATGATCTCGTGTTGCTGGACCGCCGTTTGCCCGACGCCGACGGGCTGGGTTTGCTCGCGCCATTGCGCGCCATCCATCCCGGCATTCGCATCATGATGCTGACCGCGCTCGACTCGCTGAGCGACACCGTTTCCGGGCTCGACGCCGGGGCTGACGACTATCTGACCAAGCCGTTCCGCGGGCCGGAGCTGATCTCGCGCATTCGCGCCTGCTTGCGACGGCCGGGCGCCGGCTCGCAGCCGCCGCTCGTCGTCGCTGACGTGAACTTCGATCTCGCCACGCGGCAAGTGACTGTCACCGGCCGCCCGGTCGAGCTGCATCGCCGCGAGCTGCTGCTGCTCGAGGCGCTGATGCGCCGCGCGCGTCGCGTCGTCACCCGCGAGGTGCTGCTAGAGGAGGTCTATGGACGTGACGACGCGGTGCAGCAGCACACGCTCGACACGCTGGTCTGGCGCCTGCGGCGAAGGCTGGAAGCGACCGGCGCCGGCGTGTCGATCCATCTCGCGCGCGGTCTCGGTTATATTCTGGCGGAGACCATGTCTTGAAATGGAAGCATTCGCTGCTGCTTCGCGTCCTCGTCTATCTAATCGGCGCGGAACTGCTGGCCGCAGGACTGGGCTGGATTTTGGCCGTGCTGCTGGGCCTCGCCGGCCTGGAGGATTTCGCCACCTCTCTCGACGAGCTGGCTTTCCCGAGAACGCGGGACCTCGTCGTCCGCTCGCTGGCGCGCGACGAAACTGGCCAAGTCCGCGTTGTTCCCAACGACGCTCTTCTCAAGGAAATGCGGCGCCTTCCCGAGTTTGAATTCGCGGTGATTGAACCCCGGAACTGGCGAGCGCTCCAGGGATCATCGCCCGCGCTCGCATCCGCGCTCGCTAGCATAAGACCCGTCAATCCAATTTTCCTTTCCTTTTCGCTCGAACGCCGCCAGCATGCCCGTCCAACAGGCTACCTTCGGGTGAAGTCTACCCCCTACGGTCAGTTTCTCATCGCCATCCATGGGTTTCGCTTCCAATGGAGCGACTTTTATGACTCTCTCATTTTCGACTCCGGCTGGCTGATCGCTTATCTTGCTCCTTCTGCACTACTGTCGCTCGGCGCCGCAGCTCTGGCGGTAGGGCAGGGGCTGAAACCTTTGCGGAAAGTCTCCGACGAGGCGCGGAGCATTGACATAAACACGCTAAATCAAAGGCTGCCTGAAGAGGACGTGCCGCTCGAGGTTGAGCCGCTCGTGCGCTCAATGAATGAAGCGCTGGCTCAGCTCGACAAAGACGCCGCACGGTTGCGCCGATTTGTTGCTAACGCCGCACACGAGCTGCGCACGCCCGTCGCCATCCTCACCGCCCGACTAGATGCGCCCCGTAACGAAGGGTTCGTCCCGGCGCTTCAACAGGACGCGCAGCGCATCCGCAGCATCGTGGAGCAATTGCTCGCGACGGCGCGTCTTGGCGATCCCGGGGCTGCAAGGAATCAGACGATGGATATGGTCGAGATCGCGCGCCGCGTCGCCGCCGACGCGATGCTGCTTGCAATTCAGAGCGGGCGCAACATCTCCTTCGAGGCGCCGGCGACGCCAGTCGTGGTGAAGGCCAATCTTCTTGCTCTCGAATCCGTCATCTCCAATCTCATCGATAATGCGCTTCGCGCCGAGCCGGCGGGAGGGACCGTAGTGGTAAAGGTCGAAGCTGACGGAAGCCTGGCGATCGCCGACCATGGAGATGGCGTCGCTGAACAAGACCGGGAAGCGATTTTCGAGCCCTTCTGGCACAAAAGAGAGTCTGCGCCTGGCTCAGGCCTCGGCCTAGCGATCTCCAAGGAAGTCATGGATGCTCTCGGCGGAGATATCTGGGTCGAAAGCACACCCGGCGGCGGCGCAACCTTCAAGCTGTTCTTTCCGCATATCAATGGGTGTGCGTCACTTGAGACCGATAAATTAACTGGTTTGCGACGACCGCTAACGATTTCCGATGCAGGAAAGGCCGACCTCAAGGAGGACGGCGATACGTTGGAAGATCACGAACGAGGGCATGGATGAATTCGGCGGACGTGACGCAGCCGAGATGGTCATCGGAAAAGACTTCGGCCGATTGTTGAAGGGCGAGATCGGCCTCTCGATCTCGGATAGCAAGGCGATCATGGCGGGCTTACAGCAGCTTGTTGTAAAGCGGCAGTGGGTGAGTAGGCCGAGGGAGTTGCGCCCTCGGCCCCTCGCAGAACCGGACGTGATCCTTTCGAATCATCCGGCTCCCATCATCCGGCCATAGGAGCAAATCCCAATCTCCAATGGACAAAGGCGCGCGGGAACTGTTGCGCCAATCGCCCGAGGGCGCTCCACGCCCGGACCTTGTGTCGGGCGAGACTCTTGTATTTGCGCATCAGCCAACGCACCAAATAGGCGTTCACATGCTTCCAGACCGTCGACATCGCCGACCCGTAAAAGCGGCCGTAATATTGCTGCCAGCCCGTGAGGATCGGATCGAACATGGCCGCAAGATCGGCCAGTTCTTCGTCGCACTTCAATTGCAGATGCCATCCCCGAATGGTCTGTCGCATGGCCTTGCAGGCCGGGCGGCTGACCGCCGGGGAGAAGTTCACATAGACCCGGCCATATTTGTCCACGGCCTTACGCGGCCTGAACGTATATCCCAGGAACGTGAACTCGATTGCGGGATGATCCTGTCGACGATTGATGTCCTTGCAATACACGATGCGCGTCTTGCTCGGATGCAGTTCGAGCCCGCACTGTCGGAAGCGTTCGTCAATTCGCCGTAAAACGAACTGCGCCTGCGCCTGGCTTTTGCAGTGAATGACCGCGTCGTCGGCGTAACGGCAAAACCGCACGCTCGGCAAATTGCGATCCACCCAAAGGTCAAAAGCATAATGCAGGAACAGATTTGCCAGCAGCGGCGAAACGCCGCCGCCTTGCGGCGTGCCCCACTCCCGCGCCTTGACCTCGCCATCCGTGGTCTGCATCGGCGCTTTCAGCCAGCGTTCTACATACAGCAAGACCCAAGGATTTTGGCAATGCTTCCTGACCGCCCTCATCAGGAGGTCGTGATCGACGTTATCGAATAGGCCTTTGATGTCGAACTCCATAACCCAATCATACTCCCACCACCGGCGTTTGGTGACCGCGATCGCGTCGTGCTCCGACCGTCCTGGCCTGTAGCCATAAGAATCCGTGTGGAACATTGGGTCGAGTTGCGGCTCCCAGGGCAATTTGTTGAAGTGCGCTAACCGGTTGAGTGCGCGTGCAGTTTCTGATTCTTAAGGGTTTCCTGATTCGCGGAAATCCCGATATGAGCTTGCGCTCGGTCCTTGAGCAAATACGTGACCCTCGCGGCAAGCAGGGGCAAGATTGTCGCCTCTGGTCGATCCTCGGCTTGATCGTGCTCTCGATGGTGTGCGGACGGCGCGGGCAAGGCCGAGCATGTGCTTTCGGCGTTCTGCGGCGGCCTTCAGACGATGCTCCAGCAGGAAGCCTCATGCGGCGAGGGTCTCGAGATCCCCGACGCGCTCAAGCTCTTGCAGCGGCTCGACCTCAAGGGAAAGGTCGTCACCGGCGACGCCATGTTCTGTCAAAAGTCGATTGCGGAGAAGATCGTCGCGCGCGGCGGCGATTACGTCTTGCCCATCAAGGACAATCA
>Ga0265331_10003021_pt1 | contig 11038 bp, 18 predicted proteins | sample 41923metaG_FD_202088 | JGI IMG/M metagenome (GOLD analysis project Ga0265331, IMG submission 202088) | Rhizosphere microbial communities from Carex aquatilis grown in University of Washington, Seatle, WA, United States - 4-19-23 metaG | ecosystem: Host-associated > Plants > Roots > Rhizosphere...
GATGCCGCTCAGAGCGGCATTATCACCGAAACGAGTTGGGACGCGGTCACGATCGCTTGGAACAATGGGCGGGTGGCCAGAGTTCACCACGGAGACATGCGCGAAATTGAACGCACGCAGACAAAGCCGCATACTGTGTAAAGGCAGCGACCCTATCGCGGCAAAATTTGCACTGACGAAAGGGCGACAGGACATATCGCATGACGCATCTGTCCTTCCATGTTGGCAACAGAACACAGACGAACCTGTGTCCTAGCCCGGCGTGTCCGACGTGCGGTTATGATATGACCGTGGTCACCATTGCTCCCGCGTTTTTGAGAGAAGGCTGCAAAGACATCAGCTACGCATGTGAGAAGTGTGGCACCCAGACAGAGCGCAGGGTCAAATCAAGCTAGTCTGCTTGCCGCAATCGCGGTCGCCTCGTTACCCGAAGCGGCCGACAGCGGAGCAACTCACGCTCGTCTAGAGTGCAGCTTCCGTTAGATCAGCAGGCGGTTGCCGGCCGCGGATCCCTGCTAATGTCATTGACACCGGTTCCCCTGTACCTTCTGTTCGCTCGAACAGAGCTTTTGGCAGCGCTGCAATAGGAGTACGATGCCGTTAGAAAGCTGTAAGGGAGTGCCACGATACAGGAGGCTTTTATGAAGCTTCAGTCGCAACAGCTCCCATTCGATCCGAAAGTCTTTCTCTCGAAAATGAACGGCGGACGAGTTATTTCCGAATACCGGGAAGGACAATTTGTCTTTCGGCAGGGCGATTCCGCGAATTCTGTTTTTTACATGCAGAAGGGTAAAGCCAAAGTCACCGTGATATCCGAGCAGGGCAAGGAAGCGGTGGTCGCATTTTTGGGAGCTGGCGATTTCTTCGGCGAAGGATGTCTGGGCGGACAGGCGTTACGTTTGGCAACAGTGGCCGCTCTGACGGCGTGCTTGGTCACATGCATATCAAAGACGGAAATCATCGACGTCATTCACAAAGAGGCGGCGTTTGCCGAGCTGTTTATCGCCCACCTCTTGGCTCGCAACAGTCGCGTCGAAGAGGATCTGGTCGATCAACTGTTCAATTCGAGCGAAAAGCGCTTGGCGCGGACTCTTCTGCTTCTTGCGAATTTTGGCAAAGAAGGTGCGCCGGAGCCGGTCTTAGCCAAGATCAGTCAAGAGACACTTGCGGAGATCATTGGTACGACCCGATCCCGCGTCAGCGTATTCATGAACAAATTTCGGCGTTTAGGGCTGATCAGTTACAACGGCCACATTGAGGTGCATCGCTCGCTGTTGAATGTGGTTCTGCACGAGAAGCCGGAAATAGATCGCGACGATAAATTGGATACATGAGCGCCGTGAACGCCGGTTCGACGAGAGCCGGAAGTCCGCGTATTTCCCGCCATTGTCTCCACCGTTCCCCCGGAGCCGCCAGCCTGATTTAGTATCGGTCGCGTTTCGCCTTAAGCCCGTCGACACGGCGGCTGCCGGTCCAGACTTCCAGGTCGCGATCCTTCAAAAGCTGTTTTGCGGCCGTCAAAGCCTCAGCATCCGTGCGCGCCTCTATGACGTTAACGCGCATGACAACGCGATCGTCCCCCAGAGTATAGACCCGATAGGCCGCCATGGCTGCGCTCCTATGCGTCGCCTTCTGACGCGCGGCACCAAGTTGAGAAGTGTGCGCGGCACCAGCTCGGGGCGTCAAACGCCACGTCCGCGATTTGATTTTTGGAAGCGTCGGGAACCACAAGCGCCTCCGCGCGTTCCGCTAAGCGGACCCAAAGATGCACCGCATGAAAGGAATGTATATCATGCGGGTATTACTGGGGATCATTCTCGGAGTGTTTCTGACGATCGGATTCGCCTACGTGTACGACGCGTCGACAACTCGCACGTCCGATGCGGCCGCACAGACTAGCGTCGAGCAGCGGCCGATGGTGAACTGGGACGTCGTCAGCCGGAACTGGCAGGGGTGGTCGCTAGGCGTGCGTAACACCTGGAATAAACTGGCATCCCGCTAAGCAATTTCATTGCCGCCCCGTGTCCGGCCGCGCTCATAAGGTCAGTCGTTATCGTCGCTATTGTCGAGAATTCGCCGCGGGATGTCGCCCGCGCCTCGCGTCTGGCTTCCAGGGAAGCTGAAATGCCGCTACCATTCACGCCAGCTCGGGGTCATCTGAGGAATGTCGGTTAACCTGAACGACCCAGGAGGGACTTGGCCGCTATGCGCCTCAGCCGATTGGGCTACTACGCCGATTTCCTGGTTTATCCGTTTCTAGTGTTGGCTCTGTTCGCCGTCGCATCGAGTCGCATGGCCCCTCATGCATGGATCGAATGGGTCGGTGCATCCGTGGCCGGCATCGCGACTTGGACGCTGGCGGAATACATTTTCCACCGCTTCGTTCTGCACGACTTTCCGTTCTTCGGGCGCCTGCATGACGCCCACCACGCCGATCCCACCGGCTACGTCGGGACGCCGACCTGGCTCAGCGCGGCTGCAATCTTGTTCGGCATCCTTCTGCCACTGTGGTGGGGAACGAACTTCGACCTCGCGAGCGGACTGACGACGGGATTCATGGCGGGATACTTGTGGTATGTCGGCATCCATCATGCCGTGCATCACTGGCAGATCAGGCAGGGCACGTATTTGTTTTGCGCCAAGCGCCGCCACGCCCTCCACCATTTCGCGCGTCAATCATGCAATTTCGGCGTGTCCAGCGGATTCTGGGATCGCGTGTTTCGGACGGGATTCGAGACGCGTTAACTGGAACGGCCGACGAACGCTTATACTCTATCGAACGAGTCTCACAGTGTCGGGCAAAATCGGTCCTAGTTCCTCATGATGAATGTCAAAAGACATGTTTCATCTTGTCCTTCACTGACATTTAACTATCGCGTATGGAACAAATGGTCGATTAAACTGGTCTATAGCGCGGCATGACTAAATTGGCGCGAGCTTCGATGGAGAAAGCTTCGTGTCGTGTCAGCAGCACAGGACTTCTTGAAGCGACGCGCCGTCGACATACAGGCCGTCGGCCGTTACAGCCTCGCCAGCCGCTTCGACGGACTCGGCAAACGGCGTCAGTTTGCCTGCCGCACAAGTCGTATCTCTCCTTTTCAAATGCTGGTCGCCGCACCTGTGCTCGGCCCCGTTGGCGAACGCGTGATCAGCCATTTCGGCCAGTTGGGACACCTTGAAGGCTTCATTTCGGATTTCGTGGCTGGCGGCTTCCTCGTCGAACTGCAGGCGACAAAAAGTCAGCGCCGACAGCTCGCGAACAAACTCGAATGGATCGAGGCGCGCGCGAGCGACCCGACGATCGTTGATGTGCGCGAGCAGGAGCGCGTCGTTCCGGAGGACCCGTACACCACTCTTCTCTTCGGTGATGGAACCGCGCGCACGTGCTTCGTGATCGACGTTTCGCCATCGGGCGTAGCGGTGTCGGCTGACATCGACGTTGTGATTGGAACGCGGCTCGCGGTCGGCCGGAGCGTCGGACATGTCGTCAGACACTTTGACGAGGGCTTCGCGGTCAAATTCGACAAGCTCGTAGACCCGGACCGTATCGAGCAGGCGATCAAGCCCACATCGGAACTTAAGCTCGCAGCGACAGTGCCGCAAAGTGGCGACGCCGTTTGTTATCTGGAGTAAAGGCAGGCATCGACGCGGACCGTGACCGTCCAATAATCACTTGATCGCGAAATCTTCTTTCTTCAGCTTCGTCCCCCTCATCTCCTCGCGCATCCAGATCGGCGTCATTCCGCGGCCGGCCCATTTGAGGGTCTTGCTCTTCTTGCTCTGATACTTCGGCTTCGCCTTCGCCCGGCCGCCCTTGCGGCCGTTCTTTGCCGGGCCTTTCGCGGCTGTGCCGTTCCCGATCTTGTCCGGGGCATGCAGCGCGGCTAGCTGCGCTTCTAGGTCTTTCCGCCGCGCCGCAAGCACAGCGTCGATCTTGCCCCGCAGCGTGATCAGAGCGCCTGTATCCATCGTTCTCAGTTGCTGGCCGGCCATGATTGCCTCCATTATTCAGGATAAGAACGCGGCCTTATAGGCACACACCTGCCTAAGTCAAATTAAAACACCCTTCTTGAGTATCCTAATTTGTATCCGATAGCTCGGTAAGCGCCTTGCTGACTGCTGGCCAGACGTGGGGTCGCCAAGCGTAGATTGAAAAAAATAGCAGCACGAGAAAGGGAAATCCCAAAAACATGATTGCCCCGAGAGTGCGCCCTCCAACGAGGGCGGCTATGCCGGCGCTTAGATAGATCAAGCCGATTATGCAGAGAATCGGAAAGGCTATAAGAACGGCGAGGCCCAAGATTGCCAGATACGCCTTGGCGGCTTCCTTTCCAGCCGCTTCGAAGGCTTGGGTGAGGGCGCCGAGAGAGAATTTCATTTCCGTCTCCCCTCCGGCACGACTTACCGGCGGCGCAGATCGTTATTTGCGCCGTTTCGATCTTCCCTCGCTCGGATTGTCGTTCGCCCCAATCGCCCGTGCGCTCCGCCGCAACGCGTCCTTAAGATCGGTCGGCCGGTTATGCTTGGCGAGAAGGTCGCCGAACGCCTCGTCCGCCAATTCCTGAAAGCTCCTCATGCTGTCGCGTGCGTAGAGATCGAGCGCTGCCCACGTGGCGGCATCAAATGTCACCCGTTTTCCGATCGCTTTCTCTGACCGGACCGGAGCAGCACGGGTAGTTTTCATTCGCTATCCGGCCTTCCGCCGCGCCGCCGGCTTGGGCATCTCTTTTGCCAGGTCTTTCTTCTTTCCTGCGATCGGCAACAGCATCTCGCCCTGACCCTGGATGCGCTTCTTGCTCTTCTTCGGCGACGCCTTGGCAGCCGGCTTGCCGGTGTCGTTCGCTACCGACCGGCGCAGCGCGTCCATCAGGTTCACGACGTTGCGCGGTGCTGAAGTTGCGCTCTCCTTAGCGACCGGCGCACCGGCCTGCTTCTGCTGAAGCATCTTGATGATTTCCTCTTCGTAGTGATCAACGAAGGTGGAGGGTTCGAAGTCTCCGCGCTTGCTCTCAAGGATGTGCTCGGCGAGCTTCAGCATCTCGCCGGCGACCTTCACATCCGGGATCTCGTCGAAGTAGTCCTTGGCCGGGCGGACCTCGGCGGCATAGCGCAGCGTCGTTCCGACGATGCCCTTGTCCCACGGCTGAAGCATGATGACGCGCTCGCGCTTCGAGAGGACGATACGGCCGAGCGCCACCATGTCCTTGCCGCGCATCGCGTCGCGGATGACCGCGTAGGCTTCCACGCCCACGGCGTCGTTTGGCGTCAAGTAGTAGGAGCTTTCGAAGTAGCGCTCGTCGATCTGCGTGCGTGGCACGAAGCTGTCGATCTCGATGGTGTGGTTGCTCTCGATCGCGACGGCGTCCAGCTCCTCATCCTCGACCTGGATGTATTGGCCCTTGGCGTATTCATATCCGCGCCCCTTGTCGTCGCTTTCGACGACCTCGCGCGTCTCGTCGTCGACGAGCTGCTGGCGCAGGCGGTTGCCGGTCTTCTTGTTGATCTGTCGGAAGGCAACGCGTTCGGAGCCGCTGATCGCGGAGTGAACAGCAATCGGACACGAGACGAGCGAGAGCTTGAGGTAGCCTTTCCAGTACGGACGTGGCGCCACGGAACACTCCTACACAGGGACAAGCAAACCTCGAATCTGGAGGGGCCTCCCTTAGAGTCAATGAACAAGGTGCCGCGATTCAGCTTTTGTTCTCATAGATGTTTTGGGTACTGGTCCCTTTCGATACCCACTGGTCCCTTTTCACAATTGACTCGCTCCAAACAGCCACGGGGCGCACAATTCGCCGGGGACCGGCGGATGACGCTTTACAAACCAGCGACGATTACGGGTCCAGATTGTCCGCGCTGCGGCACACGCATGATGCTTGCCCGCGTCACCCTCGTCCGGGATAGGCCGGACTATGACAAGCGCTTTTTCGAGTGCGTGAACTGCGGCAACGAGATCAGCGAAGTCGTCAAGTTCAAGTAGGCCGCGCCCCTAATTGGCGGCTCGTTCTGGTCCCTTCAAAAAAAACTGCCGCCCCTCGGGAGAGGTCAGGCGGCCGTCCTAGTGTCGCCCCCGTCAGACAATCGGGGATACCACCCGGTAACAGATCGTCGTTGCGCCTCTCTTAACGGTTCTGCGCGACATTCGACCGCAGGGTATCTAGGTGATGCGCAGGATGTCCCGTCATGAGTACAGACGATTCAATTCAAATCCGCTGTCCGAAGTGTAAATCGAAATTCCGCGATAGGGCGCGCCGAGTTCAAAGTGGATATTCGAGGGAGTGCCCTAGCTGCGAGCGAGTGATCTTTTTCGAGGCGGGATCACCCAATAGCGATGTTCGAGAGGCGCTCCATCAAGCCGAACGGGTGCGCCGGCTCCTCAGGCAAGACGAGCTTGCCCCACCTCACCGATAGAGGCCGCCCTAGTTGGCGGCCTCGTCATTTCTGATACCGTCTCAATATGCCGGTCGGCCCTGAGAAAACCAAAGAACTGCAAGCCAAGATGCTTGAGCATCTGGAAGCAGCGCTCGCTTGCTCAGACGAGCTTCAAGACGGGACCGCCGGCTACATGATCGAGTGTGCGATTGACGTCGTGCGTTCAGCCGCATGGCCGGCGCTCGATCCGAGGCAAGACCTCCGTCCGCCTCCCAAAAGCCGCTAGGGCAAATCCAAGAGCGTGAGCTTGCCGCGATGAAAGCCGCGCGAGGTGAGCGATTGGAGCCGCTCGCCTCGCGCGCGGGACCTATCCGCGCTCCGTAGGTGTCGTTACGGGTGTCAGTACGCCCCTGCATACGCCTCTTCATACTGTATCGACACCCAGTATCGACAGGCGCAGGCCGAATTCTGCGGGCATTTCAAGCGGATAAGATTCCGGCTCTGGCAAATTCCGGCCGCGACTGAATACGTTGTTGGTTGTTTTTGTTCGTTCCAGCGTGCGCTGGCCGGTGTCGCGGGATGCGCGGGTCGAGGACTGATCGTCGGATGCTGGTGCCTCGGGACAAGCCGTCCTGCTGGCCGGCACTGTCCCTCGTTCGAGTCCGTAGGTCTTGCGCGGGCGGCCGAAGCCGGCCCGCATCTCAACCATCAAAGGAAGGAAACGACCGCAGCCGCGCGGCGCTCGGCCCGCGGAGTACCGCAGGCCGGACTTCGCGGCTGGATCGTTTCCCGCATCCGTCCGATGGAGCAAGCCGCCCGACCGCTCCTGCCCGGGGGGCGCACAACCACTCCCCCAGCCTCAATCTGTCGCTCGCCCGTGGTCGCGGCGCACGGCAAGTCAGCAAGGGCAAGCCGTTGCTCTCGCCGCGCGCGGCGCCCGGGCGAGCGGATGCGAACGGACAGCGGAGGACGCCTGCGGCGCCCTCCGCCGCCCCTTCGCCTCCACGGGAAGGCTCCCACCCGCCCAAAGGTGCGCCCCCCGAATGTACGCCCGAGGTGATGTTGCGCACCGCTTTCCGCGTTCAACACCCAGCTGCTCCGCACGCTCTCCTCATGGTAGCGGCCGCAGCACGCCGTCAAGGGCCGCGTCGCTTTCACGGCTTGCGGCGACGCTCGTGGAGGCTTTCCCCCTGTGACCGCGTGCTGTGACGGCCGCTCGCATGGAGAGCGTCTCGCGGAGCGAACGCGAGAAGGTCGAACTTTATCAGCTCTCATCATCAACCATCGTATGGGTATCGATATCTATGCAAAGTGGGATCGCATGAGCATGCAGGACGCGGCTGCGCAGATGTCGGGCGTGTTCAGCACCGAACACGGCTATGTCGGCTATCTGCGGGAGGCGTATCACGGCGAACCGTATGCGACGAAAGTCCTCGTGCCGGAAGCGTTCGAGGATGGCCGTGCGCACATAGACGCCGGCAAGCTGCAAAAGCGGCTCCCCGATGCGCTCCATGTTGCGGAAACGCGCGAGCGCACGGTCTACGGCGTGACCGACGACGAGGACATCGAGCGTGTGCTGAAAAGCTATCGCGACTTCGTTGCGCTGTGCACCCGCAAGGAGGAGGAGACCGGCATACCGTGTCTCATCGTAGCGGCATTCTAGGCCGCACTCACCCGACGCTCCAGCGTCGGGTGACTCATGTTACCACCACCGAAGACAGTCAGGGCGCGGCCTCGATGACCTCTTGCATTCCAAGGCCGGGAGATTGCCTCGGCCGCGCGTTGACCAGTCCTGTCCCGACATCCCGCGGCAAACGCCAGGCCACGGATGCATGGCGGAGGTGGCATAGCGCGCTTTGCAAGAAACGAGTTGGACGGTGCAACAGGGTCTATCGGCTGCCCGGGCGACGCGATTTGGATCGTGGCCGCGATTGGGCGCCTTTCTCTTGGACAAGAAGGTCCAAAAAGTCCTTCAAGGCCGCTTCTCCCGCCGATATTGCCGCAGCATCCGTCTTGAAAAAGTCGGAACATATGTTGATCGCAAGCGGTTGTCCGTCCCGACATATCTCCCAGGTGAATGGTGCGCGCGGAGGCCCGCGTCGCCTCACCGATATATAAAAAACGCCCCGCCTTGATCGACCGGACATACAGCGATTATGAAGCAACAAGCTGTTGCGCAGTCAATCCGCTCGCGTTCAAATTTACCGGCTATCGGAGCAAGAGCTTTGAGGCGTCGGCGCATCGTGCCGCACGCCAGAGTTCGGAACGCAGCGCTCCTCTCGCTGTCCACAATGACCGCGAGCGAAACCCGAGCACGCACGGTCTCGATGCTCTCCCCTTTTCCAAGATGGGAAGATTGTCTCGGCTGCGCGTTGACCGATAACGGTCGTCGTCTGTCGCGGTCTGCCACGACGCGTCCCGACTGGTCGCGACACGCCGCGACCGCGTCACGATATCTCACCCTGACTGCCTGTATTATCGCGCCGGCTTCGCGCCCCTCAAGGCCAAGCCCTTGCGGGCACCTGCGGCGGCCTTGACCGACGCAGGCGGGCATGCGCACGCCAGAGGCGTGTCGCCTCCAGGGGAAGTGTCGCTCATGTCCCCACCAAGGGAAATGGGCCCAGCGGACAAGTAGCTACCCAAAGCCAGGGAAAAAGGCTACCTCAGCGGATCGGAGAAAAAACGGACGCCTGTCAATTTCGAGAACTGCCATACCTTAAAACATTGGCGGCGCACGGCACCGTTACGGGTGAGCAATAAGAAAAACTTTGTTGGAAGGTTGAAGTCAGTCACCAGTTCGATCTGTGCACCTCCGACCGAGATATTTCTAACGATGCACGCGATCAACACCCGTCCTTGAATATCAAATAGCATGCCATTGATGGTTACGGATTGTCGCTTTTGGTTGCGATGGTTAGAAGACATGACAGCAAGCCTCCAGGTAATGCTCTTAAACTGCAGCAAAAGTGGCACACGAGCAGCCCAACGACTAAACAAGGCGATGCAAGGCCGAGTGGCTATTTGAGGCCTCTGTTGAGTCAATATTTATACGCCGCTCGGTATTCTTCTTCCGACTTTTGAGCGCACGCGATTGCGTGGAAAACGGTTCACGCACGGTGATCGAACAGGAAGCGGGCGTGCAGCGCCGCCAACTGGCCGTAGCGTATCCAAACCACGACGAGGTTAAGGACCAGCAGCAACGCAGCTGGGACAGGACTGGTGTGGAGGACAATGAGGTGCATTAGAATGGCGAAAACCATCGTCGTGCCCAGCCACAGCGCACCGAAAGCCGCAAAGCCGGGCACAAGGAGGGCCACAGCGCCGACGATCTCAACAACACCGGTGACGATTCGGAACCACTGGCCCAGACCGATCTGATCGAAGATCTGCACCCAGATCGGCGCGCCTGCAAGCTTGGCGACGGCGGCCGCGAGGAACATTGCGGCGAGCACCAACTGATATGCCCAAGCAATGATGCTTCTGGGCGTCGATAGGCGCTGAACAGGCAACCAGCCGATCATGACGATCGTTCCCAGTAGACGATCGAGCTACGGGCTTCGAACGTCGTTGTCTCCTTACGCCTTAACCTGTACAACCGTGTACGCGATCGTGAAGCTCGAACCGATAATCGGGCTCATCAAGGTGGAAAATACGATCAGTTGATGAACGTAACTGACTGACACGACCACGCCGGTCTGCCCATTAGTCAAGGTCGAGGTCGCAGCCGTCGTCTCCGCGCTGGTCAGGGTCTGTCCACTCGGATAGGCATAAACGACGTTCGCGGCCGATCCATTGACCGTCACCTGAAACATGCGGAGGCTGATATTGCTCGTTATCAGCAGCGGGGCGATGTTGGCCAACGAAAAGGAAGCGGTATAGGAGCTCAACTCGGTGAGACAGGTTCCTGCGGGCGAGTCCGAGCAATCCGCCCATGTGAATGCGTATTGCGTGGCAAGGCGATTGACCGCGTTGTAAACTTGGAACGCGCGGCCAAGTTCGACGGCTCCGGCCACCATCCCGAGCATCAGCGGGAGCACGATCGCAAATTCGATTGCGGCGGTGCCGGACCGCTCTGGCAGGAATTTACGGATGAGGGCGGCCATCATCAGAGCCCTTGACGCCGCACGAGAGCGCTCGACCTGACCGTATTGATGGCGCTGAAGCCCGGCGCGATGGCAATGACCTGCCCGCTTGCGCGCAGGACAAGCGTGCTCGTCGTCGTGCCGTAGTTGGCGACGCCGTCGGTGATCGCGACCGATGCGGCACTCAACTCGCTAAGCGTGCGCAACTCAACCTGGAGGGTCGAATTGTTGCTGACCAAACCGCCGGCGTATGTGACGACCCCGGACTTGATGTTCGCGGCATTGGGAAGCGTGCCGGTGACCAGCCCCGCGCGTATCGCCTCAGCCTCACGCAGCAGTCCGTTATCGACAGCGGACTGAGTCATGAAGTAGAGGCCGAGTTGCACCAACCACAGCATCAGAAGGAAAAACGGAGCGGCCACAATCGCGAACTCAACGGCGGCCGCTCCGTGCCGGTCGCGCGCAAAGGAGCGCATGCGCGACCAGCGTGCGGGCTCGCGAGATCGGCCGCCGTCAAGCGGCCGAACAGCGTGCTCGACCCCAATGACGATCGTTCTCGATGAATGCCGCCGACAGCCGCGCCA
>Ga0265331_10003023_pt1 | contig 11035 bp, 20 predicted proteins | sample 41923metaG_FD_202088 | JGI IMG/M metagenome (GOLD analysis project Ga0265331, IMG submission 202088) | Rhizosphere microbial communities from Carex aquatilis grown in University of Washington, Seatle, WA, United States - 4-19-23 metaG | ecosystem: Host-associated > Plants > Roots > Rhizosphere...
GAGCTCACTGACAATCCGCTTTGTCGTATGTGCTAGCCCAGCGAGGTCGCGGACGGTTAGCCCAGCGAGAGCTCGAGCCGCGGTCAATTGCCGTCCATCCCAAGTTTCGCCATCCATCACGCGGCCCTCCGATTAGAGAGGGCCATCTTAGAGCTTGACAAGGGGACACTGTATCCTCATATTACTACCGACAAGAATACATTATCGTCAGTAATCATTACGAGGACCTGACCTCATGGCGAAGAGTATCCAGACCACAACCTCACATACAGCCGTCGCCCTCGAGCCGCGGCTTGCCGAAGCTGTGCGCACCGTGCTCGAGGCGGCAGAGAGCCCCAACACGCGGCGCGCCTATGCTGCGCAGTTCCGTAAGTTCACCGCCTGGTGCGAGCGTCGAGGAACCAAGGCGCTGCCGGCGACGCCTGCTGTGGTCGCCACCTATCTCGTCGACCTGGCAGAGACCGGCGCCGACCACAGTAAGCCCCCGAAGGGCTGCAAGGTCGCGACTGTCGCGCTTGCCCTGTCGGCAATCTCAGCCGCGCATCGCGCCGCCGACGTTGAGTTTGATGTTCGGGCGCGCGAGATCCGCTCGGCGCTCAAGGGCATTCGCCGTACCTATGCCGCCCCGCAAGCGCAGGCGGCAGCGCTCAAGCCCGTCATGATCCGGGCCATCCTGTCTTCCCTCGGGGAGGCCCCGCTCGACCGTCGCGACGCCGCCCTGGTGGCACTTCTGTTCGCCGGCGCACTTCGCCGCTCGGAAATCTCGATGCTCGACTATGCCGAGGCCGGCTCAGGCGATGGTTGCCTCTCGTTGACGAGCGAGGCGATCGAGATCGTCCTCCTACGCTCCAAGGCCCGCACCGAGCCCGTCACCGTGAAAATCCCACGTGCCGACAACCCTGGGCTTGTCGCCGCGCTCGAGCGGTGGATCGCGGTCGCCGACATTAGCCCTGGCGAGCCCTTGTTCCGGTCGATCAAGAAGGGCGGACATATCCGCGAGCGGCTGGGCGACGGTGGCGTGTGTCACGCGCTCAAGGCGCGGATCGCGAGCTATCTCATGAGCTGCGGGTACACGCGCGAGGCGGCGGAGGATGAAGCTAAGAAGTTCAGCGGGCACAGCGGACGCGTCGGCATGTATACGGCCGCGTCCGAGGCCGGCGTTCCGATTGAGGCGGTGGCAGCGCTTGCCCGTCACAAGTCGCTGCACGTCGCCCAGAAGTACGCGCGCCACGCCGATCAGCTGCGCCGAGCTCCGTCGAAGAACCCGGCGCTGGCCATCTGAGAGCGCACAAAGGGCCTGCAGTTAAGCCAATTGATTTCGGTTAAAAATACTGGGGGCTGGGATGGGTGGACACGGCAGCGGATGGCATCGGAAGTCGGCGCCAGTCGTCGAGCGCTGTGAGAAGATCGACCTCGCAGACCTCAGGCGGCACAGCGACACCTTCGCAGAAGGCGAGGGCGTGGCGCTCTGCTCGGCCCTCGTCAGTCACCGACACCCCGGCTTGCGATTGAGGTACTGGGCGCGGCACCCGGATGGCCGAGAGCTTTACCTCGACGAGGTGGTGCCGTTCGCTTACACGCCGACGCAGTTCGGAGGCCAGCGCCGGTGGCTCAAGTGCCTCGGCTGCGATCGTCGCGTGCGTGCGCTCTACGGAGGCAAGCGGCGTCTCTTCCGCTGCCGTAAATGTTACGGGCTCGCGTACCGGTCGACGCGCCAGACCTGGTCCGACCGGGCGGACAGCCAAGCCGATAGGCTGGCGCTGAAAATCTGCGGAGGGGATCGCAAGCTATACGACGGCGAAACATTCCCTGAGAAGCCAAAGCGTATGCGGTGGGCGACGTACCATCGCCTCGAGGAGCAGTTCTACGAGTGGAAGGACGAGTGGGAGTCTGGCGTCGAGCAAAAGATCATCGGTTTCCTGAGGAGGGCACTTTGAGCCACGCTAATGACAACAAGCGGCCATGCGCGCACTGCGCCATCAATCGGGCGCTCGACGATTTCCAGGCGGCACACAGCCCTGTCGACATGGACGACCTGATCGATGATGTCACTGCGGTGCTCTGCGAGCTGATCGCCTTCTGGGATGACCGCAACATGCGGCGCCTCTCGGTGAAGCAGATCGTGGAGCTGATCCCGAAGCGGGTGGCGGCGTTCAGGGTTGAGGGCCGCTACCCTGGGGGCTCGGCGCCGGGCATGCCTCCCGTGGTCGCGCCGTGAACCCACGCGAACGTGGCAACGACACTAGGTCACGAGGCCACACCGAAAAGAAAAACGTGGTTCGAGGTGTCTCACAAAGTCCCTCCAAGAAATTTGGGACACTCGTATCGGGGCGATCTGCGCTAGGTGGAAACAGGCGCTGAGTTGCGCCCATTGATTTGAATAAAAGCGGGGCAGGCATGTGGGTGGACTAGGCAGCGGCCGGCCCGCTTCAGGCGCAGCGACGGTGGAGAGCTTCCGCAAGATCGATCTGGCGGCGCTAGCGCGGATCAATCTCGTCAACGCAGGCGACCAGCAAGCAATCGGGTCGACGCTCGTCGAACTAAGACGCGATGGCCTCCTCATTTACTACTTCAGTCCCGAACGCGCGGAGGAGTTCGTCCCGTTCCTCTACACAGCGCCCGAACTTGGTGGCCGGCGGCGTTGGCTATCGTGCCCGAGATGTCGTCGCAGATGTCGCGTGCTGTACCGGGCGCAACGCTTCCGGTGCCGCAAGTGCCTCGGTCTTGTCTATGAATCAACACGCCAGCCTTGGCGCCAGCGCATGCTCGATCAGGCTGACAAACTCTCTTTCAGAGTGGCCGGAAGCGATGCCGCTTCCTATGAGCGCGATGAGTTCCCTGAGAAGCCGAAGCGGATGCGGTGGACGACCTACCATCGCCTCGAGGAGCGGTACTACGGGTACATGAATGGGTGGGCCGCGGCCGCGATGCGGCGGTTTGGGATCAAGCTATAGGAGGGACACCATGTTGAACGACAACGACGACGAGAAACACGGCAGCGAGGGACGATCGCCCTGCCTGCACTGCATGATCCGCGAGACCATCGATACTTACGCGGAGCACGTACACACGACGACCGGCAAGAAGGTGAACATCCACGACACCGTGGACGACCTTCTAGGAAACGTCTGCGAAATCCTCGCGTGGATCGGCGACGGCAAGGAGCGCAAGGCGAGCGTCAAACACTACCAGGACCTGCTGGCGAAACGCACGCGCCTCTATCGCGAGATCGGGCGCTATCCGGGCGGTGCTTGGACGCAAGAGTCGCAGCACTAGGTCCGCCGGGGCGCGGCGAATAGGTCAAAAAGCGGGCGTTGCCCCACGTCGCAGCTTAGCCACCATGCCGGGCCGTTCAATTCATGACCGTCGTTACGTGGTCGATAGAGCGACCGTCCCTGACCAAAGCGAGGCCGGAACTGCCCATCATCGCCTGCCAACTAAGTTTGCCAGTGCTGAAAGTCCGCACCTCGTCGCCGGGGACGGCTCGGGCTCTCAAGCGGCGATAATCATGACCCACAAGGCCCTTGGACTGCTCCAGCTCAGCGTCAAGAGCCTCGATCGCGTTCTGTGACCACTCGCCGAGCATATCGTTAGGGGGCCAGATGGAGGATGTGAGCCGCTCTGCGTAAATCTCGGCCCATAGTTCCGCTATCGCGAGCGCGATGCTGAAGACGCTCCCGCCGAGCGCAACGTAGGCGGGCTGATGGCGCTGGAGGTAGTCGACCAAATAGCTGCGCAGTGGGTCGCTCCAATCCCCCATGCGCTTTTGCTGGGCAGCGAAGTCATCAGATGGCGGGTCGAGAACTCGGCCGATCCGTTTGAACACCTCAGGCACCGGGAAGCCATCAGCCTGAAGCACGTAAGCGAGCTCGGCAATCTCGAGGATATGGCTCTCCGCGTCCTGGGCGTCCTTCCATGCTAGGTCACAGGCTTCTGGGTCTGCGTCTTCTGGCACATGGCAGGGTCGGCGCAGGTCGATCATCTTCGACAGGACGGTAATGCGGCTCGCTTGACGCATGTGCTGGCCCTCCGTTCGGTGTCTCTACCTATAGGGAGCTGCGCGTGAAACGTGAGGGCGTCGCCCGTCGCGGGACTACGTGACCCTCTCAACAAAAAGCCCCGCCATCGCTGACGGGGCTGTGAGTTAGTGCAGCGAGATCAAGACCTCTCTGCCCTTGCGGGCCTTGCGGATCACGCCCTCGAGCTGCGCGACCCTCCGTGAGGCTTCTCCTGGAGAGCAGTCCATCAACTCCGCCAAGCGGCGGTTGTTTACGGGCTCGCCGGCGAGGATCAGCGCCGCATATACGGCGCGCTCGATGTCCCTCGTCGGCATCCAGGTTGGCTGAACCGGAGCAAGGATCTCCGGCTCGACTCGCTTGGCCTTGCGTCTTGACCACGCCTCGGCCGCCTTGCGGCAACCGACCCACGCGAAGTAAACTGGAACCCACGCAGGTGCAGTGATCATTGCCACCGCTGTTTCAAGCGGCGACCATTCGTTATCAGCAATCATGGCTCAACCCCTTGGTTGCTGTAGAGCCTGGCCCGGTGCTCAACACACCGTGCTGGGCTCGCCTGTTTCTGACGGAGCTCGTCAGGGCGGCGGCGCCGCCGACGGCCGAAACCGTTTCGCAAGCGTCAGATTTTGAAGGAAAGCCGGTCAGTAACCGGCAGCATCAATATAGCATTAAACGAAGTTGTACTTGACACTATGTTAGGAGAACATTAAACAAATCTTCGTGAAGAATGAGAACGTCTGTAGATCACAAGCACAACAAAGATGATTCCGAATTTATAAAGACAAACTTCGTTGCCGTGAGCCATGCTCGCGAGCGACAAGATCAGGGCCGTCGGGGGAAACCTCGGCGGCCCGTTGGCTTAGGGCAGGGCGAGCCTTCGAGACATTCGCGGTCCAGGGCGGCACGTCAGGCACGACCTCCGTCCGCTGGCAGCGCAGATGCCCTCGGCTAGGCGTCGCCGCATCATGTACTCGTCGCTGAACGGCGCCTCCTTGAGTGCCGCCCCAAGCACCCGCAGGCTCCTGATCTGCTCCTCGCTCGCCACGGCGGGGCCGTTTGTCTTGGCGAGCTCCTGCAAGAACTGGATCGCCTCCTCGACCGTCTGGAAGCCATAGCGAACTGCATCCTCGCTGCCCTTGAAGACGAAGCCGCCTGGGCTCACGTGCCCGGCGATGAGATCGTGCCCCGGCGGATAGTTGGGCTTGAACGGCTTGAAGGGGCGGCGTTTGCGGAAGGGCCAGAGCATTCGCTTGCTCCTCAGTGTGCGGTGCGCGGGATCGATCACCGTGCTTTCGGCACTCCCGGCATCCCGCGCATGTCGAAGTAGTTCGGCAAGCTCTCGGGCCTAGCTGGGGGGTCCTCAAAGCAGTAACCGCGCCTTTTGGGGCTGCGGTCGCGCAAATACGCAATCCATTTAAATGTGTTGCAGGCTTGACGCGACGAAAGCTCCAACAGACGCCGTGATCCGCCGCGCCGAAAGTTAGCGACGAAAGCAAATGGGTTGTGCCCCCCGCAGCGATACGATGCGACCGGCTGTTGGCGATCTAGGGGCTCCACTGTTCGGAGCAATTCGACTTGCTTCTCGCAGGCCTCCAAGGTCGGAAACTTCTGGGTCGACCTCTTCTGCTCGCCGTTCGCAAGCGTCAACACGATGTAGAGCGTTGCTGCATCCATGTTCGGCGTGCTCCTGGGTCGCGGCGTCATCAAGGCGATCCGTGCCGCTTTGCCTGCGTTTCGACGGCGATCGACACGAGCTGGCGGATTGCCTCCGCTACGGATGGGATGCGCTTCTGCCTGCGCCGCCAGTCATCGACAGCGTCGAGCCAATCGTCGGTCACTCTGATCTGCAATGGCTTGAGCTCCGAGGCGCCGACCTCGTCGCTGTGAGGCAGCGGCTCCCATGGCGGTATGGAGTCATCTATCGTTGCTGTGTCCTCATGCGGAGGATCATCGGTGCTCGGCGTGATCGAGCGGAAGTGCGCCTCCATAGCCGCGATCTCCTCACGGCCATCCGGGGGCGGGTCTCGCTTCGCTGTGGGCTTGGGCGGCGTCAGCCACGCCTTGGCCTCAGGCTCAAGCGGGTTGACCTGCTGGGTTCGGCACGCCTTCACCTCGCAATTGTACCAGTACAGGAAGTAGTAGGCCTGCGCGTCGGACGGCTTCCAGTCTGGCCCATGCACGTAGCGCTGCATGATGGTACCGCAGCGTGGGCACTCCGGGCCGGAGCCGTCCGGTACTGGGCCCGCGCCCGGAGGGTGCTTATACTTTTTCACCATGGCGACCCCTTCGGTTAGCCGCCCGCTTATCAGCGGAGTTTTTCGCTCGAGGACACGACGCGGACAACCGTCGCCAGGCTCGACAGCGGCACCTTCCTGCGGAGCTTGTCCCGCATGGGGTGGACAAACTCGGCGAACTGCTTTGGCGGCCCGGCAAAATAACGACCGACCTTTCGCTTTCCGCAGGGGCTTATGACGAGCACGCCACAGCCGTCGACGAGGCGCAGCTTTAATCTGACCCAAGCCGCGAAACGCTCATCGTCAAGCGGCACCATCCTCAGGTCCGGTGCTGGCACTTCCCCCGCCTTGCAAGTGGTGCCGTAAGCGTATCTCGGTTTGCGCTTGGTTGTCGTGCGACGCTGCTTAGCCATGGGCGGCTCCCTCAGCTGACTTTTTCTCTCCTTCGATCGCACGGCGCGTCTCCATGGCGGCGACGGTTTGCGCACGGCGTGCCCTATCGAGGGCCTCCTTGCGGTCATCCGCGAACGATCCCCGCATGTAGTCCGGAAGGCGCTCCTCAGTGAGGGGCGAGGGAGCGAGAAGCCCTAGGCTGCGCTGGATCTTCTTCAGAAGTATGCCGATGCGCCGCTCGAGGATACGACAGTCCCTCACCTCGCGGTCGGTCGGCGCACGTCCGTCGCGATCTTGCCTGACCACTGCATCAAGCTCCGGATCGCCGCTCGATTGGAGGCGCCGATCGGAGCAATTCGAGATGTAGAGATCGATGCAGTCTGCGAGGATGTACGTCAGAGTGGTGATGTCCTCGAGCGACTCTGGCTCCAGGTAGGCGATGTAGTCTTGCAGGGCCTCGCCGCGATCCCACAGCTCCTCTGACACAGGCTTGACCAACGTGTCGTCGTAGATTTTTCCCTCTTCGAGAGCATGGTACTCGTCCCTTAGTGAAGCCAGCTCGGCCGCGAACCTTCCGAGCTCGGTGTCGCCGATGGAACGCTTCAGCGTCTTCTTGGAGAGGCTGCTCGCCTCGGCTTTGATGCGCTTAGACATTGGCGCCTCCGTCCTGTGCCAGCGTCCGTCTTCCGAGCGATAGGATTGACGCAGCGAGCCCTTCTAGATCGTCGGTAGCCTTGGCGATCTCCGCGAGCACTACGAGATCTGCGATGGTCTCGGCCGGGGTCGAGAAAATCATCTCTTGCAAGGCTTCCCGGTGGCTGTCCGCAGCTTCAGAAGCGGCAGCGGCGGCAGCGTAGCCAGAGCTGATGTAGACGGCGTCGCAAGTAGCTTCATGCCGCTCGGCGATCGGCAACACCCTGTGGGCACGCTCACGGAAATCGGCGAAGCCCTTCCAGTCGTCGTCAGGCGCGATTTGGTATCCCGTCACGCGGCGCCAGCCCTCGGCCGTCATCCATTCGAGCGTAGTGCTTGGCCCTATGGTCCACAGTCCCGGAGGCGATGAGTGCTGCAGCGATGACTCGGGGACCACGCGACTGTACGAGCGTTTGAATTTGCGCAGACCAAGTCCGGGCAGCAGATCATCGTCGAAGAAGTTCAGCACGTCCAAGTGGCTTAGATGCAGTTCATCAGGCACGGCCGGCGCCAATGCCTTGCGCCGCTCCCACGAGGCAGACGCCTCGGTTGACAGCCGCGCTGCCTCAGCCGCAGTAGGCTGATACTGCGCCCATAGCCTCTGAATAGGCGTCGATCGATGAACGCCAGAAGCAGCAGCAACAACCGGCACTGTAGCAACGGCGCCAGCAGCGGCAATGCCGCCAGCGCCCGCGAGGACAGCCCGGCGTGATGCATTGGTCTCAAACATGTGCACCTCCCTTGGCCATTTTCAGCACCGCCGTGATCAATTTGGCTGGTGCGCAATTTTCGCCGCCCAGCACAAGCACATCGCCGTCTAGGCTCTTTGCCGCCCAGAAGTGCGCGATCTCGGCAATCTCGATGACGTCGGACCAGGAACGCACGGGGCGGGCGAGGACCTGCTCAGAGAGCAACTCATAGCGCTGGCGCAAGGCTTCGTAGCGCGTCTCATCGTCTTCGCGACAGGCTTCGATCGCGGAAGCGAGCAGGCGCAACTTCAAGGCGGCTGATGAGGAGTTTGATGCGGAAGCAGATTGGCTGGATTGGTTGGACATGAGACCTCCTACTCAAGAGGGAAGCAGCCTGGCTCCGGCTCTCGTTGCAGAAAACCTGGCCGCCGATGGCGACACGTCTGAGTCATTTTCGCGATTGTTTGCGTCTCACAGCGAGAGACGGTATATAAGCTAGCATACCCTTTTTGGGTACGCAAGTTTGCGCTGAGGGTAGCCCCGTTGCCCCTTCGGACGAAGCCAATTACGCAGCCGGCCATGCTTACTCCGGCTCAACTCCGCGCTGCTCGGGCGTTGCTGGGCTGGTCACGCGAACAGCTCGCGACCAAGTCTGGCACCGCGGCCATGACCGTGCGGGCCTTTGAGTCTCGCGGCAGCGACCCCAAGCGGTCAACGTTGCTGGCCTGGTCGCGAGCTATTGAGGGCGCCGGCGTGGGGCTGATCCACGAAGACGACCAAGGGGGCGCTGGGCTGCGGTTCAAGGCCGCGAGCAAGAGGAAGTGACCCGGCGTTCTAAGTCGTCCGTCGCGCGGCGGCTAATGCGACATGCTTGTGCAGTTTAACGTGTTGCCGAAGGTGTTGCAGTTCGTGTTGGTAATGGTAGGCGGCGCAGGCGGCGGTGGCTGCGTCAACAGGGTCGTGCCGGCCTGTAACAGCGCAGCGCTCCGCGCGGCATTTGCCGCATCTTGCGCTGCCTGTGCCTGGTCTCGCGCTGCGTCAGCCAACGCGCTCTGGGCTAGGCGTTGCTGGGACTGGCCGACGAATTCCGCTAGGATGGCGGCGATCTCTACATCTAGTTGGGCGTCGGTGATTTGCCCGTGATCGTAGCGCTCTCCGGCCTCTACCGATTTGACGGTGGCCAATTTCGCTAGGTCTTTGTTGAGCCCCATGCCTTCGATCCAGGCGTATTTCTCTTGTACCCCCATGACGCAGCGCAAAGAATCTGCCGTCTTGCCGCGTTCGCGTCTGGGATATCGCTGCTGGCAGGCGTCGAGATCTCGTGTCCTATTCGCCGTGGCGTCAGCTCGCGCCTGAGCCATGTGATCTATTTGCGGGCCACCTGCGCAACCCGCCAGCGCCAACGCGACGATGATGGCCATGATGCGCACGCCACCCGCTCCCTTAGCGCAAACTTACGCCATCTGCGATCCTAACGATAGGCAACTTGTGCAACCGACTGCGTGGGCAGAGTGAGAAAGAAAAAAGTTGCCGAATGGAGCGCGCCGGCGACGCGCTAATTCGCTTCCCAGTACTTAGGATCACCGACACCCTTCCATAGCCACTTCGTATGGTAGACCGACGCGTAGTGTACGGCAGCGATTACCTCTTTGCCGGCCGCGCACTCGTCGAGATCAGGTCTGACTTCAAGCACGGCGGCGCGCGCGGCAAGCCATGCTGGGTGGTCGAGTAGACCGGCTTGTCGGACTTTGCGATACGCGGTACAGGCAGCTCGCCACGCGGGTTTGAGATCCTCTCCGGGCAACCTGGTCTGGGTTGGGTGTTCGCCTACCACAAGAGAACCTCTAGGCCGCCGACTTGCTGCGAGACCGCTTTTTGCTTGCCGCTTCCCGCCGCAGGATCTCTTCGGCCCACTGGTTGAGGCTCTTGCCTGCGAGCTCGGCAGCAATCGCAGCATTCGCATGCACCTGGGGATCGACCCTCAGCATGAGATTGCCGGACATTTGCCGCTCGGGATGTTTCCCGACCTTCCTGCAGGTCGCAAGGTAATCGTCCACGGCCTCGTGGAAGGCGGCCTTGAGCGCCTTGACCGTAGTGGCGTGAAAGCCGACTACGTCATTGATGCCGACGATGTGGCCCGCGAAGAGCTCGTCATCGGGATCGAACTCAATCACGGCCTTGTAATCCTTGTAACTCAACACGCTCATGGCGTGACTCCGATCTTCCTCAGGTATGCTCTCGCGTCCCTGACCTGGTAACGCTTGGCTTCCTTTTCCGGATGCGGGCGGTGAAACGTGCCGATCAGACCGTTGAAGGAAAACCGAACTCGCGATCCCGAGCCCTCGATCACCAGGCACCCGACGGCGACGAACAGGCTTTCAATGTCGTTCCACGGAATGTTTGGCGACACAGGGTCGGCGAAGATCGCCTCCAGCGTCTTCCGCTGCTTGCTGTTCATGCAAGCGCGATGCTAGCATTTCATGATTGCACGGGCAACGAGGGTTGATGCCCCAAATACGGGGCTGCAAGAGTTGGCTCTGCAATAATTTGAAGGACGGCCTAGGAGAGTCAACGGCGGCCGTTTCGTTCGCGGGCCCTTTCCCCTCCACCCATCCGTCTTTGCGGCTGTACGGCCTTCCTGGAGGCTTCTGGACGGCGAAGAGCGATACATGGTGTGATCTCTGGGTTCGGACGACCGGCGTGGGGTCAATCCTCGTCAACGAGGAGAAGAGTGACAACGACGCTGCATATCGGCAATGCCAGCATTAGACATAGACCAATAATATCAGCCGCAGTCCCATGTAAGACGGCGGCGGCAAAGGCGGCACCGACGAGACCCACGCCAAGAAACAGAGCGGAATAGATTACTCCTGGCAGGCCCCACACCGAAAAAACTTGCACGGCGGAAGCAATCAAGACAAGCGCGCTGGACAGGCTGCCAGTTATCCAAAATCCAAGAAGTCCTAGGGGGCGAGTGCGCCGGAAAATTGAGAGCGGCATCAGGATGAAT
>Ga0265331_10003027_pt1 | contig 11025 bp, 13 predicted proteins | sample 41923metaG_FD_202088 | JGI IMG/M metagenome (GOLD analysis project Ga0265331, IMG submission 202088) | Rhizosphere microbial communities from Carex aquatilis grown in University of Washington, Seatle, WA, United States - 4-19-23 metaG | ecosystem: Host-associated > Plants > Roots > Rhizosphere...
GATCTGGTCTTCCTTCACGCCCAGCAATATCATCATCTGCTTCACGCTGTCGGCGCGCTTCTGGCCCAGCGCGATGTTGTATTCGCGGCTGCCGCGCTCGTCCGTATTGCCCGTGATCGTGATTTTCTGCGCGCGGTTCGCAACCAGGTACCGCGAGTGCGCGGTGACCAGCGGCTTGTACTCGTCTTTGATCACGAAGCTGTCGTAATCGAAAAACACGCTGCGCTGCTGGTTGAGCATGCTTTTGGGATTCAGCGGATCGAGCGGATCGCCGCCTTTGGTGTCCGACGGCGGCAACGGGGTGGTAGTGGTCGTCGGCGGTTGCGGCTTCTGCGGTTCCGCAGGCGGCGCGGTGACTTGACCTTCCGTCACATCGGCCGGCTTTTGTACTTCCTGGCTCGAGCAAGCCGCCAACAGGCCCAGCACCGCCAGACTCAATAAAAGTTTCTTCATAAGGTATCGCTCCTTGTCATGGGTTTTTGGTGAGTGGTCCCCACGCCGGTTCACGCACGTCGCCAGACTCTGCGCTGAACCGCTGGCGCACGCGGCCATCGCTTGATACCGCGGCTAATATACCACGCCCCTTCACCTCGGTTGCGTAGAGAATGATGCGGCCGTTGGGCGCGAAACTCGGCGATTCGTCAACCCCGTTCTCCGTCAGCAACTGCGTCTGCTTGCTCACGAAATCCTGTACCGCCATGTTGAAGCGCCCGCCGGTGCGCTGGATGAACACGAACGATTTGCCGTCCGGCGCGTAGCGCGGGGTTACGTTGTAGCTGCCGTCGAACGTGAGCCGCTCGGGCGCGCCGCCGGAAACCGGCACCCGGTAGATCTGCGGGCTGCCGCCGCGGTCGGACGTAAACATCACGTACTGGCCGTCCGGCGAGAAATTGGGCTCGGTGTCGATCGTACTTGTGTTCGTGAGGCGCACGACGTTGCTGCCGTCGGCGTTGATGAGATAAATCTGCGAATTGCCGTCCTTCGAGAGCACGACCGCCAGCCGCTTGCCGTCGGGAGACCACGCCGGCGCGCTGTTGCTGCCTTTGAAATTCGCGGCGACCGTGCGCTGGCCGGTGAGCAGCGACTGGATATACACGATGGGCTTCTTGCGCTCAAAGGACACGTACGCAAGGCGATTGCCGTCGGGCGCCCACGACGGCGAGATGATCGGCTCGTTCGACGCCAGCACCGTTTGCGCACCGAAGCCGTCGGCGTCCGCGACCTGCAATTCGAAACGCGTGCCGCGTCTGACCACGTACGTGATACGCGTACTGAACACTCCGACGTCACCCGTCATTTTTTCGTAAATCGCGTCGGCGATCTTGTGCGCGGTGTTGCGCAACTGGGGCGCGGCGACCTGGTACGCGAATCCCGTGAGCTGCGTTTGTTTCAACACGTCCATCAGGCGAAAGCGCACGTCCCAGGTACCGTTGGGCAGCGGCGACACGCTGCCGATCACCACCGCGTCGGCACCGCGCGTTTTCCAGGTCGGAAATTGCACCTCCCCGGGCTCGGCCGGCAGCGGGGTGACGCCGCCGCTGTCGACGATTTTGAAAAAACCGCTGCGGTAAAGATCGGCGACGACGACGTCGGTCACTTTTTGCGGCAGCGCCTCCTCGCCTTTCAGCGGCAGGATGGCGATGGGCAGCTGGTTAGACCCGAATCCGGTGATTTCGATCTTCAGCTGGGCGTATGCGCCGGCGCTGAAGGCCATCAACAACAGAAACAGATACCGCAGGTTTTTATTGTTCATTGCGCCGTATTTTACGCGAGAATCGTCCTACTCTTGAGCCTTGAACTTCAGATTTAGTTCCCGAAAATCTTTCAACAGCGCCGGATCGGGCGGCATGGGCAGCGGCTGCGCGCGGTTGATGGCGCGCTCGACAGCGTTGTCATAGGCGGCATTGCCGCTCGGCTTCCTCAACTTCGCGCCCAGCACGTTGCCGTCCGGCAGCACCACGATGTCGAACTCGGACTCCTCGGTGCCCTGCAGATTGGGTGGCCGCACGATAAAACGCTTGATCCTGTCGCTGATCCCTTTTCTGTACTTGTCGATCATGTTCTGCCGCGCCGCAGCCGCCTGCGCCGCAACCGCGCGCTGCGCCTCCGCCTGCTCGTTCGCCAGCCGCTGTGCTTCGGCCTGCTGCGCTTTTTGCGCCGCCTGGGCCTCCGCTTCGCGCTTCTTGGCGTCTTTCTGCTTGTCCTCGGCCGCGCGCCGCTCTTTCTCGATTTTTTCTTTCTCCTTGAACGCGATGTCGGGTTTCGCGACTTCCGGCTTGGCGACGACTGGCTTCGGCGGCGTCGGCTCCGCTTTCGGCTGCACCTCCGGCTTGACCTCGGGCTGCGGCGGCTCGGGCGCGGGCGGCGGCGCGGCCTTGGGCTCCTCCGCCGATGGCGGGCTCCACAAATCGACGATATTGACCTGCGGCTCGACTTTCTTCTGCCAGTTGACGCCGAACACGAGCAACGCGATGAACAGGAGGTGCAGCGTGGACGCAAACGCGCCCGAGATCACCCGCTCTTTGGGCGTCGTATAGGTGTAGGCGTAATACATGGCGCGCGGCGCGCGGACCCTATTGCGCGCGCGGCTTGACCATCAAGCCGACTTTCTTGACCTGGTTTTGCTGCAGCATGTCCATGACATCGAGCACGGCTTCGTAGCGCACGTCCTTGTCGGCGGCGATGACCACCGCCTGCTCCGGATTTTTTGCCTGCTTCTGCTTGATCGCCGCGATGAGCTCGTTGCGCGACACCTTGCGGTCGTCGCTGCCCGCGGCGCGGTCGCGCAGCCACAGCGTCTGGTCGGTGCGGACCGATACTTCCAGCGGCGCCACCGGCGGATTCGACGACTTGCCGATCGACGGCAGTTCGACCTGCCCCGGGTTGATCAGGGGGGCCGTCACCATGAATATCACGAGCAGCACCAGCATCACGTCGATGTACGGCACGACGTTGATCTGGTTCATCAGCCGCCGGCTGCTGCGCTTTTCGATCAGCATGATTTAGCTTTGACGCTGGAGAATGTTGGAAAATTCTTCCATGAACGAATCGAACCGTGTCGCGAGCCGGTTAAGGTCGCCGGCGAAGCGGTTGTACGCGACGACCGCCGGAATCGCGGCAAAGAGCCCCATCGCCGTTGCAATCAGCGCTTCCGCGATGCCGGGTGCGACTGTGCCGAGTGTGGCCTGCGCCACTTGCGCGAGGCCGCGGAACGAATTCATGATGCCCCACACCGTGCCGAACAGGCCGACATACGGGCTCACCGAGCCGACCGAGGCGAGGAACGACAGGTGCGATTCGAGCACTTCCATTTCGCGCTGGTAGGTCGCGCGCATCGCGCGCCGCGTTCCGTCCATGACCGCCGCGATGTTTTGCGCCGAACCCTGCCCCGGCTGCTTGCGCAGCTTGGTGAATTCGCGGAATCCCGATTCGAACAACCGCTCCATGGTGCCGGACGCGTCGCGCGAATTGACCGCGCGCTGGAAGAGCTCGTTCAGATCGCCGCCGCCCCAGAAGTCCTTTTCGAATTTGTCGGACTGCTTCGTCGCGCGTTTGAAAGTGAAGACCTTGAGGAATATGTAATACCAGGAAAATATCGAGCATATGAGCAGCCCGGCCATCACCAGCTGCACCAGCACGCTGGCCCCGGTAATCAGGCTCAAGACCGACATATCGTGCGTTACGTTCATGCTTGCCTCATTGCGAGTTTGTCGAGTATGGATTTGGGTATTCTAACGGGCTTGAATGACCGCGTGTTGACGCACGCGACCGTCACGTCGCCGCTTGCCAGCACGCGCTGGTCCCGCCGCACGACCTGCGAAATTTCCAACAGGCTGCCGCGCGCGCCGGTCAGCGCCACCGTGACTTCGAGCGCGTCGTTGAACACCGCCGGCCGCAGATATTCGACCGCCAGCGAACGCACGACGAACACCACGTTGTGTTCGTGCATCAGCGTGGTCTGCTCGAAACCGAGCGCGCGCAGCCACTCGGTGCGCGCGCGTTCCATGAAGTTCAGGTAGTTGGCATAGAACACCACGCCGGCCGCGTCCGTGTCTTCGTAGTACACACGTACGGGCCAGACGAAATCCGGCGCATTTCCGGGGGCATGGTTTTTCACGATCATTCTTTATAACGCAGCCGCCGCCAAAAAGGGTTAATGCCCCGCCCTCAAGCCTGCGCGGGCGGCTCTTCCCACAGTTCCGGCGTGGCGAGGGACTTCGGCTGGGCGAGTCCGAAATGGCGGTACGCCGACACCGTCGCGACGCGGCCGCGCGGCGTGCGCTGCAGATAGCCCTGCTGGATCAGGTACGGTTCCAGCACGTCTTCGATCGTGTCGCGCTCTTCGCTGATCGCAGCCGCGAGATTGTCGATGCCGACGGGTCCGCCGGCGAACTTCTCGATCACCGCGAGCAGCAGCTTGCGGTCCATGACGTCGAGCCCGAGCGGATCCACGTCGAGCATCTTCAGCGCCGCGTCGGCGACTTCCTGCGTGACCTTGCCCTGCGCCTTGACCTGCGCGTAATCGCGCACGCGCCGCAGCAAGCGGTTCGAGATGCGCGGCGTCGCGCGCGAACGGCTCGCGATTTCGCGCGCGCCGTCCGCGTTGACTTCGATCTCGAGCAGCCTGGCCGACCGCGCGACGATGCGCGTGAGTTCGTCGACCGAATAGAATTCCAGCCGCGCGACGATGCCGAAACGGTCGCGCAGCGGATTGGTGAGCATGCCGGCGCGCGTGGTTGCGCCGATCAGCGTGAACGGCGGCAGATCGAGCTTGACCGAGCGCGCGGCCGGCCCTTCGCCGATCATGATGTCGATCTGAAAATCTTCGAGCGCGGGATAGAGTATTTCTTCGACCACCGGCGACAAGCGGTGGATTTCGTCGATGAACAGCACGTCGTTCGGTTCAAGGTTGGTCAGCATCGCCGCCAGGTCGCCCGCGCGCTCGAGCACCGGTCCCGACGTGTGGCGCAGGTTGACGCCCATTTCGCGCGCGATGATGTGCGCGAGCGTTGTTTTGCCGAGGCCCGGCGGCCCGAACAGCAGCACGTGGTCGAGAGATTCCTTGCGCCGGCGCGCCGCCTCGATGAAGATTTCGAGCTGGCCGCGGATTTTTTCCTGCCCCACGTATTCGTCGAGCTGCTTCGGCCGCAGCGCGCGCTCGAACGCCTCTTCCTGCGGAGACGCGGGCGCGGCGGCGATCAGGCGGTCGGTTTCGATCATGGCGCTTTCGCTACGTTGAAGAATCGCGGGCCGCACGCCGGAAGTCGTCGGCAATGCGGTAGAAGTCGCTGACGCAACCATACATGGCGCCGATCAGCCGCGCGAGTATGGGCTTCATCATCGATTCGCCGAATTTTTTTCCCTCCTCGCGATTCATGCGCGCGATCAACTCCTGCAATCGTTTGGCGGTCTTCGCATCGCTTTGTTCGAGGGTCATGAGATTCACCATCACGCCGCCGATCTCCTTCTTGGCCTCGTTTTCCAGCGCTTGCAACTGCGCCAGGGCAGCCGGTGAAACCTCTTTCATGTTGCGAAAGCTGCCGACAAAGGCGGGCACCAGCATCATGTCGAGAAAACGCACGTAATTGCCGCCGAACTCGGTATCCATCGCGGCCGCGACGAACTCGAGATCGTCGGCGCTCCACGGCAGGTTGAAGCTGGCGACGACGTCACTGCGGCGAATGACGAAAATCGGTCCGCCGCGCGCCTCCTCGTCCTTGATCGCGGCCAGCAGGCGCGCATGCGCGCGCTCCCAGAACGGATTGCCGCGCTGCCATTCGGCGGACAGCTTGGCGCCAAGGCCGAAGCCGTCGATGAGCTGGCTCGACACGTTGCGCTGCAGATCGGCAAGGATCACGTCGAACGCGCGCGTCGAATACGGCGTTTGCACCTTGTCTACCAGCTTGGCGACCAGCGCCCTCTGACCGGGAACCGGAACGTCATCCGCTGCCTGGGCAACCTGCCATTGCGCGGCGGCGAGAATGCAAACCAGCCCGTGAAAAAACCGTGCGGCGCGCCACGCTCTGCGGTTCATGCCGTCGCCCCCCCCGATCCTCACTGTTTCGACAAAAGCTTGAGCGCCTGCCGGATGCCCTCGGCGACCGGCGCACCGGCGGGCAGTTGCTTGACGGCCCACGCCGCTTCCTTGTCATTGTAGCCGAGCGCCGACAGCGCATTGAGTATGTCGCCGCTGTGCGCGCCGGCGGCGGTCGCGGCCACCACCGTTACGTCGAGCTTGTCTTTCAATTCGAGCAGCAGGCGCTCGGCGGTTTTCTTGCCGATGCCGGGCACCTTGATGAGCCGCGCGCTGTCCTGCGCGGCGACTGCGTCGTATAGATCGCCGATGCTCATGCCGCTCAATACCGACAACGCTGTGCGCGCGCCGACGCCCGAAATTTTCAATAGCTGGCGGAACACGTGGCGTTCCTGCTCGGTGGCAAAACCATACAGGAGCTGCGCGTCCTCGCGGACGAGCAAGTGCGTGAAAAGCGTGACGTCGCTGCCCGCCGCCGGCAGCTGGTAGAACGTGCTCATCGGCACGTCGACTTCGTAGCCGATGCCGTGCACGTCGACGATTACCTGCGGCGGATGCCGCGCGATCAATTTACCGGTAAGCCTGCCGATCAAACGAGCCTCCCGCGTTTCATGCGATATCCGTGAGTTGCGAGTTTACCGAGTCCTTGTCCGCCGTGCGCATGACAGATCGCGCAGGCCAGCGCGTCGGCGGCGTCGGGGCTCGGGTCGCCGGTCAACTGCAGCAGACGTTTAACCATGTCCTGCACCTGCTCCTTGGCCGCGTGGCCGTTGCCGACCACCGCCTGCTTGACCTGCAACGCGGTGTACTCGGCGACGGGCAGTTCATGCAATACCGCCGCGCAGATCGCGGTGCCGCGCGCCTGACCGAGCAGCAGAGTCGATTGCGGATTGGAGTTAACGAACACCTTTTCGATCGCCATCTGGTCTGGCGCCACGTTCGCGATGACTTCGCGTAATCCTTCGAGTATGGACTTCAACCGCAGCGCGAGATTGCCGGTCGCCGGGGTTTTGATGCAGCCGCTCGTCACATAGGCGAGCTTGCTGCCGGTTTTGTCGAGCACCCCGAACCCCGTTATGCGCAGCCCGGGGTCGATGCCCAGCACGCGTATGCGTGCCGGCGTAGCACTGGAAGACGGTGGACGAGCAACGCGTCCCGTCACGGAGTGTCCAGCACGGCAGTGGTGTAAACCTCCTGCACGTCGTCGACCGCTTCGAGCGCGTCGACGAGTTTCTGCATCTTTACGGCGTCGTCGCCTTTCAATTCGATCTCGGTTGCCGGTTTCATCAAAACTTCGCCCAGTTCGGACTTGAAGCCCGCCTTTTCGAGTGCCGACTTCACTTTCGAGAAATCGTTCGCCGCGGTGATGACTTCGAGGCTGCCGTCGTCGTTGGTGATGATGTCCTCGGCCCCGGCGTCGAGCGCCGCTTCCATCAGCTTGTCTTCGTTGGTGCCCGGCGCGAACACGAGCTGGCCGCAATGCTTGAACAAAAACGCGACCGAGCCGTCGGTGCCGAGATTGCCGCCATACTTGGTGAATGCATGCCGCACGTCGGCCACCGTGCGCGTCTTGTTGTCGGTCATGCAATCGACGATCACCGCCGCACCCGCGATGCCGTAACCTTCGTAGCGGATTTCCTCGTAATTCACGCCTTCGAGATCGCCGGTGCCGCGCTTGATCGCGCGCTCGACGTTGTCTTTCGGCATGTTGTTTTCGTACGCTTTGTCGACCGCCAGGCGCAGGCGCGGATTGGAGCCCGGGTCGCCGCCGCCCATGCGCGCGGCCACCGTGATTTCCTTGATGAGCCGGGTGAAAATCTTGCCGCGTTTCGCATCCTGCCTGCCTTTGCGGTGCTGGATGTTCGCCCACTTGCTGTGACCTGCCATGTCGCCCTCGGATGAGTCGCTGCGCCAATCGGAAAATTTCGGCCGCTTATCGGGCGCGCCGATAATGAATGCCGGAGCGCAATTACCGCGCTGATATAATTGAAATTTTAGCACAGCGCCCCACTGGAACCTCATGGCCGAGCCATTATCGATCGCCAAATCGACGCGCGAAATCGCGTTGTTGCCCGCGCTGGCCAATCGCCACGGCCTGATCACCGGCGCCACGGGTACCGGCAAGACCGTCACGCTGCAGGTGATGGCGGAACGTTTTTCCGCGATCGGCGTCCCGGTATTCATGGCCGACGTCAAAGGCGATTTGTCCGGGCTCGCCGCTGCAGGTGCCACCTCGCCGAAAATGCAGGAACGTCTCACCGCGCTCAAAATCGCGGCGCCCGAATGGCGCGCCTGCCCGGTGGTGTTCTGGGATGCTTTCGGCAAGTCCGGGCACCCGGTGCGCGCGACGATCTCCGACATGGGGCCGCTGTTGCTCGGGCGGCTCTTCAATCTCAACGACACCCAGCAAGGCGTGCTGGCGCTCGTGTTCAAGATCGCCGATGACAACGGCCTCTTGTTGCTCGACGCCAAGGACCTGCGCGCGATGCTGCAGCACATCGGCGACAACGCATCGCAGTTCACGACCGAGTACGGCAACGTGTCGGCGGCATCGATAGGCGCGATCCAGCGCGCGCTGCTCGAAATCGAGCAGCAGGGCGGCGCGCAGTTTTTCGGCGAGCCCATGCTCGACATGAACGACCTGCTGCAGACCGACCGGGCCGGCCGCGGCGTCGTCAACATCCTCGCCGCCGACAAGCTCCTGAACTCACCCAAGCTTTATTCGACGTTTCTGTTGTGGATGCTGTCGGAGCTTTTCGAGCACCTGCCGGAAGTCGGCGACCTCGACAAGCCGAAGCTCGTGTTCTTTTTCGACGAAGCCCACCTGCTGTTCAACGAGGCGCCCAAGCCGCTGCTCGACAAAATCGAGCAGGTCGTGCGCTTGATCCGCTCGAAAGGTGTCGGCATTTATTTCGTGACGCAGAATCCGCTCGACGTGCCCGAAACGGTGCTCGGCCAGTTGGGCAACCGCGTGCAGCACGCGTTGCGCGCGTTCACGCCGCGCGACCAGAAGGCGGTGAAGGCGGCAGCGGAAACCATGCGCGCGAATCCAGCCCTCGATACCGCCGCCGCGATCACCGAGCTCGAAGTCGGCGAGGCCCTGATTTCACTGCTCGACGACAAGGGGCGTCCCGCGATGGTCGAACGCGCGTTCATCCTGCCGCCGGCTTCACGCATCGGCCCGGTCGGCGATGCCGAGCGCGCCGCGATCATCAAATCATCGGTACTCTTCGGCCATTACGAACACGCCGTCGACCGCGAATCTGCGTACGAGAAGCTGAAAGGCCGCGTGGCAACCAGGCAGGATGCCAACGCGCCCGCGGGACCTACTGCGCCAGCTCCCGGCGCGGGTGGCGGCCTGCTCGGCACTTTGAGCGAAGTACTGCTCGGCAAAACCGGCCCGCGCGGCGGTCATACGCCCGGCATCCTCGACGCCGCGGCAAAAAGCGCCGCACGCACGATGGGCTCGCAGGTCGGGCGTGAAATTATTCGCGGAGTACTCGGCAGCATACTAGGCAGCGGACGCAAACATTGAGCCGCCATCGCGCCCTGTGGGGCCCGTTGCTTGTAGTTATCGCCGCGACGGGCTTCTCGTTCAAGGCGATCTTCATCAAGATCCTCTACGCGGAATTTCCGGTCGATCCGGAAACGCTGCTTGCGTTGCGCATGCTGTTCGCGCTGCCGTTTTTTCTGTTGATGATGGCAATGGCGCACGACAGCGCGCGTGAGCTCAAGCGCCGGGACTGGCTGGGCCTCGTGGCGATGGGCTTCATCGGCTACTACCTGTCGAGCTATCTCGACTTCCTGGGTCTGCAATACATCTCGGCCGGCCTCGAGCGCCTGATTCTCTTCCTGCAGCCGACCATGGTCGTGCTGATCTCGGCGCTCTTCTTCGGGACGAAAATCCGCCGCCATCATGCGATCTCACTCGGGTTGAGCTATACGGGCATCGCGCTCGTGTTCGCAGCCAACATGCAGATCGCGCGCGACCCGCGCACAATCCTGCTGGGCGGCGGCCTCGTGCTGGCAAGCGCACTCTGTTACGCGCTCTACATGATCGGCAGCGGCCGCGTGATTCCCCGCGTGGGCGCCGCGCGCTTCACAGGCTACGCATCGAGCGCCGCCTGCGGTTTCGCGATCAGCCAGTTCTTCGTGATGCACGGCGTCGCCGCGCTCGCGCAACCCGCGAAAGTTTACTGGCTGTGCATCGCGATGGCGATCGTCTCGACCGTGATGCCGATCTGGCTGATGGCGGAAGGCATCAAGCGCATCGGCGCCAATCAGGTCGCCATGATTTCAGCGATCGGCCCGGTGCTGACGATATTTTTCGGCTGGCTGATCCTGCACGAGGCGATCACCTTCGTGCAGATCGTAGGTGCCGCGCTCGTGCTCGCGGGCGTGCTGCTGGTGAGCCTGAAGGCTGAATCAGCAACCCGCTAGTCAGTACCGCGTGCCGTCCTTGCGCGTGAATTGCCAGCCGCCGTCCACGGCGCGCGCAATGAGATCATCGTCGGGATAACTCGCCCCGTCGCCCGGCGTGCGATCGCCGACTTCGAGATACACCGCATCGCTCGTCGAGCGGTTGACCAGATGGTGGCCGTCGGCCTTGCCGGCCGGGAAGCCCGCGCACATGCCGGCGGTCAGCACTTGCTCGCCGCTATCGGTTACCAGCACGAGCTCGCCGCTGACGATGTAAACGAACTCGTCCTGCTTCACGTGCCAATGCCGCAGCGCCGATGCACTGCCGGGTTTGATGGTGGTCAGGTTGACGCCAAAGTTTTTCAGCCCCAGCGCGTCGCCCAATCGCTGCTTGCCGCGGCCCGCTACGCGCGGCTTGAATTGCTCCGGATAGTTGGAGCCGGATTTCGATTCAACGGTTGCCGGATCGATTGCCGGCAGCTTGAGAGGAATCTTCGTCATCTTTCAACTTTCGAGCGGAAATCTTACCAGCCACTGAAACGCGGCCACACCGTCGCAATCTGCGTATCGCC
>Ga0265331_10003031_pt1 | contig 11023 bp, 10 predicted proteins | sample 41923metaG_FD_202088 | JGI IMG/M metagenome (GOLD analysis project Ga0265331, IMG submission 202088) | Rhizosphere microbial communities from Carex aquatilis grown in University of Washington, Seatle, WA, United States - 4-19-23 metaG | ecosystem: Host-associated > Plants > Roots > Rhizosphere...
GGGCGTGCACGTCAAATAGGAGCGCACGGGAGCGCGCATCCGACTTTTGCCCCACTCCAGTGTGGTCAATGTCGGATGCGCTGCCGACGCGTAAGCCCGGTTTTGCGCAACCTCTTCGCGGCCTGCACTTCTTTTTTGTCCGACCCTTTCTTTTCGGGCCCAGGAGTCTCCAGCGTCGCCGGCAGCCCCTCAAACCGAGGCTCGGAAAGAAACGCGGCCAAGCCCTGTTTCCCCATCTCGCCCTTGCCGATGTTGGCGTGGCGGTCGCGGCAGGAGCCGAGCGGGGCGGCGGCGTCATTTACGTGGACGCACTGCAGGCGCTCTAGGCCGACCTTTTCGTCGGCTTCTTTGAGCACGCCGTCGAGGTGGGATTCGTCGGTTATGTCGTAGCCCTGGACGAAGAGGTGGCAGGAGTCGAGGCAGAGCCCGAGGCGTTTGCCGCCGCCGGCGCCGTCGATCAGCTCCGCGGTCTGGTCGAAGTCGCGGCCGAGCAGGCCTTTGTGGCCGGCGGTCTGCTCGAGCAGCAGCGGGCAGCTGTCGCTGTCTTTGAGCGCCGCCGCGATCACCTTGGAGGCGCGCTTGATCGAGGGGGCCAGCTCCTCGCCTTTCTGCGCGCCGGGGTGGAGGACGACCCCGGCGGCGCCGATCCCGTCGCCGATCCGCAGCGCGTGGGTCAGCGAGGCCAAGGACTTCTTGCGCAGCTCGGCGTCGGTCGTCGCGCAGTTGATCAGGTAGACGGCGTGGATCACGACCGCTTCCACCGGCGAGGCATCCATTGCCTCCCGAAAAGCCGCAAAGTCCTCGTCGCCGTAGCGGGTCGGCCGCCACATTCGCGGACTCTGGTGGAATATCTGAATCGATTCACAGCCAAGACCGGCGCCACGCTCGACCGCCTTGTCCAGCCCGCCAGCTGTGGAAACATGCGCGCCGATCAACATGACCTCAGACCTCCGACTTAGATTTGCCCCCTCGCCGACCGGTGCGCTGCACATCGGCGGGGCGAGGACGGCACTCTATAACTGGCTCGCGGCGCGTCATTCGGGCGGCGAATTGGTGCTTCGGATCGAGGACACCGATCGCGAGCGCTCGACCGAGGCCAACGTCGAGCAGATCCTCGACGCGATGCGCTGGCTGCAGCTGGACTGGGACGAGGGCCCGGTCTCGCAGGTCGCGCGCGCCGAGCGCCACGCCGACGCCCTGCAGCGCCTGCTCGACTCCGGCGCCGCCTACCACGATGGCGCCACGGCCAAGGACGTCGAGGCTTGGAAGGCCGAGCACGGCGCCGACCGCGGCTATCGCGGCAAGCCGACCAGCGACGAGGGGGCGGCGATCCGCCTCCGGGTTCCCGACGGCGGCGAGACCGTGGTCGACGACCTGATCCGCGGCGAGGTGCGCTTCCCCAACCGCAGCTACGACGACTTCGTGATCGCCCGCGGCGACGGCTCCGTCCTCTACAACTTCGCGGTCGCCGTCGACGACGCCGAGATGGGGATCTCCGAGGTGGTCCGCGGCGACGACCACCTCTCCAACACCCCCAAGCAGCTGCTTGTCCTCGCCGCGCTCGGGCACGAGGCGCCGCGCTACGCCCACCTGCCGCTGCTGCACGGCCCCGATGGCAAGAAGCTCTCCAAGCGCCACGGCGCCGCCTCCGTGCAGGAGCTGCGCGACTCCGGCTATCTGCCGGCCGCGGTCCGCAACTACCTCGCCCTGCTCGGCTGGGGCACCGACGACGACACGACCCTGATGTCGACCGAGGAGCTGGTCGGGCGCTTCCGGGTCGAGGACGTCGGCAAGGCGGCGGCGATCTTCGACGAGAAGAAGCTGCGCTGGGTCAACGGCCGCTTCATGCGCGAGATGCCGCTCGACGAGTACACCGCGGCGGTCGCCCGCCACCTTGGCCGCGATGACGACCAGCGCCTGCGCGATGCCTGCGAGATCGTGCAGGAGAAAGCGCAGACCCTGGATGAGGTCTGGGTCTTGATCCGCTTCCTCTTCGAACCGCCGGTCGACGATCCGAAGGCCTGGGCCAAGGTGATGAAGGACGGGTCGCGGGCTGTGCTGGAAGCGGCAGGCAAGGCGCTGGCGGGCGCCGACGGCTTCGATCCCGACGCGGTCGAGGCGGCGCTGTCGCCATTGCCAGAGCAGCTTGAGATCAAGGCGGGAAAGCTCTACCAGCCGATCCGGGTGGCGATCACCGGCGCCGCTGTCTCCCCCGGCATCTTCGAGTCCCTGTCCGTGCTTGGCCGCGAGTCGTCGCTGGCCCGCATCGACGCTGCGGTCCAGCGCCTGGCCGCCGACGGCCTCGGGTAACGTCAGCCGCGATGCGCCCCCGCCTCACGATCCTGACCTGCCTGGCTGTGCTCGTGCCCGCCGGCGCGGTTGGCTGTGGAGGCAGCAGCCAGACCCCGGCGCCACTCGCGATCTCGATCAGCGAAGCCGGCGGCGAAGCAAGCTTCAAGGCGCCCAAGTCGACCGAAGGCGGCCTGGTCGAAATCAAGTTCGAGAACAAGGGCAAGGCGCCGCACTCGGTTCAGCTCGCCCTGCTCAAGGGCGATCACTCAATTGAAGAAGGCCTGAAGATCATCCAGGGCAACAGCCCGAAGACGCCGGAATGGCTGCGGGCCGAGGGCGGCGTCGGGACCACCGCTCCCGGGCAGACCGCCACCGCGGTCCTCAACCTCCCTTCGGGCAGCTACGCGCTGACCGAGCTCGGCGGTCCTGGCCTCACCGGCGCTCCCGCCACCGGGTCGCTTGAAGTCACGGCTGGCGACGAAGGCGACCTGCCGAGCACGCCGGCGACGGTGACCGCGGCGGAAACCGGCAAAGACAGTTTCGCCTGGGAAATCTCCGGCCTGAAGGCGGGGGAGAACGAATTGACCTTCCACAGCGAGGGCGACAAGGCCCTGCACCTGATCGCCGCCTATCGCCTCAAGGATGGCCAGGACCCCTCGCTGGCCGAAATCGAAAAGTCCTTCCGCTCGCCGAAGCCACCGGCATTTGCCGAACTGGAAACGGTGATCCAGAGCCCGGTGCTCGATGGCGGAAACTCGCAGACGACCACTCTGGACCTGAAAAAAGGCGTCTACGTCTTCTTCTGCCCACTGACCGATCGCGACGGCGGCAAGCCCCATTTTGAAGAGGGATTGCTGAAAAAAGTCGAGATCAAGTAGGAAAGTTGCAGATTTTCATCATTTTTGGGTAGGAAATTGCTAAACCGAACGTCCCTTCTTGCCGATGAAGCGTTCGAATGGGCGCAACAAAACTTCAAAGCAATGGCAAGGGACGCTCGCACGAGGTTCCAAGGAAGAGCGCTGACGGCCGTTCCGGGCCCGCGCCCGGCAGCCGGCTGGCCGATGCCTTCGAGGCGGTCGAGCGTTTCCCGGTCCTGATCGAGTCACGCGAGCGGGTGATGCGGGCGGCGACGGCGGAGACCTCACGGATCGGCGATCTGGTCGAGGCGGTCGAGTCCGACGTCGCCCTGACTATTGCCGTCCTGCGCTTCGCCAACCGCAGCGGCCTGGTCGCCGGCGGCATCGCCGGGGTTCCCGCTGCGATCGACATCCTCAAGCCCTCAGGCGTGCTCGCGATCGCCGGCACCGCGCCCAGCTTCGACTTCTTCGAGTCAAACGGCGGCTGGGAGCTGAAACCCGAGCGCTTCCGCATCCACGCCCTGGCCACTCAGCGGGCAGCTGACGAGATCGGCCGCGCGGTCGGCTGGGCCGAGCGCGACGAGCTTGCCGTCGCCGCCCTCCTGCACGACGTCGGGCGGCTGGTGATCTCGCGCCTGCACCCAGGCTTCAAGAGCTACTTCGACGCTGTCTCCCGCACCCCCGAGCAGCGCCTGCGCGACGAACGCGACCAGCTTGGAATCGACCATGCCCTGGTCGGCGGCGTCCTCGCCCGGCGTTGGAACGTCCCCCAGCGGATCGCGATCGCGATCGAGCGCCACCACTCCGAGGATGCCGACGGGCTGGCGGCGATGGTCGCCGCGGCCGACATGGTCGCCCACTACTCCCAGGGCGAGGCCGTCACCCCGGATCGGCTCCGCTCCGCGACGAAGCGCTGCGGCCTCGACGATGAGGGCCTGCGCGATCTTCTCTACGACCTGCCCTATCCACGCCAGGAGGGCAACCGGATCAGCGAGCCCTGCCCGCTCTCGGCTCGCGAGCTCGACGTCCTCAGGCACCTCTCCGAGGGCATGGTCTACAAGCAGATCGCCGGCGAAATGCACCTCTCCGTCTCGACCATCCGAACGCACCTGCACAACGTCTACGGCAAGATCGGCGCCGTCGACCGCGCCCAGGCAGTCCTAACCGCGCGCGATCGCGGTTGGATCTAGGCGAGATTCGAAACAGCACTGACCTTGGGGCGGCGGGTGCTGCCTCGCCTGTGCCTATCACCGGCCTTCGGCCGGTGAAATCGAGTGCCCCTTCGGGGCAAGGATCACTCCGCGGTGCCGGGGGAGGCACCGTCGAGGCAGCACCCGCCGCCCTCAACGCCTCTCCAGCTTCAAACGTCGCTTGGTCCCGCCGCAATCTCCCGAAGTGAGGTCTGGGCCCGATCTCTCTATCGCTTAGCTGAGGTTGTGCTCCACCGCTCGAAGCTCGTGATTAGTGAGCCGGGTTCGATTTGACCGCGGGTGGCGGCGGTGCGGGGGTGGACTCCGCCGCGCGGAGTCTGCTGAGGGCGAGGCTTCTGCCCTGCAAGCGCTTTCGGCCCTTCGCCCGAAGCAGATCGCAGCGCAAGGAGGGTACCCCCGCGGCGACGTCAGGACCCGCGGCCGAGCGCCCCGTCTACTCGACCAGAGACTCCCGCAGCGCAATCGCCACAGCATGCGTCCGGTTCCTGGCCCCCAGCCGAGCCAGCGTGTTCTTCATGTGCGTCTTCACCGTCTCCTCGCTGACCCCCAGCTCGCGTGCCGCCATCGTCGCCGACTCTCCGTCAGCCAGGCGCTGCAGGATCTGGCGCTGGCGGCGGGTCAACTTGCCACGGCTGCCTGGGGCCGGCACGGCGGAGTCGACGAAGCGCTCCTGGGCGAGGGCCGCCTGGACCGCGCGCAGCAGCTCGTCGGCGCCGGCGGTGCGGGAGACGTAGGCGCTGGCCCCGGCCTGCAGGGCGGCGGAGGCGAGGTGGCGCTCGGCCCACTCGCCGTGGGCGACGATCCCCAGTCCCGGCTCGTCTTTGCGCAGGGCGCGGATCGCCTCGTCGCCGCTCAGGCCAGGGCCGCTGCCGTTTACGCGGGGGCGCATGTCGACGATCGTGACGTCGAAGCTGCCGATATCGCGGACCAGCTCCAGGCCCTCCTCGCGGCTGCTGGACTCGTGCACCTCGAATCCGTCTTCGAGCACGCCACGCACTCCTAGGCGGACGAGCGGGTGACCGTCGATCACAAGGCAGTTTGGGCGCTCGCTCAGGACTGCTTCCGATCTGGTGGGGTTCGGCGAAGGCTCCATCCGAGGTGACGGAGCCGATGCAGTTCGATCCTAACCCAGCCGGGTCCGGATCGTGCGGTAGAAAGTGGAGACGTGATTTCAATCACCTCAAAGTCCCGCTACGCCGTGGTCGCGATGGCCGAGCTGGCCCGCTCAGCAGAGCGGCCGGTGCCGATCAAAGAGCTGGCCGAGCGGCGGGCGATCCCCGACCAGTTCCTCGAGCAGCTCTTCTCGACCCTGCGCCGGGCGGGCCTGTTGACCAGCCACCGTGGGATGAAAGGCGGCTACACCCTGTCCAAGCCGGCTGATGAGATCACCGTGCTCGAGGTGGTCCAGGCCCTCGACGGCAAGATCGGCCAGGAGGCAGACGAGGCTGGCGGGATTTGGGCCGAGGGGGTGACGGCGCTGCGCAAGGTCTTCGGCCAGACCACGATCGCCGAAGTCGCCCGTCGCGAGGCGGCCGAGTCCGGCTCCGGGATGTACTGGATCTGATGGATTCCGCGGCGGAGGCATCGGCAGCCGTCGGCAATACGCCGATGGTCAGCCTCGGGCGCCTCTCGGAGGGGCTCGCTGGAGACGTCAGCGCCAAGCTTGAGTACCTCAACCCCGGCGGCTCGGTCAAGGACCGGATCGGGGTGGCGATGATCGACGCCGCCGAACGCGACGGGCTGATCCGTCCCGGCCAGTCGGTGATCGTCGAGCCGACCAGCGGCAATACAGGGATCGCCCTGGCGATGGTCTGCGCTGCCCGGGGCTATGAGCTGATCCTGACCCTGCCGGAGGGGATGAGCCGGGAGCGGTCGAAGCTGCTGCGCGCCTATGGCGCCAAAGTGCGCGAGACGCCCTCGCTCGGCGGCATGACCGAGGCGGTCGAGCTGGCCGAAGACATCTGCGAGCAGCGCAAGGGGTTCATGCCGCAGCAGTTCTCCAATCCGGCCAACCCCGAGGTCCATCGCCGCACCACCGCCGAGGAGATCTGGCGCGATTGCGACGGCGAGGTCGGCGCCTTCGTCGCCGGCGTCGGCACCGGTGGAACGATCACGGGCGTGGGGGGGCTGCTGAAGGAGCGCAGCCCCGATGCGTTGGTAGTTGCGGTCGAGCCGGCCACCTCGCCGGTGCTCTCCGGCGGCGTTGCCGGGCCGCACCGGATCCAGGGGATCGGCGCCGGGTTTGTCCCAGCGGTGCTCGATCGATCGCTGATCGACGAGGTGATCGCGGTCTCCGACGAGGAGGCGCTGGAGATGGCGCGGCTGGCGGCACAGCGCGAGGGTGTGCTGGCCGGGATTTCGGCCGGGGCCAACATCAAAGCGGCGCTCGACGTCGCCGCCCGGCCAGAGATGGTCGGCAAGCGGGTGGTTACGATCGTCTGCGACTCCGGGGAGCGCTACGTCTCCCTGCCATTCTTCTACCCCTGATGCCAAGTGCTCTGACGCGAGTCCTGGGGGAGATCCGCTCTGACGTGGCGGCGGCGCGGGACCGCGATCCCGCTGCCCAGGGGGTCTCGACCTTCGAGATCCTGACCAGCTGGGCGGGGGTGCAGGCGCTCTTGGCCCATCGGGCCGCCCACGCGATGGACGAGGCGGGCGTGCCGCTGCTGCCGCGGTTGCTTGCCTACGTGACCCGCTCGATCACCGGGATCGAGATCCACCCGGCGGCGAAGATCGGCGGCGAGTTCTTCATCGACCACGGTTCGGGGGTGGTGATCGGCGAGACGGCCGAGATCGGCCAGCGGGTCACGCTCTACCAGGGGGTGACTCTCGGCGGCACCGGATTTCAGCGCGGCAAGCGCCACCCGACCCTGGGCGACAACGTCACCGTCGGCTCTGGGGCCAAGCTGCTTGGCCCGATCGTCGTCGGCGACGGCGCCAAGATCGGCGCCAACACCGTCGTCGTCGAGGATGTGCCGGCACAAGCGACGGTTGTCGGCAATCCCGGGCACCCGGTCAAGGTCGAAGGCAAGCGGGTCGAGGGGCCCGATGCGGATTGGATCCACCTGCCCGACCCGATCGCCGAGGCGATCAAAGGCCTCTCGGAGAAGATCGTCGACCTCGAGCGGCGGCTGGCTGAACTCGACGGCGAGAGGCCCGATTCCGCGGCGCCTCAGATTCGGCCGCGGACCGGGCGCTCATCGGCGGGCGGCTGAAGTATTCTCATCCCCAGTTAACTTAGATTTCATTAACTGAAGGGATTGTTTTGAGCAACCGCCGCTTCCTGGTCTCGGCTTTTGTCATCGCCTCGATGCTTGCTTTCGCCGCCTGTGGCAGCAGCGGCGGCAGCACCAGCAGCGCCGGCAGCAGCGACGAAGAACAGATCTCCGCGGCGATCAAAGTTGTGACCAGCGCCGATCCCAGCGGCTGCAAGAAGTTCGAGACACAGTCCTTCATGGAACAGAGCACGCAGACCAGCGGCAAGGAAGCGGTCAAATCGTGCGAAGAACATCTGAAAGAAGCCAAGGACAACCCCAAGTCGGTGGTGGTCTCCAAGGTCAAGGTCGTTGGGTCTGGGGCGACCGCGGATGTTGCCTTCACCGGCGGTGGGTTCAACGGGCAGGTGACGACGATCGGGTTGCGCAAGGAAGGCAGCCAGTGGAAGCTCAACCACGTTGAAGGCTTCGCCAAGCTGGACACGGCGAAGCTGGCGGAAGAGTTCGAAACCCAGCTTTCGAGCCCGACAAGCAGGCTGAGCAAGAAAGCTGTCGCCTGCGTCGTCGGCGAAGTCGAAAAGGCCTCGCGGGCCAAGGCCGAAGAACTGCTGCTCAGCGGCTCCACGGAACCGGTCGCGAAACTTGTTGAAAGCTGCTCCTAGGGCGAGATCTGCCGGGCGCTGGAGTAGGCTGCGCCCGATTCCCGCCCAACCTCTTGCCTCACGAAAGGACCACCCCTTTGTATAAGCGCTATCTCGTCCTTCCCGTCCTGCTGGTCGTCTCGGCGCTTGCTTTCGCCGCCTGCGGCAGCAGCGGCAGCAGCGACGAAGACCAGATCACGGAAGCAATCCAGACCTCCGCGACCAGCACCGACCCGACCGTCTGCGCCGAATTCCAGACACAGGCCTTCATGGAACAGAGCAGCGACAAAGAAGGCAAGGAAGCGGTCGAACAGTGCGAAGAAGACGCGACCAAAGGCGACGAAAATGCCGAATCCGTCGCCGTCTCCGAAGTAGAAGTCGAAGGCTCCAGCTCCACCGCCGACGCTGCCTTCACCGGCGGCTCATTCGACGGCCAGACCCTGAGCGTCGCCCTGGTCAAGGAAGGCGACCAGTGGCAGCTCGACGAAATCACCGGCTTCGTCAAGCTCGACAACGTCAAGCTGGCCGAAACGCTCGAAGAAAAACTCGAAGAAACGAAGGAAATCCCCGCCGAAACGGCGAGCTGCATCGTCGAAACGTTCGAAGAATCCTCGCAGTCCGAAGTCGAAGAACTGCTGCTCAGCGGCTCCTCTGAACCGTTCGTCGAACTGGCTGAAGAATGCTCGTAGGGCAGTAACTGCTGGCAGCGCCCGCCGAGCGTCTGGCTATGCTCGGCGGGCGATGCTGCAGACCGAGTTCGAGACCCCTCCAGAAGATTCCGGGGCCCTGTCCGGGGCACCGACAGAACCCGGTGCCGACCGCGCCGAGCGCCTGCTTGCCGGGCTCAACGATCCCCAGCGCAAGGCGGTTTGCCACGGCGAAGGCCCACTGCTTGTAATCGCCGGTGCGGGCTCAGGCAAGACCCGGGTCTTGACTCACCGGATCGCCTACCTGCTGGCGACCGGAGCGGCGCGGCCGGGCGAGATCCTGGCGATCACCTTCACCAACAAGGCAGCTTCGGAGATGCGCGAGCGGGTCGAGGAGCTGGTCGGCCGCTCGGCCCGGGCGATGTGGGTGACGACCTTCCACTCGGCTTGTGCCCGGATGCTGCGCGCCGACGCCGAGCGGCTTGGCTATTCCCGCAGCTTCACGATCTATGACCAGTCCGATTCGCTGCGGATGTTGAAGCGCTGCATGACCGAGCTCGGGATCGACCCGAAACGCTACCCGGCGCGGGCGATCCAGTCCCAGATCTCCGGCGCCAAGAACCAGCTGATCGATTCCGGCGCCTATTCCGAAACGCAGGGCAGCATCTTTGAAGAGACCGTCGCCGAGGCTTACGCGCTCTACGAAAAGCGGATGCTGGCGGCCAACGCGATGGACTTCGACGATCTTCTGGTCCGCACCGTCAACGCGATGGAGTTGTTCGCGGAGGTCCGCGATCGCTGGCGGCGGGTTTTCCGCCACGTCCTTGTCGACGAGTACCAGGACACCAACCACGCCCAGTATCGGCTGCTGCAGCTGCTCGCCTCCGAGCACGGCAACCTGATGGTGGTCGGCGACGAGGATCAGTCGATCTACGGCTTCCGCCACGCAGACATTCGCAACATCCTCGATTTCGAGCACGACTTCCCCGAGGCCGAGGTGGTCAAGCTTGAGCAGAACTACCGCTCGACCCAGACCATCCTCTCTGCTGCCAACGCCATCGTCGAGCGCAACCGCGAGCGCCGCCCGAAGAAACTCTGGACCGAAATCAGCGGTGGCGAGCAGGTGCAGCTCTCCGAACTCTCCGACGAGCACGAGGAGGCGCGCTGGATCGCGGGAGAGATCCAGCGGCTCGGCGAGGAGCACGGGGTGCGGCGCGAGGACATCGCCGTCTTCTACCGGACCAATGCGATGAGCCGGGTGCTTGAGGACACGCTCGTCCGTTTCGAGCTTCCTTACCAGGTGATCGGCGGCACCAAGTTCTACGAACGGGCCGAGGTCAAGGATGCGGTCGCCTATCTCAGCCTGCTGGTCAACCCTGCCGACCAGGTTTCCTTCTCGCGCGTGATCAACTCGCCGCGGCGCGGGATCGGCAACACCAGCCAGGGCCGGCTTGCCTCGCACGCAAATACGACCGGGCTGCCGATCTGGGAGGTGGCCGGGCGGGCCGAGGAGGTGCCTGGCTTGAGCGCTGCCGCGATCAAGTCCGTGGGGCGCTTCCACGAGATCATCGAGGGGTTGCGGGCGCGGGCCGACTCCGCCTCTGTCGCCGAGCTCCTGCAGGCGACGCTGGAGGAGACGGGCTATCTCGAAGCGCTGGCGGCGGAGCGCACGATCGAGGCCGAGGGCCGGGCTGAGAACCTCGAGGCGCTGGTCGACGGCGCCGCCGAGTTCGACGTCAACCACGAGCTTGAGGGCGAAGGCGAAGTCTCGCCGCTGGAAGAGTTTCTGCAGCAGATATCGCTCTATAGCGAGCAGGACGGGCTGCGCGACGACGAGTCGCTGATCACCTTGATGACCCTTCACAACGCCAAGGGCCTGGAGTACGACACCGTCTTCATCGTCGGTTGTGAGGATGGAACCTTTCCCCATATGCGGGCGCTGGAAGAGGGTGGGGAAGAGGAGGAGCGGCGGCTCTGTTACGTCGGCATCACCCGCGCCCGCCAGCGCCTCTATATGACTTGGACGCGAGAGCGCCGCCTCTTCGGACGCTCCGAGCGCAACCTGCCCTCGCGCTTCATCGACGAGCTGCCGGTCGAGCTGACCGAGCGCCACTCCAGCCTCCCGGCCAGCGTCGGCGGGTTCGGCTGGCAGCCCTCGAG
>Ga0265331_10003033_pt1 | contig 11018 bp, 7 predicted proteins | sample 41923metaG_FD_202088 | JGI IMG/M metagenome (GOLD analysis project Ga0265331, IMG submission 202088) | Rhizosphere microbial communities from Carex aquatilis grown in University of Washington, Seatle, WA, United States - 4-19-23 metaG | ecosystem: Host-associated > Plants > Roots > Rhizosphere >...
GGGCGACAAGGACTTTCGCCTGCCCGGGATCGGCTCGTACATGAGCGTTGCCATGGAACAAGGCAACAAGCCGGCCCAGCTCTACGGCATCATTGCCATGGGCGTGATTATCGTCGTGGTCGACCGGCTTATCTGGTGGCCACTTGTCCTGTGGTCGCGCCGCTTCAAGCTCGACGACTTTGCGGGAGCCGCGGTCGCGCCCTCGGATTTCCAACTTTGGCTTTCCCGCTCTCGTCTCGCCGGAATGATGGGTAGATTAATGGAAAAGCTGCGCCACCGTTTCCTCACTCTGCCAGCCAGGCCCGCGGAGATGGCTCCGGCAGAATCCGTGCCGACGGCCTCCGTCGCCGGCCTGTGGGCGTACCGGCTCTTGGTCGCTCTCCTGCTGGCCTCGCTCGCCTGGGGCGCGATCCGGCTGGTCGTGATGCTCGGCCAAGTCCCGAAGGCCGCTTGGCATGAAATTCTTTATTGCACGGTCATCAGCTTCGGCCGCGTGCTCGCCGCCGTCGCGCTGGGCACGCTGTGGACCGTGCCCGTCGGCATCTGGATCGGCTTGAACCCGAAACTGTCCAGCCGCCTGCAGCCCTTCATCCAGTTTGCGGCGTCCTTTCCCGCCCCGATGCTCTATCCGTGGATTCTCGCCCTGGTGCTCCTCGCCGGCAGCAGCCTGCAATGGGGGGCGATTCTCCTGATCCTGTTCGGCACCCAGTGGTATATTCTCTTCAACGTCGCCGCCTCCGCCGCCGCGATTCCCAACGACATCGTGAGTTGCGCCACCCTGCTGCGGCTGGACCGGCGGCATCTGTGGATGCGCTTCCTCATCCCCTCCGTGTTTCCCGGGCTCGTCACCGGCTGGATCACCGCCGCCGGCGGGGCTTGGAACGCCACCATCGTCTCCGAATATGTGCAGGCGGGCGGCAAGCTCTACCAGGCCACCGGCCTCGGCGCTCTGATCAGCCGCGCCACCGACGCCGGCGATTTCCCCAAGCTTACCGCGGCCGTGCTGGTCATGGCCGTGGTTGTGGTTGGCATCAACCGCACTTTCTGGAAGAAACTCCAGGCTCTCGCCGATGTCCGTTGTCGTTTCGGAATCTGATCTCCCCATGGCCAACCCGTCCCTCCCGCTCATTGAAGTCCGCCAGGTGTCGCACGAATACGGCTCCAGCGACGGACATGAGGCCGCGCTCGTCCTCTCCGACATCAGTCTCTCGATCTGTGAAAACGAATCGGTCGCCCTGCTCGGGCCCTCGGGCTGCGGCAAATCGACGCTCGTGCGCATCATGGCCGGACTGATCACACCGAGCCAGGGCCAGGTGCTCTGGAAAGGAGCGCCGCTCACAGGCGTCTCGCCGGGCGTGTCGATGGTCTTCCAGAATTTCGCCCTCTTTCCCTGGCTGACGGTCCGCGGCAACATTCTCCTGGCCATTGAATCCCTCCCCCCGGCCGAACAGCAGGAGCGCCTCGAGAAGGTCCTCGCGACCGTGGGCCTCGGCGCCTACGAATATTCCTATCCCCGCGAACTTTCCGGCGGCATGAAACAGCGCGTGGGCATCGCCCGCGCCCTGATCGCCGATCCCGAGGTGCTCGCCCTGGACGAGCCTTTCAGCGCGCTCGACGTGCTCACCGCCGAGACCCTGCGCACGGAAATCGCCCGCCTGCTCGCCGACCCGCTGCATCCCCTGCGCACGATGGTCTTCGTCACGCACAACATCAGCGAAGCCGTCTTCCTCGCCACCAAGATCGTGCTCCTGGCCGCCAACCCCGGCCGCGTCGACGTCGTCGTGCCCGTCACCCTGCCCTACCCGCGCGATCCGGATGCGCCCGAATTCCGCGCCATCGTGGAAAACCTCCACCGCATCCTCACGCACACCAACCTGCCCGACGCTCCCGAGCCCAGCAAAATCTCCACCAAGGTGGACGAGAAACGCCGCCGGATCGCCCCGGTTTCCATTCCCTTTGTCACCCCCGCCGAGGTCCTGGGTCTGCTCGGCCGGATCGACGACGAATCCATCGACGTCTTTGTACTCGCCGAACGCCTGGGCAAGGACTTCGGCGCCCTTGTCCGCATCGTCAAGGCCGCGGAACTGCTCGGCTTCGTCAACACCCCGGGTCAGGAGGTCGAGATCACCCCGCAGGGCCTCGAGGTGCTGGCGGCGGTGCCGCGCGAACAAAAACGCATCGTGCGCGAACAGCTGGTCAAGCTGAAGATCTTCGAGCTCCTCGTCCGCCTGATCCGTGTCCAGGAAAACCATCAGCTGGCCGACGAGGAGCTGATCCGCGAGCTGACCATCGCCCTGCCCCACGAGAAGCCGCGCCAGCTTTTCCGCACGCTGCTGAGCTGGGGCCGCTATGCCGAGCTCATCAGTTACGACCAGCGCCGGCACATCATCCGCCTCTACGAACCCGGCAGCACCGCTCCTTTCGCCCCTCTGGCGCCGCCGCCCGCCGCCCTTTCTGCGTCCCCAGAGACGCCCGCGGAACCCGCGCCTTCGGGACAGCCACCCTCCGAGCCGCCGCCCGCAGAACCGCCGGCACCGGAGCCGCCGCCATCAGAGACGCCGCCCGCGGCCGGGACCGGCTCGTGAGCGCTCAGCCGGGGTCACGCGGTTGAAACGGGGTGGAACAGGACCTCCGTGGCCGGTTTTCCTTGCGTGATCGAATCAAACCGCCCGGGAGTCGGGCTCCTCCTTCCAAAAGAGCAAGTTCCCGGGGAACTCGTTCTCAACCTTCGGTTATTGTGGGCAGGGTTCCCTCACCCCGCGGGTTTCAGTTTTCGCAGCGCATGCCTCGCGGGGTGAGGGCACCCCACCTACAACAATCCGATCCGCCGCTCACGCCAACGGAACGCCACCGCGCCGGGCGACCGCTCACAAATCCAGCGCCCCCAACTGAGTGCGGATGACCGCCAGCGTGCGCTCCGTCGCGCCGCGGTTGGCCTCGCCCCATTCGCGGGCGGCGGTCGCCAAACGATTCCGCCCGGCCTCGTCCTGCAGCAAAGCGACCGCCACCGCGATCAGGTCGGCGCCCGTCTCGACCTTCCGCACCGCGCCCGCCTCGGCCAGGGAACGGATGATTTCCCGGAAATTGGTCATGTGCGGCCCGTGCAACACCGGTTTGCCCAGCACCGCCGCCTCCACCGGTGTCTGCCCGCCGTCGTGCGGCGCCAGGCTCTTGCCCACAAAAACCAGGTCGGCGAGCTGCGTCAACCGGCGCAGTTCGCCGGTCGTGTCCCCCACCGCCACGTCGACCGCGCCGGCCGCCGGACCCTGCGTGCGGAAATGAAAACTGAGTCCCGAGACTTCCAGGAGCGCCCGCAGTTCCTCCCGGCGCTCGGCGTGGCGCGGCACCAGCAACAGCGAAACCCGCAAGCCCTGCGCGCGCGCCAGCTTCAGCGCCGTCAGCAACGCCTCCTCCTCGCCCGGCCATGTCGAGGATCCGAGGAGCACCAGACCTTCGGCCAGACCGAGCTCCCGCCGCAACTGCTCTCGCTCGGCCCCGGTCAGCGCGGGAATGCTCACATCCAGCTTGAGATTGCCCGTGGTCTCGAGCCGGTCGGCGGGAATACCGACCGACTTGAAGCGCTGCTCGTCGCGCTTCGACGCGCAGAGAATGCGGGTGACCCCGCGCGCCAGCGGCAGCACCAGCCAATGGAACCGCATCGACCGGCGGAAGCTGCGGTCGGACAGACGGGCGTTCACGCAGAGGACCGGCACGCCGCGACGGTGCGCCCGGTGGACATGCTCCGGCCAGCGCTCTCCTTCCATCAACACGCACAGGTCCGGCTGAACCGCCCGCCACGTGCGCCGGCTGAACAGCCAGAAGTCGAGCGGGAAATAACCGAGGCCGACGGCCAGCTCCTGGTATTTTTCCTTTGCCAGCGCATAGCCGGTGCTCGTGGTCGTCGTCAGATAGACCTCGATTCCGCCCGCGCGCCGGAAGGCTTCCAGCAAGGGTGCGGCCGCGAGAAGCTCTCCCACGCTCACCGCCTGCAGCCAGATCCGTTTCGCGCCCGGCCGTTTCGGCGGCAGGGCCGGCACGGCGCCGAACCGGTGCCAGAAGCCCTCCGCATACCCCCCCCGCCGCCGCATGCGCCAGAGGTAATATGGCGCCGCGAGCAGAAGCAGCGGGAGAAAAAGAATGCGGTAGAGCCAGATCAAATGGGTAAGCAGTGAGCGGTAAGCAGTGAGCAGATCATGCGGCCAATCACAAACTGCGTTTAAGACCGTAAGTGAGCCGGAGGCTCTCATCAAGCACCGCCGCGATCCGAACCGACTCGGTTGCGGAGACCAATCCGACCCGGCGTGCCGCCTCGAGCTGGGTCTCCACTTCATTCAATGAGCGGATGGCATAACCAAGGAAAACGCGAAACTGGTCGCGCGTCTGATCGGCAGCGCCCTCGGCAATATTGGACGGGGCCGAGAGCGCGGCACTCCGAATTTGCGAGACCAGGTAGCGCTCGTCGGCAGGAAAGCTCGCCGTCAACCGGTGAATCTCGACATAAAGATCCATGCTTCGCTGCCATGCGAGCAACCGCTTGTGCGGCTTTTCACTTTCGGGACTGCTCACAGCTTACTGCTCACGGCTCACCCTTTTGCTTCACTCCCCCAGCACCCAGGCGAAAATGAGCGGGGCGACGATCGTGGCGTCGGACTCGACGACGAATTTCGGGGTCTTGCGGCCGAGCTTGCCCCAGGTGATCTTCTCGTTGGGCACGGCGCCGGAATAGCTGCCGTAGCTCGTGGTCGAGTCGCTGACCTGGCAGAAATAACCCCACAACGGAATGCCGGTACGACCCAGATCCTGGTGCAGCATCGGCACCACGCAGATCGGGAAGTCGCCGGCGATGCCGCCGCCGATCTGGAAAAACCCGATTGAGCCCTCGCCGTTCCGCAGCCGCCGGGAGTTTTTCGTGTACCAGGCGGCGAGCCAGGTCATGTATTCGATGCCGGTGCGAACGGTGTGAACGTTCTTGATGGCGCCGGTGATGACGCGACCGGCGTACATGTTGCCCAGCGTGGCGTCCTCCCAGCCCGGCACGATGATGGGCAGGTTGCGTTCGCAGGCGGCCAGCATCCAGGAATTCTTCGGGTCGATCTGGAAATGCTTCTTCAGTTTTCCCGACCGCAGGATCTTGTACATGAACTCGTGCGGAAAATACCGTTCGCCCGCGCGATCCGCCGCCACCCATTCCTCCGCCACCGCCGCCTCGATGCGCCGCATGGCCTCGCCCTCGGGAATGCAGGTGTCGGTCACGCGGTTCATGTGCCGGTCGAGCAGGGCCTGTTCGTCGTCGGCCGTCAGTCCACGGTAATGCGGCACGCGCTCGTAGTAGTCGTGCGCCACGAGATTGAAGATGTCCTCCTCGAGGTTCGCGCCGGTGCAGACGATCGCACCGACCTTGCCGCGCCGGATCATCTCCGCCAGCGAGATGCCGAGCTCGGCGGTGGACATCGCCCCCGCCAGCGTGACCAGCATCTGTCCGCCGGCCGCGAGATGCGCCTCGTAGCCCTTGGCCGCGTCCAATAACGACGCCGCGTTGAAGTGCCGGTAGTTCCGGGCGATGAACTGCGAGACCGGCCCCTTCTGGCGGGCCAGGGCGGCGTTGATGTCCTCCGGGCGTTTGGACTGGCGCTTGGCTTTCATCTTGGACGGGAAATTACAGACCCCGCCCCGCCTTTGGCCAAGCCAAATCCCGCCGGCCACGCGGCACTTGCCAAAGCGTCCGGTGTCGCAATCTTCCCTCCTCATGCGATTTCGCCCTGTTTTGCCCCGCGTCACGGTTCTTTTTACATTCATCCTGCCTGTGCTCGCCTTGGCGGCCGACTTTGGCCTCCCGCCTTCCGACCTCCCGGTCGATCCCACCGTCACCTGGGGCCGGCTCGACAACGGCCTGCGTTACGCGCTGAGGCCCAACCACGAACCCAAGGGCCGGGCCAGCCTGCGCTTCGCCGTCGCCGCCGGCTCGCTCAACGAGGCGGAAAACCAGCGCGGCCTGGCGCACTTTCTCGAGCACATGGCCTTCAACGGCAGCACCCATTTCGCGCCGGGGACGCTGGTGGAGTATTTCCAGCGGCTCGGCATGAGCTTCGGCGGCGATACCAACGCCTCCACGGGCTTCGACCGCACCGTCTTCCTCCTCGAATTGCCCGACACCAAGCCGGAAACCTTCGAGAAGGCCTTCACGCTCTTCGCCGACTACGCCGGCGGCCTGCTGCTGCTGCCTACCATGATCGACAAGGAACGTGGCATCATCCTGAGTGAAAAACGCGACCGCGATTCCATCGAATTCCGCCAGTTCGTCGGCGAGTTCGAGTTCCTCCTGCCGGACACCCGCTTTCCGCAGCGCATTCCCATCGGGCTCGAGGACGTCATCAAGACCGCCCAGCAGGATCGGTTCGCCGATTTCTACAACGCCTGGTACCGCCCCGAGCTCATCACGGTCGTGGCCGTCGGCGACTTCGACCCCGCAACGGTCGAGCCCATGTTGAAAAAATATCTGGCTCCGGTCACTGCCCGCGCCCCCGCCCGACCCGCCCCTTCGCTCGGCCAGGTCGACGCCGCCAACGGCGTGGTCGCACGGCTGCAAACCGAACCGGAGGCGCCCGACGTGCACCTCGCCATCGAGACCATGACCCCATACGCGCACGAGGACGACACCGCCGCCAACCGCCTGAAATATCTGCCCCGCACGCTCGCCCTGAGCATGCTCAACCGGCGGTTTTCCATCCTCGTGAAGCAGGAGGGCACGCCCTTCCTCAGCGGATCGGTCGGCGTGACCGAACAGTTCGACTTCTTCCGCAACGCCTCGGTTGAGCTCACTTGCAAACCCGAGCAATGGCAGGCGTCCCTCGCCGCCGGGGAACAGGAACTGCGCCGCGCCCTGCAGTTCGGCTTCCAGCCCGCCGAGCTCGCCGAAGCCGTCGCCAATTTCCGGAACGGACTCGAACAATCGGTCCGCACCGCCTCCACCCGCCGGTCCGAAGGCCTGGCGGAAGAACTGGTCGATAACATCCTCGAACGCGACAGGTTTACCACGCCCGCCACGGACCTGGCCCTCTATGCGCCGGTGCTCGACAAGGTCACTGCCGACGACTGCCTCGCCGCCCTGCGGGTGCTGTGGGACGATAAAATTGCGCGCCGCATCTTCGTCACGGGCAATCTCAAGCTGGCCGACCCCGCCAAACAAATCGTCGCCGTCTACGAAACGAGTCACGCCGCCCCTGTCGCGGCGGGCGACCAGCTCGGCAACGCCGCTTTTGCCTACACCCAATTCGGCACGGCCGGGGAAGTCGCGAAAAAGAGCGAGGTCGCCGACCTCGGTGTGACGCTGGTGGAGTTCAAAAACGGGGTGCGCCTGAATCTCAAGCCGACCGATTTCGAGGCGGGACGCGTGCATGTCGGCGTTCGCATTGGCGCAGGCCGGCTGGTGGAACCGACCGACCGGCCGGGCCTCGGTTTTCTGGCGAGCAACATGTTTTTGCTCGGCGGCCTGGGGAAACACAGCGCCGACGATCTGCAGCGCCTGCTGGCCGGCCGGACCGTCGGCACGAACTTCGGCGTCGCCAACGACGCCTTCGCGCTCAACGGCGGCACGAACCGCGCCGACCTGCTTCTCCAGCTCCAGCTGCTCTGCGCGTATGTGACCGACCCTGGGTTCCGGCCCGAAGCGTACCGGCAGATCCGGAAAAATCTCGGGCCTTTCTATGGCCAGCTGGCGCACGTCGTCGAGGGACCGCTCCAGATCGAGGTGCCCCGGCTGCTGGCGAGCGGCGATCCGCGCTTCGGGCTGCCGTCGCAGGACGCCCTGATGGCTCGGACGCCGGACGAAGTGAAATCCTGGCTGTTGCCCGAATTCGCGACCGGTCCGGTGGAAATCGCCATTGTCGGCGATTTTGATCCTGCGGCCGCGATCGAGGCCGTGGCCCGGACCTTCGGTGCCCTGCCCGCCCGGGCCGCCAAGCCGGCCTACGACGCCCAACGCCGCGTCGCCCTGCCGGCCGCGCCCTTGGAAAAACTCTACACCGTGCCCACCGAAATCCCCAAGGGCATTGTCCAGATCGTCTGGCCCGCCACCGACTCCCGCGATGTCCACCTCTCCCGCCGGCTCAACCTGCTCACCAGCGTCCTCGAGGACCGCCTGCGCGTGGTGCTCCGGGAAAAAATGGGCGGCAGCTATTCGCCGGAAGCCCAGGCCAGCCTCAGCGAGGCCTTCCCGGGCTACGGCCTGCTCGTCGCGGAGGCGTCCGTCGCGCCCGAGAAAGTGCGCGCCGTCGCCGACGCGATCCGGGCCCTCGGCGCCGACCTGCACGCCCACGGCGTGACCGACGAGGAACTCGTGCGCGCCAAGCAGCCCATCCTCACCTCCATCCGGCAGTCGCAGCGCACCAATTCCTACTGGCTCGGCAGCGTCCTCGCCAGTGCCCAGGAATTCCCCGAGAAACTCGAATGGAGCCGCACGCGCCTGTCCGACACGGAAAGCGTCACGGCCGCCGAACTTTCGGCCCTCGCCGCGCGTTTTCTCGACCCGGCGAAAGCCAGCGAATTCATCTCCGTGCCGGAAGGAACTTCCAGCGCCCCGGCGAAATGACCCGCCGGCGAGCGCCGCGATGGCGGACTGGTCTTTCGGCCCGTACGGCAAGTGCCGGCTTGAGCCGCGGGCCGGAGTTTGCCTAGCTGCCGCCATGAAACTGTTTACCCCCGTTCTTATGCTCGGGCTCGCCCTGCTCGCCCCGGCGGTTTTTGCCTCCGACTCGTTTGAAGGCCGGATGACCATTGCCGTCACAGGGAGCAAGGGCGATGCTCATGTTTTGAAATACGCCACCAAAGGAACCCTGATCCGCATCGACCCTGGAGAAGGCCCGGTCAGCATGATCATGGATTACACCAAGGGTGAGATGATCATGCTGATGCATGAACAGCAGATGTACATGGTGCACAAGCTGAATGACCACAAACGGCCCGTCTCCACCGAGGGATCCGACCCGGACCACGAAGCCCACGACGTGGACGTGCAGGACACGGGCAAGACGGACACCATTCTTGGCTACAGGTGCAATCAGTTCCTCGTTCGCGACGGCGACAAGACCACGGAAATCTGGATCGCGCACGGCCTCGGATTTTTCGGCGGTCTCGGCGCACCGGGCGGCGGAGGCTTCATGGGCCGGCCACGCTCCAGCGAGAAGGCGGCGAAATGGGAGAAGATTTTCAAAGGCAAGGAAGGATTCCCTCTCCGCGTCATTACCCATGACAGCGACAGCAAGGAAGTCTCGCGCATGGAAGTCACAAAGATCGAGAAGGGCGGTGTTTCTGCCGCGGATTTCGCGCCGCCGCCGGAGTACAAGGCGTTCTCCATGCCCGACCTGGGCGGCCTCAATCCTTTCAGGCAGAACTGAGTTTCGGAGGAGGCTTGCCCACGGGACTGAGCCTCACGCGATTGCCATGAGATGGACCCGGTAGGTGGCGGGCTGGCCCCGCCACTTCTTGTTGCACGGCAAGCGCGCAACCTGCTTCCGATTGATCGCTCCAGTTAGGCTTGTCACGCCGGACCGCCGATAAGAGCCTCGGAATGTTCCCTCCGCATGAGCTTCGATTTTTCCGCCCGCCGCGAACGGATGGCCAGCGCGCTCGCCCTCACTGACGAAATCCTGCTCGCCGGCGCCGGCCAGCCCGTGCCCAAACCCGAGATCAGCGACGCGCTCCTGCCGTTCATCGCCCATCAGGAATATTTTTATCTGACCGGTCTGGCCGACGCGATCGGCGGCATCATCGCCTACGACCCCCGGCTGAGCCCGCGCGAGGGCTGGACCTCCTTCGTCCCCGAGGTGACCGAAGCCGAACGGGTCTGGGAGGGACGCGAACAGCTGCCGGGGGAGTTGCTCGGCCGGTTCCATCTCTGGTTGGACGCACGCCGGGGGCGCCGGATTGTGATGCTCGGCGCGCCCGTGCCGGGGGTCACCTCCGACCCCAAGCGCACGGCGGAAGTGCGCGAGGTCTACGCCCATGCGCGTCGACCGAAAGAACCGGAGGAAATCGAACTGCTGCTTCGCGGCGCCGGCGCCACGGCGGCGGGCTACGCGACTATTCAACCCCTGCTGCGACCCGGCGTGAGCGAACGACGCCTGCAGGTCGAACTCGAAGCCGAATATTTCCGCCACGGAGCGCAAACCACCGGCTACGACACGATTGTCGGCGTCGGTGCCCGGAGTGCCGTGTTCCACGGTTCGCCCTCTCCCGAGCGCAAGGCGCGGGAGGGCGATTTCATTCTGATCGATTCCGGCGCGCAACTCGACCGGTACGTCACCGACGTCACCCGCACCTACGTGGCGGGAACGCCGTCGGGTTTTCAACGCGAACTCTACCAGGCCGTGCTCGGTGCCCAGATACGCGCCTGCGAACGCTGCCGGCCCGGCGCGGAATGGAAGGACATCCACCTGTCCACCGCGGTCGACCTGATGGCGGGCTTCGTCGCTCTGGGTGTGCTGAACGGAGACCCTGCCGCGCTCGTCGAGCGGGAAGCGCACCTGCTGTTTTTTCCCCACGGCGTCGGCCACATGGTCGGACTCGGGGTGCGCGATGCGGGTGGCATGGAGCCGGGGCGGACCAAGGACCCGCGCCCGTCGCTCCGGAACCTGCGCATGGACCTCATTCTCCGCCCGGGCTACGTCGTGACCGTCGAACCGGGGCTCTATTTCATCCCGGCCATTCTCAACGACCCGGTCCGACGGGAGAAATATCGCGACTGCGTAAACTGGCCGCTGGTCGAAGAGCACCTGACGCTGGGCGGCGTCCGCATCGAGGACAATATTCTCGTGACCGAGCACGCTCCCGTCAACCTTACCGCCGCCATCCCGAAGCAAGGCAGTTGGTAGGCTCGAGTTCGGCGCGAACGCAGCGCCCAGGTGGAGCCCGATCTCCGGGCGGGCTGCGTCCGAATCGTTCAGCTGGATGATCCGTACACTCCCAGTCATCGCGACCTTTTGGTTGTAGGGCGGGGTCGCTGACCCCGCCTCGAACGTTAC
>Ga0265331_10003036_pt1 | contig 11015 bp, 8 predicted proteins | sample 41923metaG_FD_202088 | JGI IMG/M metagenome (GOLD analysis project Ga0265331, IMG submission 202088) | Rhizosphere microbial communities from Carex aquatilis grown in University of Washington, Seatle, WA, United States - 4-19-23 metaG | ecosystem: Host-associated > Plants > Roots > Rhizosphere >...
GGGTCGGCGTTCGTCCGGCTGATGCTCTCGGGGGAAAGCGCGATCTCGCTGGTCAATCTCGACAAACTCAGCTATGCCGGGAACCTAGAGAACCTGGAGCCGGTGGCAGCCGACCCGAGGTACCGTTTCGTGCGCGGCGACATCTGCGACTCCGCGCTGGTGAACTCGCTGCTCGACGAGTTTCCCGCCGACGCGATCGTGCATTTCGCCGCCGAGTCACACGTGGACCGCAGCATTCTGGCGCCGCAGCCGGTCTTCGAGACCAACCTGCGGGGCACCTTCACGCTGCTCGAAGCCGCGCGCGCTCACAATATCGGACGCTTTCTGCACGTCTCGACCGACGAAGTGTACGGCAGCCTGGCCGAGCCGCTCGTGGCGGACGAAGGCTATCCCCTGCAGCCTAGCAGTCCGTACTCGGCATCGAAGGCCGGCTCGGACCTGCTGGCGCTTTCCTACTTCACCACGTACAAGCTGCCGGTGCTGGTGAGCCGGGCCTCGAACAACTATGGCCCTTATCAGTTCCCCGAGAAGCTCATCCCGCTCATGGTTCTGAACGCGCTGGACGGGCGCCGGCTGCCGGTTTATGGCGACGGCATGCAGATTCGCGACTGGCTGTTCGTCGAGGATCATTGCCGCGCGCTGGCCGCGTTGCTCGAGCACGGGCGCGAGGGCGAGATCTACAACATCGGCGGCAACCGTTCGCTGCCCAATCTCGAAGTGGTGCGGAAGATCCTGCGCGCCGCCGGGAAGGACGAGAGCCTGATCGACTCCGTCCGCGATCGGCCGGGGCACGACCGCCGCTACGCTCTCTCGAGCGACAAGATCCTGCGGGAGACGGGTTGGCAGCCGCAAGTGAGCTTTGAAGCGGGCTTGAGCGACACGATCGCCTGGTACCGCGACCAGACTGGCTGGGTCGAGCGCGTCCGTTCGGGCGAGTACCAAAGCTATTACGACCGCAACTATCGCGACCGGGAGTTGGAACTGAACCGGCTCGCGAAGAGCTAGCGCCGTGGGGCATGCTTCAGCTTGCCCCGGCATGAGGGTCGCGCTCGATGCCACGCCGCTGACGCTATCGAGTGGCGGCCTGCAGCGCTACACTTCCGAATTGAGCATGGCTCTGGCCGCGGAGTTTCCCGAAGACGAATTTCTGCTGGCTTCGGACCGTGCGTTCCCCATGCCGCCGTGCACGCTCCGCAACCTGACCGCGGCGCCGGGGCCTTCGAACGCCATCGAGCGGAGATGGTGGAGTTGGGGACTCAACCGAATGCTCGGGCGGGAGCGCATGGACGTCTACCACGGCACCAACTTCGAGGTGCCCTACCGGCCCCTGCTGCCGGGCGTAATGACCCTGCACGACCTTTCGCCCTGGAAAGGATACCCCTGCTCGCGGCGCGTGCGCTTCCGGACACCGCTGCTGCTGCGGCTTGGGCTCGCCACCATGGTGATCACGCCGACCGAATCGGTGCGGCGCGAGGCCATCGTACACTTCAGACTTCGGCCCGAGCGGGTCGTGGCGGTTCCGGAGGCGGCGTCGCCCGCCCTCCAGCGTGTGGAGGCGCCAGCGGCCTCGCCCTACTTTCTGTACGTGGGGGCGGACGGGCCTCGCAAGAACGTCGAGACGGTTCTGGGCGCGTGGCGCGAGGTGCGCAAGCAGCACGCTGTCGACTTGGTGTTGGTTGGGAACTTCCCCAAGGATTGCGGTGCGCGCGTGCTGGCGGGCGTGGACGATGCACGCCTCGCCGAGTTGTACTCGGGGGCGCTGGCGTTGCTGTACCCATCGCTCTATGAGGGCTTCGGCCTGCCGGTGCTCGAGGCGATGCAATGCGGCGCGGCCGTCTTTGCGTCGCGCGATCCGGCCATCGCGGAGGTGTGCGGCGAAGCGGCTTTGCGGATTGACGCGCGCGATGCGGGGGCGTGGGCCGAGGCGCTGAAGGCCGCCTGCGAGCGCCCGGAATGGATCGAGGAACTGCGCGCTCGCTCGCTCGTGCGGGCGCGGGACTTTTCCTGGAGGGCCACGGCGCGCCGCACCCGGGAAGTCTACGAAGAAGCGAGGCGCCGCTTTGCCGCCTGATCGCTCGGCCCTCGTCCTCAGCCCCGAGGCGCCCTATCCGGTGGCCGGGGGAGGCGCCTTGCGCACGGCCTCTATCCTCGAATATCTCAGGCCGCGCTATGCGCTCGATGTGGTTACGTTCCGCGAGCCGGGTGCGCCCGATCCCAGCACGGGTCACGCCATCGATCTGCCAGCCCACTCCAAGGCTCCCGCGGCGCGAGCGGTGCGCAACCTGCGCCGGCTGATCCTCGGCCGTCCTCCGCTCAACGACAGGTTTCAGGGATTCGGCGCCGAGGTTTCGCGCTGTTTCGGCCGCGAGAGGTACGACGTCGCCATCATCGAGCACTTCTGGTGCGCGCCCTATGTTGAACAGATCGCGCCGCGCGCCGCCCGCGTGATTCTGGATCTACACAACGTCGAGTCCGCGCTCTACCAGAGCTTGGCGGATTCCGAGACGTGGCCGAAATCGGCGGCGTTCGGCCGCTTCGCGCAAGCAGTCCGGCGGCTGGAAGTCCGTTGGATCCCTCGCTTTTCCTCTGTGCTGGTTGCTTCCAACGAGGATGCCGGCCGCGTGCGGCAGCTCGCGCCCCACGCCACAATCCACGTCTTTCCGAACGCGGTGCCGGTAGTTGAGCAACCACGCGTTGACGAGGAGAACGTGATCGTCTTTTCGGGCAACCTCGAGTATGAGCCCAACATCTCGGCGGTGCGCTTCTTCCGCTCCGAGGTGTGGCCGCTGCTGCGGGAACGGTGGCCGGATCTCCGCTGGCGGCTGGTGGGCCGGAACCCGTGGGCGGTGGCGAAGTACGTTCGCGGCGATGGGCGGATCGAGGTCACCGGGCCGGTGGTGGACGCGCTGCCGGAACTGGCCAAGGCGTGCGTGGTGGTGGTGCCGCTGCTGGCGGGCAGTGGGACGCGCACCAAGATCCTGGAGGCCTGGGCGGCCGGCCGCGCCGTGGTATCCACCACGCTGGGCGCCGAAGGGCTCCAGGCACGGGATGGCGAGCACCTGCTGCTCGGCGACACGCCGGAATCGTTCGCCTCGGCCGTCTCCAGCCTGCTGGCGGCGCCCGAGGAGCGGCTCCGTCTGGGCGCTGCCGGGCGGAGCCTTCTGGAGCGCGAATTCACCTGGCCGCGGGCTTGGGAAGCCCTGGCCGCCTGCGGGCTTTAGCCTGGGGGTCGGCACGAGTGCCTGCGCCACGAAAGGCCCTCTCCTGGCAACGCAGGCGCTCGCGCCCGCGTCCGCTATACTTGAGGTTGACCTGATGCGCTTCTCGGTGGACGCCCACGCGATCGGCTGCCATCTGACTGGGAATGAAGTTTACGTTCGCAGCCTGCTGGAAGCCTTCGCTGCAGTACAAGACGATTCGGAGTTCGTAGCCTACGTATCGACGCCGGAGGCCGCCTGCGCCATCCCGCGGGGCTTCGCGACCCGTCGTGTGTCGCGCAATCCTTTCGTGCGGTTGGGCCACGATCTGCCGCGCCAGTTGCGCCGAGATCGGCCGGATCTGATCCACGTGCAGTATACGGCTCCGCTGGCGTGCCCGGCGCCCATCGTGGTGAGCGTGCACGACGTCAGCTTCCTCGAGCACCCCAGCTATTTCCCCGCCGCGCGCGCTCTTCAGCTGCGCCTGACGGTACAGCGGACCGTTGCCCGCGCCGCGCGCATCATCACCGTGAGCGAGTTTTCGCGAGGGGCGATCGCGCGCGCCTATGGTCTGGATGAAGAGGACATCGCGGTGGTGCCGAACGCCGCTACGAGCCTCTTCCGGCCGCTGCCCCACCCGGCGGCGTCGGCCTGGGTGTGGCGCCGGTTCGGAATCACGCCGCCGTTCGTGCTCAACGTGGGCGACCTGCAGGTGCGCAAGAATCAGACCGGGCTGATCCGCGCGTTTGCGGAGATGGTCCGGGCCTATCCGCAGCTTCCGCACCATCTGGTGCTGGCCGGCAAGGACGGGTGGCACGGCGACGCCACCCGCCGCGCGGCGCTCGAATCGGGCTTCGCGGACCGCATCCACTTCACGGGCTTCGTTTCCGATGAAGAACTGCTCGAACTCTACAACGCGTGCGAGTTCTTCGTGTTCCCATCCTTCTACGAGGGCTTCGGCTTGCCGGTGATCGAGGCCATGGCGTGCGGCAGGCCGGTAGCGTGTTCGGACGGCTCGGCGGTCAGCGAGGTGGCCGACGGCGCGGCTCTGCTCTTCGACCCGCACTCCACCACCCAGATGACGCGCGCCATGCTCGACCTGGCGCTGGACTCGGAATTGCGGGCGCGCATGGGCCGGCTGGGCCTGCAGCGTTCCGCGCATTTCAGCTGGCGGAGGGCCGCCGAGAAGACGCTCGAGGTCTACCATCAGGTGGCGCGCGCCACAGCCCGGCCGATCCCCGTGCGCGCCCCGCTATGCGCGTAGCCTTTTTCTCGCCGATGCCGCCGGCCAAAAGCGGCATTGCAGATTACTCGGCCGCACTGGTAGAGCCGCTCGGCCGCCTGGTCGAGCTGGAAATCTTCGACGGCCCTGCTGCCCGCTTCGATCCCAGCCGCTTCGACATCGCCCTTTACCAGGTGGGCAACAACGCCTGCCACTCCTTCGTCTATGAGGCGGCATTGGCGCACCCGGGCGTCACGGTTCTGCACGAGGCTAACCTGCACCACCTGATTGCCGAGACCACCATCCGCCGGGGCGACTGGGACGCCTATCTGCGCGAAGTCGAGTACGCGGGAGGCGCCGAGGCCCTGGCCTATGCCGAGCGCGTGCGCGCGCTCGAGACCGGACCGGACTACGACGGCGTGCCCATGACCCGGCGGCTGATCGAGAGTTCACGCGGCATCGTAGTGCACAGCGACGCGGTTCGCGACCACGTTCGCGCGGCGGGCTTTGGCGGACCGCTCGCCCGCATCCCGCACGGCGCCTGGCTGGCGGACACCGACCGCAGGGCTTGGCGCGACCGGCTGGGGATCGAGGAGGGCGCGCCACTGGTCGGGATCTTCGGTTTCTTGAAGCCGTACAAACGCATTCCCGAATCGTTGCGCGCTTTCCGCCGGCTGGTGCGCCTGGAGCCGCGCGCGAAGATGATCCTGGTGGGCGAGCCGCACCCCGACCTGGCGGTGCATTCGATGATCGCCTCGCTCGGCCTTGGCGCCAACGTGCGTCTGCTGGGATTTGCGCCCATGGCGGAGTTCACGGGCTATATGGGCGCCTGCGACATGGTGCTGAACCTACGCTACCCGACCGTGGGCGAGACCTCCGGCAGTCTGCTTCGCGCGCTGGGACAGGGCAGGCCGGTGCTGGTTTCCGACGTGGGCGCGTTTCGCGATCTGCCCGACGACATCTGCGTGAAGGTGCCGCCGGGTCCCAGTGAAGAGGACGAGATCTTCGAGTTTTTGAACCTGTTGGTCTCGCGGCCCGATCTGGCTCGGGCCATGGGCACGCGGGCGCGGGCCTGGGTGGAGCGGGAATGCACGTGGGAGCACGTGGCGCGGCGCTACGCGGAGTTTCTGGAATGCGTGGTAGCGGGCCGCGTGCCCACCGAGCCGCGAGCGTCAGCGAGCGGACCCGCCGCGACCCCAGCGCGGGCCGCTCCCGAGACAATCCTCAAGTGGGTCCCGCCGGACCCGGTGTTGCGCGACTACGTCGCTACGCATCTGACGCGGCTCATCAGGACTCTCGAGATCATCCCGCCGGGCGGTCCCGCGGACCGCATCCTCGAGATGGGCGCTTATCTACAGATCACGCCGTCGCTGGGTCCGAGGCTGGGCTACGGCGAGGTCCGCGGGTGCTACTACGGGCCGGCCGGGACGGTGGACCACCGCTCCGTGGTTTCGACTACGGGCGAGCGCTTCGAGTGCGATCTGGATCTGTTCGACGCCGAGAAGGACGTCTTTCCCTATCCCGACGGGCATTTCGCGACGGTGCTTTGCTGCGAGCTGATCGAACACCTGGCGGCGGACCCGATGCACATGCTGAGCGAGGTCAATCGCGTCCTGCGCGAGGGCGGACACCTGGTGCTGACGACGCCGAACATCGCTTCGCTGCGAGCGATCTCGGCGATTCTCCAGGGGTATCATCCAGGGCTGTTTCCGCAGTACATCAAGCCAACGGCTGCGGGCGAGGCGGCGCCGCGCCACAACCGCGAGTACGCGCCGCGAGAGGCGCATCAACTGCTGGCAGACGCCGGGTTCGAGGTGGTGCGCCTCGAGACCGGCCCGTTCCGCGAGCAGCCTCGGCCCGAGCTGGCGTGGGTGCGGCGGCTCCTCGAAAGGCACTGGCTGGCGGCCGATTTGCGCGATGAGGGAATTTACGCGGTGGGCCGGAAGTCGGGACCGGTGCGCAGCCGCTATCCGGAGTGGCTTTATGCCTGAGGTGGGGCGGACCCCCTGGTCCGCGGCCGACGCCCTCGTCGGCCCGCTAGCGACGCAAGATGCGGGTCCAGGGGGACCCGCGCGGACCAGGGGGTCCGCCCCACGATGACCTCCGTGACGGTGCGGTTGCTGATCGAGAACACCACGGCCGAGGTTTGGAAGGCCGAGGACGGATACGCCGCCGGCTACCAGGTCTTCGATCCGGAGACCGGCACGCTGGTTTCGGAAGGCGAGCGCATCCCGCTGGCACGCGACCTGGTTCCTGGCCAGACGATTGAGGTGGCGGTGCGGGTGGAATTCCCGCCCGAGCCGGGCCGGTACCGAGCGTTTGTCTCCGCCATGCGCGAGCACGTCTGCTGGCTCTACGACCGCGGTGCGCGGTTCACCGTGGTGGATGCCGAGGTCGGCGGAGGTGCTGCCGGGGACGTGCGGGAATGGGTGACCACCCTCGGAGCGCTCGGCCGCAGGAACATGGTCCGTGGCGTCGGCCGCGCATTCCGGTATCCCGTGCTCTCCCTCTGGCGCAACCGCGGGCTGATCCGGTCGCTCGTGCGCCGCGACATTCTGGGCCGGTACCGCGGCTCCTTCGGCGGCGTGTTCTGGACCGTTCTCAACCCGCTGCTGCTGATGGCGACGTACTTCTTCGTGTTCGGCGTCGTGCTCCACACGCGCTTCGGGAGCGACCCGGGCCGGACGGGTTTCGTCCTCTATTTCCTGTGCGGGATGCTGCCGTGGCTGGCGGTGAGCGAAGCGCTGGGGCGCGCGCCGCTGGTGGTTCTCGAATACCGGAATTTCGTGAAGAAGCTGGTGTTTCCGATCGAGATCCTGCCGGTGAACCTCGTTCTGGCGGCCCTGGTCACGGAGGCGTTCGCGCTGGTGGTGTTTCTGGTGTTGCTCGTCGCGACGCGAGGCGCCGTGCCGTGGAGCGCGTTGTGGCTGCCGGCGCTGGTGATTCCGCAGGTGCTGCTCACGATGGGGCTGGGTTGGTTCCTGGCCGGGCTGGGCGTCTATCTGCGCGACCTCGGCCAGATCAACGGTTTCCTGCTGACGTTGTGGTTCTTCCTCACCCCGATCTGCTACCCGGTGGAATCGCTGCCCCGGCAGGCGCTGCCGCTACTGACGCGCAACCCGATGTTCGTGCTGGTGCGGGCGTACCGGGACATTCTGCTCGAAGGGCGCGCGCCGGCGATGGGCGGGCTTTGGAAATTCTGGGTGCTCGCCCTGCTGCTGTTCTTCGCCGGCCACGCCTGGTTTTACAAGCTGCGCAAGACGTTCGCCGACGTCATCTGAGGGAGTCTTCCAGGCGAACGTAGCTCGCTTCCATCCCGCGCTCCATGCCGGTAGCGAGCATGGTGGCCCGCGTTTGAGTGTCGGGCAGGGTCATGCGCATCGTCATCAAGGTGCCGGCGCCATCTGGATCGAAACGCGTTTCAATGTGGTTGTCCGGCGTCGGGTCGGGCAGGTGCATGCGCGCGACGTGTACGATCCTGCGGTAGGGCTCGAGTTCCAGGTATTCACCTGTCTGGTGAAATCCGCGGCCTTTGCCGTTGGTCCACTCGAAGCGTATCTTTCCGCCGGGTTGCGCATCGCTGATGCAGACGGGCATGGTCCATCCCTCGGGACCGAGCAGCCATTTCTGTATCAACGCCGGCTCTATGTGCGCGCGGTACAGAGCTTCCGGAGGCGCCGCGAAGCGCCTGGTCACAACGAGATGTGTATCGCCTTCGGTTTTTAGCGTCATCTTGCTCATCGCGTATCCTTTCCCCTTTTTGGTTCCATGGCGGCCAGAACTTTGTCCAGCCGGTCGTAGTTTGTCTCCAGGGCCTTGCGCACCATCGCGAGCCATTGTTCCATCGCGTCGATGCCGGGCCCAACCAGGCGACGAGGGCGCTTCGTCCCGTCGACCCGGCGGGCAATGAGTCCGGCGTTCTCGAGCACCTTCAGGTGTTGGGAGATTGCCGGTTGCGTCATCTCGAAGGGCTCCGCCAGTTCCATCACGGTCGCTTCGCCCTGGGCGAGGCGCGCGAGAATCGCGCGACGCGTGGGGTCGGCCAAGGCGGAGAAGGCGGCATCGAGGTTCGATGTCATGTATAGGTGCAATCTTATATAAGGAAAAACTTATTGTCAAGCCCGAAGTTCGGCGCGCTTACGAGACGGACAGGGCAGAGACAATGCTGGCCGCCACTTCGTGCGGAACAAACAGGCCCCTGGTTCGTATGACTCTACAAGACAGGAGCACCGCTCCCTGGCGGTCGCGGCTCGGAAGGAGTCATATGGCAAACGGTACCAACGGCAGAAGGAACGGGCGCCGGCGGCGGCGCTTCATCTGGATGGGAGCCCTCGTGGTGATCCTGGGGGGCGCGTTCTTCGGTGTGAAGGCGGCGCTGAAGCCCAACAACCAGATCGATCCCTCCAAGCTCTCCATGGTGGAGAAAGGCGACATCGCCCGCTCGGTGGTCGCGACGGGCAAGATCGAGCCACTGGCCAAGGTCGAGGTTAAGTCGAAAGCCAGCGGCCTGGTCAAACAGGTGTTCGTGCATTACAGCGACTGGGTCAAGAAGGGGCAGGTGCTGGTGGAGCTCGACAAGGAAGAGCTGCAGGCGCAGGTCCGCGAATCGCGCGCGGCGCTGATGGCCTCACAGGCCGCGGAGGATTCCGCGTCGGCGACCTACGAGAAGAACAAGGTCGAAGCCGAAGCCCCCGATCTGCCGTTCCTCAAGGCCAACATGGACCGCGCGCACCAGCTCAAGTCGCAAGGCCTGATCGCGCAGGCCGTCCTCGAGGATGCCGAGCGCACCTACCAGAGCGCGCTGAACAAACAGATGACCGCGCTGCGCAACATCAACGTCAGCCGCGCCGAGATTGCACGCGCCAAGGCCGGCGTCGCCGAAGCTCAGGCCACGCTGGACCGAGCCGATGAGAACCTCAGGAATTCCACCATCGTCAGCCCCATGGACGGGATCGTGCTCTCGCGCGACGTGGAAGTGGGCGACGCGGTGAGCTCGATCCTGGTGCTGGGCTCTCAGGCCACCAAGATCATGACGCTGGGCGATGTGAGCGACGTGTACGTGCTGGGCAAAGTGGATGAAGCCGACATCGGCAAGGTCTATCTCAGCCAGCCGGCGCGTATTGTCGTCGAGTCCTTCAAGGACAAGAAGTTCGTCGGCAAGGTCACCAAGATTTCTCCGCTCGGCGTGGAGAAGGACAACGTGACCACGTTCGAGGTGCGGGTCTCGATCCGGAACCCCAGCGGCGAGCTCAAGGCGAACATGAGCGCCAACGCGGAGATCATTCTCGAAGAGAAGAAGAACGTTCTGCTCGTGCCGGAGTCCGCCGTGGTCTACGACCGCCAGCGCAACACGTCTCTTGAAGTGCCTGACCTGGCCAACGAAAAGGGGCGCCGCCAGGTGGCGTGCAAGCTCGGCATCTCGAACGGCGTGAAGACCGAGTTGATCTCGGGATTGAAGGAAGGCGAGAAGGTGATTTTGCAGTAGCTGAAAGTTGACAGCTGATAGTTGTTATATGTCCTTTCGCGACCTGCTCGCCGATACGTTCCGGACGCTCTGGGCGCATAAGCTGCGCACGTTCCTCACCATGTTCGGGATTGCGTGGGGCATCGTCTCGATCATGCTGATGGTGGCCGCGGGCGAGGGCCTGCGCGTCGGGCAGAAGAAGGTCGCCGACAGTTTCGGCAAGGACATCATGATCTTCTTCGCCGGCCGGACCAGCATGCAGGCCGGCGGCATGCGGGCGGGCCGGCCCATCCACTTCGACGACAACGATTACGCCTTCGTGCAGCAGGAGGCGGCCTCGTGCAAGGACGTGATGCCCGAGCTGGGGACCAACGTGCTGGTCCACAGCGCGTTCAACAGCGGGCTGCTGCTGGTAACAGGCTCCCTGCCGCCCTTTGCCGATGTGCGCAGCATCCCCGTCTCCGCGGGCCGCTTCTACAACTGGGACGACCAGGCGCAAGGCCGCCGGGTGGCGTTCATCGGCAGCGACGTGCAGAAGCAGCTTTACGCCGGGCACGCCGCGCTCGGGGAGACCGTCACGTTGGGGGGCATCCCGTACACCATCATCGGCGTGATGACGGAGAAGGACCAGGATTCGAGCTACGACGGCCGCGACGTCTCGAAGGTGTTCATCCCCTTCAGCTCGATGATCCGGGATTTCCCCAACAAGCCGCCTCAGGAGCGCCGGAGCGTGGACCGGCTCCTGGTGACTCCGAAGTCGCTCGAATACGACGATACCTGCAAGTTCGAAGTGCGGCGCGCGCTGGGACGCGTGCACGGTTTCGACCCGCACGACGAAGAGGCGGCGCACGTCTGGGACACGGTCGAAGACACAAAGGCGTTCCGCACCATGACCGATGGCATGAAGTACTTCCTGGGCGTGGTGGGTGTGGTGAGCCTGTTCCTGGGAGGTATCGGCGTGATGAACGTGATGCTGGTGGCGGTTCGCGAGCGGACGCGCGAGATTGGCGTGCGGAAGTCGGTGGGCGCTACGCGCGGGGCTATTCTCGGGCAGTTCTTCGCGGAGACCATGCTGATTGTGTTCGTCAGCGGCGGATTCGGCATGGTGGTGTCGTACGGTTTCTGCGCGCTG
>Ga0265331_10003039_pt1 | contig 11009 bp, 12 predicted proteins | sample 41923metaG_FD_202088 | JGI IMG/M metagenome (GOLD analysis project Ga0265331, IMG submission 202088) | Rhizosphere microbial communities from Carex aquatilis grown in University of Washington, Seatle, WA, United States - 4-19-23 metaG | ecosystem: Host-associated > Plants > Roots > Rhizosphere...
GGATATGAGCCGCGCCTGGGCCTTGTTGAGCCGTCAGTCCGACCTGTTCCTGGTCGTCGGTATCGTGTTGATATTGCTGCTGTTGTTCGCTCCAATACCCCCGTGGGTGCTCGATTTCCTGTTGCTATGCAATTTCTCCGCCGCGCTGCTGCTGTTATTGCTCACGTTTTACGTAGGCAAGCCGCTGGAGTTTTCAACTTTCCCGTCCCTGCTGTTGATTGCAACGCTATTTAGACTAGGTCTCAATCTTTCCGCAACGCGCCTCATTTTGACCGGCGCCTATGCCGGGCACGTCATTGGGGCGGTGGGCGAGCACGTTGTCGCCGGCAACTACGTAATCGGCCTCATCGTGTTCGCCGTGCTGATCGTCGTTCAGTACGTCGTAGTCACGAATGGCGCGCAACGTGTGGCGGAGGTTGCCGCCCGGTTCACCCTCGACAGCATGCCTGGCAAGCAACTCAGTATCGATGCCGACCTCAACATGGGTCTCATCGACCAGGAAGAGGCCCGCGCGCGTCGCAAAGTCATTGAGCGCGAAGCGAATTTCTACGGCTCGATGGATGGCGCCAGTCGCTTCGTGAAAGGTGACGCCATAGCCGGAATCGTCATCATCCTCATCAACATCATCGGCGGTCTGGCGATTGGCATTGCGCAGAACGGCATGGGCTGGAGCGAAGCCCTGCAGACCTACACTCTGCTGACGGTCGGCGATGGGATCGTGACCCAGATTCCGGCACTCGTCATCGCGGTGGGTACCGGAATTATCGTGACTCGTGCGGCTACCGATGCGCAGCTCAGTGCCGAGGTGGCGCGGCAGGTGACCGCTTATCCAAGAACCATCGCGCTCATTGGGATCGCGCTTGCGGCTCTGTTGCTGTTACCCGGGATCCCAGTGGCCCCGGCGCTGATCCTGCTGGCGGTGGTGGCAGCGGTGTTCATCGCCGTCCGTAAGCCTGCGGTGGCCAAGGACCCCGGCTCCGCGACTGAACAATCGGCCAAGAGCGGTAAGGATGAGGATCTGTACGGGCTCTTGACGGTGGAGCCGCTCGAGTTGGTCCTGGGTCAGAATCTCGTAGCGCTGGCCGGAGGTGACGACAGTGTGTTCATGGAACGCATCGTAGCCTTCAGGAAGCAACAGGCGCTCGATCTGGGCTTCGTCTTTCCCCGCGTGCGTATTCGCGACAGCAAACGCCTGGGTCCCAATCGCTACGAGATTTGTCTCTATGGCACCCGCGTCGGTGAAGCAGAAATCGTCGCAGACCGCTGGCTCGCAATCAGCTCCAGCCCGACGAGCGTGCCCCTCGAGGGTATCCGCGCGAAGGATCCTACCTACGGGCTGCCGGCCGTTTGGATTCTCAACGACCAGCGTCGTGCCGCACGGGATGCGGGCTACACGGTCGTCGATCCGACTACGGTGTTGCTGACACACCTGACGGAAGTGATCAAGCAACAATCGCCGAATCTCCTGACCCGCGCCGAGACCGAGCGGATGGTGGGACGTGTCCGCGAGCGACACGCCGGATTGGTGGAGGAGCTCATACCGAAAGTGCTCGGCCTGGGCGATGTGCAACGGGTCCTGCAGAACTTGTTGCGCGAGCGTGTGTCCATTCGGAACATGGAGTTGATTCTCGAAGTACTGGCTGACCATGGAGCGCGCAACCGCGATGCGGACTTCCTGACGGAGAAAGTTCGCGAGCGCACCGGGCCTTCTATCTGCCAGAGCCTCGCCAATCCAGGCGGCGAGTTGTATGTGCTGACGCTCGATCCCGGCGTGGAGCAGGCGATAACGCAGGCGGTTCGCACCGTGGATGAGAAGTCGACCCTCGTGCTGGAGCCGCGGCTGGCCGAGCAACTCCTGCGGCGCATGGGCGCCGAAATGGAGCGGATGATGGCGAGCAATCTCACGCCGGTCATGTTGTGCTCGCCGAACTTGCGCCGCTATGTGCGCCGTTTGACCGAACGCGTCCTGCCGCAGCTCGCGGTGATTTCACTCTCCGAAGTCCCGAACACCGTCAATCTCAAGGCCTTCGGTATGGTGACCGTATGACGGTGAGCCACATCGGCTCCGGCGCAGCCTTTCCGGCCACGACCGCAGCCGGCGGCGCATTCTTTCTTCCTGGCGCCAGTGCATTTGCCGACACTCTCAGTATCGGTCAGATCATCCAGGGCCGCGTGTTGCGCGGGTTCGAGGACAACCGCTACCTGGTCGCTTTCTCCGGGGATGAGCGGGTCGTTGACAGCGCGGTACCCCTGACAGCGGGCGAAATACTCTATGGCCGGGTCGTCGGGATGGGTGATCGGGTCGAGCTGCAGAGGGTCTACTCCAGTCCGCAGCACCAAGAGACGATTGCGGCAAAAGGGATTGATTCGCAGCCGGGCAGCGCGCCGGTCATCGCGAACGGGTCCGCGATTGACAACATACTGCAACGCTACCGGGTGGACCTGAGCGAAGCAGACCGCGCGATCCTGACACGCGCGGCGCGTGCAGTCGACGAACCCGACGCCATGGGCTTGGCCGCCGCTATGTTGAGCAAGCTTGGACTCCCCCAATCCAGCGCGCTGCTCGATGTGTTGTATCGGGCACAATTCGCGGGTACCGCAGCGAGCTCGCGCGCCAGCAAGCTCGGGGTGAGCTCGCTGCCGCAGGTGCTCGCCTCCGGGCAGCCCAGCGCCGAGGCGGCCGCGAGCTCGATCCGCCAGCTCGCCGACCTGCTGATACACATCACACAGGACAAGCACAATGGGAATGGGAGTCATTCCGAAGCACCGCAGTCCGGAACCGCAGCGGGACTGAGCGCCGCTGCAGGGGAGCCGGGGGGGCGGCCGCGGAGTGATCTGTTTTCAGATGATGAATCGCGGCGCGAAGCGCAAGACGCGCTGACCGATCATCTTCTCAACGCTCAGACAGGCGGGGTGGTGTCGCACCGGTGGGGGCTGTTACCCCTGATAGTGGGCGGTCGCCTCGTCGAGCTCTCATTCGCACTGTTCGAACAGCGCCGGCCTGCCGAACAATCTCAGGGCCTGCAGCACCGGCAGGTGCAATTTTCGATTCGCACCCAACGACTGGGCCAGGTGGACGTGGTCGCACGGATTACCGGCGAGCATGTCCGTTTGCATATCACGACCGGCAGTGACACGGGGACCTCGCAGGCAGCGCGGCACTCGGACTCGCTCGAAGGCGCATTGCTCGAAAGCGGTTGGCGGGTCGACGAAGTCGCCTACGGTACCCACGCCGAAACTCCTCACAACGCGGTAGTGCGGTCGGTCATCGAGCACGTCGTCAGTCTCGATTCACTGAACAGGCTCGTATGAGTGACCCACACGTCGCCAGCAAGGTCGTTGGACTCGCCTATAAACCGGGAGGCGAGTTGCCGAGAGTGGTCGTCAAAGGCTGCGCGGATGCAGCCGAAGCCATTCTGCGCGAACGTGACTGGGTACGGGGTCCCCGGGTCGTCCGGGATCCGCAGCTCACGGAGCAACTCTACCGCCTGCCCCTGGAGGCGCCGATAGGTCCGGAGCTGTTTCAACTGGTTGCCATTTTGCTGACACATGTATTTGCGATAGAAGAGCAACTGGCAGGAGAACGACGATGAATGCGATAGCGTCCGCCACGGAAACGGGCATGCTCGATGACGTCGAGCGGTTGCGCATCATTGGCAACAACCTGGCGAATGTAGGCACGGTGGGCTTCAAGCGCTCCCTGGCCGTGTCCAACTCGTTCGACCTGATGTTGCAGGCCGCGGACGGACCGCGGCAGACGCAGCGCTCCGGATCGCTGGTGAGCACCTTCCTCGACCGCTCGGCCGGCACCATGACCCACACCGGCAACCCGCTGGATCTGGCGATCGAAGGGGATGCCTATTTCGTCATCGACACGGGGCAACAGGAAGCCTACACGCGGCAAGGCACCTTCCGCGTGAACTCGGACGGACAGCTCGTGACCCCTGGAGGGCAGCCGGTGATGACCACCCTCGGCGACACTCGCCTGACCGGCCCCGCGCCGGCCATCGACGCCCAGGGCAACATTCGTGACAACGGCGCCGTGGTCGGCCAGCTGAAGCTCGTTGCCGTGAACAACCCGGATTCGCTGCTGGACACCGGCAATGGGCTGTTCGCGCCGACGGCGTCGACCTCCGTCACGCCAGCCGACATGGCGCGAGTGCGGCAAGGATATACCGAGTCCGCCAACGTCGTGACCATGAATGAGATGATCCGGATGATCGAGACAGTGAGACACTTCGAGGCCAGTCAGAAAATGTTACAGGGTTATGACTCGATGCTGAATCGGGCCATTACCGATCTGGGCGGCCTGGTGCAGTAGGCGGGCGAGACGGCAGCGGGACTACGAGAAATAAACAGCGGGGGCGACCATGCTCGAATCACTTTATATCGGCGCGACCGGCATGCAGGCACAGCAGGCCAACCTGGACGTGATCGCCAACAACATGTCCAATGTCAACACCACCGGCTTCAAGCGCAACCGCCTGGATTTCGAGGACCTGCTGTATCGGGCGCTACCGGGGACCCGCAGTCTCGCCGGCCCGACCGTCACCGGGATGGGGACCAGCGTCGCGACGACAGACAAGATGTTCACGGTGGGCGATGTGAAACAGACGAGCCAGCCCTACGACCTGGCCATCCAGGGACAGGGGTTCTTCGAGCTGACGCTGCCGGATGGCAGCACCGCGTATAGCCGCAACGGCATTTTTCACGTCACTTCCGACGGCTCGCTCGTGAATCAGGACGGGTACCCTTTGTCGGCCAACATAGTCGTGCCGAGCGATGCGACTGCCGTTACGATAGGTCCCGATGGCACGGTGCAGGCGACTATAGCGTCGCAATCGAAGCCCATGACTCTCGGGCAGATCGAGCTGGCGACCTTCGTAAATCCGTCGGGTCTGCAGGCTCTGGGTGATAACCTCTATCAGGCGACTTCCGAGGGCAGCTCAGCCAACAACTCCGGTGATCCGCAACTGGTGACGCCGGGGCAGAGCGGCTCGGGCGCGCTCGCGCAGGGCTATCTCGAGGTGTCTAATGTCAATCTCATCGATGAGATGGTCAATCTCGTCATTGCCCAACGGGCCTACGAAGTCAATTCCAAAATAGTGCAGGCGTCGGATCAACTCCTGAATCTCAGCAACAACCTGTATCGCTGACAGCACCAGTCAGGGAGACGGACAGTGCAGACGAGGCCGTCGTTAGCAGTGACTTTGCTGACCGCCATGCTCGGATGGATGCCGGTCGGGGCTTCCCAGTTGCCCGTCACTACCCTGGACGACGCCAGCCCCTGGGTGGCGGCTGCACGCATCCGGCTGTTGGACGAGTTACAACACGCGCGACCGGACATCCGCCGCTTTGAATTGACTGTCATCGGCCATCCCTCGACGCCGCGCTCGGCCGAGGCAGGACCCTCGGTCGCGATCCACGGCGAAGCCCTTTCGCCACGCCAGTGCGTGTGGGTCTCGCTCGCCCGTGGCGGTCGTCCGGCCGGCAGCATACCGGTGTGGTTCTCGGTGAAGGCATTTCGCCCCGTATTGGTGAGTCAGAGAAGCCGCGCCGCCCGCTCGACCGTCGAGTCGGACGATTTCACGGTAGCTGAGCGCGATGTGGCGATGCTCGGCGGCGTTCCTTTGGAAGTGGAAATCGATATGGCGCAACTGCGCGCGCGTCGCGCTATCGCTGCGGGCCACATCGTCATGAAGGCTGATCTGGAACCTATGCCGCCGGTGTTACGGGGGCAGGAAGTGAGTGTGGAGGTTCGCTACGGATCAGTGGCCATCGCGACCAGTGCGGTAGCCCTTCGCGAGGGCCGGGTGGGCGAGTCAGTCATCGTGCAGAACCCTGACAGCCGCCTCACCTACGCGGCACAGGTCGTGGGACCGGGACGGGCAATGGTGGTGGAACAATGAGCACGCATCGTACCGCTTCGCTCTTTGCCGCGCTCTTGGGCGTTGTCTGCATTGCGCAAGCCGATGACCTGTACTCGCCGGCCTCTTATGATGCTCTGGCGGCGGATCACCGGGCCTTGCGGATTGGTGACAACCTGACACTCGTTGTGACAGAGATTACCAGCGCAACGACGGATGCGCGGACGACTGCGGACAAGGACGGTAGTGTGAGCGGCTCTGCCAACCTGCACGCGAGGCCGCAGCAAGGCGTGTTCAACCTCAATGAAACTTTCAACGGCGGGGGCACGATCGAGCGGTCCGGCAAACTGGTCGCACGGCTGACGGTCGTCGTCCAATCCATAGATGGCGATGGCAACCTGCGCGTCAAAGGTCAGCAGGAAATCGTGGTCAACGGCGATAAACAGAAGCTTGCCGTCGAAGGCCGGGTGAGGCAGCAGGATATTGGTTCAGACAACACGGTGCTCTCCAGCCGCCTGAGCGACGCGCGCATCAGCTACACCGGCAGCGGTGTGTTGAATGAGAAGCAGCGTCCGGGCCTGTTCACCCGGCTGCTGGACTGGCTGAGGATATTGTGATGCGCGGGTTGCGCTCGTTGCTGTGCATAGCGATCCTCGTGGCCTCGGCTCCCGGTCATCCCGCCGAAGAAGGCGTGCGCCTGAAGGACTTGGGTCGCATCGACGGAGTCCGCGACAACATGGTCGTCGGGTATGGACTCGTCACCGGGCTGGCCGGCACGGGCGACTCATCCCGGAGCCAGGCGACGCTGCAGTCAATCGTCAACGCACTGCAGTCGTTCGGGGTGAACGTCACCACGATGCAACTCAGCACGCGCAACGTCGCTGGCGTCATGGTCGTTGCGACCCTTCCGGCCTATGCGCGTCCTGGAGATAAACTCGATGTAAATGTCACGTCGGTCGGGGATGCGCGCAGCCTGTCTGGCGGCACTCTGCTCATGATGCCGTTGTATGGCCCCGACAAGTCGGTTTACGCGCTCGCGCAAGGGCCTCTGGCGATCGGTGGCTACAAATATGAGCTGAACGGTAACTCCGTGCAGCGCAATCACCCGACGGCCGGAACGATCTCCGAGGGAGCCACGGTCGAGAAGAATGTAGCGGCCAGAATCATCAAGGATGACCACCGCATCGATGTGCTCCTGTCGGACCCAGACTATACGACCGCCAGTCGGGTTGCCGCCGCCGTCAATGAGAATATCCGCAGCCCCGTCGCGCACGCGCTCGATGCCGGACGGGTGGCAGTGGATATCCCTCCCACCGAACAGGAACGGTTGGTTGATTTCGTCGCTCGCGTGGAGAACACGATCGTCCAGCCGGACCAGCGGGCTCGTGTTGTGGTGAACGAACGGACCGGCACGGTGGTATCCGGCGGCAATGTGCGTATCTCCGCGGTTACTGTGACTCACGGAAATCTTCGAGTTTCCATTGTCACCGACTATCTGGTGTCGCAGCCTGGCGGAACACTGGTGAATCCGAGCTCCCGCATCAGCACGCAGGTCGTCCCACAGACACGGATAGATGCCAACGAAGAGAGCGTCAACGTGGTCTCGCTGCCACCTGACACACGCGTGGCGGAGCTCGTGGAGGCCTTGAACAAGATCAAGACGAATACCCGCGATGTGATTGCGGTTCTGCAAAGTATCAAGGCGGCCGGGGCGCTGCACGCGGAGTTGATCCTGCAATGAGCACGGTGAGTGAAATCGTGGCGCCCGAGGCAACGGCCCCAATGAGTCCGGACCCTGTCGCGCGCACCGAACGGGCCCTCAAGGACTTCGAGTCCCTGTTCATCGAGACACTCCTGCAAAGCTCGGGGATGCTGAAGTCTCTCGACACCGAGGGCGGGCCGGAAGGGGGACTCGCCAGCGAGCTGATGGTGCGGGAGCTTGCAACCAGGCTGGCCGGTCAGTTGCGCCTGGACTTCGGACGTCAGCTCGGCATCGGTACGCTGGAGAAAATACAATGAGTCCGATCGATCCACTCCTGGGCGGGGTGACCTCGCAGCTCGTCAGTGTCGCTCTCGATGCGGCGCTGACCCGGCACGCCGCCATTGCGGCAAACATCGCCAACGTCGATACGCCCAACTACCGTCCCCTCGCCGCGCGGTTCGACCAGTTGGTCACCGAGCTCCAGGGAAGGGTTACGGACCGTAGCAATGACCTGGCTATGGCGCGCGACGGCGCGCGGCTGCGCGATTCCCTGCAAAGCCTCCCTATCGTTCCGGACCCGTTGTCCACGAAGGTGGAGTTGGATATGCAGATGGCTCAACTGGCCAAGAACACACTGCAATACCAGGCCTTGCTGACAGCCCAGGGCAAGTTGGCGAGCCTGATGCAGCTGGTCATCAGCGAAGGCAAGACCTGAAGGCGCATCAATTATGGACATTTCATCGATCTTCGACATCAGCGCCGCCGGCATGAATCTCGAGCGCATGCGGCTCGAGGTCTCGGCGCTGAACCTGGCGAATGCCAACACCACGCGAGGCGCGGATGGCCAGGCCTTCTCGCCCCTGCAGGTGGTGATTCACTCTGGCAACACCCCGTTTGATGCCTTGTTCCAGGCACTCAGCGGCGCCGGAGTTACGGATACGGTGCCGGTGGGACAGATCGAGCCAGCCGATATTCCGGCGCGGCAGGTTTACGATCCCGGGCATCCCGACGCCGATGCCAACGGCTTCGTGTCCTACCCCGGGATCAACCCCGTGTCCGAAATGGTGCAGCTCATCTCGGTGACCCGCGCTTATGAGGCCAACGTGCGGGTCTTCAATGCGGGACGCTCCATGGCGATGAAAGCACTTGAAATCGGGAGTGGCCGCTGATGATCACCCCCATCTCCACCGCCGACGCATCACGAGCGCTTTCGGAAATGTCGGCGCCGGCATCATCCGGGCCAGCCAGCGACTTCTCGCAGTGGCTCACCGAAAAGATGACTGAAACCAACACCCAGTTGCTGCAGGCGGACACCCAGGTCCGTCAGCTTGCGGTGGGCGAAACCAGCAACCTGCACCAGGTCATGATGTCGCTCGAGAAGGCCCGCCTGTCACTGGAGCTGGTCGTGCAGGTTCGCAACAAGGTTCTCGACGCCTACCAGAACATGATGCAGATGCAGGTTTGAGCGGAAGACTCGCATGAGCGATCTGTGGAACAATCTCAAAGAGTTCTGGGCCGGCCGCTCGGGGGCCGCGCGTGGAGTCCTCGTGATCGCCGCCGCCGCGGCAATCATCCTGGCAGCGTGGCTCTCCGTCTGGGCTTCGCGCAGCGACGAGCAGGTGTTATTTTCGGACCTGGATACACGCGACGCCGCGGCCATGGTGTCGGAATTGAAGCGCATGAAAGTGCCGTTCCGGCTCACGGACGAGGGCACGAAGATTCTCGTATCCGGCAAAACGGTGCATGAAGTCCGCCTCAGTCTCATGGCGCACGGTGTACCGATCAGCGGCGCAGTGGGGTTCGAGATCTTCGATAACAAAGACGTCGGCATGACGGAGTCCATGCAGAAGATCAACTACCAGCGCGCACTCCAGGGTGAGCTGGCGCGAACCATCATGGCCAACGAGCAGCTCAAGTCCGCACGGGTTCATCTGGTTGTGGAGGAGGGCGGACTGTTCAGCCGCGACAAGGCGCATCCAAAGGCTGCCGTCAGCATCGTGCTCAGGCCCAATGCACGCCTGAGCAACGAGCAGATCCTCGGTATCCAGCGCCTGGTCGCAGCGGCAGTCCCCGGTCTCGATGCCTCGCAGGTGACTATCACGGACCAGCGCGGTATTGCTCTCTCCAGTGAAGCGGACACTGAGACCGCGAGCGCCCCGGCTACGGGGAAGCTACGCTTGAAAAAGCAGGCGGACGACTATCTGACCCGCAAGGTCTCCGAAGTGCTCGATCGGGCGTTCGGTCCGGGTCAGGCGATCGTGAGCGTCGATGCCACTTTGAACTTCGATGAGATCCACCGCACCGCTCAGAATATCGTGCCGCTGCACGGCCGTGGCGACGAGGTGGGCGCTGTCGTTCGGCGACGAGAGTCGCTCTATCGGCAACCGTCGACCGCAGCGGCGGCGGTCAGGGCGGTCGACTCGAGCACGGATCGCGCGCCAGAGGGCTCTGCTGCGCTGACTTCGAGCAACGAGGTCGAGTACGAGTTCAGCAAAACCGCCGATCAGGTGCTGTCGACACCCGGTGGCATTCGAAGAATCAGTGTGGGCGTGATCGTCCCGCAAGCCGTGACCGATGACCAGCTCAACAGGATCCGGGATGTCGTCGGAGCAGCCATCGGTTTCGATTCGGCGCGAGGTGACGCCATCACGGTTGAGCCGTTGTCGCGGATCATGACGGCGAAGGCGGCGAGCGCAGCCACCCCCGTGGAAACCCCTCTTGCGCAGAAGCCCCCAGCGAGCACGGCCAGTCCCCGGTGGAAGCCAACGGAATTCGGCATATCCGTCGGGTTGGCAGTCCTGGCCATCATACTCGTCGGAGCGCTCTTACTCTTCGGGCGACGTCGTGAGCGCGACACGCTCGAGCGCCGCCTGTCCGTCCGTGAGCGACAGCAACTGTTGGCCGAGCTGAAGGCGTGGATCGAAACAGAAAAGGTTGCAACGGGTGAAGTGGCGAAGCCATGAGTGACGACGCCTACACCCGCATAGCATTGCGGTTGCGAGAGGTCGGTCCCACAGATCGCGAGTGGCTGTTGAGTCAGCTTGGCGAGGACGATTGCAGGCGCGTGAGTGCGGCGCTGAGCGAGCACCGGCGCCTGGCGGGCCAAATGGTTGCTCCGCCGCCGAGAGCACGGGATGTTGGCGAGCCCGGCTCTGGTACTGCGCCAACGCAGACCTCGAGTACGAGCGATCCCATGGCACGTCTGCGAGCTGCAAGCCCCGCCGACGTGAAAAAGCTGCTGGCGGAGCAGCCAGACTGGGCTCTCGGGGTGCTTCTCGCCGGTCACGAGTGGCCTTGGGCCCCCGTCTTTCTCGGGAGCTTGCCACCGGAGCGTATTCGTTCGCTGCGCGCCCTCGTGGCGGAACTGTCGCAAAGTATCAAACCCAAGGTCCACGAGATGTTGGTGAGCATCCTGGCCGGGAAGCTGGAGGCTGTGCCGG
>Ga0265331_10003040_pt1 | contig 11009 bp, 9 predicted proteins | sample 41923metaG_FD_202088 | JGI IMG/M metagenome (GOLD analysis project Ga0265331, IMG submission 202088) | Rhizosphere microbial communities from Carex aquatilis grown in University of Washington, Seatle, WA, United States - 4-19-23 metaG | ecosystem: Host-associated > Plants > Roots > Rhizosphere >...
GATAAAACATGGCATCCACGATTCTGCTTGTCGATGACCACCGTGATATCCTGCGGCTTCTTCATTCAACGCTCGACACGTTGAAGAACGATGGGCTCGAGATTATCGAGGCTCCTTCGGGCGAAGAAGCCCTGCTGGAGGTCAGTCGCCACCGCGTAGACCTGCTGGTAGCCGATTATCTTCTGCCGGGCATGACGGGAGTCGAGCTGATGCATAAGGTGCGTATCAGACACCCGGATGTGAAGGTGATCTGGATCACAGGCATGACTGACAGCAAGTCGCGCGATGAAATGCTTAACGCCGGTGCGGTTGCCATTTTCGACAAACCCATCCCCCTTGCAGATTTTCTCGACGTGGTCGAGCGCAGCCTGGGTCTCGTCCGTACAATTTTTCCCAGCGAGTCGGATGCAAAAACACAATCGAGGCGTTCCCGCGTTTCGGACCTGCTGGCTAACTTCAGGCAGGATACCAAGGCCAGCGCCGTATTCCTGATCAGTGACCGGGGATTGGTAGTGGCGCGTGCCGGGGACCTGCATGACAGCAGTAGAGAGGTCTCCCTGGTCTCCGCCCTGACCGCCATATTCAGCGCCAGCCTTAAGGTGGCAAAGTTCAACCGCCAGGAAGCATTGAACCAATATGTCATCTTCTCCGGCGGTGACCATGACCTGCTTCTCATACCGGTGGATGCTTCTTATTCTCTGCTCCTGGCAGGGAATGGATTTGCCAACCGCGAGACCATTTTCGATACCCTGCAAGCTTTGCTGGCGGTTAGAAATGAAGTAGGCAAGTCGCTGCGTTCCATGGGCGTGACCGCCGAACTTAAGCTGCCAACCACTCCACCGCCGGCGCCGAAGAAAAAAGGAAAAACCGGTGATCTAAAAGCCGTACCACCAGCGCCGGAAATGGAAGCCCTGCTCAACGACGCCGGTAAAAAGAAAGTTAAACAGGAGGAGATGGATGCTTTCTGGGATCAAGCAGCAGAGCAGAACGCAAATAAGTCAACCAATTCGGAAGTCATCTCCTATGAAGAAGCCCGCAAGATGGGCCTGACCCCCGACCAAAAGAAATAACCCATCCTTGCAGCAAATCTTTTTGTATATGGAACAGCACGGTTAAAGTCTTTATAAATTTGTAGGGAAAATTAGAGGCGGACATTGGTTTAAGAGGCCCTTTTTTGTCCGATAAGCATGGAGTGCTGCTTGCAATCGGCTATTTCAGTGTGATACAATTTGCCCCGCTCGATTTTGGGGCGTGGTGCAAGGGCAGCACACCAGACTTTGAATCTGTGGATCTTGGTTCGAATCCAGGCGCCCCAGCTATGATCCGGAGACCCGCGCAGGCGGGAATTTTTCTCTCAACAGGCCTTGCGCAAGCAAGCCTGTTTTGTTATAGGAGCAAACCATGAAGACTGCCACCATCCTGCTCGCTGCGGGTCAAGGCACACGCATGAAATCGGACCTGCCAAAAGTACTGCATCCTTTATGCGGGAAACCCATGCTCTGGCATGTGCTCGAAGCCTTGAAGACGGTGACGACTGTGAAGCCCGTTGTGGTTGTGGGACACGGTTCGGACCAAGTTATAACTTTTGTCGGCGGGACCGCCGATTGCGTAAAGCAGGAACCGCAGCTGGGAACGGCTCATGCCGCCCTGCAGGCAGAGTCACTTCTTAAAGGGAAATCGGATTATGTGCTCGTCGTCTATGCGGATATGCCCCTGCTGCAGAGTGAGACCTTCATGCGGCTGATCGAAGCCCAGCAGAATAACCCCGGACCTTTCAGCATGCTGACGGTGATGGCAGATGATCCGCACGGCTTCGGGCGGATCGTGCGCAGCCCGGACGGGAAGGTACAAGCCATCGTCGAAGAAGCCGTTGCCACGCTCGATCAACTTAATATCCATGAACTCAATGCAGGCGTGTACTGCTTCCGGTCAGAGTGGCTATGGAAGGCACTGCCCCGCATCCAAAAGAATCCGCAAAAAGGAGAGTATTATTTGACCGATGTTGTGGAGCTTGCTGTAAAAGACCACCTGGCCGTCCAGACTGTTTTGCACGACGACTTGTTCGAAACGATAGGTATCAATACACGTGTGCATCTGGCGGAAGCGGAAGCCGTCATGCGCCAGCGCATCAACCGCGCGCATATGTTGAACGGAGTCAGCATGATGGACCCAGTCTCCACGTATATCGAAGTCGGGGTAACAATCGGCAAAGACACGCTGCTCATGCCCAATACGTACGTTCACGGAGAAACCATAATCGGTTCGGGGAATGTAATTGGGCCAAATACGATCATCCGAGATTCGAGGATCGGTGACCGGTGCAAGGTGCTGGCTTCCGTCATGGAGGGTGCAGAGCTGGAAGACGGTATCGATATGGGACCGTTTGCCCGCCTACGAAAAGGTGCGCACCTTGCCAAAGGCGTACACATGGGCAACTTTGGCGAGGTTAAGGATTCGTACCTGGCGCCGGGCGTCAAGATGGGACATTTTTCATATATTGGAAACGCAATCATCGGTGAGAATACAAACATCGGTGCAGGGACGATCACCTGTAACTATGATGGCGAAAATAAAAATCCAACGGAGATCGGATCGGACGTATTTATCGGCTCAGACACGATGCTGGTGGCTCCATTAAAGATCGGCGACAGGGCACGGACAGGCGCGGGGGCGGTGGTAACGAAGGACATTCCCGCCGATACGCTGGCGGTCGGTGTGCCGGCGCGCGCCATAAAGAAACTCGAACGCAAGACGAAAAAGAATTGATCCAGGTTTAAATTCTGTCCGCGAAAGGCCTATTTTATGGCTCCAATGAAAGAGGACTATAAACAACTGATCGGGTTGGCGAATGAGGCCCGGCGGCATGCGTACGCACCCTATTCCAATTACACCGTGGGCGCGGCGCTGCGGACGAAAAACGGCCGCGTCTACGCCGGCGTCAACGTGGAAAATGCCGCTTATCCCACAGGCATCTGCGCCGAACGCGTAGCAGTCTTCAAAGCGATCTCGGAAGGCGAGCGCGATTTTGAAGTGATCGCCGTCGTTACAGATAACGGCGGCTCACCATGCGGGGCCTGCCGCCAGGTGCTGTCTGAGTTTGGCCTGGATACGGTTGTGCTTATTGCCGATGGGAATGGCAAACTGTCCATGGAAACCACCGTACGAAATTTGCTCCCCGAGGCGTTTCTTCCAGGCGATGTTAAAAAATAATGGTAATTGCTTACACCGAGCCCTAAGTCAATACAAATAATGGAGAGGCCGCATTCTTTTCGAGTTGAAGCGGTCGTCCTCCGCCATACCGATTATGGCGAAGCCGACCGTATCCTGAGCCTGTATACCCGACAGCTCGGCAAGACGCGGGCGCTTGTAAAAGGCGCCCGCAAGGTAACTTCACGCAAAGCGGGGCATTTGGAACCTTTTACTCACGTCAAGCTGGAACTTGCGAGGGGCCGGGACCTGCTGCTTGTCACCCAGGCAGATACCGTGGAAGCCTATTTATCCTTGGGCGAAGACCTGGTTTTGATGGGCCATGCCTCGTATGTGATCGAACTAATAGACCGGTTCACGTACGATGATGAGACGGAAAACCCTGCCATCTTTCGCCTGTTGACGGATACGCTCGCGCGCCTCGCTTCCAAAACGGACCCGTGGCTTGCAATCCGCTATTACGAGATGCGTCTGCTCGACTACCTGGGATTCCGCCCCCAGCTCTTCGAATGCGTAAACTGCGGACGCGAAATCCTGGCCGAAGACCAATTCTATTCGTTCTCTGCGGGTGGCGTCATCTGCCCAAACTGCGGAAGGGGCCTGCCCAACCTTACACGCATTTCTGTAGAAGCGCTCAAGTACCTCCGCCATTTTCAACGCTCAACTTATACAGAGGCATCACGGGCGCGGCCCAGCTCCGAGGTCCAGGTGGAGGTGGAGAGCTTGATGCAGGGATATTTTACGTATCTGCTCGAACGGGAATTGAACACGCCTGGTTTCATCAAGCGCGTTAGATATTGAGGCCACTTTGCGTCCAACATTAACGGGCAAATAACCTGACCAGATCGTTGAAAAGGCTTGTGTGCATGTAATGAAAACGATCCGAATAACTTGAAATCCCCAGGAGCAGGCCCGTTAAAATCGTAAAAGCTGCGAGACCCATTGAGACAAATCCATATATCAATCGGGAATACTTTCTTTGTAATAAGAAACAATAACCCTGCCAAAAACCCAATACCGCAAGCAGGGTAATGGCCGGAATAAAATCTTCAATAAACCGCATTGTACAATAATAATAGAGCAGAAGTGTAATAAAAGAGACTGCTGTAATACCCAATAAGCTGATCTCAAGCCATCGCAACAAACCCTGTCTTGCATTGTCTTTGGATGCAGCTTCATTGTAGCGATCCCAGCGTAGCCCTGATACGGAAAATGTCATTGCAAGAAAAGCGAATAATAAAAATGGGTTGGTGTAGGCCAATCCACTGACTCTCTCGCGCGCGTAATAAAATACCGGAACCGGTATGGACCTAGCAGGCCATGAGGACGTCGAAATTGGTTTGATAAATGGGAAACCATGTACGAATTTATATGGGGTAAATAGATAATAGCGCAGATTCAGGAGGACATATTTTAGTGAGAAGACAACATTGTAGTATTGCACATAATTAATCCCGCTTAGCTGAAAACGGAGACCCGTCTCCAAAACCGAGCCAAAACGAGCCCAGTTATACCATCCCAAAAGGCCTGCGCCGATGGCCAAAGGCAACAGGACCCATGTCAAAGTAACTATAGCCCCGGAAAGGGCCATCGATTTTCCACGGCTTCGGATAATCCATAGGACGATCATGAAGGTCAAAAATAAAACCGGCAGCGCCAGGACGTTTCGAGATGCAACTGCAGCACTCCAAAAAATCCCCGTTAAGATCAGTCGCCAGGTCGAAGGCGCCGGTTCAGCCAAACCTGTAAAAGCAAAATAAACTCCTCCGATTAAAAATAATTGACCGCTAGCGATGGAAGCCTCGTAAATTTGAGGCTGGTTCAGCATCCAGGTCATTGGGGTGATCATCCCGACAAGCAAAATTCCTGTTAGAACGGTCCAGGCTGGCAGGTTTTCGAAGAATCGTTTCCAGATTCCTAGAATCAAAAGCGATTCAAAGATAAATAACCCGGAAATGAACGCGAAAACAAGGACCTGGTCACCGATTTCACCCGGGAATGCAAATTTGAAGGGCACCAGGAGAAGAGCTGGCACAGGTCCCCAGTATAAATAGAATGCTCCTTTGTAAAATGATCCATCAAAAAGGTATGTAACCTGGGGGAGCGCTTCGCGAGCATAAATATCATACGGGTTGGGCATGGCCAGAAGAACCGGATCCACTTTGATCTGTAGTGAAAGTTGGTTGTGTTGGAAAGAACTCGCGAGCATATCATAGTAGTTGGTGGTTTTGGGCCAATATGTCCAGTAGCCTACACTTATGAACCAAACATAACCTGTAAGGACCAGGAGAACGATCAAGCCAGCCAGGAAATAAACCCGTTTTAAATTGGATGTATATCGGGAAAAGAAAGCGGCGCAGGCGACAACCAGGATTCCAATTATTAAAATAATAATCCGACTTGTGCCCCAGTGTGCATTATGATCCAATCCGATACGATCGGCAAATACTGCGAAGCACGCGATGATAAATCCTGAAATAATGGCAGCTATTGTTAACCACGATCTCTTCACCAAGTCACTCCAATTTTGCAAATTTTGTCACCCGACATTTTTCGTACACTATAAGTGAGAACCTTTAAAGGGATCATGGGATTCGACATTAAACATGCAGTTGTTGGTAAATTTTTAATCAGCTTTCAATCCATGATGCGGCAGAAGCACGGATGAATCCTATTTCGTCCTTTTGGCCCAATTGATCACGAAGATCCGTGAAAAAAATGCAATCATTGGCTTGAAGATTCGCCAGAAGAATTTTTGGAACCAGGGCCAGCGCAGGCGATACAGAATTTGTGTAGTAACCCAACGAACAAGAAGCGCCTGACCGAGGGGGCTGCGCAGTAAGCGCGGTTTATATTGCGTGAAGGAAAAATCCTTATGCTGGAACGACTCTACGATCTGGCGTGCAGCGAATGCGCCGTATCCCAGCGCGATGCTAATGCCCTCGCCGAAGATCGGATCAGCTCCCACCGCATCGCCCACCAAAACCACGCGCGGTACGGACATCCGGTTCTTTGGGCTGAACCATCGGATCGGATGTCCTTTTAATTCCAAACTCTCAAGATCGAATCCGTGGCGCGCCATCTCTTCGGCCAACGGATGTTTTAAGGCAGGACGCTGCTTGTCTGCCAGGATGTTTGTATCATAGATCCCCCAACACCGCATAGGTTGACCATTGACCAGGGTGGGGAAGTCCCAGGTATAACCTGCGATACCATCTGGGACACAAAAGAAATCAAAGTAAGCCTGGTCTAAGGAGTGCGTTTCTGCGATGGAAGGCAAGTCTGCCTTGAGCGGGGTAATTACCTCCAGAACGCGTGCAGTATGGACAGGCTCATCCGGTAATATGCAGCGCCGGGTCACGCCGTTCGACCCATCTGCACCTACGACAACACACGACGTAAACGTCCCCATATCGGTTTCAACAACTACACAGTCATCACGCGGCTGCACTTTCCTGACAGTTACTCCTTCCATGATCTCCACCCCCCGGCTTTGCGACTTCTTTGCCAGCCAGTTATCAAACTCGTCGCGGCGAATGACGCGCAATGTATGTGTGCCCGGCAGTGAGATCGTCAACCCTTTGCCGGCAAAATCCAAGTGAGCCGCTGAAGCATCCATATGAGGAATCTCGCTCACGTCGAGGCCAAGGCGCTCGAGGATGACCTCCGCATCGGCAAGCAGACCGCCTGCACATAACTTCGGCCGCGGATAATGCGCCTTTTCAAGGACCAGGATACGCCGAATAAGCTTGGGGGCAAGTTGGGCGAGGTGAAGAGCTGTGGAGAGTCCCGCGGGTCCGCCGCCTAGGATCAGGACATCGTGCCCTGGCATGTCTTGCATACCCATATCATACTGCCCTTTCATTCCTGCCGCAGAATGATAGCCGTCGAATCCTGATATAAGACTCTCCAGCCATCTTTGATCAACTCCTGGCTTAGAGCAGAGTCGACCGGTATGATGGCCCATTGAACGTCATAACGCTGAAAAACAGTTTGCCAGCCATCGCCGAGGGTGATCACGTTCAAATATATTTTTGTCGCCTCGCCCGTCAGGTCAGACTGGCTGTCTATGAAACCCTTTTGCTCCGGCCACAAGCGCCATTCTATATAGCCACCCCATATAAAGTCATTGAACATATGCCCCGATTGCGGGTTTTCCTGCAGCCATTGGACGGCATTTACCGGGAAGAGCTTTGGATCGATAAAGTAGTCCCGTCCGAGATTTCCGGAAATCAAAAAAATAATCGATAGAAGCACGGCTGCCACCGGCCAGACAACACCTTTCAGCTGATTCTCAATTCTCGACATGGCAGAGACACCGTTTTTTTGGACCAGAGGCGCTAAAATTTCCACCGCCGGGCCGGCAAGGACAAATGGGGCAACCACGCCATATAGGTGCATGTTGCGAGCGGATGTCAATGCGAGCGCCGTAAAACCTGCCAACAAAAAGGCCTGCCCGCTGCGGATAAAACTCTTTTTAAAAGAAATTATGAGTATGGAGACAATGATCAATAGAAGCTCAACAAGGAACGATGGGCTGGAAAAGTCGGGCGGCCTGGTCTCCAAAATGGTGGACATTAAATATTTATTTCCCATGTAGCTGAGGATCGTTTCCCAGGTGTGCCAGCCAAACGGATTGAGCAGACTGGCGATCAACGAAATGGCAAACGTACCTGCTAATTTTTTGATCACTTTTGGATCGAGGTTTTCACGATTGAAAAAATAGTCCCAGAACCAGCCGGCCATATAAGCTAACAATACCAAAAAACCGGCCACGAATTCGGCATGGATGTTTCCCCACAGCACCATTAAGCCGGGCAAAATCCAGAAGTTCACTTTCCTGCTGCGGCTGATCCGATCTGTGAGAACAAGCCAGACGGCGAGGAAGAATATGGAGAACAGGAGCGGGCGAGCCACCCAATACGGGTAGGTATTGGCGACGCCCCAAAGAATGAAAACCAGCGTCAGGAAGCGTTCGTCAAACTCCGCAGACAGGACTGAATACAATATAAAAAATGCAAACGCAAGCAAAAGCGCGGTAAGGAGCACCACACCTTTCAGGCCGAGAGCTTCGTATGAAAGATAGAAAATTACGTCTGCCAGCCACTCGTGTGCCACGTATGGGCGCCCTTCATAGACATAAGTGAACATCTCCTGCCTGGGGATGGAACGGGTCTCTACAATCACCTGTCCCATCAGAAGGTGACGCGGCAGGTCGCCATCGTTATTCAAGGTGCGCCAGCCAGCAGCCAGGGCAGCTGCAAATATGATCAGGAAAAGGATGTCCCTCACGCGAGGCAGTAAATAGCTGGTTAATGAAATGGATTTCATACCGGACAGCTCCGATACGGGTGGCGGATTTTGCTTCATGGGACGATCAATTTAATAACGGGAATTTTTTGCAGCCCACGCACTATTAAAAATGAAACTAGAAATACGATGGCGGTTACCAACGGCACGCTCCAAAGTGGATAACCGATAAATGAGTTCAAATGGAACACAGGAATCCGATCATTAAGAATCTCAACCACGAGGATGTGGACCAGGTAAATGCCGAAACTGGCCGCTGCCAGTGACTTTGTAATTGCCTGGACCCTGAGAGAGGTGAAGATACCAGCCTGCGCGATCCGCCTAAGTAGAATAAAAGCTGCACCCGACGCAATAATAACATTCATGCTTACAAAATCATAAAAAATGCCATTGTATGCGCCCGAGCCGATGGTCAGAAGGTACGTGCCTTCCACGGTGACAAACGTACCGACGACCCACAATGCCGCCGCTGAAATGACCATGGGTCGGGACAAAGGCATTTCACCCAGCAGGGAGCCCAACACAAAGAAGCACAGGAATCCGGTTGCCAACGGCGGGCTGATGTTGATATTGAAATTCCAGGCCTGTTTGGCGATGGTCAAGACCGGCTGAAAAATCAGCCAAAGGCCGATCAAATACCAGAGGATTTTTTTGTCGGTATCCGGCCTGAACATCAAGCGCAGGACGGGGAGTATTAGATAGATACTGACCATTACATATAGGAACCAAAGGTGATAAGACGTGCCTTTTACCAGTAATAATTGCGATACAAAATTTGTCGTACACTTATTCGCATAGTTCCCGCAGAACCAAAACAAGTAGATCAACGACCAGGCGACCAACGGAATTAATATTTTCAACATTCGTTTCGTAAAGAAAACGCGCAAGCTTTCGGACCTGGGAAGAAGTAAATAACCACTAATCATAAAGAACAAGGGGACCGAGATGCGCGCCACCGCACCATAGATATCAGCGATTACCCACTGGTCACCGGGTATATTTCCCCACACATTGGTCAACTGCCCGGATACATGGATCATTACCACCAGATAAATAGCCACCACCCGGATGAGATCCACCCAAAAGACGTAGGGTTTCGCGCCTGATTTTGCATCCACCGATGGTGAATTAACGGGATCTACCAATTATCATCCTTCTCATACCCCAATTTCACCAACAACTCCCCTGCTGCGTCCTTGAAAATCTTTTTGTGCTCGGCGGTAAAATATTTTTTCCATTCCCCGGTCTTGCCGGAGCGGAAGGTAGGGGAACGACTGGGGTTGATCGAGGCTTCGAGGGAGGCGATGATCGATTCGCGAGGCGTTCGCAACGTGTCGGACCCGATACGGGCAAGCAGGTGATCGAGGATCAGGTTCAGGGTTCGGGCTCGATCGTTCACCAGATCCTCAAAATGGATATTTAGGACGGAGGGTTGATCGAGCCAGTTGAGGTATGGAGCGAAGCGTCCAGCCATGTCGGGGAATTCCACGTCGGCAGCCCGGGCCGCGACCGATGGGTCGGACCGGCCAAGTATGCTGGCACGCAACCGGGCGTTGAAATCGGGAAGCGATTGATAATAATCGTGATGGATATGGTTCGGTTCCATATCTGTAACGTAGAAGACGTGTGAGACGGCCACATCGCGTGGGTCGCGGTAAAGAAAATATGGCACAAAGAGGGGCCGATTGACAAGGGCGACCACCTCAGGCAAGGCAAACAAGTGTGCGGAGGCGACATCCAACGGGTGAAGGGAATCCACCCAGTTGAGGGTCTCAGCCAGGGAATGCTTGACTCCGCTTTCACCATCATAGCCTGCGAAGAAGGAATGCAGCCGGCGCGCGAACGGCGCGACTTTCGAGAAGCCTACCAGGATCTGGTCGAGCAAATGTGTGCCGCTCTTGGGGAAGGATATACCGAGCAGAACCGGCCAACCGGAACGCGGTTCGGGGAGTGATGAAAAGCGGAGGGCTTGAACGGCTTTTTCGCCTTTGTATACAATGGGCCGGACGGTTGATTTCAGGGTCATAGAGTTATTAAACCACACTCGTGGAAAACTACAGGAGATACCTTGCGAGAATTTTGTACACAAGATTTTTTTGGAGGCATTACGAAGGGTTGTGAGTAGATGCAAATATAGGGCCGTAAGTAAGAGGAAGACGGTTGAAGTCCGTCTATCTATGTAATTCTCTCAGAAAAGTCTCATTTTAGGTTTATAAAAAAGCTTTATAGTTGTCTTTAATTCATATATGCATATAAAAATTTAATAACTAATATAAGGCAACGTCTGGCAGGTTTACCCCCATGGGCAGCTCGGAAATAAGAAACCTGCCAGTCGTTTGCAGAGTCTATTCGACCGATCCATTTACGGGTAAGGTCCAAATATCTTTAGACAAATATTCCAAAGCATTGCTTATGAATGGTATGAATAACGATCCCTCTGATCCGCATATAGAGCCGAAGTCGCGAGGCTGGCAGAAATTTCGGGCAGGTGT
>Ga0265331_10003043_pt1 | contig 11005 bp, 5 predicted proteins | sample 41923metaG_FD_202088 | JGI IMG/M metagenome (GOLD analysis project Ga0265331, IMG submission 202088) | Rhizosphere microbial communities from Carex aquatilis grown in University of Washington, Seatle, WA, United States - 4-19-23 metaG | ecosystem: Host-associated > Plants > Roots > Rhizosphere >...
GATGAACGCAGACAACACGTTGAATGCGGCCGGAGTTCGGATCAGCCACCTGCTCCGGGAAGTGTGGACCACCCGCGGCTCCGTGAGTGAGGCTGCCGACGGCCGGATCAACTTCCGGGGATTTTACGGCAGCTATTCGCTGACGATCACGCTGCCCGACGGCCGGCAGATCGAGCGCGAGGTGAACCTCGGCAAAGCCACTCCCGCCGCGACCATTCGTCTGTAGTGTTTCGTCGGTCGGCTCCCACAAACCCGCCGGGTACGGGCAGGCCGTCCGATTGTCTTCGGCAAAAAAAGCATGATCATAAACAAGGTCATTTGCCTCCTTCGCTTCGGCCTCGTGCAATTTGGTTTTAAACGTGCATTTCCGAGGGAAGCTGGAAGGTTGGAGAAGATGAAACCGGTTCGGCCGCTGTTAAACGATTTCGCTGCGCTGATGCTGATTCCCGCAACGGCGTTCGTTCTGCTCGCCGGCTGCACCCGCCCGGAGTTGGCCGACGCCAAGCTGGACGCGAGCAAGCCCCCGCCGAGTCCCTGGATGTCGTACCTGCATCCACAATCCCTGGGAACCGAGGCCGGCGATCAGCCGCCGTGGATTGCGCACGTCCTGGCGGTGGATCTGGATCAGGATGGATTGCTGGACCTCGTTTTCTGCGAAGCGCGGCAAAACAAGGTGATCTGGCTCCGGCAGGTTTCACCGGGTGTCTTTGAAGAAAAGGTCCTGGCCGAAAACATGCGGGCCCCGGTGCACGTCGAGGCCGCCGACATGAACGGAACCGGTCATCTGGATCTGATTGTCTCCAGCATGGGCGTCGTCTTTCCCGACAACGACAAGATCGGCACGGTGTTCATCCTGGAAAACGACGGGCACGAACATTTCACCCCGCACACCGTGCTCGAGAACACGTCCCGCGTCACCGATGCCCGCGCGGCCGATTTGAACGGCGACGGGAAAATGGATCTGGCCCTGGCCCAGTTCGGTTACGATCAGGGCGAGGTCAGCTGGCTGGAGCGGACGGGGAAATGGGAGTTTCGCCGGCACGTCCTGCTCGAGCTTTCCGGGGCCATCAATGTCTGCATCGCAGATTTCAACGGCGACCATCGCCCCGACATTGTCGCGGTGATCTCCCAGCAATGGGAGGAGATTTATTATTTCGAGAACCAGGGCGGGGGAAATTTCGGGACGAAGCGCATCTGGGGCTCGACCAACGAGGATTATGGCAGCAGCGGCATCAGCGTGTGCGATCTGAACCGCGACGGACGCCCGGACATCCTCTACAGCAATGGCGACGGTTTCGGTCCGGCGGCCACCCCCGGGCCCCGCCCGTGGCACGGCCTGCAATGGCTGGAAAACACCGGCGAGGGAAATTTCGTTTACCACCGCATCGGCAATCTGCCGGGTGCCTACAGTCCGGTGGGAGTCGACCTCGATGGCGACGGCGCCATGGATGTGGTGGCCGTCTCCGCCTATGCCGACTGGAGCAACAAGAACCGAAACGTGATTTCGCTGATGTGGTTTCGCAACGACGGGCACATGAACTTCGAACCCCGGGTCCTCGCGCGGATGCCCAAGGATCAGGTCGCCCTGGCCGCCGGCGATTTCGACGGCCACGGCCATCCGTCGTTGGTCACCGGCGGCTTCTATGTCTATCCGCCTTACGCCGACATGGGGCGGATCACGCTCTGGAGGCCTGCCGCGCCATGAAGCCGTTCCGGATCCTGATTTTGATTTTCTGCGTCGTTCTCGCGGGCGGTGGTTTCTGGTGGTGGCGATACGCCGGGGAGCGCCAGGCGATCGTCGCCCGGGCGCTGCCGGCCGTGCCGGATTTGAGTCCGGTGCTGCCCGTGCTGCGCGACCGGATCGTTGCCGCCCAACAGCGGGCGCGGAGTCGCTTCACCGCATCGCCGGGCCTGGCGGAACTCAGCCGCCTCTACCACGCCAATGGTTTCCTGGACGAGGCGGCCAGGTGTTACACGGGTCTCGAAGAGCTGGCGCCCACCGAGGCGCGCTGGCTGCATCGCCACGCCACGATCCTCGCCGGCTACGGCGAAATCGCGGACGGCACCAGGCTGTGGCGGCAGGTGATCCGGCTCGCACCGGACTACATTCCGGCCCGCCTGCGCCTGGGAGACTGCCTGTTGAAATCGAATCAAAATGCCGAAGCCGCCACCGCGTATGCCGACGTGCTGCGAATCAATCCCGACAATTCCTACGCCTTGCTGGGCCTGGCGCGAATCGATCTGGAGGCCGGACGGTGGGACCAGGCGCGCACGCGGCTTGAAGCGGTCGTCAGCCAGACAAACTACAGCCTCGGCTACGACCTGATCGTGAGCCTCTATGAACGCCTCGGTCTGCGCGAACAGGCGGCCGCGATTCGCGGCGCCAACAAGGCCTCGGGCGCCTACCGCGATCCGCCGGACCCATGGCTGGAAGAACTGAACGACGACTGCTTCGATTCTTACCGACTCTCGCTCGCCGCGGGACTGGCCACCAGTTTTCACGACCGGGCCAAGGCGGTCAGTTTGCTGGAGCGGGCCATCGCCCTCGCGCCGGAGGATGTTTCCTGCCATTTTCAACTCGGGTGTCTTTCCGTGGAGCAGCACAACATCCCTGTCGCCCGCGAGCAGCTCGAGCTCTGCACGACGCTGGCGCCGGATTTCTCCGACGGGTGGGCCCGGTTGAGCGATCTGCAGGCGCAGATCGGCGAGAATCTCGCCGCCGAAAGCACCCTGACCGCCGGACTGAAGCATTGCCCGTCCTCCCCCGGCCTGCACCTGATGCGCGCGCGCAATCTACGCAAGGCCGGCCGCGGCGAGGAGGCGGTGAACGAGTTCCTGATTTCCATTCGGCTGCGCCCGAACGAACCGGACGCGCTGGTCGAACTCGGGAGTCTCTATATCGAAACGGGTCGCGTGGGCGAAGGGGTGCAAAAACTGAACGAAGCCCTCGACGCCGATCCCGGCGATCCGGCCGCACTGGGCATCCTCGCCTTTTACGCCGTCTCCACCGCCAACGAAACGGAGTCCCGCCGCTGGCTTGAGCGCGTGGTCAACCAGCCGCGCGTTCCCCGCGAACAGGTCGGGCGGCTGCTTGACGCCTACCGGCAGACGTTTGGGCGCGACTTGGTCCCGGCCAAAGGCGGCGAATAGTCCGGTCGCCCGCGTGGGTTCGGACGCGGGTCAACGGCTCCGGATCAGGCGATCGATCTGCTCGCGCAAGGATTCATCGCCCGCCGCCTCCGCCACCTCGCGGCCCCGATCCAAAATCGCCGGCAGCTCGTCTTTGCGTCCGAGTTTCTCAAGGTCGCGCGAAAGATCCTCGTAGAGCAACCCATTGACGGGACCGCTCGCGGCGAGGGCCTCCATGTATTTCACCGCCTGTCCGGTGTCGCCCCGCTCGTCGAAATACTGGGCCAGGCGTTGGTTGTTCGTAAAGTTGCGGGGATTGTAGGCGCAGGCTGCCACCATGAGGGCGACCGCCTCATCCTGTCGTCCATGCGCCTGCAGATAGCCGGCCAGGGGAGTCAGGGCCGCCTCGTCATCCGGCGTCGAGCGCAGGACCCACCGCCACTGGGCCTCCGCTTCGGCCCATTTCCCTCCGCCGGCCAGGGCCTCGGCATAGGCGTGCCGGGCCGCGAGACTTTCCGGCATCCGGCGCACCAAGGCGGCGAAATAATCCATCGCCTTGGCCCACTCGCGATTCGTCCCCCACGTCTGACCGAGCAGGGCATAGGTCTGGAAGTAGAACGGCGCCTCCCGGGCGGATTGCAACAGGATCGCCTCGGCCTCGGCCCCACGGCTGAGTTGCAGCAGAAAAAAAGCCCGTCGAGCCGTCAGTTCCGGCGAAGCGGGTTCGAGAGCCGCCTGTTCCGTGCTCAGGTCCAGCGCCTCGCCGGGGTGACCAAGCTCAGCCTCCAGGAGGGCTTCTTGCGAATAGAGGAAGGCGTTGCCGGGGTCGCGCTGACGCGCGCGGTGCACGGTCGCCACCAGGTTCTGCAGCGCCCCCGGGCCGCCGAGGTCCGCCTCGGCCGCGGCGATTTCCGCACGCAACCGGGCGCGCGATACGGCGTAATTTAGCTGTTGGGTGAAAGGCGGCCTCCCGGTGAGCGCGTCCATCTCCCGGGCCATGCCCACCCGGCCGAAGGCGGTGAAACCCACGACCGCCGCGCAATCCTCCGACGAAAGCCACGGCGCGGTCCGCGGTCCCAGCGCTCCGGCCGCCGCGTCGGCGAGCAGGCGCGCCAGCGCATAATTTCCCGCCCAGGTCAGGTGCACATGCTCAAAGAACAACCCGGCGCCGGCCGCGGGTCCGGTGGAGGTCGCGTCCGCCCCCAGGGCGACGGCTGTATCCGCGAGCGTGAGGTTTGGTTCCCGCGATCGCGCCGCCGACCGGATGATCTCGTTGATCCGGGCATCGGCCCGAAAGCGCAGGGCGTCGAATTGGCGCGCCGCCAGATACTCCGGCCGGGCCCGTTCGGAGGAACCGCGGTGTTCGAGTTCACGCGCCAGGCGGAAATGAGACTCCGCATACGCCGGATCAATGGCCACCGCCGCCGCAAAGTCGCCCCGGGCATTCGCGCTCTCCCACTCCGCCTGCTGCGCCGGGGTCAGCGGTCCGTGGCGGGACAAGAACGGCGCACAGTCCCGCAGGTTCACGGCAACGGTCGAGAGCAGCACCTTGGCGCCGGTGGCGCCGGCGGCGTCGAGGATCTCGTCGAGATTGGCGCCAAAATTGGCGTAGGTCCTCGCGAGCCGCGGGTCGTCGGCCGGAACGGCCTTGCCTGCGAACATTTCCATCCCGCGCCAGTCCTTGAACGTCCCGCCCGCGGGGCGCAGCCGTTGCAGCCCCGCCGCCAGCAACTGGGTGGTGCGCCAGCGGCGCAACCACAGGGCGAGGCGAATCAACAGCCGGGGCGGCACGCCTCCGGTGACCACCGAACTCGGACCGAACGGACCGACGACCTCGTTGTTGCCCATGTAAAACACGAGCAGGTCGGGGTGAAAGGTAAGCGCCTGGAGGGCGATCGGCACAATCGCGTGCGAATTGATTGCGGTGACGCCGAGATTGTAGACCCGCACGACCCGGTCGGGGTAAGCCGCGCGCAGTTGCGCCTGTAACTGTGGAGCCAACCCGAAACCGGGTTCCGGGACGCCCATGGCCGCCGACTCCCCCAGCACAAAGATGCGGGTTTCGCCGGCGGGTTTTTCCTTTGGCAGCCGGAAATTGACCGGCTTCAATCCAAACGAGGCGGGGAAAAACGCGTCGGTGAAATGGGGATTCGTGCGATAGATCCCCGGCTGCTCGTCGGGAATGAAAAAATCCATTGCGTAGCCGTACCCGGCGGCGCGCAAAGCCAGCTCGAGCGTGCCGAAAAGGAGCAGCGGGACTCCGATCGCCAGCGCCAGTCGTCCGAGCCACGGACGCAGCCCGGCGGGCGCCTGCTTGGAATCGGTTCGTGGCGAAGGAGGATTCACGGAAGTGAAACGGCGAGCGAGGAAGCGTCTGGAGGCACCGGATGGGTCGAGGATTGGCCGGTGGGCCAGCGCACGTGCAGGCCACGGGGCGGATTGCCCTCGGGCCAGCCGAAGAAGCAGGCCGGCGCGGATTGCGAATAATAGCCTCCACCGGCCAGCACCTCCGCCGTCTGCACCGAACCGTCCGCGAGCTCCAGGCTCACTCGCGCCCCGACCGCCGTGGGATTACCCGCCAGGCCCCGCAACTCCACGCGCAAGGCGTGGCGCCCGGCGACCCCGCGATTGCGGTAAGCCTGGGTCGTGTCGTTGTTGCGCGTCAGCACAAAGTCCGGCCAGCCGTCCCCGTCAAGATCGAGCACGGCCAGCGCCTTCGCATCACCCGGCACCACCAGCCCGCTGGCCAACGGCGTCACCGCCGTGAAGTGTCCCTGGCCGTCGCCGCGCAGCAACTGGCTCAAGCCGCCGTCAAAGTGCCCTACCAGCGCCACCGGCGCGTAGGAGTTCTGCACCGCATAGATGTCCGCGTGCCCGTCCCCGTCAAAGTCTCCCGCCACCACGCCTTGAAACGGCGCGATTTGCGCGACCTGTGGCAGCACTTCAAATCGGTAGGTTCCATCGGGCTGGCTCAACAGCACCCCGCTGCGCAGCTCCGTCGCCGCGTACCGCGTGGCAGCGGCCAGCTTCGCCTCCCCGAGGATTTCCCCCAACGTGGCCCGCGCATACAGGTCGTTTTTCGGGTAGCGTTTCAGGATCGCGGGGATCTGGTTGGCGAGTTCGGTCCGGGTCCGCCACGGATAAAATTTGTCACCCTCGTAATAGGCCTCGACCAGCTGGTTTGATCCGTCGCCCCGAAAGTCGCCGGCAAACAGCAGCGCCGGATGCTCCGGGCGCGCGTGGTATTGGGTGTTCAGCCCGACGTTGCCCACCACGTAGTCCGGGCGGCCGTCGCCATTGAAGTCCGCGGTGGCCAGCGAGGTCCACCAGCCCGTGCCGGCCGAGCCGAAACCCGAGCGTTCCGTCCAGTCGTCGAAGCCTTGGCCCTGACGGTTGTGGAAATATCTTACCCCGCCCCATTCCAAAGCGATGATCAGGTCCGGCCAGCCGTCACCGTCCACGTCGCTCCACAGGGCCGACGTCACCATCCCCACTTCCCGCAGGCCGGGAGCCAGCGTATCGGTCACGTCCTCGAACCGGCCTCCGCGGTTGGCCAAAAGTGCACTGCGGGGCGGCCGCGGATAGTGGCCGGGCTGCACCCGGCCGCCCAAGAAAAGATCCAGCCGGCCGTCGTGGTCGAAGTCTGCGGCCGCCACTGCGCCCACGCTCAGCGGCAGGGCGGGCAGCGCGCCGGCGGGGGCCGGACGGAGGTTCCCGTGGCCGTCGTTGAGCCAGAGAGTGGGTTGATACTCCGCGGAACCGGCCGGCAGGTTCGCCCCACCGTGGGTGACCAGCACGTCGTTGGCGCCGTCGCCGTCCGCATCGAAGATCAGCACCGGGCCGTCTTCCAACAAACTCGGCGCACTGGACAGCGCGCCGGGGGTGGGCTGAAAGTGTCCGGGACCGTCGGAACTGAGCACCCGCGCGGACTCCGCCGATGTTCCTCCGATCAGCACGTCATTGGTTCCGCTCCCGCGGAGGGCGCCCACGGCCAAGGCGGGGCCTCGTCGGCTGAAGCGTTCCGGCAGCAATGCCTGCGTGCTGTTTTCCGAACGGTTCGCTTCCCGGCTCAGCACCGCCAGGCCGGTTTGCGCCCCCACTTCGGCAAACTGTCCAGGCGGTGCCGGCAGCGGTGCGTCCGGGTTGGCCGGTCCGGTGGGTTCGGTGATCGTGAACTTCCGGTCGACGTTCAAGTCCGTGAAGCGCTGTTTCTGGCCGCTCGGCCACTCCACCGTCAGCGTTTTGATCTTTGTGTCCTCGCCCAGCCCAAAATGCAGCATCGGTTCACTGTTCGAGAGGTATCCCCGCGCCAGCACCAGCTGGCGGACCTGCGGACCGGCTGCGCTCTCGAGGTGGACGGTCGCGCCCACACCGAACCGGTTCGACTCCGTCCCCCGCAGCGCCACCTCGATGCTGTGGCCGGTGGCACAGTCGTTGCGCAGTACCGTCACGCCCTTTTCGTAGTTCGCGTACACCAGGTCCAGGTCACCGTCGCCATCCAGATCCCCGAACGCCGCCCCGAAGCTCACCCCGCGCTGGTTCAAGCCCCACTGCGCCCCGACCTCCGCAAATTGCAGGCCGCCCAGGTTCCGAAACGCCAGATGTCTCTCCGCCAGCAACGGACTCGAGCGCACGACGCGCCGGGAGTCGGCAGGATTTTCGAGGGACATGATGCGACCGAGCAGATCCGCGTTGTGATATTCCCGCGTCATGCCGTTGGTGAAAAAAAGATCGAGTCGTCCGTCGTTGTCCAGGTCCTCCAGTCGCACCGACCAGGTCCAGTCCGTGGCGGCCAGCCCCGCCAGGTGCGCTGCCTCCAGGCACCGGCCGGTACCCGTGTTCAGATACAGTGCGTTGTGCATGTACTGCGGCGCCACGGAAGGATCCGCCGGCTCGAGCTGGGCGCGGAGTCGCGAATAGGCCATGCCGCGCTGGTCTTTGTCGTGGGAACTCGCGGCCATGTCGGCCACGAAAAGGTCGATCAACCCGTCGTTGTTCACGTCACCCAGGTCCGATCCCATCGAATAATACGGCATGTGCGGCACGACCTGGTTGATGACATCCGTGAAGGTTCCGTCGCGGTTGTTGTGATAGAGGCGGTCAGGCGTCCCATAGTCGCACGTCACGTAAAGGTCGGGCCACCCGTCGCCATCGAAATCCCACCAGGTGGCCGAATGCGACAGCGTTTCCCCGGAGATTCCCGCCTTCGCTGTCACATTCGTGAACGTCCCGTCCCGGTTGTTGTGAAACAGGTACCCCTGCTGTCCGTTCGGGTGTTTCACCGCATCCAGCATGTTCGTCTGGATATACACGTCCAGCCACCCGTCCCGATCATAGTCGCAAAAGGCCGCCATCCCCGAGGCGTCGTTCACCGCCAGCCCCCGCGACGCCGCCTCTTCCTTGAACGTCCCGTCGCGCTGGTTGATGTAAAGCAGGTTCGGCGCCCCGAATCGGCAGATGTAAATGTCCAGCCAACCGTCATTGTTCACGTCCACGAACGTCGCCCCCTGGCGCCAGGCGGCGATCTCTCCCTCGGCCGTCGCGTCCGGTCCGACCAGGCTCTTTGCCCAGGCGAGCCCTTTGTTCCAGGTCCCCGCGCCACCCCGCAATCCGGCCTGCTCCGATACATCCGCGAACTTCCAGTTGCCCAGATTCCGAAACAACCGGCACCCCTCCGTTTTGCTCACCACCAGCACATCCGGTTTGCCGTCGTTGTCGAAGTCGCCGATCGCCACCCCGGTGCCCATGGCTCCGTAGGCCAGCTCCTGGTAGTGCTCTCCCCACATCGCCGGGTCGGCGTAATTGTTTTCGGTCACGAGCCCCGTGTCCGCCGGCAGCATTTCCTTGAACATCGTCGCTCCGGCCGGACCCGACCGTGCGGCCAGCGCCGTTTCGTCGAGCCCCGGCTGCTCCGCCGCACTCCCCCGTGGCGCCAGCAGCACGCCGGTCATCCAAACCAACCGCGGAACAAGCCGCCGGACGAATGCAGGAACGCGGGTGGGAGCGAAGGACATTGGACGCGCAAAAATACGACGCGGTCCGTGACCGGAGTCAAGGAGTGCGGACTGCGACGGTCCGGCCGACGGCCCGGCGCCCGGGCGTCAACGTCATTTCTTGTCCGCCGGCTGCTCCTTCGAGGACGGATCAGGCGCGATGCCGACCACCTTGAACTCGCCGATGCCCACCACGCCCTCGTGGTATTGGCGGATCAGGCGGTCGGTGTTCTGGCCGAAATGATGAGAGGCCGATGCCAGCATGGCCGCCACACTCCGATCAAAATGGTTGCCTTGGGCCTGGATGCTGACCCGGGTTGTCCAGAGCAACTTCGGTTTTTTTTCCTGCGCCAGCCGGTAGTCGTAAGCGGACACGATCACATAGTACCGTTCGTTTTCGAGATCGGAGATCAGGTCGTCGTAGTACGAACCGGCGCCGGCGAACCGGAGAAGGTCGTTCGTCCGGTTGACTTCCGACACGTAACCCAGCAGCCGGGCATTTTGTTCGTCGGACTTGCTCCGCATGTCGTCGAACATCCGCATCGTGATCATATCGTTGACGAATTCTTCCTGGGCGGCGTTCTGCACGGCCGCCAACGGCGACTGAATGCCTTCAAAGCTGCGATCGCGCGCATGGGGGGTGTTCTGCAGGTCGTAGTTCGCCAGCTTGAGGCGGTTGGTCGACATGGCCATATTGTAGAGCCCGAGGCGGTAGGTGCTGTCGTCAAACGGCATGGTCGTGCCCCAAGCGAGGACCAACAGGAGATCCGCCGTCTGGCCGGCCGGGGCCGGTACATAGCTCTCTTTGGCGAGGTAGCCCGCCATGACGCGGATGAGATCCGGAAAAGACACCCGGTCGATCGAAGGGTCGGCCGCGACGCCGGGATTATAACCGCCGTTGCCCACCACGTAGGTTTCCCGCTTGAAACTGCCGTCTGAATTCTTCGCCCGCACATAATCCCGGCGGGCATTGGAGAACACGGCGGTGACGAGACTGTCGTCCCGAGCCTGGGTCGGAAGCCCGGAAATCAATGCGGCGAAAATCGCTGCGCTACAGGACAAAAAACGCGTGGTTTTCATGATTCGTCCAATTGGGGAGGAACGGTGGTGGAACACCGGATTAAACAACAAAATCCTTTCCTTGAAAAGGACAAACCAACCCTATTTTCCGGGCAGGTCCGGAACGGTGGCCGGGGCTCCGGCCATCATATGATGGTGGTGCGCCGGGGTCGCCCCGGGTGCCGGCCAGGGAAAGCTCTTGAGTACCTGCTCGCGCGCGGAATTGTCCCCCTCGCGGACGAGGTAGGCGTGGTCGAGTTGCAGGTCCCCGATGACCTGGGTCAGGCCGGTGCGCGGCCAGAAGATCTCCACCCGGGCGATGGCCGTGGCCTGGCCGAGCCCGATTTCCTGGCGCAACGGGGAAGCCCCGAAGCTGCCGCCGCTGCCCACGACGCGGTAAATCTCGCGTTCGCCCCCGGCAGTCTTAGCCACCACCTTGATGCGGGCGCCCAGGGCCGACCGGTTGGACTGGACGCCCTCCAGTTTCAGCTTGAGCCAGTGATTGCCGTGGCCCGGGTTGGCGAACAGCTGGCTCGGGTAGTGATCGCCGATCAAGGCCCCGCCGAGATGGGAATAAATATCCTGCGCGCCATCGTTGTTCAAGTCACCAAAGGCAATCGCGTGTCCCTTCTGCAACTGGCCGAAACCGCCGGACGTCGTCACATCCTGGAAATGACCCTGGCCGTCGTTGCGAAACATCCGGTTCGGTATGAGCGTGCCCAGGATGGGATCGCCCGTGCCCACGTAGAAATCAAGCCAGCCGTCGTTGTCGAGATCGCCAAAGTTACACCCCATGGTGAGGAAGACGTGATTCAAGTGCATCG
>Ga0265331_10003049_pt1 | contig 10995 bp, 7 predicted proteins | sample 41923metaG_FD_202088 | JGI IMG/M metagenome (GOLD analysis project Ga0265331, IMG submission 202088) | Rhizosphere microbial communities from Carex aquatilis grown in University of Washington, Seatle, WA, United States - 4-19-23 metaG | ecosystem: Host-associated > Plants > Roots > Rhizosphere >...
TTGCCGAGCAGCCGACCGAGGTACTTCTTCGCGTACAACACACACCGTTCGCGGACCAGCGGCTCGGCGGGTTTCCGGCGGAAACCGAGCTCGGGAATCTGATTCACCACCGTGCCCGCATCCGGACTGAGAATGACCCAAACCAGGAGTTTGCGCAGCTCGGCCCCGCGGTGACGCGCCTGCAGTTCGTTGAAGACGATGCGGCCGATCTCGGCCTCGTGCAAATCCGCCGTGATGTCGGCCACCGCGGCGACGCTGAGCAGATTGCGCACGCTCTGCCCCGGATCATCGACCTGGCCCGGCGGCCACGCGCGAAGCTTGGCGATGAACTCCTCGAACCGCTGCGCGTCGCCCGCGCGGAACGGCGGCGCGAGGCGCGTGACGAGCTCGTTGTCACCCGGCAGATCGTCGTAGGTGATCTGCGCCATTTGCTCGTCGGTGACCGCCTGCCAGGCCGCTCCCGCGGGCAGCACGGGCTCCAGGCGGCCCGTGAGGGTCGCCGTCAGCCCGACCGCCACCCACGAAAACAGGGCCGCGGCGATCCAGACGGTCGCAGAAGTGCCGATCCTCCGGCCGGCCTCCCAACGGAAAAGCTTGGTGCCCGCGAGACCGGCCGCCACACCGATGACCACGAGGGCGGCGAGGCTGAATCCGGCGTGGCGCAGGCCGTCGGTGCCGCTCACCCCAGCATCGAGGACCTCGACGGCGTAGCGTCCCGGCATGAAACCCGCGACCCGCTGCGCCCAGACCGGCAGGGCGGCCAGCGGCACGCCCACCCCGCCGATCATGATCATGGGCAGGAACAGGCACTGGCCCAGCGCCTGCACGGCGGGCACATCGTCGGCGAGCGCGGCCACAAGCAAGCCGAGTCCGAGAAAAGAAAAGGCCACGAACAACAGCGCCAGGCCGGTCTGGGCCGGGTGCAGCGGCAGCGGCGTGTGATAGATCAGCCGGGCGAGCAGAATCTGCAACAGGACCGCCGAGCCGACGATCACCAACCGGGCCAGGAGCGTGCCGGCCACCAGCTGGGCGGTTGGCACCGGCAGCAGCCGGTACCGGCGCCAGACCCCGCGTTCCCGTTCGGCCACGAACGCCGTGGGCAGACCCAGGCAGGCGCCGCCCAGAATGGTAATGGTGAGCAACTGGCCCATCTGCGCCAGCAGCGGCGGCATGTCCCCGCGAAAGACGCTGCCGAACGCGAGCAGAAAAAAAACCGGCATCAGATAACCGTAGCCCAGCGCCTGCGGGCTGCGGAAGTTGAGCTGCAGCGTCAGCAGGAAATGCCGCCCGAGGCCGCGCAACCTGGGACCTGCGTTCATGCGGACTCCTCCGCGGGCGCCCCGGTCCACGCCCGTCCGGTCAATTCGAGAAACACATCCTCGAGCGACGGCTGCTGAATGCCGAGATCGAGCATCGTGTTCCCTGCGGTCTGCAGCTGGTGCACGAGCCCGCTGATCGTCCGGTTGACATCGCGCGTGGAAACAACCCATCCCCCGTCCCGTTCGCACTGGCTGACGGCGCCCGGCAAACCCGCGAGCGTGGCAGCGGCGACGGGCCGGCTGGTGCGAAAGGACACGCGCGGGACCGCGCGCGATTGCGCAATCAGCTCCGCCGGGCCGGCCGTCGCGACCAGGCGGCCGTCATGCAGGATGCCGAGGCGATCGCAAAGCTGGTGCGCCTCCTCCAGATTGTGGGTGGCCAGCAGCACGGAACAGCCGGTCGCTTTCAACTGGAGGATGAGCCGGTGCAGTTCCCTACGGGACCGAGGGTCGAGCCCGGCGGTCGGTTCGTCGAGGATCAGGAGTCGCGGCCGGTTGACAAACGCCAGGGCGAGAAACAACCGCTGCTTCTGGCCCCCGGAGAGCGTGACGAAAGCCGCCTCGGCTTTGGTCGCCAGATCAAACTGTTCGAGCAGGGCGTCGACCGGCGACGCCTCCGCATAGAACGACGCGAACAGCCGGAGGACCTGCCGCGGGGTGATCTTGTCCTGCAACGCAGCGGACTGAAGCTGCGCGCCGACGCGATATCGCACCCGCTCGGGGTGCGCGAGGGCATCGATGTCGTCGACGTGCACCGCACCCGCCTCCGGCCGGCGCAGGCCGAGGATGCATTCGATCAGCGAGGTCTTCCCGGCGCCGTTCAGTCCGAGCAACCCGAAAATCTCGCCGGGCTCCACCGTCAGGCTGACGCCACGCAACGCCTCGACCAAGCCGTAATGCTTGACGAGCTCGCTCACGCGAAGACGGGCGGGCGGAAGCACGGACATCACCCCCATGGCCAACGTGTCCGGCCCCCGGATGTCAACGCAATCCGCCCGGCCCGGCGCGCCCGAACCGCCTGCCTTGGCGCCCGCCGATTCACGCCTTGCCAAGCGATTCCCCGGGGATTGTGCTGGGTGGATGCACCCCGTTCGAGCGCTCTGTGTCTCGCTCCGTTCAGTCTCGTTGGTGGCGGCTCTTCTGTTGGTCGCCGCCTGCAGCCGCGAAGTGCCGGTCACCCCGGTGCGGATCGCCCGGACCCCGGTGGTGGAGGACACTTCCCGGTTCAAACCGCATTCGATCGGCCTCCCTTTCCAGGACAAGCCTTGGATCGCCCATGTCCGGGTCGTGGATCTCGACCAGGACGGACTCGACGACATTCTGGCCTGCGATGACAAGTTGAACGCCGTGGTGTGGCTCCGCCAGGTGAGCCCGGGGAAATTCGAGGAGTCCGTATTGATGGCGGACCTGCCCGCGCCGGTGCACGTGGAGGCGGTCGACCTGAACAAGACCGGCCATCTCGACCTGCTGGTCTCGTGCATGGGAGAAGTGTTCCCGAACAACGCCAAGATCGGCTCCGTCGTGATTCTGGAGAACGACGGGCATCAGCATTTCACCAAGCATGTGATCGCCGATCACATCGCCCGGGTGACCGACATTCGCGCGGTCGATCTCGATGGCGACGGGAAACTCGATCTGGCGGTGGGACAGTTCGGTTATGACCAGGGCGAGATCCGCTGGATGCGCAACCTCGGCAACTGGCAGTTCGAAAGCCACCTTCTGCTCAATCTGTCGGGCACGGTCAATGTGTGCGTGGCGGACATGAACGGCGATCACACCCCCGACATCGTGGCCGTGGTGTCGCAGCAGTGGGAGGAGATTCATCTGTTTGAAAACGACGGCCACGGGAATTTCACGGACAAAATCATCTTCGGCTCCACGAATGAGGATTACGGGAGCAGCGGGATCAGCCTGTGCGACGTGAACCGCGACGGCCGGCCCGACATCCTCTACACGAACGGCGACGGATTTGAATACGCGGATCCGGGCAAACGCCCGTGGCACGGGGTCCAATGGTTCGAGAATCTCGGCGGTGGCAACTTCAAGTTCCACCGCGTCGGTGACCTGCCCGGAGCCTACTGCCCCATCGGCGTGTCCCTGGACGGAGACGGCGTCATGGACATCATTTGTGTCAGCGGATTCAACGATTGGAAAGACCCGCAGGCCAGTTCGCTCGTGGCGTTCAAGAACGACGGCAAACAGAACTTCACCTTGCACGTGCTGGCGCACGCGCCGACGCAGCTGCTCGCCTGCGACGTCGGTACCCTCGACGCTTCGGGCCGGCCCGCGATTGTCACCGGCGGCTTCTACGCCTACCCACCGTTCGACCGAATGGATCGTCTCACGCTCTGGACCCAGGCGGCCAAATGACGAAGCGCGGCGCGGCCGCGGGAACCAATGGCGGGCGCAGGTCGCTTCGCTTCGCGGCACCTGCCTCGCGGGGTGAGGGCACCCCGCCTACAAGGTAATCGCCCGAACCCGGACGATAACTGGTATCAGCCGGAGGTTTTGGCGTAGCGCAGGCTTCCAGCCTGCTTTTCGTGCCAGCGGGCTGGAAGCCTGCGCTACGCCCGAGGTCGAGCTCGACCGGATGTAGGTTGTGCGCTTGCCGCGCAACCAAAAGTGGCGGGACCAGCCTTCTATCTACCAAGGTTCACCTCCCGGCAATTGCATGAGCAGTTGAGATGAGATGGAACCGGACCTCCGTGGCCGGTTTTCTTTGCGTGACTGCCTCAGCCCGCCCGAAGGTCAGGCTCCGCCTTGCAAGAGAACAATTTTTCAGAGAAATCGGACTCAGTCGCACGAGTCCGCGTCAAGGTTTTGCCGGCGGCGGCGGCAGGCCGGGATATTGCGGCTCGAGTTTTCTCGCTTGCGCGAAAGCCTTTTCCGCCTCGGCAGTATGCCCAAGCGCGCGCCGGGCCCATCCGAGCGCGATGAGCGTATCGACATCGTCGTCGATCCATTGGGCCGCCTGCCCAAGCAGGAGCAACGCTTCCGTCGGCGCACCGCGACTGACCAGCATGGCGCCGGTGTCGCGTTTGAGCACCCAGTCGTCGGGAGCCAGTTCCAGGGCGCGCCGTGCCAGTTCGCGCAGGGCCGGTCCGGCTTCGGGCCGGGCGAGGAGCCCCTTGGCCGCGTCGAGCCGGCGTTCCCACGACTGCAATCGCGCGGCGTTGTCCGACTGTCCCGTGAATGGAGCGCGGTGGAAGCGGTTCAACAGCTCGACGGCAATCATGGCCTGCTCGTAGGTGTTGTAGCCGAGCCGCACGTGGGCTTCGTCGTAATCGAACGGCACCGGCATGGGGCCCGCCGCGAGACCGCGCCTTTGCAGGTCGGCGACCACGTGCGGAAAGAGCTCGCGGGCGGCTTCGTATGCGCCGCGCAGGGTCAGGTGCACATGCTCATAAAACATCTCGTTGCCGGTGATGCCATGGGCGCTCTGCGCCGCCAAACCCGCGGCCAGATCCACGACCTCGAGGTTCGGCCCTCCGGCCGCCGGCAGGTCGCGAATCGTCCGGTTGAGCGTCGAATCCGTGCGAAAGCGCAATGCGTCCAGGTCGAGGGCACGTTGAAAATAGTCCCGCGCCGCGGCCTCGTTTCCCGCCTGCAGGGCCAGCCGACCCAGCCGGAAAGGCAGTTCGGCGTAGCGGTCGTCGATCCCGAGCGCTTCCTGATATTTTTGCGTCGCGCCTGCGAGGTCGCCCGCCTGCCCGGATTTTTCCGCGGCGGCAAAAAGCGCCTGCCACCGGGCGAGCTGGACCGGATCGAGTCCCGGCCGGTGCAGCGACAGGAACGGCGCAAAATCGCGCTGGTTGGCGGGAACGGTGCAGATCAGCGCGCCGGCGCCGGCGCGACGGGCGCTCGCCGCGATGGCGAGGAGGTTGGCCTGGAAATTCGCGCGCACGGAATCGAGCCGCGGATCGTCCGCGACGATCTGCTGCCGGAGAAACATGCCCATCCCGCCCCATTCTCCCGGTGGGCGCGAGCCGGCGCGGGCCAGGAGCTGACCGGTCCGCGTGCCCTTGAGCCACACCGCGGTGCGAACGGCCGTCCCGGAGCGCAGGAAGGGCGCGAACACTCCCGCGGGCCCGAACGGACCGATGACCTCGTTGTTGCCCTCGTAGACGATGAAGAGGTCCGGCTCGAGGCGGGCGCAATCCTCCGCGAACCCGCGCACCAGGTGGGAATTGACCGCGGTGACAGCGGCGTTGATCACTTCGAACCGGCGCCCCGGATAGGCCGCGCGCAGCATGGCCTCGAGCACCCGCGCGAACGAGAAGGCAGGTTCGGGGTCACCCATCGCCGCGGAACTGCCGAGCACAAAGATCCGGTAGGTGCCGGGGGATTTCTTTTCCGGCAACCGCACCGGCTGCGGGCGGCGAACCAAATCGGCGGAGAAAAACGGGGCGGTGCACCAGCGGTTTTCCCGCCAGATCCTTTCCCCGTCGGGCAGGACAACCCGACGGAAAAAATGCGGTGAATAGCCGACACCCGCCACCCGCAGCCCGAGCTCAAGGCCGCCGAGCAGCAAGGCCACGACCGCACCTGCGAGAATGGCGGCGTAGAGGAGCTTGCGAAAAAGCGACGGCGAGGCGGCGGACACGTCTAGAACAGGGAGTAGATGAACGGCGAAACGGCCGAGACGCCGATGACAAAAAGCGCGACCGCCAGCAGAATCAGCACCACGGGGATGATCCACCAAGCCTTGTGCTGCCGGGCAAAGGACCAGAGTTCACCAAGCAGGCGGCGGAAATTTTTCAGGGCGCGCATAGTTCAATCGGGGGAAAACGTCCGCGCAGGAGCGGAGGAGGAAAAGGACGACGGCAGCAGTCGTTTCTCGAGGAAAAAAGGTCCCAGCGCGAGCGCATCCATCTCGGTCGCAAAAAAACCGTCGAGCGCCTCCCGGGGGTGGCAGACCGGGGGCTCGCCGCGGACGTTGAACGAGGTGTTGACCAGGACGGGACAGCCCGTGCGGACCGCAAAGGCCGTCAACAAGGCGTGCAGCGCGGGATTGCCCGCCTGCCCGACGGTCTGCACCCGGGCCGAGAAATCGACATGGGTCACGGCGGGAATGTCGGAGCGGACGGATTGCAGGCGCTGGTCCCAGGTGCCCGCCGCGTCCACCCGGTGCCGGTGCGCCGCGGTCACCGGAGCGGTGAAGAGCATGTAGGGCGAGGGGGCCGGCAGGTCGAACCATTCGCCCGCGCGCTCGGCGAGCACCACCGGGGCGAAGGGCCGGAAGGATTCGCGGAACTTGATCTTCAGGTTGAGACGGCGCTGCATCTCGGGCGACCGCGCGTCGGCGAGGATCGACCGGGCGCCGAGGGCGCGCGGACCGAATTCCGCGCGGCCCTGGAAAAAGCCCACGACATCACCGGCGGCCAAACGCTCAACCAATCGGTCCCGCAGCGATCCCGGGTCGAGTTTCTCGGCCGGCAGGCCGCGAGCAGTCAGCGCGGCGGCGATCTCCGCCTCGCCGTACTCCGGTCCGAGAAAGGCTCCCTGCATCGCATCATTGACGCCGTCAGCGGACCGGGGAGCGAGTGCTTTCAGGTGATGGAAAGCCAGGGCCGCCCCGAGCGCGCCACCCGCGTCGCCCGAGGCCGGTTGCACCCAGACGCGGCGGAACGGACCGTCGCGCAACAAGCGGGAATTCGCCACGCAGTTGAGCGCGACGCCGCCGGCCAGACACAGGTTCTCTTCCCCGGTCTCGGCGTGAGCGGTGCGCGCCAGTCGGAGCACGATCTCCTCGGTCACGTCCTGGATCGAGCGCGCGAGGTCGCAATGCCACTGGGTCAGCGGCCCGTCGGGCGGGCGGGGCGGGCCGCCAAAAAGCGCGCTGAAACGCGCATTCGTCATGGTCTGGCCGTGCAGGTAGCCGAAGTAGTCGAGGTTGAGCCGGAACGAGCCATCCGGTTTCAGGTCGAGGAGCTGGCGGAGGATGACCGGGGCAAAGCGGGGTTCGCCGTAGGGCGCGAGCCCCATGAGCTTGTATTCCCCGGAGTTGACCCGGAAACCGCAATGATAGGTGAACGCCGAATAGAGCAGACCCAGCGAGTGGGGAAACCGCAGCTCGCGCGAGAGTTCCAGCCGGGAGCCCGTGCCATGGCCGAAAGCGATCGTCGTCCACTCGCCCACTCCATCGAGCGTAAGAATGGCCGCGGATTCGAAGGGCGACGGGAAAAAAGCGCTGGCCGCGTGGGCTTCGTGATGCCCGGCAAAGTGCACGGGCACGCGCGTCACGCCCAGGTTCTGCAGCTCATCCTCGATCACGCCTGGCAGCCAGAGCTTGTGTTGGAGCCAGTCGGGCATCGCCGCGGCAAAGGCCCGGAAGCCGCGTGGCGCCACCGCCGCCGCCGTTGCTAGGATGCGTTCGAATTTAAGCAGGGGTTTCTCGTAGTAGACGACTGCATCGACCGGGCCGCCGGCGCGGGACAGGCACCACGCCGCCGCCTGGCGCGGAAACCCCGCGTCATGCTTGCGACGGCTGAACCGTTCCTCCTGGGCGGCAGCGGCAATGACGCCGTCTTCGAGCAGGACGGCGGCGGAGTCGTGGTAAAATGCGCTGAGGCCGAGGAGCCGCATTAAAACTGGCGGTCGAAGCGCCCCGGGGGGGCGGGCGGCAGGGAACGCAGGTAGGTGGTCGCCTCCGGATCGGGGCCGAGTTGCAGCGGGTCGGCCCGGCGAAGAGCCCGCCAGGCCCGGAGCGGTGTGAAAAGACCCAGATAGATCAGACCCAGCAACAGCCAGGTCAGCACGGCAAGCAGCGCCTGAACCACCCGGTCGAGGCCGCGCTGGACAGGCGCATACCAGACCGGACGAAGCCAGGCGAGCGCGGCGAGGAGCCCGGCGGCAAGAGCGAACAACCTCGCGGTGACGCCCCCGCGCCACCCCCAAACCAGGAGGGTCCCGGCGGACGCCGCCGAGGCCTGGAGGCGGGCGCGCGATACGGAGGTGAGGGCCATCCATCGAGGGTGCAGGACGAGGCGGCATCCGCCAACGAAAAATCACCCAAAACCCAGACAACTTTGGGTTGCCTCGGATCGGCCCGCGACGACCATGAAGCGACCCCCATGCGCGGCCTTATTTCCACAGGCTTTTCCTCCGGGAGCTCCGCGCTCCCCGCACCCGCACGACCGCGGGGTTTTCCAAAAGGATTTTTTCTGGGGGTGCAGGCGGCCGCGCTGAGCTCCGCCTTGGTCGCGGGCGAGCCGGCCAGTCCGCCCGTGGGCTCCGCGCCCGCGGCGCATCCCGTCGAGTGGTGTGATCCCGCCGCTCCGGTGAAACCGCAGCCGGCCAGCACGCAAAAAATGGTCGCCCGCCTGGCCGGGCTGGAGGCCGCCGCCGACCCGTTTGGCAATCCTTTCGTCGCCGGGAAGCGGATTGCCGTCTACCAAGCGCGCCTGAAGGAGGCCGCGAGCCTGGAGGAGGTGCTCAAGATCAAACCGCTGCTCGGCGAGAACCTGTTGAACAACGGACAGTCCGAGGCGGCGTTGAAAGAATTCGAGGATTACGAGCGCCTCACGACCGAAAACCACGTGCCGCTGCGACCGGAGATCCAGTCCCAGCTGCTGCTGATGAAGGGGCTTTGTTATCTCCGGCTCGGCGAGCAGGAGAATTGCGTGGCCAACCACAACGCCGATTCCTGCCTCTTTCCGATCCATGGCGGGGGCATTCACCAGCTGCCCCGTGGGTCGCGGGGGGCCATCACCGAATTCACCCGGCTGCTCGAGCGGGATCCCCAGCGCTTCGACGCGGGCTGGCTGCTGAACATCGCGTACATGACGCTGGGCGAATACCCCGATCGGGTGCCGCCGCAATGGCTGATCGATCCCCAGGTTTTTGCCTCCGACTACGACATCAAGCATTTCCCCGACGTGGCGGGCCAGCTGGGTCTTGACGTCGACGATCTGTCGGGCGGCGTGGTGCTCGACGATTTCGACAACGACGGACTGCTCGATCTCATGGTTTCGGGGTTTGGTTTCCACAGCCAGCTGCGTTTTTTTCACAACAACGGCGATGGCACGTTCACCGATCGCACGGCCGCGGCCGGTCTCACCGGCCTGACGGGCGGACTCAACCTGATCCAGGCGGACTACAACAACGACGGCTTCGTCGACGTGTTCGTCCTTCGCGGTGCGTGGATGGGCAATGAGGGACGCTTCCCAAATTCGCTGCTGCGCAACAACGGCGACGGCACCTTCACGGATGTCACCGAGGAGGCGGGCGTGCTCAGTTTTCATCCCACGCAGACCGCCGTGTGGCTCGACTACAATGGCGACGGACTGATCGATCTTTTCATCGGCAACGAAACGACGCCGGGTTCCACGCACCCGTGTGAACTTTATCGCAACAACGGTGACGGCACCTTCACGGAATGCGCGGCCGAGAACGGCGTGGCGATCACGGCTTTTGTGAAGGCGGTGATCTCCGCCGACTACAACCGCGACGGCCGGCCCGACCTTTATCTGTCCGTGCGCGACGGGCCCAACATCCTGTTGCGCAATGACGGGCCGGTGGAGGGGAATCCCTCGCCCCAAGCCCGGTGGCGGTTCACCAACGTGGCGAAGACGGCGGGCGTGACCGAGCCGATCTTCAGCTTTCCCTGCGCCTTTCTCGACTACGACAACGACGGCTGGCCCGACCTGCTGGTGATGGGCTACCGTATCCACGACGTCGGCGACGTGGCGGCCGATTATCTCGGCCTGCCCAGCGACGGCGAGCGACCGCGACTCTATCACAACAACGGCGACGGCACTTTCACCGATGTGACCCGCCAGATGGGCCTTTACAAGGTCGTCCATTCGATGAGCCTGAATTTCGGCGACCTCGACAACGACGGCTGGCTGGATTTTTATGTCGGCACCGGCGACCCGAATCTCGGCACACTCATTCCCAACCGCATGTTCCGCAATGATGGCGGCCAGCGGTTTCAAGATGTCACGACCTCCGGCGGTTTCGGACAACTCCAGAAGGGACATGGCATCGCGTTTGGCGACATCAACAACGATGGCGACCAGGACATTTATTCGGTGCTCGGCGGAGCCTATCCGGGCGACCACTACGAGCGGCAGCTTTTTGCCAATCCCGGTCATGGCAACCACTGGCTCAAGCTCAAACTCGAAGGCGTCCAGTCCAACCGCTCCGCGATCGGCGCGGTCGTGAAGGTCGTGGCCCGGACCGCCTCCGGTGAGCGCGAGATCTTCCGCACCGTCGGCAGCGGGGGCAGCTTCGGCGCTTCACCGCTGCGGCAGGAATTCGGGCTCGGGCAGGCCACCGGCATTGTCCGGGTGGAGATATTCTGGCCCCGGACCGGCAGGACGCAGACGATCAGCGGGCTGGAGCTCGACCGGTGTTACGCCGTGCGCGAGGGTGAAGCGGCCGCGCGCGAAGTTCAGCTCCGTCGTTTCGCGTGGCCGGATCCTTCCGCCGCGCCACTACACCACGTTCACCACATGCCTTGACCTCGACCCTGGGTTGCGGGGCGGTTTCCGATCGGCACCGACATTGCCGAAGCTTTTTCCAAAATGTAGTCGCGGAATTTCCTCGTGAAGCCTCAGATCCCAAGCGGGCGGGCGGGAGAATGGTTTCGTCGACTCCTACGCTTTCGGCCCGAATAGTGGTCTCCGCGACCAAAGTGGGTTTGATCCCGAAAAACGCAGTTGAAACGTGGAGA
>Ga0265331_10003051_pt1 | contig 10993 bp, 9 predicted proteins | sample 41923metaG_FD_202088 | JGI IMG/M metagenome (GOLD analysis project Ga0265331, IMG submission 202088) | Rhizosphere microbial communities from Carex aquatilis grown in University of Washington, Seatle, WA, United States - 4-19-23 metaG | ecosystem: Host-associated > Plants > Roots > Rhizosphere >...
TCGGGCTCCCGGTCATCCAGCGGAGCGCGGTGATCCTCAAGGACGTCCTCGGCCATTCGCTGGAGGAGACCGCAGAGACCATGGGAACCACGATTCTCGCCGTCAAGGCCGCTCTCGTGCGCGGGCGGAAGAACTTGCTCGAGCCCGAGCGCGCCCCCGAGGAGGCGCCCGGCCCGTTCCGCTCCGACCTGGATCGCTACGCGTCGCTCTTCAACGCGCGCGACTGGGACGGCGTGCGCGCGATGGTGAGCGACGACTGCCGGCTCGATCTGGTGTCAAAGTCGCAGCGCCAGGGCAAGTCGGTGGGGGCCTACTTCGAGCGCTACGAGAAGGAGGCCGTCACGCTGCGCGTGGTGCGTCTCGAGGGTCGCCTGGCGCTTGGCGCGTACCCGGCGGGCGGAGCTCCGCGGCCGGCATACTTCATCCTCGTCGACATCGAACCCGGAGAGGCCGGGGAAACGGGAAAGATCCGCGCGATCCGAGACTTCCGCTACGTCCCCTACATCGCCGCCGAGGCCGAGCTCGAGGACGCCGACCGGCCGACACCGGGCGCCGAGGACGACTAGCCAGACCACTGCTTGACAACATAGCCTGTACGCTATATATGTACATGGCTATGAATGACCCCGCGCACCTCGACCTCGTGTTCGGCGCCCTCGCCGACCCCACACGTCGCGCGATCCTCGCGCGGCTTGCCATGGGTGCGGCCACCGTGTCCGAGCTGGCCGCGCCCTTCGACATGGCACAACCGAGCATCTCGCGGCACCTCAAGGTCCTCGAGGACGCCGGCCTCATCGCCCGCGGGCGCGACGCCCAGCGGCGACCGCGAACGTTGGTGGTCGGGGGGCCCCTGCGGGAAGTGGACGCGTGGCTCGGGCCGTTCCGCGAACAGTGGAATCGACGCCTCGATCGGCTCGAGTCGCTGCTCGAGGCGAAGCAGCGCAGAGGGAAGAAGCCAGGGAGCTCATAGGGAATCCATGTCCATGAAACAGCACGAAGACGGAGGCAAAACATGAAGAGTGCAACCATCGACCACGAGACCTTGACCATCAGGTTCGAGCGCAAGCTGCGCGCCCCCCGGGAGGACGTGTTCGACGCCTGGACGCGTCCCGAGGAGCTCGCCGAGTGGTGGGATCCGACCGGAAATCGACTGACGAAGTGTCAGATCGACCTTCGTGCCGGTGGAACGTTCACCTTCGAGAATGCGGGCCACGGGCCTCCTTTCACCGGGGTCTACCGGGTGGTCGACCGTCCGGGAAAGCTGGTGTTCGACGCCCTAGGATCGGTCGGGACCGTGGCTCTGACATCCGAAGGCGAGACGACGCGCATGAAGGTCGAGATCCGCTGCTCCTCGGCTGAACACCTCCAGCAGTTCCTCAAGCTGGGCGTCGACACCGACACCGGGCGAACGCTCGACAACCTGGTGAGCCGTCTGCACGGGCGAGCGGAGAGGTCCGAGTCGGCCCCGCCACCCCGAGGACCTGCACGGGTCTAGCTCCGGCGCACGCGCGGCGCGAGCTCGAGGGCGACCTTGCCATTGCGGAAGACTCGCACCGAGCCCGAGGTCTGCGAGACCACGATGGCCACCGCGGTCGAGTCGCGCGAGATGCCGGCGGCGGCCATGTGGCGCGCGCCGAGGCCGAGCGGCACGTCGATGTCCTTTCGCTCGTCGAAGTTCAGGTAGCGCCCCGCCGCCAGCACCACGCCGTCCTCGCGCATCACGAAGGCCCCGTCGAGGACCGAGAAGGCATGGAGGGCGTGGCGCACCTCCGGGTTCATGATGTTCCGCTCGTCCTCCGAGTAGCCTTGAAACGGGTTCATGGTGAGCTGCCGCGACTTCTCCATCACGGTGGCCGAGTCCCCCACCACGAAGAGCGCGCCCACCGGGCGTCCCTCCCAGCCCTCGACCCCGATGGAGACCGCCAGATCGAACAGGGCATCGAACACCCCGGCCGAGACCCCCTGGGCCTGCAGGAAGCCAAACGACCCGTCCTGGACCTCCTCGCCGACGGTGACCACCAGGATCGAGTCGGGGGGGCTCACCGGGGTGCGCGACAGCAAGCCGAGGACCACCTCCCCTTCCTTGTAGATCCCACGTGAGATCCCCGCCACGATCGCCAGCTTCATCTTCTCGGCCCGACCGAGATCGAAGTCCGGGATGGGCAGCACCTGGATCTGCTGCGATTCGATCACCGTGCGCTGGGCAGGGCTCGCCACCGCCTGCACCAGCTTCTTGCGGGCCTTCGGATGCCCGCGAAAGTAGTCGTCCGCGAGCTGGAGATCACCGACGTAGAGCAGGTGCTGGAACACCGACTTGCCGGCGAGGGCGATCGCCGCGCGGATGGTCTCCCCGTTGATGGTGGCGCTGGTGGCGCTCGACACTGTGGCCTTCGGCATGGCCGGGACATGGTACAGCGGACGGCCCCAGACCGGCGGCCGACGGCCTCCGACTCGTGCTAAAATTGGGAATTCTGCGAGATCCGTCCATACCCGATCCTCTGCCCGCGGGCGACTCCGACTCGGGCGCGGGCTCGGAGCCGACCGAGACCTCCGCGGGTAGCCCGGGAGCAGGTCCCGACCCGCCCCTGCCGGGGAGCCGGTCGCGCGGCTGGGGCGCCGGCCGGTACGCCCGGCGGCGTGGGGGGCGGCGCCTCGGCTGGCGCTCGCCGGTGGCCATCATCGGGACCCTCTTCTCGCTGGCGGCGGCCGCCATCGCCATCGATCTGCTGACCCGCTCGCGTCTATCGGCCACCACCACGGCGCAGTGCCAGGGGGACTACGGAGACTCGTTGCAGCTCGAGTCGCTGCGCACCCGGCAGACCGAGCAAGGTCCCCGGGGCCAGTACAGCTACCTCGTCCGCTCGAGCGCGCGCTACGAATGCCCGTTCTTCGGCCCCGACGGCAAGCTGCGCCGCAAGCGCCTGGCGACCAGCGAGCTCGGGTCGGCCTTCGCCTACGAGGCGACCGCCACCGAGACCTACCTGCTCACCAACGAGCACGTGGCCTCCTGGCCGGAGGTCACGGACGCCCTGCACCGGGTGGACGGCGTGCCGGAGGGCTGCAAGCGGGTCGACGACAAGCTGCGCATCGTGCGCGACGAGCGCGACGACTTCGAGCCGGGCCAGGTCCCGCTCACGCGCGTGGCGGTCGACCCGCTGCTCGATGCCGCGATCCTGAAGGCGCCGCAGGTGCTGAACGTCCTGCCCTACCGGGTGGGGAAGAGCGCCAGCCTGCGGCAGGGCAACGCCATCCGCGTGCGCGGGTTTCCCCTCGGCGTGATGCAGGCGGTGAGCGACGGCAAGATCGTCAACCCCTACGATCGCGACCAGGAGCAGGGGTGGGACCACGTCGACTTCGTGGTGGACGCGCTCCTCTCCGAGGGCAACTCGGGCAGCCCCGTGCTGGCGGTCTCGTGCGCCAGCCGCGATCTCGAGCTGGTCGGCCTCTACCACGCCGGATACAAGGGCCACAGCGCCCTCAACGTGGTGGTGGGGATCGATCAGCTGGCGGAGTTCATGCGCCGCAAGAAGCGCATCCCACGGGCGCTCAGCGCCGACGCCAGCGGGGTGGGCGGCGGAGGGCTCGACGCGCGGGCGCGCGAGCACATCATCGCCCGCCTCGGGGAGGCGGCGGTGCCCTTCTTCGACTTCGGGGGAACGGTCTTCCGGGTCGAGGCGCGCGAGGGCGTGCTCCTCTACCACTTCTACGGGCGCCAGTTCCCCCTCGACGATCGCCGCAGCCTGGTCCTCGAGGACGTACCACGGGCCGGCACCTTCGGCGAGCCCGGCCGCCTGTTCGTGCCCGGACCGGTCGAGCCGTCCGGCCCCGGGTCGTGGCGAGCCTGGCCGATGTCGGCGCTCGGCACCGACGAGCGCGACGTGCTCACGCGCGCCATCGACTCGATCCGGGTCCAGGTGGGCCACGCCCTCGACTACCGCCACGCCCTCGCCAACTCGAGCTCGGCCGACGAGCGCCGCCAGGGTCGGGAGCTGTCGCGCGCGATCTCCCGCGACGCGGTGCTGGCCCGTGATCTGGCGGGCAGCGTCCTCGAGATGGCCGAGCGCCTGTCCATCGGACACGACACGCCCGCCCCCCCATCCGGCTCCATCGCCGACGCCCCCCCCACCCCTCCGCCTCCCCCTGCCCCCGGCCTCCCCCTCTCCCACTGATTGTCTATATCGTGGACGTGGCTCGCTGCCGCTCGCACTTCCCCGCCCTTCTCGCTCCGCGCGGCAAAGCCGCGCTACGCTCGCCCGAACGGCGGGAGGTGAACAAGACACGTCGCGGTCCCGGCCCCGGCCCCGGAGTGAAGTGGGGCCCCTCGCCCTGACCATCTCCCCGCTTCGCGGGGCGAGGGGATATGATTGGGCGGGGCTCGGCTTTCAATTGGTCTCAGTCTCGGGTTGGCCGATGCCCCACGGTCATGTCCTCCATGCGGTGGATCGGAGGTTGGCTTTGCCAACCGGAGATGACACCAGCGGAAGCAGATCAGGGCACGATTCTCGTCGTCCGTGGGAGGGGCACGCGGGGAGGGGTCCTCCCTTCCCGCGCTCCCGTCCGCCCCTTCCCGCGATCAGGTGTATCGCTTGCGGACCAGCGCCAGGACGGCGTCCTTGGCGCAGGCCTCGCAGTACCCGAAGCGGGAGCGCATGTTGTCGATGGTCGAGCGGGCGGCCTCGGCCTGGTCGGGGGGCATCTTGTCGGGGCCGTCGGTGAGCAGGATCAACAGATCGTCGTTGATTCGCCGCACCTGCTTGCGGCGTTCGGCGAAGAAGGCCTCGCGCAGGGCGGAGATCTGCCCGGGGAAGATCACCTCCATGTCGGGCTTCTGCTTGGGGTTGTCGACCGACCAGGCCCCGATCTTGTTGATGACCTCGCGCCGGAACTCCTCGCGCCGGTTCTGCATCTCGAGCGCGCGCTCGACGTCGGACATGAAGCTCTCGTCGGGGGCCTCGTCCCGCCCGGTGATGGGGTTGGTCACCTTCTCCTTGCGGAACCAGTGGGACACCAGCGAGACGTAGCGCTCGAACTGGTCGATGTACTTGCGCTCCTCGACCAGGCCCATGGCCGTCCGCACCTCGTCGTCGATGCGGTCGATGAGCTTGTCCCGCACCTGGAAGACGAACTTGCGGTTCTCGTGGTATCCGCCCTGCAAGGGCTCCTGCTTGAGGAACTCGTAGACCGTCACGCCCCGCACCAGCTCCTCGAGCTCGTCGAGCAGCGCGAAGGGCGACACGCAGGCGAACCTGGGGTTCTGGGCCGCGTTCATCAGCAAGAGCTTCATCTCGCGCGGGGAGGCGCCGGTCCGGCCCTCGTAGTTGGGGTAACTATCCGACTCCTTGGCGATCTTCTCGATGCTCGCCACCAGCTCCCGCGCGGCGTCGGTGCCGACCCCGTCGGGGACCACCCCGTCGGCGTAGAGCAGCGCCTTGTCGAGCGGGCTCAGCTTGCCGATGGTGTCGGCCACCGCCTTTGGATACTTCTCGGGCATGGGCTTGCGGATCCGGGTCAGCACCGCCCACAGCGCCGTCGTCCAGGCCACGTGCGGGGCGACGTGCTTCTCGGTCTCGAGCTGGGCGGCGTGAATCTGGGCCTCGTAGATCCGCTGCTCGACCCGGTAGTCGAGCAAGTACGGCGCCCGCACCAGCTCGATGCGCCCCTTGAAGGACTGAAACTCGGGCAGCTCCTTGAACGCCGCCAGGTACCCCTCGTTCGACGACCCGATGAAGATGCTGTCGAGATCCAGGCTCGACACCTCGAGCGAGACCCGCCCGGTCTCGATGGTGGTGAGCAGGTACTTGTAGGCCTCGAGCGGCCGCTTGAGCAGGTCGGCGAAGTCGATGATGCCCCGGTTCCCGTCCACCAGCTCGCCCTGGGTCTCGTAGAGGGTCAGCGACTGCAGCGCGGGCGGCAGCGAGGACAGCGAGCGATCCATGGTGAGCTGGCGCGCCCGCGCGTCGACCGCCATCTGCGGCTCGACGGTGGCGGCCGCCTGCCGGTAGCGCCGCGACACGAAGAAGCGCTCGACCTGCACGTGGCGCAGGACCTTGGCCAGATCTCCGTGGTACGACCCCAGCAGCGCCTCGAAGATCTGGCGGTTGCGGTGCGACAGATCGCCGCGGAGCAGGTACTCCGCCGGGCGAAACCCCTTGGCGATCTCCTGCACCAGCTGCGACTCGATCAGCGCCCGTCGCTTCTCCCGGGGGATGAGCAGGAGGGGATGGTCACGCATCTCGTCGAGGATCTTGGCCTCGACCATCTCGTCCTCGAGGTACGCGAAGGTCTCGCTCGCCCCCTCGGCGGCGAGCGGGCTGCCCGAGAACCCGATGCCCCCCTTGGTCAGCTTCTGCGACGGGAAGATCCAGTTGAACCGATAGAGGGCCCCTTCCTCCAGGCTGGAGTAGTGCTCCATCCCACGCTGCAGGACCGACACGAAGGTCGACTTGGCGCTGCCGTTCGGACCATGCAGCAGGATCAGGCGGTTGGTGCGGCCCTCGCGGGCGAAGTTCGAGATCAGGCGGTAGGCCGCCGCCTGGACCTCCTCCTGTCCCATGAGGGCGTCCTTGCCCTCGTCCCACACGCAGTCGAAGAGCTTCCAGCGGGTGAGCGAGCCGCGGGGGGTCTTGACCGTGACCGTCCCGAAGAAGTCGAACACGTCCCGCAGGTACTGCGCGGCCGAGCGGGCGTGCCGCGCCGGATTGGCGCCGAACAGGGCGAAGTACTCCCCGAACGACATGAGAAGGCGCTTCTGGGCGAAGGTCTCCCGGACCTCGGTCGCCGTGTCCAGCAACCACTGCTTCGAGTCGAAGCCATCATCGACGGCGGGCGACCCATCACCCGGGAAGCTGTCGGGTCGCGACTCGGTCGCGTGACGCTGTTTTGGCGGATTTGCCATAGACTGCTTCGCTACACTCCACGTTCACCGTACCACGCGGGTGGGGACCGGCAAAGTTGCATTTTTTGGCGCGGCGACGCGTCCCAGGTATTAGAAACGAGAAAGCATGCGCTCGTCTAACTTTGCCTACGTCATGACCCCCCTCTCCATCATCCCACCTCACGCACCTGGTATGCACGCACCTGGTATGCGACCTGCCATCCGACGCGGCAGCGCGCGCGCCGGGGGCCCCACCGGACTGGCCGGCTTGCTCGTGCTGCTGCTCGGCAGCGCTGGGCCGGTGCGCGCGGCGGGCGCCGAGGGAACATCGGGCGCTGGTCCAGGCGCGGTCGAGGCGGCGACCGCCGGCGCGAAGCCCAAGGGCACCGGCGCCAAGCCGACCTCGTCGCGACCGGGCGGAAAGGTCCCCGGCGCCTCCTCGGCCGGCAGCAAGACGCCCGCCGAGGAAAAGGATCTGCCGCCTTCGGTCCCGCCCGCGTCCTCGAGCCCGATGGCCGAGCTCAAGAAGTCAAACGACGCCCTCAACAAGCTCTTGAAGAAGAAGTATCCCGCCTGGTCCCCGGAGGCCGAGGCGCAGAAGGCCGACGTGCGGAAGCTGGTGGGTGGGTTCCTCGACTACCGGGAGCTCGCGCGGCGCTCGCTGGCCAAGCACTGGGACGGGCTCACCCCGCCCCAGCGCCAGGAGTTCGTCGCCACGCTGCGCGAGCTGGTCGAGAACAGCTACCTCAAGGAAGTGACGGGCGATCCGAGCTACGTCATGAAGTACGAGAAGGAGGAGAAGGGCGGCGCGGAGGGCACCGAGGCCACGGTCGACGCGACCTTGTCGACGGTCTCGCGCAACAAGAAGGTCGAGATCGCGCTGGTCTACAAGCTGGTGCACAAGGATCACTGGCTGGTCTACGACGTCGTCACCGACGAGCAGAGCATGCTCGAGAACTATCGCGCCGAGTTCAACAAGATCATCAACAAGGACGGGTTCGAGACCCTGCTCAAGAAGATGAAGAAGAAGCTCGAAGAGAAGGATGATTGACCCGCCGAGGGGGCCCCCCCGCGCCCGCACCGGCGTGCTCGAGGCGCTGGTCTTCGGGGGGCTCGCGGTCGCGGTGGCCGGGGGCTGTTCCGAGCCCTGCTGCACGGTGGACGGATACCCGATCGCCCTGCTCGTGGCCGACGCCGGCGGCCTCGTCGCCCGGGGAAGCGACGACACGGGCGCGCTCGCCGTGTCGATCGACACGGGCTCGGATCTCACGTTCTTCCAGCGGAGGGCCGATGAGCGCGCCCAGATGGTCTTGCGGTCGTTCGATCTTCTCGACGCCGTGCCGGCGCCTATGCTCCTCGACGCCGTGCCGGCGCCGGCCGGTGGCGGGTATCCTCTGCGGGCGCGGCTGCAGGACATCGAAGGGCTCCCGGTGACCCTCGCCTCGAGTGGGCCCGCGGTGATCCTCGGGGCGGCGTTTCTCGCCAACTACTCGGTGGAGCTCGACTTCAGCCTCCCCGCGCTGACGCTGTGGCCGCGCCTCGGAACCCCCGATGGCTACCTCACGCTGGCGGGCTTCGCGGTCCTCCACTTCGACCTCCTCGGCGGCACGGAGCTCTCGGCCATCAGCCGCCCGGATTTTCTCGGCCTCACCGGCCCCGTTCAGGTTCCGCCCACCCGGGTGCTCCTGCGCGGCTGCGCGGGCGCGAGCGCCTTCGACGCCGCCGCCCCCCTGCCGGAGCTCTGCTGCGCCCGGGGAGACGAGCTCGGCAACGCCACCGGGGTCAACCTCGCGCTGTCGGTCGCGAGTGGGATCGGTCCTCTGGTGCTCGCGCAGTCCGCCTGGGCGCGCTACGCCGCCTCGCAGCCCGTGGCCCCCGCCGCGCCCACTCCCGGGCCAGATCTGTCGATCCCGGGACAGGCCGCAGCCCTGACGAACGTGTCGTGGGGGGCGGTCAGCCGTCTGGCGCTCGTCGATCCGGAGACCAGCGCGGCCAGCAACCCGGGGGCCTGCGTCGAGCTCGGTCGGGCACGTCGCCTCAACTGGGTGGAGGCGCACCGCGATCAGGGCGCCTGTGCCCAGCCGTGCGACACCGATCCGCGCGCGTCGGGCGCCGCCCTCAACGCCGCCGCCTACTTCGAGGTGGACCACGACATCCCGGTGGCGGTGATCCCCGACGAGACACCGTTCCTGCAGGCGCTGCGCGCCGAGGTCCGCCCGGCCGGCCCCGAGGTGGATGGGCTCATCGGAGCGAACGTGTTCGCCGACACGACGCTCGAGCTCGACTATAAAAACTCGCCAAGTCGCGCGATAGTCTCGTGCGCCAGCGACGCGCCCTCGACGTGCCGTGTGAGCCCACGCTGCCAACGACTCGAGAATCCCGGAGAGGAGCATGCTTGCTTTGGTCTGACGGCCAGAAAATTGCCGGCCACCTGCGCGGCCTCGGGGTGCAACCCATGACGGCAAGGATGACGGCAAGGATGACGTCGAGTGCGGCGTCGACCGTGACCGTGAGCGCGAGTGCGAGCCCTCGCGGCGCCGACGCCACGGGAGCTCGGCGGAGCCCGGGCCGCCCGAGCCGCCGCTGGTTGCCGGCGCCCGCGGCGGCGCTGCTGCTGCTGGCGGCGGCGTGGCCGCGGGGGGCGGAGGCGAAGGTTCGCGTGGCCGTGCCCGACTTTCACGTCGAGGGCGACCGCACGCCGGCGCTGGCCCTGCAGCTGCAAGACGGCTTCATGCTCGGCCTCGTGCGGGCAGGCTTGCAGGTGATCGACCCCATGGACGTGGCACGAAGGCTCGAGGGACATCCGGAGCTGGCCAGCTGCGACTCGTCGCCCTGCCTCAAGAACGTGGGCGAGCTGCTGGCGGTGAAGTACGTGCTGCGGGTCAAGGTGGACGTGGCGGGAAACGGATACAAGATGGTCGCGCGCCTGTTCTCGACCGAAGGGGCGACCCCGGCCGCGCTGCCGATCTCCACCAAGTCCCGCAGCTGTGACGTGTGCACGGTGGCCGAGGCGCGGGACTACATGCTGAAGCTGGCGGACGCCATCCGCCCGGACATGGACGAGCCGGCGCCGGTCGTGGTGGCGCCGCCGCCCGCGGTGGCGCCGCCGCCTCCGTCCGTCGCCGGGCCCCTGGCGGCGGCCATGGCCGGCGCGCTCACCGTCGGCGTGGGCATCGCGCTCCTCGCCACCTTGCCGAGCTGTCACCCGACAGGCCAGCCGAGCGGGTGCGACGACAACCGAGTCCGCAGCGCCTTCGGGGGCGGGCTGATCGGGGCGGGAGCGGCCACCGCGGTGGTGGGAGCCGCGGTCACCCTCGGTCGCATCCAGACCGCCGCCCCCGGCACGCGTCACGCGAGCCCCGGCTCGGGCTCCAACCTATCCATCGCGCTCACCGTCCCGTTTTAGTCCCCAACGTGACCTGAACGGAACGGACCTCAAGTCGGCGGGGGATCTGCCGAGGTGGAGGATGTGGTGAAGACTCCCGACAAGGCCGGCTCGGGGCCGCGCCGCTCGGCCGGCTTCACCCTGGTCGAGCTGATGATCGTCCTCGCGATCATCGCCATCATGAGCGCGCTGGCGGTGCCGAGCTTCAACCGCGACAACACTGGGCGCGAGAGCCGCGATGCCGCCAGCGATCTGGCGCGCGAGCTGCAGAAGTGTCGCGTCGAGGCCGTGACCACCCGGCTCGGGATCCGGGCCTTCGTGTTCTCGGATCGCGTCGAGCTCCGTCCATTCCTCGGCGGCAGCACCCCCGGGGCGGCCCCGGTCCCACCCGCCCTCACCGATCCCTTGCTGCGCGCGGTCCCGATGCCGGGCAGCGTGGCCATCGCCGGGATGGTGGCCCAGGGAGCGACCGCTCCGAGCCTTGGCACCGTCACGCCGACGGCGCACGCGGATCTGGACTTCACCAACCAGGGCTCGGCCCAGCTCGTCGGCCAGCCCGTCCCCACGGGCGCGACCCTCCTGGTCCAGAGCCTCTCGCTGCCCTCGAACGCTCCGGATTTCGACTACCGCATCGACGTGACCGCGCTGACCGCGTTCGTGTCCGTCCGGGCGAACTGAACACACGGGAGCCGGCGCGCCGCGAGGTACAATCGCACCCATGTCGAGCTCGCCGA
>Ga0265331_10003056_pt1 | contig 10983 bp, 5 predicted proteins | sample 41923metaG_FD_202088 | JGI IMG/M metagenome (GOLD analysis project Ga0265331, IMG submission 202088) | Rhizosphere microbial communities from Carex aquatilis grown in University of Washington, Seatle, WA, United States - 4-19-23 metaG | ecosystem: Host-associated > Plants > Roots > Rhizosphere >...
GCTCCGCGATGGCCGAAATCGCCGCGATGTTGCACACCACCGGCTACGATTCGCTCGATGCCCTCGCCAACGACGCCGTGCCGGCGAACATCCGCCTGGCCCGCCCGCTGCAGCTCCCGCCCGCCCTAGGCGAATCCGCCGCCCTGGCCGAGCTCCGCGCGTTCGCGAGCCAGAACCAGGTCTTCCGCAGTTTCATCGGCCTCGGCTACTACGGCACCGCCACCCCCGCCGTCATCCAGCGCAACATCCTCGAAAATCCGGGCTGGTACACCGCCTACACCCCGTATCAGGCCGAGATTTCCCAGGGCCGCCTCGAGGCGCTGCTGAATTTCCAGACGGTCGTGACCGACCTCACGGGAATGCAGATCGCCAACGCCTCGATGCTCGACGAGGGCACCGCCGCCGCCGAGGCGATGATGCTCGCGCACCGGGTGAAACTCGGCGAAAGCCACGCCGCCTCCGTGTTTTTCGTGTCGGAGAACTGCCACCCGCAGACGATCGACATCGTCCGGACCCGCGCCAAGCCGCTGGCCGTGTCCGTCGTGGTCGGCGATCACCGCACGTTCGAGCCGCCCCCGAACCTCTTCGGCGTGCTCGTGCAATATCCCGACACGACCGGCAGCATCCACGATTTCGCCGGCTTCTTCGCGAAGGCGCACGCCGCCGGCGCGCTGTGCATCGCCGCCACCGATCTGCTTGCGCTTACCCTGCTGCGCCCGCCGGGCGAGTTCGGCGCGGACGTCGCCGTCGGCTCCGCCCAGCGTTTCGGCGTGCCGATGGGTTTCGGCGGACCGCACGCGGGCTTTCTCGCCACCAAGGACGAATTCAAGCGCCAGATGCCCGGCCGGCTCGTCGGCGTCTCGAAGGATGTCCACGGCAACCCGGCCATGCGTCTCGCGCTCGGCACGCGTGAACAGCATATCCGCCGCGACAAGGCCACGTCGAACATCTGCACCGCCCAGGTGCTGCTTGCCGTCATGGCCTCGATGTATGCCGTCTACCACGGCCCGGAGGAACTGAAGAAAATCGCCCGACGCGTGCTGCTGCTCACCCAGCTTCTCGCCGACGGACTCCGCTCCGCCGGCGCCAAGGTGAATGCCGAGCCGGTGTTCGACACGGTGACCGTTTCTGGCATCGACGCCGCCAAAGTGCACGCCGCCACCAAGGCCGCCCGGTTCAATCTGCGCCCGGTCGACGCCTCGACCGTCGGCGTCTCGCTCGACGAAACGACGACTGTGGAGGATGTGGAAAAGTTGCTCGGCTGTTTCACTGGTAGGGCGGGACCGCTGGGCCCGCCGTCAGACGCGGACGGCCCGGCGGTCCGTCCCTACCCCGAACCGCACGCACGCCAGTCTGCGTTCCTCACCGCGCCGGTCTTCAACCGCTTCCACACCGAGCACGAGATGCTCCGCTACATCAAACGGCTCGAAGCGAAGGATCTTTCGCTGTGCCACTCGATGATCTCGCTCGGTTCGTGCACGATGAAGCTCAACGCCACGAGCGAGATGTTTCCGGTCACGTGGCCCGAGTTCGGCCAGCTGCATCCGTTCGCGCCGGCCGACCAAACCAAGGGTTACGCCAAACTCTTCGCCGACCTCGAGTCCTGGCTCGCGGAGATCACGGGCTTCGCCGCCGTTTCGCTCCAGCCCAACGCCGGCTCGCAGGGCGAATACGCCGGGCTGCTGGTGATCCGCGCCTACCACGAGTCCCGCGGTGATGGCCACCGCAACATCTGCCTCATCCCGACCAGCGCCCATGGCACCAATCCGGCCAGCGCCGCGATGTGCAACTTCCGCGTCGTGCCCGTGGCCTGCGATGCCAATGGCAACATCGATCTCGCCGACCTCAGGACCAAGGCGACCGAACACGCCGCCCACCTCGCCGCGCTCATGGTCACCTATCCGTCGACTCACGGGGTCTTTGAAACCTCGATCAAGGACATCTGCGAGGTGGTCCACGCGCACGGCGGCCAGGTCTATATGGACGGCGCCAACATGAACGCGCAGGTCGGCCTGACTTCGCCTGGCCACATCGGCGCCGACGTCTGCCACCTGAATCTTCACAAGACGTTTTGCATCCCGCACGGCGGCGGCGGCCCCGGCATGGGCCCGATCGGCGTGGCTAAACACCTCGCGGAATTTCTTCCTGGGCACGTTTTCTCAGGCCTTCAGCCTTCAGCTTTCAGCCTTCAGCGCGGCGCCGTCAGCGCCGCGCCCTTCGGCAGCGCCAGCATCCTGGTGATCTCGTGGATGTACATCCGCATGATGGGCCCGGGCGGCCTCACCCGCGCCACGGAGTTCGCCATCCTCAACGCCAACTATGTCGCCAAGCGCCTCGAGCCGTATTTCCCCGTCCTTTACAAGGGCGGTAGCGGACTTGTCGCGCACGAATGCATTCTCGAGTTCCGGCCGTGGAAAAAACACGGCGTCGAGGTCGAGGATGTGGCGAAACGCCTGATGGACTACGGCTATCACGCGCCCACGATGTCGTTCCCCGTCCCAGGCACGCTGATGATTGAGCCGACCGAGAGCGAAACGAAGACCGAGCTCGACCGTTTCTGCGACGCGTTGATTTCCATCCATGGCGAGATGTCCGCGGTGGCCAGCGGCGAAAGCGACCGCCTCGACAATCCGCTGAAAAACGCCCCGCACACCGCGGCCGCAGTCTGCGCGACCGAGTGGCCGCATCCGTACTCGCGCGAACGCGCCGCCTTCCCCGATGCGTGGACGCGCGCCGCCAAATTCTGGCCCGCCACGGGCCGCGTCGACAACGTCTATGGCGACCGCAATCTGGTGTGTTCGTGCGCGGGGATGGAAGCCTATGCCGGAACGGCGCAGGCTTGAGGTCTATGCGGCTTCAGCCGCGCAGACCTGATGCGTATGCCGGAACGACCTACGTTTGAGAAACACGCGGTTGGTCAGGTTGTAGGGCGGGGTCGCCGACCCCGCTTGCCGCGCGCACGATGAAACGTTCGAGGCGGGGTCAGCGACCCCGCCCTACAATTGACTTCCGCCGGCTGGCCGCTCGGCCGTGACCTTCGACAAAGCCCGGCGCTCCACCGGCTAAGGCGCCCTACCCAGGAGCCTCCATCCGAAGCCATGCCGCATCGGTTGGCTTGGCGCGATGCGAATGGCAATAAATGCACAGTCCGGACGGGGCAAATTTGGCATCATGGCGTCCCGGAATCATTCACGTCATCCCCCCCCACGCCATGTCCCGTCCTGCCGCTGATTTTGTCACTTGTGATGCCAACGAAGCTGTCGCCTCCGTCGCCTACCGGCTCAACGAACTGATCGCGATCTACCCGATCACGCCGTCATCCACGATGGCCGAGTTCTGCGACGAATGGGCGGCCGCCGGCCGGCCCAACCTCTGGGGCCAGGTCCCACGCGTCGTCCAGATGCAGTCCGAAGGCGGCGTCGCCGGCGCCGTCCATGGCGGCCTCCTCGGCGGAGCACTCACGACCACCTTCACCGCGTCGCAGGGCCTCCTGCTGATGATCCCCAATCTCTACAAGATCGCGGGCGAGCTGCTGCCGCTCACCCTGCATGTCAGCGCCCGCGCGCTGGCCGCGCAGGGCCTGTCGATCTTCGGCGACCACCAGGACGTCATGGCCTGCCGGGCCACCGGTTGCGCGCTGTTGTGCAGCAATTCCGGCCAGGAGGCGCACGACCTCGCGCTGATCGCCCATGCCGCCAGCTACCGGGCCCGCGTGCCGTTCATCCACTTCTTCGACGGCTTCCGGACCTCCCACGAAGTGTCCAAACTCGAGCTGATCGGCGACGAGGTCCTGCGCGAGCTCGTCGATCCCAAGGACCTCGCTGCCTTCCGTTCGCGGGCCATGACGCCCGATGCGCCGACCCTCCGCGGCACGGCGCAGAATCCCGACGTTTATTTCCAGGGCCGCGAGGCGGTCAACCGCTACTACGATGCGTTGCCGGCCATCGTGCAGAAGGTGATGGACCAGTTCGCCGCGGCCACCGGGCGGGCCTACCACCTGTTCGACTACCACGGGGCGCCCGACGCCGAACGCGTTATCGTGGCGATGGGCAGCAGTATTGAAACCGTCAGTGAAACGGTCGACTGGCTGAACGCCCGCGGGGCCAAGGTCGGCGTGATCGCGGTGCGGCTGTTCCTGCCGTTCCGTGTTCCCGCCTTCCTCGCCGCGTTGCCATCCACGGTCCGCTCCATCGCCGTGCTCGACCGCACGAAGGAACCCGGTTCGCTTGGCGAGCCGTTGTACCTGAATGTGCTCGGCGCCATCGCCGAAGGCCGGCGCACCGGCCTCGGAAACGTGCTCGGCGGCCGCTATGGCCTGGGCTCCAAGGAATTCACCCCCGGCATGGCCCGCGCCGTCTTCGAACGCCTCGCCCGCCGCGAAGGCCCGCTCCATTTCACCATCGGCATCAACGACGACATCACCGGCACCTCGCTGCCCTACGACGAGGACTTCAACCTCGAGGCCTCCGACGTCCGCCGCTGTGTCTTCGTCGGCCTCGGCGCGGACGGCACCGTGGGCGCGAACAAAAACTCGATCAAGATCATCGGCGAGCAGACGGATAATTTTGCCCAGGGCTACTTCGTCTACGATTCGAAGAAATCGGGCTCGATGACGATCTCGCACCTGCGCTTCGGTCCCCGCCCGATCCGCGCGCCCTACCTGATCAGCCAGGCGGATTTTGTCGCCTGCAGTCAGTACAATTTTGTCGGCCGCACCGATGTGCTCGGCTTCGCGGCCACCGGCGCCACGATCCTGCTCAATTCCCCGCACACCCCGGCCAACACCTGGGAGCAGCTGCCGCTCGAATGGCAGGAGGCGATCATCCGGAAAAAGCTGCGGCTCTTTGTGATCGATGCGACCAAGGTCGCGCAGGACAGCGGCATGGGCCGGCGCACCAACACCGTGCTCCAGACCTGCTTCTTCGCCCTTTCCGGCGTGCTGCCGTCCGACGAAGCCATCAAGCAAATCAAGTACGCCATCGAGAAGACCTACGGCAAGAAAGGCGAACAGGTCGTGCGGATGAACTACGCCGCCGTCGACGCGGCCCTGGCCGGCCTGCACGAGGTGCAAATCCCCGCCGCCCCGTCCGCCCGCGCCGCCCGGACCGTTCCGCCCGCGTACACCGGCGCCCCCGAGTTTGTTCGCGAGGTGACCGCCCGCATCCTCGCCAACGACGGCGACCGGCTGCCCGTGAGCGCCATGCCGGTGGACGGTTGCTGGCCGACGGCCACCGCCCGCTACGAGAAGCGCAACATCGCCCTGGAGATTCCCAAATGGGATCCCGCGATCTGCATCCAGTGCAACAAGTGCGCGATGGTCTGCCCGCACGCAGTCATCCGTCCAAAATTCTACGACCCCGCGGCCCTCGTGGGCGCACCCGAGAAGTTCCAGTCCGCCGCCTTCCGTTCGAGCGAGTTCCCCGGCCAGCGCTACACCCTCCAGGTGGCGCCCGAGGATTGCACGGGTTGCTCGCTCTGCGTGCAGGTTTGCCCGGCCAAGGACAAGTCGAACCCGCGCCACAAGGCCATCGACATGGTGCCCCAAGCCCCGCTGCTCGAGGCCGAGAAGGCCAATTGGGACTTCTTCCTGCAGCTGCCCGATCCCGACCGCACCAAGGTCGATGCGACCACGGTCAAAGGCTCGCAGTTCCTCGCGCCGCTCATCGAGTTCTCCGGCGCCTGTGCCGGCTGCGGCGAAACGCCCTACCTCAAGCTGCTCACCCAGCTCATCGGCGACCGGCTCCTCATCGCCAACGCCACCGGCTGCTCCTCGATCTACGGCGGCAACCTGCCGACCACGCCGTACTGCTCCAACCAGCAGGGCCGCGGACCGGCCTGGGCCAACTCGCTTTTCGAGGACAACGCCGAATTCGGCCTCGGGCTCCAACTCGCCGTCGAACAACGCAGCCGCACGGCCCGCGAACTGCTCGCCGGGCTCAAAGACAAAGTGGGCCCGGACCTGGTCGCAGCCTTGCTCGGCGCCGACCAGACCACCGAAACCGGCCTGGCCGCACAGCGCCAGCGCGTGGCCGAACTGAAAAGATTTCTCCCCACCCTCGCCGATCCGGCCGCCCGTCTCCTCACGGCCGGCGCAGACGATCTCGTCCGCAAGTCGGTCTGGATCGTGGGCGGCGACGGCTGGGCCTACGACATCGGTTACGGCGGCCTCGATCACGTGCTCGCCTCGGGTGCCAACGTGAAGGTCCTCGTGCTCGATACCGAAGTGTATTCCAACACCGGTGGCCAATCCTCAAAATCCACGCCGATGGGCGCGGTTGCCAAGTTCGCCGCCGGTGGCAAGGACGTCGCAAAAAAGGATCTCGCCCTCATGGCGATGCAATACGGCCACGTTTATGTCGCCCGGGTCGCCTTCGGCGCCAAGGACAGCCAGACGGTCGCCGCACTGCGCGAGGCCGAATCTTACAACGGCCCAGCCCTGGTGATCGCCTACTCGCACTGCATCGCACATGGCTTCCCGCTGCAGCTCGGCCTCGACCAGCAGAAACTGGCGGTCGAGTCCGGTTATTGGCCCTTGTTCCGGTTCGATCCGCGGCTCGCCGCGGCGGGCCAGACGGCGCTGCGCCTCGATTCGGGCGTGCCGAAAGGCGATCTCGCCAAATTCATGGCCAACGAAACCCGCTTCGGTGTGCTCCGCCACATCGCCCCCGAACGCGCCTCCGCCCTGACCGCCCAAGCCCAGGCCCACGTGCACCAGCGCTACGCCCTCTACCAACACCTGGCCAGCACCGCCACCCCGCCGTCGCCCAAAGCCCCGGCTACGGCGACGCCGCCACCGTCCACTCCCACCCCCGCAACCGCTCCCACGCCATGAAACTCGAGACCAAATATCTCGGATTGAAACTCCGCAATCCGCTCGTGGTGGGCGCCTCCCCCCTGTGCGACCAGCCGCATATCGCCCGCCAGCTGCAGGACGCCGGCGCCAGTGCCGTTGTGATGCGCTCGCTCTTCGAGGAACAGATCGAGACGGAACAACGCGCCCTCGCCTTCCACATGGAGGCGCCCGCGGAATGCCATGCCGAGGCCACTTCGTACTTCGTCCGCCACGACGAATACCTGTTCCAGCCCGACGTGTATCTGCGGCGGATCGGCGAGTACAAAAAGACCCTCACGATCCCGGTCATCGCCTCCCTCAACGGCTGCCGGCCCGGCGGCTGGATCGACTATGCCCGGCGCTTCGAATGCGCCGGCGCAGACGCCATCGAGCTCAATCTCTACCAGCTGGCCACCGATCCGACCATCTCGGGTGCCAACATTGAAGCCGAAATGCTCGCGACCGTCGCAAGCGTCGTGCAGTCGGTGAAGGTGCCGGTGGCGGTCAAGTTGTCGCCCTTCCACACCGCGCCGGCGGAATTCGTGCTCGCCCTCGAAAAGGTCGGAGCCGCCGGAGCGGTGCTGTTCAACCGGCTTTACCAGCCCGACTTCAACCTCGAGGACCTCGAGGTCAACCCGCAGATCAAGTTGTCAGACTCCAGCGAACTGCTGCTGCGCTTGCGCTGGCTCGCGATCATCTCGCCGCACAAGCGCGGCTCGCTGGCGGCCAGCGGCGGTGTGCACACCGCGGAAGACGTCATCAAGGCGCTGCTCGCCGGCGCTGACGTCGTCCAGCTCGTGTCGGTCCTGCTCCGCTACGGACCGCAGGTGATCTCGCTCCTCCTCACCGGCCTCAATGCCTGGATGGACGATCATGGCTACGCCAATCTCGACGAACTGCGCGGCGCCATGAACCTGAAGCGGTGCCCCGATGCGAGCGCGTTCGAACGGGCCAACTACATCCGGATCCTGCAAAGCTGGAAAGTCTGAGCCCGATTGCGGGTAATTTTAGTTGTAGGCGGGGTGCACTCACCCCGCGAGGCACAGTCTACGAAAGCTGAAACCCGCGGGGTGAGTGCACCCCGCCTACATCTGAAGTCTGAGAACAAAGTGGAAACGATCCCTGCGATTGCATATTTTCGCTCTTCCCCCCCTCCGATTTCAAAAAAACCGCCGATACCCTTTCCTCAGATCCATCCTCTTGCTGGATAACCATTAATTACATCCGCCACTGTCTTTTTCAAATTTCGGCCAAAAAAAATGCCCGTTGACACCCGCCACGCCGACCCCAACATTCCGCCCTCTTTTCCCAACATGACCGCCATCGAAACACCGACGCAGCAGACCCTCAAGCCCGAGGAAATTCCGTTCACCAGCCCGCAGTTGATGTCCCGCTACATCACCGACACGGGCAAGATTCTGCCGCGAAAATACACCGGCATGTCGTCCAAGCAGCAGCGCGCCGTGACCAAGAAGATCAAGCGCGCGCGCAAGATGCTGACGATGCTGTAAGCGGAGCCTGTCCTCCTTTCGCATTGAGCCGGAGCCCATGCTCCGGCTTTTTTTTCCGATGCGCACCCGCATCCATTCCCCGACCCCGCGCGCCCTCCGCCTGCTCGCGATGGCCCTGCGACGCGGCGAGCTGGTCGCCCTCCCCACCGAGACCGTCTACGGACTCGCCGCCGACGCGCTCAACCCGCGCGCCTGCCGCAAAATCTTTTCCGCCAAACGCCGGCCGGTTCATGACCCGCTCATCGTGCACGTCACCGGCCTGCGTGCCGCCGGTCAGCTCGCCGAGTTGAATTCCGCCGCCCGCGCCTTGGCGCGGAAATTCTGGCCCGGCCCGCTGACGCTCGTGCTGCCGCGGAAAAAAATCGTACCCGACATCGTGACGTCCGGACAGGACACCGTCGCGTTGCGCTCTCCCGCGCATCCGCTGGCCCGGCGGCTCCTGCACCTCTCCGGCCGGCCACTGGCCGCGCCCAGCGCCAATCCGTTCGGTTACATCAGCCCGACCACGGCTGCGCACGTGCAAGCCGGACTCGGCGGACGCATCCGGCACATTCTCGACGGCGGCCCGTGCCCCGTCGGCGTGGAATCCACCATCGTCGACCTGAGCGACCCGCGGCAGCCCTGCATCCTGCGACCGGGTGCAATCTCGGCCCAGGCCATCGGCGCCGTTCTGCGAAAGGCCGGCCTCCCGGCCCGCGTCGCCGTTCTGAAGAAAAAATCCGCCGTGCGCGCGCCCGGGCTGCTCGACCAGCATTACAGCCCGCACACACCGCTGACCGTGGTGAACCGCCTCAGCGCCACCCAACGCCGGAACGCTGATGCCAGAACCGCCCTGATATTTCAACGCCGTCCGAAGGCCGGCGGTGCGAATGTTTTCCAGTTCAGCCGGACCGGCGCGTTGCCCGACGTCGCGCGCCAGCTCTACGCCGAATTGCGGCGGGCGGACCTGGCGGGATTCAAGCGCATCGTGGCCGAAGCCGCCCCGGCCGCCGGTGGCCCGCTGGCCACAGCCATCAACGATCGCCTGCAACGCGCGGCCGCCAAGCGCTGAGCTGGACCGGGTTTTGTAGGAGTTTTGTTTTGTAGGGGCGCAGTCTTGCTGCGCCCAAGGAACTGCGCAGCCGAAAGGGTGCAGCAAGACGCTCCCCTACGAGATTCCAACCTGTGGGCGGGGTGCCCTCACCCCGCTGGTTTCAGCCTTCGCAGCCCATGCCTCGCGGGGTGAGGGCACCCCGCCCACAAGGAAAAATTCCTCCCACCAGCCCTCGTTGTCATCCGCGCGGTAGCGCCTCCGCCAGTGCCGCCAGCAGCCGCTCGTTCTGCGCGGCCGTGCCCACCGTGACCCGCAGCCACTCCGGCAGGCCATAAGGCTTCACGGGCCGTGTGATCACGCCCTTGCGTTGCAGCGCCTCGAACACCGCCTGGCCGTCGCCCACTTTCACGAGTAGAAAATTTCCCTGCCCCCGGACAAACTCCAAACCGAGGTTTTCAAATCCCGCGCCGAGTCGCGCCAGGCCGGCGAGGTTTTCCGACCGGCATTTGTTCACAAATTCCGTGTCGTCGAGCGCGGCGACCGCCGCCGCCGCCGCGATGGCGTTGACGTTGAACGGCTGGCGGGCGCGTTGGACGATGGCGATGAGCTCGCGCGCCGCGTAACCGTAGCCGATGCGCAGGGAGGCGAGCCCGTAGATTTTCGAAAACGTGCGCAGACAGATTACTTTGCGACCCTCGGCAATCACCGGCCGCAGATCCGGCGGGATCTCCAAAAAATCGACGTAGGCTTCGTCCATGACCAGAATCACGTGCGGCGGCAACGCGCGCACCAGCGTGATGATCTCCTCGGCCGTGTTCGTCGCGCCGACCGGATTCGCCGGGCTCGCCAGGAAAACCAGCCGCGTGCGCGGTGTCACCGCCGCCGCCAATGCCCCCAGACCCTGGTGCATGCCGGCCAGCGGCACCTCGACCGGCTTCGCCCCGAACATCAGGGTGACCAGCTTGTAGACGATGAACGCCGACTGGTGCATCACGCATTCCAGCCCCGGCGCGAGAAAAGCGTGCCCGAGCAGCTCGATGAGCTCGTTCGAACCGTCGCCGATGATAAACTGATCCATGCCCAGCCCGAACCGCTCCGCCAGTTTTTGCCGTAGCGCAAAATAGCCGCCGTCCGGATAGAGATTTGCGTCGAGCAACGCCCGCTGGGCCGCCGCCAGCGCCTTGGGCGACGGGCCGTGCGGGTTCTCGTTCGAGGCCAGCTTGATGATGCCGGTCGGATCGAGCCCGAGCTCGCGGGCCACCGTCTCAATCGGTTTGCCCGGTTCGTAGACCGGCTGTGTCAGAATCCCCGGATTGGCCAGCTCGGCAAAAGTCATGCGCTCAAACCATGCGGGCCATGGCGCGGATTCAAACCAAATCCTCTCACTTCGTCCGGCCGGGCACGCGCACGCACTTCATCCCCGCCGCCGCCGCCGCCTGAAAGCCCGGCTCCGCATCCTCGAACACCAGGCAAAGCTCCGGGGCCACGCCCATCTTCTCCGCCGCGAGCAAAAACATGTCGGGCGCGGGTTTGCCGTGCTGCACGTCCTCCGGCGTCACGACCACCGGAAAGAGGTGGTCGATTTTCATCAATTGCAGGGTCTTCAT
>Ga0265331_10003059_pt1 | contig 10974 bp, 13 predicted proteins | sample 41923metaG_FD_202088 | JGI IMG/M metagenome (GOLD analysis project Ga0265331, IMG submission 202088) | Rhizosphere microbial communities from Carex aquatilis grown in University of Washington, Seatle, WA, United States - 4-19-23 metaG | ecosystem: Host-associated > Plants > Roots > Rhizosphere...
GTGCCAGTAGGGCTTCTATTGCCCGAAAAACGCGGCAGGCATTGCGCCTCTTATCCTTAAGACGACGCCGAAAGCGCGTGCGGGACACCTGTCTGTCTCCCGCGCCTGAGCCGTATCCCTTGTGCTTTGGATTCGGCGTGCCTGTATACCAGTCAAAATCGGCTTAACCGCCTTCTTACTACAACCTTCGGGAATGTCATTCCCGGAGCGGGTCATGGCATCCCAACTCATAGGGGAAAATGCCGTGGACACCTATACCCAAAATCAGGCCCGCCTGGCGCGGGCGCAGAGACTGCTTGACGCGGCGCGTCATTTGATCGGAATCCGTTCCGAAAAAACGCGCCTGGACCGTTTGCTGAACCTGGCCGAGCGCATTTTGCGGCGGACACGGTAAGCGGCGGTGTGGCCTGCCAGTAAGCCCGGTGAGGGGGTTACTGGTAGCCGCCGGTCACGGATGGCCCCGGTCGTCTCTTTTCGGCTCCATCGAAAAGAGACGACCGCGACTTCTGGCGCAACAGATTGGTTTTATTCGCGTTTTCCGCGCAAACCCGGCGCGAAAAGCCGCGAAACAGCATGAGGACGGGGTATCTTGCCGCTGATTTTGAGCGGCCGGAACGCCTGAACCGCGCCCCCGAGTGCTGGAACAGTTTCAAAATGCCCAGTCCAGGGGTCTCGCCGATGTTTTCGATTGGCCGGATTGCCTTGAATCGGGCATGCAATACCCTCCATCGCACCGGGATTGCGATTCACAAATCGTCCCAGCCACTGCAAGCTGTAGCAGACAAAACAGCCTCAACACTTACCTTTTATTCAGTTCTGGCTTGAAGTTTTTTTAGGTTTTTAAGGAGTATTTAAATGGGCGCTTACAACTACGGGCTTGGCAACCGCGACATGGCGTGGGCCGGGTACAACGCGCTGAAGCGCGATAGTTCCGGCCGGTCGTTTTCCGGCCTCGACACGACGTCCATTCGCTGGGGGCGATTCTGCGAATGGGCTAAGGGCCAGGGGATCAAGCGCATGGAAAAAATCGGCAAGGCCGACGTCGTCCGCTACGGGGCCGAACTGGCCGGCCAGGTGAAAGCCGGGCAGATGGAGGAATCCACGGCGCAAAACTACGTCAGCGCCGTCAACACGGTGATGGCGATTGCGCGGGGCGACCAAACCATCACCGTGTCGCCAACGGCGGACTGCGGCATCGGCCAACGGACGGGGATCGCCACGGCCAGCCGGGCCGTCGGCGAGGTGGAACACCGGGAGGTCAAGGAAAGGCTCCCAGAGCGCCTAGGCGCGATTCTGGAGCTTGAGCGCTACCTTGGCCTGCGTTTCAAGGAATCGGCGCTGCTAGATGCCTCCACGGCGCTTAAAACGGCATTGTCGGAGGGCCGTGTGCGGATTGTCGATGGAACCAAGGGCGGAAGGCCTAGGATGGTGCCCGTCGTCCGGGCGGAGCAGGTGGCCGCCCTGGCCGTCGCGGCGGCGATCCAGGACGGTCGCTCGATGGTGCCCAAGGATGCCCGCTACATCGATTTCCAGCGCGCTTGCTACCGCGAGCACTCCGGGTGGCACGGCGAGCGCCACACCTACGCCCAGGCCCGCTACGAAGCCCTGGTGGGCGCTCCCTGTCCGGTCGCGGCGGGGGTCAGACACGGCAAGGCCCACCACGCCTTCCTCGCCGAGCGCCTAGGGCTGTCCGCCGCCCAGGCGAAAGTTTGGGATCTCGCAAACCGGAAGACCATCGCGGAGGAACTCGGCCATGCCCGTATCGGCATCACCAACGCCTACCTTGGCTGACCAGGTGCGCCGGTTGGCGCACGGCTACGTCCGTCACGGGGCCAAGGCCAACCGCAGGCAGCAGCTTGGCCGAGCCGTCGCCGTGGTCGAGTGGGTCGCCGCCCGCGAACGCCTGACCGGGCTTGACCAGATCGGCAAGCGCCACGTCATCGACTTCTGGAAAGCCCACCGGCATCTGGCCGACAGCACGGCCTACGCCTACTGGCTGGCCTTGCGCGAGCTGTGGGGATGGCTGGGGCGCGAGGGTGAGCCGCCAAAACCCCGTCCAGGAGATGACAGATCTTGAATCTTGCAACATTTTCTTCCCCCTCTTCACAAGCCCAGCGTCGCTAACAGCGGGAAAGCCCGCTGCTGCACGAGGGTGTGGCGTAGGGTGTCGTTCCAGTCCTTGCTGGTCGGCGGGCGGGCGCGTCTGGCGTCGGGCCGGTAGGATTCGATCAGGGCCGCGAACACGTCGCCTTGCGCGTCATTGTCCGTGGCCGTCACGATCTCGGCGGCGGGGTGGCGGGTGAGGACGTGGCGCAATAGCTCCGGCTGTTCGGGGGACAGTTCCCCGCCAAAGGACAGCACCAGGGCGGGGGCCGGGTCGTGCTGGTGGTAGCTCATGGCGTCGATGGCGCTTTCGGCCACGATCAGGCGCGGCGGGTCGTCGGCGCGGTCGATCCCCACCCGGCAACCGAAAAGCCCTTTCCTGCCTCCGGCGGCAAAGCCGGTGAAGCCTCGGTTCTTCACTTCCCAACCGCTGAGGCCGTCGCGGTCGTCGTGGCGGAACACCGTGTTGCCGCGCCCGTCCGTCCGTATCCGCTCGGCAAAGGCGGTAATCGTGGACGGGGCCAAGCCTCGGCTTTCGAGGTAGGCGGGGCGGCACGGCTGGAAACCGTGCCAGAGGGCCACCAGGGCGGCGCGGTCGTGGGGGATGGGGCGCGGCTTAGGGATGGCGGCGGGATGTAGGCAAGCCAGGGGGCTTGGTGCTGCGCAGGGTCTTGCGGGCGTGGCCAAGGTTCCCGCCCTGCCGGTGCATGACGAAATCCAACACGCTGCCGCTGGCGTTCGCCGTCTTCACGCTGAAGAAAACCGCGTGGCCGTCCTCGCCGGTGGCGATGATGATCTTGTCGCCGTCCGCGTGGCGCATCACCAAGCTGGCCCGGCTGCTTTCCCGCCGGTCAAGCTGGTAGCCGTAGGATGCCGCCAGTTCCCCAAGGTTCAGCCGCTTGAAACGTTCTAGCTCCGGGTCTTTGCCCATATTCTTTTCCCTACTGCCCGCTCTTGATCTTTGCTGTTTGCGGCCTGTGGCAACACGGTAAAGCTCCTGCTTGCCTCCGCACCAGGAAAAAAGTTGTGCGCGGTAGCGCACTCCTTTTGCCTTCGCTTTCGGTCGCGCTGGCGTTTGGGTCACGTTCAAGGGCCGCGCATAAGCGCGGTCTTATCGCTTTTGATCGCTTTTGGTGCGTTTTGGGGGTGGTCGGATTTGGCGACTTATCCACAGGTTGCCGCCCCCAAACTACAGGAGATTTTAAAGCTACAGAGCCTTGATTACAGATCTCTATAAGGTGTGACGGCTGAATGGACGGAGAGATTTAGCGTGAATTCACGTTGAATGGACGGAGAGATTTAGCGTTGAATGGACGGAGAGATTTAGCGTGAATAAGTGCCTGATTTAACAGGGTTACACACAAGAAAAAAGGCCGGAAAACTCGCGCTTTCCGGCCTCGTGTCGCCCCGTTACGGTGCGGTCTAGGGATTGCTGACAATCAGCTTGCCAACGATCCACTTTTGAGCGAACCCCATAAAGGCGGCGTCATAGTGGCGGGGCTGCTTCTCCGGCGGCAAACCTGCCGCCCAGGCGTCAAAGTCGGCTTTGCAGCCGTAGGGGTCGAGGCGCGGATACAGGGCGTGGAACCTCGCCACGGTCGCCGGTTTCAGAAGCTTTTCAGGCGGCGGCGCGGGTGGCTCCGGCGACGGAACCAGCGCCAAGGCCGGGGGCTGGTGGTTGGGGTCGGCTTGAATCTTTGCCTTTGCCAGCTTGGGAGGGATGGACGGGTTAGAAAGGTTGCTTATCACAATGCCGGATTTACGGCCCTTGCAGGCTCTTTGTTGTTTGATAAACAAGCCCGAATGAACTTCCATAATCGCCTGTATCTGGATAAGAGCATAGCGGCGAAAGTCGTCTAGATTCTTGTACTCGTTGCCCGTCTGCTCGTGCAACCATTCCCATGCCAGAAAGCGCGGCTTGTCGTCTTTCATGGCACGGTAGGCTTCACGGTTCAGGATGGTATAAAGGTCGATCCCTAGCGAACTGTCCTTGATGTGCTGCACGACTCGAATGTCGAGCGGATGCGGGGCATTCATCACAGCGTCAAAAAACTTTTCCCCTACTTCAATCCAGCTTCCAAAAAGCGCGGTTTGATCGGGGTCTTTGTCGCTCCACCATAAAATACCATCCGGCGATATTTCCATATTTAGCCAAGCCCTGCCACTGCGGTTTTCGCCTTTGAGCGAGTAGTTAAAGCTGATAATGGCGTGTAAAAGCCTTTCCAACTGTTCGCGCACTCGCCTTGCGTCGCTGAATTTTCCGCCTCGGCTGGGGTCTAGTCCAAGCTTCAAGAGAAAATCGGCAAGCCGGTTGCCAAGCTCAAGGCGGCGGCTCTTGGTGCGGATGATTTCCGTAACCATCCAAATTAGAATCAAGCGCGGAATAATACCGTAGGGTATGCCGTAACTCTTGCCCGTATTGATGTCATACCCTGCTTGAATGCCAAGGGTTAGATTGCCATTCGTCCGACTCCATGTCGGCACATTTCCGGGGTCGCTGTGCGGCAAGGTACAAAGGATCAATTCACGCGCCAGAAAAACCACGTCCTTCGATGTCGGCGGCGTGGTGTAAATCTGGACGGCCTGCTCTGCTTGGCGTTGCTGGCGCTTGCTGCGGGGCTTCTTGTCGAGTGCTGGCGCGGCGGCTTGGTCGCTGCTCTTGGGCCGCGAGGCAAGGCCATTGCTGCGCTGGGCTGGCTCTGGTGCCGGTGCTGGCTGTTCCGCCGCGCCCTTCGTAAGCGGCAACGGCCACGGGCTATCAAGGCTTATGCCACGCTGGGCGCAAGCTGTCTTGATCTGGTCTTGAAACGCTGGATTGCTGCTGGAAGCTATAAACTCGCGGATGCTCTGCGGCTTGGGGTCGGTGTTGGTCATTTTCCGGCCTTCCCTTTTGTTGGGATTTTGGTTAAATTGGCCGGACGGTGGTACAGGGTGCAAACCTGTTGACTGTCCGGGCGATAACGGAAAAGGGCGTAACTCTTGGCGGGGAAGCGCCCTTTTTCGTGTCTGAAATCCTATTCCCTGCGGGCTGTGGTTGCAATGGCCGTTTCAGCGGCAGGGGCGGTAGGGAAAGAAAAATGGGCCATGCGGGCGCAGTTTGCCGCATAGCTTCCTATATTGCTATAGGTTTATAGCTTTATGCTTGTAAATTGCTTTATCCGTATAACTATCTAGGCTTGGCTTTCGCGGTCAAGATTTGCCGTCTGCGGCACGTTGTACTTGGCGAAAAGATCATTCAGCGCCTCGGCTAGAAGGTCGTTGATCTTCTTGCCGTCGTTGCGCGGGTCGGCTTGCAGTTGCGCCATAGACCGGCGCACGGCGCGGGGGAAGTGTGCGCCAATCAGCACGGTGTCTTTCACCACCTTCTTGCCCTTCGGTGCCTCGGTCGGCGCGGGGTCTTGGGCGGCTCCGGTTCCGGCCAGCCCCTTAAGCTGTGCCGCGCCTTTCTTCAGTGTGCTTGCCATTTTATAGACTCCTAACGTCTTATAGTGTTTTATAAATATAGTTGTATAGCTCTATAAGCTCAAGCGCGGCCTTGTTCTTCGGGTCAAACTCGGTCGGGGTCTGGCCTACGTTCATGCTGTCGCCGTAAACGCTGCGGTGGTAAAGCACCACGGGGGCAACCTCCAAGCCCTCTTGCTCCACAAGCTCGGTGGTGTCCCTGTGCCGCATTCCTTGCACAGGCGCGGCGTTGATGACGACCACGGCGCGGGGATTGTTGGCCTGTTGGAGAATGCGCTTGATGTTTGGCAGGGTTTCAATGTCGAACATCTGCGGGCGTATCGGCACAAGCGCAAGGTCGGCGAGGGTCGCGGCCTCAATGCTGGCCTCGGCGGCCTTGCCGGGGGTGTCGATCACGACAAAGTTAAAGCCTTGCTCCGGTACGGCGGGCAAGACGTGTTTGAGCCTAGCGGGCATACAGGAGATGACTTGCGGGTTATCGGCCTCGCGCCGGTCGCCCCAATTCGTGGCGGTCGTCTGCTGGTCGAGGTCGATCACAAGCGCCTTGTGTCCCTGCTCGGCGGCGATGACGGCCAGCGCGAGGGCCAGCGTGGTTTTGCCGTTGCCGCCCTTCTGGCCGATGATGGCTATTTTTCGCATTCTCTATTCCTATAGTGTTATATCCGTTTATGGTTAAAACAGTCTAAAGCTAATCAACTTTAGGGCTATAGTCCGATAGCGTCAAGAATGGTAAGCCAACCCAAGGCCGCGCCTTGGGCGGCGCGGGCCTCCGGCTACAGGCGGCTTGCAATCCATGCGTCAATGGCCTGGGCGGCGTCCTGCATCAGGCGTTCAAGGGCCGTCGCGGCGGGGGCGGGGTCGATCCACTGGAAGCCAAAAAGTTGTAGGCCGTCCTCGCCGTCGCCGCTGCCTTCGTCCTTCCAGCATTGGACGGGCGGCGTGGGTACTTCACCCGCGCCGCTCGTCCAATGGGCGGAAAAACGGGGCGTGGCGTGGTGCTTGACCACGCCACGCCCTGCCGCGTCCTGCTCAAAACTCCAGTTCAATTTGTCCACGAGGAAGCTCCTGACGGGTTGGGGAAGGTTTTTTCGGCTCCGGCTCCGGTTCGGGGGCCGGTTGCAGCTTGTGCAGGAATTCGGCGGCGCGTTGCGCGTGGGCGGCGGCGCTGAAAATGGCCCGCTTGTCACCCTTGAGAACGGTTAGCCAGTTGCCGATATAGGCGGCGTGGTCTTCCCGCACTTCGGGGGTTAGGCCAAGGTCGGCGGACAGGAAGGCGCTGCCCAGCTCGGCTACCAGCTCCTCCATGGCGTAGCCTTCATCCCCCCATTTCTTACGGCCAAAGTCGCGGGCAAGGCGCGAGGGGTGGCGCGTCCAGTGGGTGGTTTCATGCGCAAGGGTGGCGTAATAGCTTTCCTTGTCTTTGAAAAACTCGAACGGCGGCATTTGCACATGATCGGGGCCGACGGCATAAAAAGCCCGATTGCCGCCGTGGTGGATGACTGCGCCGGTATTCTTGAAAAACTGCTCGGCATGGTCGAGGCGCTGCGCGGGGGCAAGCTGCGGGACTTGCGCCGTGGCGTAGTAGTGCGCAGGCAAGCCTTCAATCTGTTCCACATTGAAAACCGTGTAACCCTTCATAAAGGGGATTTTATGCTCCACGTCTTCGCCGGTTTCCTCGTCCGGTTCGGTCTTGGTAATCGTGTTGGCATAGACGACAAGAGAGCCTTTTTCGCCTTTTTTGACGTGTCCGCCTAATTCCTGAGATTGCTTAAAGGTCATCCAAATAGGCGCGTTATAACCTTTTTCCGTGGCTTCGCCCCATAGCATCAAAACATTGATGCCAGAATAGGGCAAACCGTTATGCCGTAATGGGCGGGTAATGCTTCCGGCGGCGTGTTCGGCATTCCAAGGCTTCATCCAAGGGCGTTCGCCCTTTTCAAGCTCGGCAATAATTTTGTCTGTGACTCGGCTGTAAACGTCCGTATTCATGGTTATATTCCCTTTCTAGTTTTCTAGCGTCAAAGCCTTGTGCTGGCAAGCCGGTTAGCCCTGCCCCCTGTTTAGGTTTGAGGTGCGGCGCTGCTGCACCTCTGCCCGTCGGCGAGACTGGGGTAGCAAACGGAAAGCCCCTTCGCGGGGAACCAAAAAGCAAGGCCGTCTTCGCCCTGGCGAAACGGCCTCTGTCTTTTTGGGCGGAAGGGGCTTGCAGTGCGCGAGGGCAAAGCCCTTAGACTGCTTATCGCCTTGACGGCGAAGGCAAAACACCGTTATCCGTCATTTCAAACATACTCCCGTATGGACAGGCTCAAAATACCTTCTCACAAAAGGTGGAAGCGGTGACAATTTGGGTTTGACCGACACGGCCAAGCGACAGAACGCCAGCGCGTTTATCGCCCGTGACTAGATAATTGGCCTGCGCTTTATCGGCCAAAGCCAATAACCAAGCGTCGTTAGGGTCGGCGGTTTCGTAGCCTTGCGGCAGCGAATCAATAACCGTCGTGCGCTGCATATTATTCAGCATCAGCCCAACGCGGTGCGGTTGCAGGATGCTCTTAAACTTGGGGTAACGGCTGGCGCGGCGAATCTCTTCTATTTGCTCGGAACACGTCACCAACTCAAAAGCACCCTTCCGCCACGCCTGATAAATTCGATGCGGCGGCGAATGCGGAGAAATAAGCGCACTTAGCAGTATGTTGCTATCGAAAACAACCCGCATTATTGCCTTGCCCACGCCAAGGCTTCATCAATCGCGTTATCAATATCCGCTTGTGAATGGCTGGCATTTTCAAACTTTGCTTCTTCGGCAGTTAAATCCAGTATATGGGTGCGAACAGCCTCCTCCACGAAACGCGACAAGTCGCCCTTGCGCCCGCCGCCCTGGCTGGCAAGGAATTGACGAAGCGCAACATCGGTATCGCGAGAAACAACAAGACTCCAACGGGCATTTGCATCTGACATTAGGGAACCTCCACATAAACACACAAACATTTAAACGTTTGTGCGCAATCTGTCAAGCTCAACGCTGTTTGTCTAAAAAACGGTCGTTTTTTAGACAAATTGCAAACCCCATGAAATCAATGGGTTGCGTGTCTAACAATCTTGTCTAACAATGAACGCATGAAATACGGCTATGCGCGGATTTCGACCGACGATCAAAAAGCGGACTTGCAGATTGCCGCCTTGAAGGCGGCAGGCTGTAGCTATGTCTTCACCGACACGGCCAGCGGCTCAGCTCGCAAGCGGCCAGAGTTGGCCCGCTGCCTTGCCTCGCTGCGGGCGGGGGATGTGCTGGTGGTGTGGAAGCTTGACCGGCTGGGGCGGTCGCTGTCACACTTGGTAGCGGTGCTGTCCGATTTGCAGGGGCGCGGGGTGGCCTTCCACTCGCTGACCGAAGCCATAGACACCGAAAACGCGGCGGGGCGGCTCATGGGGCATATTCTCGGCGCTCTGGCTGAGTTTGAGCGGGCCTTGATCGTGGAGCGCACACAGGCCGGGCTGAAAGCGGCCAAGCAACGCGGCCAAAAGCTGGGGCGCAAGCCGTCACTGTCGGAGGATCAGCGCAAACACGCCCGCGAATTGCTGGGCAAGGGCGAGAGTCCGGCGACGGTAGCGCGGCTGCTCAATGTCTGCCGCGCTACGCTATACAATAGTCTGAAAGCGTAGGCTACGCCGTTCGTTTTTGTCCCGTGTTACGGGAAGATGCCAGGCTGAAAGCCGCGCCATTCTTGGAGTCGGCTTTGCGGCACTGGATACGTTAGGCTCACTTTATTCAGCCGCTTCACGCCCACGCCTTTTGTGGGAAAGTCCAGCGCGACACTATCCACAGCATCAGAAATGTGCGCAATTAAAATCTTTTGAGGTATGATTATGAAATATGCAATTGATGGAAGTAATGTTTTACATGGTCTGCGGCTCAACAGAAAACCTTCGACCAGGCTGTTCTCAAAATTGCTGCTTGACTTAAAAAAGCGTGGCAACGAATTTCAACTTTTTTTTGACGACAGCATTGAGCGCCAGATGAAAGATGAAGGGCTTTCGACTGACTGGTGGCAATTCAAAGACGCTTTAAATAAAGAGGGTATTACTGCGATTTTTGTGCCGCATGCTGATCCTCATATTCAAGAGTACTGCAAGGCTTATAATGCCGCCCTCCTAAATTCAACTGATAAAATAAATTCCTGGAATATTAGACCGAATATAATTCATAGCGCCCGCACAAAATATCTTAAAGGTGATGTCCGCATAAGGTTATATAATAGTGCTGATGGAGATATTGTTTTCATTTGCTTGGCACATGAGTCTTTTGCTTTTGGTGGTATAGAGTTTCCTAATCTTGGCAATATTTCGCCCGTCAGAGAATTTATTACCAATGAGCCTTCTGTCGGCAACATGAGCGAAGGAACGCTTCTAGTTTTAGCACTTGATGCCTCACAAAGCATGACTAACGAAGCCTTTGATGGCTTTCCAAAAAGCCACCATGTTAACGAAATAGTGAAAAGCACCATTAGTACACTTAGGCGTTCCGCAATAGCTGACGGTCTTTATCTTGCTATATTGCGATTCGAGAACAATGTTACCTATAAAAAATGCCCAAAAAAAGACACAATATTTTCTAGTATTTATGACTGGGACGAAACGACAAAAGATTTTGATTATCTTTCTGGCATCAGACCCGGACAAACAAACATCCGGCTTGCATTGCAACGCTCAAAAGAACTATTTCAAGATACTTTGACAGAAGATGATTCCATATCAAATCTTGCAGACTACTGGAGAGCGATTATTGTTTTAATTACTGATGGAAATCATTATATTCAGCGTCCAGATGGTACTGATGAAACGGATGCTGATGTCGCGCATGAAGTTGTAGAAATTCACTCCGGTGTGGCAGCAATGACTGACGTATTAATTGAAAATAGAATCATGATAGGATGCGTTGGCATTGGCACGGATATAAATAGAAAAATGCTTGAAGGCATAGCGTCACAACGCACTGCGATTCAAAGACAAATGGCGCAATCCTATAATATTGACCATCTTTTTGAAGGAGAAAAACTTTTTATAAATGTTGATCCAAAAAAATCTGGATTTGATAAGGCAATACGGGCATTCATTGATCTTGCCTCATCGTAGTTGCACACAAAAAATGAGCCTAAAAAACTAGAGATAGTGTGCCATGATTAAACTCAAGATGATTTCGTTTGACGAAACCGATGCCACAAAAAAACATGTTGTTATTGACGATGATCCAAGCAAACAGAAGTACGGAGGGTATGGCACAGTATTTCCATTGCTTAATGATCCGACTTTGATTGTAAAACGCCTTAATATTATACCACCCGAGCCATTATGTAATATTAGAAATTATACTGCACACATAACCAAAACTAAGGGGCGATTTTATGAAAT
>Ga0265331_10003062_pt1 | contig 10969 bp, 9 predicted proteins | sample 41923metaG_FD_202088 | JGI IMG/M metagenome (GOLD analysis project Ga0265331, IMG submission 202088) | Rhizosphere microbial communities from Carex aquatilis grown in University of Washington, Seatle, WA, United States - 4-19-23 metaG | ecosystem: Host-associated > Plants > Roots > Rhizosphere >...
CGTTCGGCGCGGCCATGCTGATCTGCGGGCTCTACTACAAGACCCCCTTCCCCGTGCAACCGATGAAAGCCATCGGGGCGGTTGCGGTCACCCAGGCCGCGCAGACGGCCACCATTACGCAGGCAACTCTCTACGCCGCCGACCTGGTCACCGGACTCATATGGCTCGTTCTCGGACTGACCGGTGCGGCGCGTTACATTGCCAACCGGGTCCCGCGTCCTGTGGTCGTCGGCATCATTCTCGGTCTCGGATTCGGCTTCATGCTCGAGGGCATCCGGTTGATGAGCGGCGGCTGGCTCATCGCCGGAGTCGGTCTGATGGGCACCTTGCTGCTGCTCACGAACCGGATCCTTCCCGCGATGTTCCTGCTGCTTGCCTTTGGCGTTGGTTGCGGCGCATTTCAAAGCCCGGAGGTCTGGCAAGCGTTGGGCTCGGCAAAGATTGGCTTCCGTCTTCCCGGCTTCGCGCCCGCGAGCATCACCTGGCACGACGCGGTTATCGGCACGCTGTTCCTCGCGCTGCCACAGCTTCCCCTGACCCTCGGTAACGCGGTGATTGCCATTCGTGAGGAGAACAATCGTCTCTTTCCCGATCGCAGCGTATCCGAGAATGCCGTCGCGATTTCCACCGGCGTAATGAATCTCGGCAGCGGCGTGTTTGGCGGTGTCCCGATGTGCCACGGCGCCGGCGGCATGGCGGGACATGCCGCTTTCGGTGCACGCACTGGAGGCGCACCGATCATCCTCGGCGTGCTGCTTCTGACGCTGGCGTTCTTTTTCAGTGGATCGGTGCAACTCGTCTTTGCCCTGCTGGCCCGTCCGGTGCTCGGAGTGATCCTGTTTCTGACCGGGGCGCAACTTGCGCTGGGCTCCTGCGATTTCAGCAAACACAAAGGCCAGCGCTTCATTACGCTCCTCACGGCGGCGCTGGCCATGTGGAATGTCGGGCTCGCCTTTCTTCTCGGTCTCCTGCTCAGCCAGATCGAAAAGCGCGGCTGGCTGCGGCTGTAGCGCTCGATTAACATGGCTGCATGAAGCGAAAAGAGTGGTCGGTCCGCACCAGCGGGCGTGGCTTTACCGATCTGACGACGCGCATTGCCGCGGTTGTGCGGGAATCCGGTGTGAAGCAGGGCCTGTGCAACGTCTTCCTGGTCCATACGAGCGCCTCACTCATATTGGGGGAGAACGCCGATCCCAGCGTCCGGAAAGATCTCGAGTCTTTCTTCGCGCGTGTGGTTCCTGATGGCGATCCTGAGTACGAGCACGACACGGAGGGACCGGACGATATGCCATCTCACATCCGCACTGTTCTGACGCAGAATTCCCTGGTCATTCCGGTCGTGGACGCCGAGTTGGGGCTGGGCACCTGGCAGGCGATTTATCTGTGGGAGCATCGCCAGGTTCCGCACGAGCGCCGCGTCATCGTCACGGTCTGGTGATCGCTGGCAGCTGCCCCCGTGATCGTCCATCTCATCGACGGGACCTACGAGCTCTTCCGCCACTTTTACGGTCTGCGTCGTTTCAGCAAAGGTAGCGATCGCCCGTTTGGCGCGGTCGTGGGTGTCCTCAACACCGTGCTGCAGATGATCGAAGAGGACGCTACTCACATCGGCGTCGCCACCGATCACGTCATCGAGTCGTTTCGCAACGACCTGTGGGCCGGTTACAAAACGGGCGATGGCGTCGATCCCGCGCTGCAGGCGCAGTTCCATCCGCTCGAAGACGCTCTCGCCGCGATGGGGGTCGCCGTGTGGCCTATGACCGATCTCGAGGCCGACGACGCGTTGGCTTCGGCGGCCAGGCTGGCCGCACAGGACGTTCGGGTAGAGAAGGTTTGCATCTGGACGCCCGATAAGGACCTCGCGCAATGCGTTCGCGACGATCGCGTCGTGCAGGTAGATCGCAAGAGCAAGCAGATCCGCAATGCCGACGGAGTCCGGGCCAAGTTCGGTGTCAGCCCGGAGCTGATTGCGGATTATCTGGCGCTGGTGGGGGACAGCTCGGACGGCTATCCCGGCATGGCCGGCATCGGACCCAAGGGCGCCGCAAGTCTCCTGGTACGATACGGTCACATCGAAAATTTTCCGCCCGAGGCGCTGGGTGACAGGCGCGAGCTCGCACTGTTATTCAAGAAGCTCGCCACATTGCGGACCGATGCGCCCCTGTTCGCCAACGTCGATGAGATCGAGTGGCGCGGACCGACTGCCAACTTCCCCAGCTTCGCCGCACGCTTCGGCGATGATCGGCTGGTGGCCCGCGCCACCAAGGCCGCCGCGGCAAGCTGATTGGCGTTCGTGGAGGCTTTCATGGGTGACTGGCGCCTGGATGCTCAGCATTCATGTCTAGAGCCATTTGAACCCCTTTGCCAGAATAAACAGCAGCGAGACGTACAGACCGAACGCCCAGATTCTCGAGGCGTGTAATGAGTCCTTGAGCTTGTCGATCCGCTGACTCATTTCCCGTTGATCGGTCTTCATATCGGCGACGTCCGCCTGAATGTGGCGGACGTCGCTGCGTAGCTCGGCAACTTGCTCTCGCAGGTCGTAGCTATCGTTCAGTGGCATGGTCGCGCGCTCCTGTCGATCGGGATCTCTTTTGAATGCCGCATTCATAACTCGCCTGGGTCCTTCCGGTGTTTGATGGACCGAGACTGATTGCAACAACACTCTAATATGGATTGACTGAAGAAGGTAGTGTTGCTATCGCTGAAAACAATATGTTTTTTATTCAGTTGAGCGTGTTGGAAATGACGCTGTGTCAGCGTCCGAAAAGACATCGTGAGCGCCGTGCTGAAGTCGCGCGCGAGAGCGAAATGTTTCGCACCACGGTGAAGGTGCGCGAAGGGTCTTGCATTGCGGCAGGGGCTACGCCACGCTTGATGTTCCTTCAGGAGAAAGCTATGCGCCGACGGACATTCATCGCCTCTGTTCCCGCGGCTGTCTCAGCGCCGCTGCTGGCTGGATCCTCTGAGATCGCTGGCGCCGCTGATTCAAAGCCGGCGGCAGGGGCCCCGCGTGGGCAGGCGGCCGGCCCGACGGCCTGGGCGCCGGGAGAGGAACGGTTCGTCCGTAATGATGTTCATGCCGGCGACCGGATCGTCGGTGCGAGCTTTGCAAGCCGCAGTGCCGTCTATGGCACCTCCGGGGCTGCCGGCTCGGCACACCCGCTGGCGACACAAACCGGCATCGAGATTCTCAAGCGGGGCGGGTCTGCGATCGACGCAGCCGTTGCGATGAACGCCTGTCTCGGTTTTCTCGAGCCGACGTCCTGCGGAATCGGCGGCGATTGCTTCGCGATGTTATGGGACCCCAAGCAAGGCAAGGTCGTTGGACTCGCGGGCTCGGGTAAATCGCCTCGCAAGCTCACTCTCGAAATCGTCCGCTCGCGTGCCAGGAATGGCGCTTTGCCGCCCCTCGGCGCCGTGACCGTATCAACCCCGGGTGCGCTCGATGCATGGTGGACACTGCACCAGCGCTACGGGCGGCTGAAATGGGCCGATGTGCTCGAGCCCGCCATTCACATGGCGGAGGAGGGCCGGCCAGTACCCGACGTCATCGCTCACTATATGCGGTTGGGCATGGCGAATTTCCGGCAGCGCCGGGCGCAGATCGAGGAGCTCGATAACGCGATCCATACCTACGGCAGCGGTCCCGCAACCGGCAGTGTGTTCCGTAATCCCGACCTTGCGCGAACCTATCGGACGATCGCGCACGGAGGCCGTGACGCGTACTACGCGGGTCCCATCGCCAGGACGATCGATGCCTACTTCAAACGTATCGGCGGCTGGTTGAGCGCCGAAGACCTGGCCGATCACCACAGCGAATGGGTGGACCCTCACAAAACAAACTATCGCGGCGTCGATGTTTACGCCCTCGGAGCCAACACGCAGGGTATCGCGACACTGCAGATGCTCAACATTCTCGAGAATTTCGACCTGCACGCGGCCGGATTCCAAGCGCCGCTGTCGCTCCATCTGCAGGTCGAGGCGAAGCGCCTCGCCTACGAGGATCGGGCGCGCTTTTACGCGGATCCGCATTTTACGAAGATACCGGTCGGCTGGCTGATCTCGAAAGAATACGCGGCGGAGCGGGCGAAGCTCATTCGCCCCGATCGCATCCGGGCGCCTGGACGGCTGGAGGATGCACCCTCGCATGGTGACACCACCTACTTCACTGCGGCAGATTCCGCGGGACTGATGGTCTCCATGATTCAATCCAACTTTCGTGGCATGGGATCGGGCCTCGTCGCCGACGGTCTGGGGTTCATGTTCCACGACCGCGGGGAGTTGTTCAGTCTGGTAGACGGGCACCCCAACCAGTACGCGCCGGGAAAACGGCCGTTCCAGACCATCATTCCGGGCTTTGCCGTGCGCGATGGCCAGCCCTGGATGAGCTTCGGGGTCATGGGTGGCGAGATGCAGCCGCAAGGACAGACGCAGATCATCGTCAACCGCCGCGATTACGGTCTCGAGGTGCAATCCGCTGGAGACAGTCCACGCTGGCACCACGAAGGCTCGCCGCAGACCATGGGCGAGGACCCGCCGGGATTGCCGCCAACCGGATTATTGCGGCTCGAATCCGGCGTGCCCGATGCGACGCGCGCGGCGCTGGCGGCGTTGGGTTGGCAGTTTGGCGAGTCCGACGGCGGCTTCGGGCGCTATCACTGCGTTGAGAATCGCCGGGACGGCAACACGAGAGTGTATGCGGCCGCAAGTGATATGCGGGCGGATGGGTGTGCGCTTGCGTATTAGCCGGGTGGTGAGCGGTGGATCGGACCGTGAGAGATGGGGGCAGGCGGATGACCGTTAGTGGTTTAGCTGGGCTGACCAGGCGCGCCGCACTGGGCGCGATCGCTGCCACCACCGCCTTCGTGGCGACTGCCGCGCCGGGCGCCGACGGCGCCCGGAAAGTCACCGGACTGAAGTCCATGACCTCAGGCGCGAAGCCCATCTCACCGGCCGAGCGCAATGCCCGCATCGCAAAGTTGCAGGGCCTGATGCGGCAAAAGAAGCTCGCCGCACTGTTGGTCGATACCGGATCGACGCTGGATTACTTCACTGGCGTACGGTGGCACCTTTCCGAGCGAGTCACGGCCGCGGTCATTCCGGCATCCGGGAAGACCGTGATCGTGACGCCATTTTTTGAGCAGCCGACGATCCTCGAGATGTTGCAGATCCCGGCGGAGATCCGCACCTGGCAGGAGGACGAGAATCCCTTCGAGCTGATCGCCGGTGTGCTGAATGACCACGGTGCACCTGCCGGCCCGCTCGCTGTAGATGCCACTGCACGCTATTACGTACTCGACGCGGTAACCAAAGCGCTCGAAAGTCAACGTCAGGTCGTGCCCGGGCACGACCTCGTCAGGGCTTGCCGCATGTTCAAGTCTCCGGCGGAGCTGGCCTTGCTGCAAACAGCCAATGATGTGACGCTGACTGCGCTGCGTTACGTACATACGCATCTCGAGTTGGGAATGCTTACAGCCGACGTGTCCAACCTGATGGACCAGGCCACGGTCGCCCTGGGCGCCGAGTCGGAATTCTCGATGGCGTTGCTCAACGAAGCGAGTGCATTTCCACACGGTTCGAAGGCCGTGCAAACGATCCGCAAAGGCTCGGTCATCCTGATGGACTGCGGCTGTGTCGTCCACGGCTATCAGTCAGACATATCCAGAACCTGGGTTTTTGGTGAGCCCACCGCCCGGCAGCGGGACGTCTGGAACACCGTCAAGCGCGGGCAGGAGATAGCGTTGGAAACCGCGAAGGCCGGTGTGCCAACAGGCAACATCGACGAGGCCGTCCGGGCCTTCTACGAGTCCAGAGGATGGGGCAGGAGCTATGCGTTGCCGGGCCTCTCGCATCGTACCGGGCACGGCATCGGTCTCGATGGACACGAGGATCCCTATCTCGTGCGCAGCGATACGACGCCGTTGCAACCGGGAATGTGCTTCTCCGACGAGCCCGGTATCTATATCCCGGGCGAATTCGGTATCCGTCTGGAGGACTGCTGGCACATGACGGACCAGGGACCGAAGCTGTTTACCGCCCTGGCCAAGTCCATCGACGATCCAATCTGACACGGGCGGTGCAGCGATGAACGGCGCAGAAAGCCTCGTACACACACTGATCGCCAACGACGTCCGCGTCTGTTTCGCCAACCCCGGAACCAGCGAGATGCATTTCGTCGGGGCGCTGGATCGCGTGCCCGGCATCCGCTGCTCGCTGGTGCTGTTTGAGGGAGTGGCCACCGGCGCGGCCGACGGTTACGCCAGGCTCGCCGGGCGCCCGGCAGCGACGCTGCTCCACTGCGGCCCCGGATTGGCCAACGGCCTGGCCAACCTCCACAATGCGCACCGCGCCGGAGCTCCGATAGTCAACATTGTTGGTGACCAGGCGACGTATCATCGGCCGTTTACCCCACCTTTGGCGGCCGACACGGAGGGTTGGGCGCGCTCAGTATCGAGCTGGGTACGGGTCGCGCAGCGGTCGCAGACGGTAGGAGCCGATGCGGCGGCAGCCGTTCGAGCTGCGTTGACTACCAGAGACGTTGCCACCTTGATTCTGCCTTCCGATGCCTCGTGGGACGAGGGTGGCGTGCCCGCTGGCCGGCTCGAGGTCCCAGCGCCACCAGCAGTGGCGTCGGCAACGATTGCGGCCTGCGCACGCGTATTGCGAAGTGGCGAGCGTGTGGCTCTCATGGTTGGCGGAGCCGTGCTCGAGCGAGAGGAGAGCATCCGGGATGCCCATCGAATAGCGGCAGCGACCGGAGCCAGGCTTCTGGCGCCGACATTCAACCGGCGGATGCTCCGTGGCGCGGGGCGCCATGCGATTGCGCTCGTGCCCTACATAGTCGATCGCGCCGTCTCGGAATTTGCCGGTATCCAACACCTCATTCTCGTTGACTGCGAGCAGCCCGTGGGCTTCTTTGCCTATCCCGGCAAGCCCAGCCTCATGCAGCCCGACGGTGCGGCCGTACATGTGCTCGCGAAGCGAAACGAGAACAGCGGCGAGGCGCTGGCGGCGTTGGCCGCGGAATTATCTGCTCCCCCGGTGGCGCCACAGAGCGGCGCGCGTCCCCGATTCGAGAGCGGGCCACTGACTTCGGAGGGAGTTGCACGAACGCTGGCTGCGCTCCTGCCTGACCAGGCGATAGTCATCGATGAGAGTGTCAGCTTCGGCTTTGCACTCTATCCCGGCACGCACACTGCCGCGCCACACGATTGGCTGCAGCTCTGTGGCGGAGCGATCGGCGAAGGGATGCCACTTGCAACAGGCGCAGCTCTCGCGGCTCCCGGCCGGCGTGTAATCGACCTCGAAGGTGACGGTTCCGCGCTCTACGACGTCCAGGCCCTCTGGACCCAGGCACGCGAGCGGCTGGATGTCACGACGCTCATCTTCAGCAATCGCAAATATGCGATTCTGGAAATGGAGCTGCGCAACGTCGGGGCGAACCCTGGTCAGACGGCGCTCGACCTGTTCGACCTGAAAAAGCCGCCTGTGGATTGGGTTGCGTTGGCCAACGGCCTGGGCGTGGAAGCCGCACGCGCCGCCTCCCTCGAGCAGCTCGCCGACCTTCTGACCGTCAGCAACGGGCGTCGCGGGCCGTTTCTGATCGATGTTGAGGTTGCCTAGCTGTTTAAGTGGATTGCAGCTCGGATTGCAGCCTGTCGCAGACGAGCGCAAGCTCGAGCTCGTCATGGTCAACGAAGAGGATTTTCGCCTGCGTGCCGCGGGCCAACGCCATGATGCGTGCCGTAACCGCACCCCCCTGTGAAAGCCATCACGCTCATGACTGTCAGCCATGTGGTCTCCTCGTAGGATAGCCGTTGCTGCGGTACACAGACTTGCTGCGGCGCAGAAAATCAAAACCCGGATTATATGAGACCTGAGCCTTTGCGAAGCCCGGATACGGCGGTGCCCGAGCGGCCTGCCGAGATTGCCCGGGGCGTCCGGGCGGCTCGGCTGGAATTCGCATTCAACGGTCTGCCCCTGGCCCTCATTGTTTCGGTGCTGCTGGCTGGCATGACTGCCGTTATGTTGCGTGAGTCCGCCGCGAGCGCGACGCTGGCTACCTGGTTCGGATGTCTGACCGCCGTCAACGTGGTGCGGTGGATGCACTTTCGGAACTATCGGTCGCGGAGCCGCCATGATAGCGGCGATCTGAGGGCCTTCGATCGCCGCCTCTTTCTCGGTTGCCTGGCCTCCGGTGTCGTGTGGGGTTCGTCAGCCCTCCTGTTTCTTCCCCGCGCATCGGAACTGCAGTTTTTTCTAGCCTTCGTCATCGCGGGCGTCTCTTCGGGCGCCGTCGCGAGTTTGTCCGTCGCCCCCCTGGCGGTTTATGCGTTCGTTGCTCCGTGCGTGCTGCCCTTGGCGTTGCATTTTTTGTTGGCGGGCGATGCACTCCATGCTGTGATGGGCTTGATGGCCTGCTTCTACGTGGGAGTTATAGTGCTGGTCGCCCGGCGCAGTCAGACACAACTGAGCCGGATGGTTGAGTCCGCCCTCGAGGCGCAACACAGCCGGGCTGCGCTCGATTCGAGCGAGGTGCTCAGGCGTGCCAGCGACGCCCGGTTGCGCGTGGCGGCCGATGCCGGCCAGATCGGTGTCTGGGAATGGGATCTGCGCACCAACGAGCTCCTGTGGGACGAGCGGATGTGCCAGATTTACCGTGTCGAGCCTGCGGTCGATGCGGATTATCACGACGTGTGGCGTCTACGGTTGCATCCGGAGGAGCTGGCGCGGGTCGAAGCCGAACTGGCCACGGCCGTTGCGCACTCGGCCCGCTTCAAGAGCGAGTTTCGCATCGTATGGCCGGACGGTGAGGATCGGTACGTAAGGGCGGCCGCGCAAGTACAACGAGCGGCAGATGGAACGCCCCTGAGGCTGATCGGAATCAACCTCGATGTTACGGAACTGAAACGTCTCGAGCGTGTGAAAAGCGAGTTCGTGTCGACCGTATCGCACGAGTTGCGCACTCCTCTCACGTCCATAAGGGGCTCCCTCGGACTAGTCATAAATGACGCCGCGGGCGCCGTGGCTGACAGCGCAAAGGGATTGCTGCGCATGGCGGACCGCAATGCCGAGCGTCTGGGCGCATTGATCGAGGATCTTCTCGATGTCGAGAGTATCGACAGCGGCCAGTTGCGGCTCGAGCTGCGGGAGCAGCCGCTGCAGCCGCTCATTCGTCAGGCGCTCGATGCCAATACTCCGTACGCGGCTCAACATCAGGTGACTTTCGAGTTCACGAGCACGGCAATGGGCGCGATTGCGCGCGTCGACGCGCAGCGGATCCTGCAAGTCATGACCAACCTGCTCTCGAACGCCGTCAAGTTCTCGCCTCGCGAGACGGCCGTGTCAGTCGCGCTGACCCAGCCAGCACCGCAGCGGCTACGGGTCGAAATCCGTGACCGGGGACCGGGTATCTCGGCGGAGTTCCGGGAAAAGATCTTCTCCCTCTTCGCACAAGGGGATGCTTCCGATTCGCGGCCGAAGGGGGGCGCGGGGCTCGGATTGGCGATCTCCAAGACGCTCATCGAATACATGGGCGGTGTGATTGGCTTCGCCGCCCACGACGGTGGGGGGACCACGTTCTTCTTCGAGCTTCCGGAGGGCTAGCTTTTTCGCTGCGTCGACTCTAGTGCGGCCGCGAGCTCCTCGACGAGCTCGCCCAAGCGGTCCGCCGCCGTGCGCGCGGCAGCTGACTCAATGTTGCCTGCGCCGGTTGCCTCGCGTCGCGCCGCCGGCTCTTCCCGGGGTTCCCTCCGCTGAGCTTCGGTTGCGTCTGCAGCAATGAGCCGCTCGATCGCGCCGGCGTGCTCACTCAGAGCCGCAAATCCAAACATGGCGCCGCTGCCGTGGATCTTGTGCGCCAGCTCCTGCACCCCAACGAGCACATTCCGGTCGCCTCCACGCAAACTGGCCACGTGCGCTCGCAGCGTGGCGATCTGGTCTGCCGTGCGGAGCAAAAATTTCTCTCCGAGAACCTTCACCTGCTCGCGCAACTCGGCCTCACCAGAGCCCGAGTCGGTCGGGGAGCTCATGCCGGTGTTCCCGCGGGAATGGTTTCCCAGATGGCCAATACCTGCTGAGCGAGCTTCATGGGATCGAAGGGCTTGGCGATGACGCCCGCCGCACCCAACTCCCGAAAGCGCGCGACTTCCTGCGGCATGGCTTTGGCGGTCATGAAGACGACTGGAATCTGCGCCAGTGTCGGATCAGATCGCATCCGCGTCAAAGTTCCCGGGCCATCCAGGCCCGGCATCATGACATCCAGCAGCACGAGGTCGGGCCGCAGTGTTCGTGCCAGCCACAAGGCATTCTCGCCCGAGTCGCCGGTGTGAATGCTCAGGCCGGGCGCCAGACCAAGCGCCATCTGCACGATCTGGCGGATGTCAGGCTCGTCATCGACATACAACAGCGTCCGCAGGTGCGACCGGTTCATGGATTCTCCAAACTCGTCGCGCGCGTTACACGATTACGACCGTTGGCCTGACATGCATAGGTGCAGTATATGGCTCCCGCAGATGTTTGCACGGGCTCACTCGCGGCCGCCACTCTAATTGCTGCGGCGATTGCACAAATTCTTGCAGTACAACATCGCCAGTTGCCCGGCAGCGCGCGCTGTGTCTGACTGAAGTCGAGGTGCAATACCTGCCTCGTGGTTGCAGCGTCGTCAATCAACACGTACGTCAACCAGTCATGCCGCCAAAGAAAGGAAGTGGGCGCCCGGCACTGCGGGGGTAGTCCGTGGTGGCGGGCAATTCGATGTGAAACGTCGTGCCGCCGCCGGTCGTGGAGCGAAAGCCGATCGATCCGCCCATGGCCTGGACCAGTTGACGCGTGATGCTCAGGCCGAGTCCGGTGCCTTCGAAACGCCGCGACGCCGAGCCGTCCGCCTGCGCGAACTTCTCGAATACATGCGGACGAAAGTCTTCCGGAATTCCGATGCCGTGGTCCTCGACTTCGATGCGCACAC
>Ga0265331_10003063_pt1 | contig 10964 bp, 5 predicted proteins | sample 41923metaG_FD_202088 | JGI IMG/M metagenome (GOLD analysis project Ga0265331, IMG submission 202088) | Rhizosphere microbial communities from Carex aquatilis grown in University of Washington, Seatle, WA, United States - 4-19-23 metaG | ecosystem: Host-associated > Plants > Roots > Rhizosphere >...
CACCTCAGAGGGTACCCCTTCTCCCGAAGTTACGGGGTCATGTTGCCTAATTCCTTAACGAGGGTTCTCCCGTTCGCCTAGGTATACTCTACCCATCTACCAGTGTCGGTTTGCGGTACGGGCGCTAGAATGTTATGCTTAGAGACTTTTCTCGGCAACAAAACTCAGCCACTTATGCCTTACGGCTCGCTCTTAACTCGACTCAACCAGCGGATTTACCTACTAGTCTCAGCGTCTCGTTAGATCGCACCTGAATCCAATAACAGGCTGGCCTATCTCGTTGCGTCCTCCCATCGCACATTAAAGCGGTTCCGGAATGTTGACCGGATGTCCATCACCTACGCCTTTCGGCCTCGGCTAAGGACCCGACTAACCCGACGCGGAATGACCTGGCGTCGGAAACCTTAGATATACGGCGAACACGGTTCTCACGTGTTTGTACGCTACTCATGCCTGCATTCTCACTTCCGTCCGCTCCAGTCGCCCTTATCGATCGACCTTCACCGCTGACGGAACGCTCCCCTACCGATTTACCCACCCGAAGGTGAATAAATCCCATGGCTTCGGTACTATGCTTAGCCCCGTTAAGTTTTCCGCGCAAGGTCACTAGACCAGTAAGCTGTTACGCACTTTTTAAAGGGTGGCTGCTTCTAAGCCAACCTCCTGGTTGTTCCAGTAACCTCACCTCGTTTCCCACTTAGCATAGATTTTAGGACCTTAGCCGATGATCTGGGCTGTTTCCCTTTCGACCCCGAAACTCATCTCCCGGAGTCCGACTGCCATATTCTAGAGTACCGGCATTCCGAGTTTGATTGGGTTCAGTAAGCTGTAAGCCCCTTAGCCCATTCAGTGCTGTACCTCCGGTACTAAACATATGACGCTAGCCCTAAAGCTATTTCGGGGAGAACCAGCTATCTCCGAGTTCGTTTGGCATATCACCTCTACCCACAGCTCATCCTCTAATTTTGCAACATTAGTAAGTTCGGGCCTCCACGAGTGGTTAGACTCGCTTCACCCTGGCCATGGGTAGCTCACCCGGTTTCGGGCCTAATCCCAGCGACTATACGCCCTATTAAGACTCGCTTTCGCTACGGCTTCGGGTGTCACTCCCTTAACCTTGCCACTGAGATTAACTCGCAGGCTCATTCTCCAAGAGGCACGCTGTCAGGCATAGCGGCGCGTCACCTGCTTGCGCAGGGACACCGACCCGCTGTTAGCCCTCCAACTGCTTGTAAGCTTACGGTTTCAGGTTCTATTTCACTCCCCTAACAGGGGGACTTTTCACCTTTCCCTCACGGTACTTGTTCACTATCGGTCGCCAAGTGTATTTAGCTTTGGAGAGTGGACTCCCCAGATTCCTACCGGATTAGCGTGCCCGGCAGTACTCAGGTATCCAGCGGGAGGCGATCAGTTTTCGCATACGGGGCTATCACCCTCTATGGCAGGCTTTCCCATACCTTTCCGCTAACTGATCGTTTTGTAACTCCCATGTGCCAGACCCTACAACCCCAACTCTGCAAGCAGAGCTGGTTTGAGCTAATTCCCGTTCGCTCGCCACTACTAGGGAAATGATCTCTTTTCCTCCAGGTACTTAGATGTTTCAGTTCCCTGGGTGCCCTTCCTCAAACCTATGTGTTCAGTAAGAGGATACTGTAGGTTCGCTACAGTGGGTTTCCCCATTCGGAAATCCTCGGATCAAACGCCTGTACACGGCTTCCCGAGGCTTATCGCAGTGTCCCACGTCCTTCATCGGCACTTGGCGCCAAGGCATTCACCGTAAGCTCTTAGTAGCTTCTCCACGTGATGCGGAGAAATTGATACTTTTCTATAAAAATTTTGGCCTACATCAAATGCTATTCAGTTATTAAGGTGCAATCTCACCGTTGACCGGTGACCAATGCCCTGGATGTCGATCAAAGGCATGGGTCACAATTCAACCTATTTATTTTTAGAGACAAGACGACCCGGCACTCACCGCCGGGCCGCGAACAGAACCCAACTTACAAGCGGTGCATTTTTATGTTATGTCTGCGTGCCGTTTAACAATTCTTATTTCGCTCCTACATGGGCCGTTTTGGCCTACCGATACACACTGCAGACGAACTCAGTGGAGATGACGGGATTTGAACCCGTGACCTTCGCCTTGCAAAGGCGCTGCTCTCCCGCTGAGCTACATCCCCAGGACTTGCCGAGGGTTAGTGGGCTTGACAGGATTCGAACCTGTGACCCCAGTCTTATCAGGACTGTGCTCTAACCAGCTGAGCTACAAGCCCAGGGTCAATACGCCTCAACAACTGAGAAGTGATAGGAAACTAGCAAAATTATCAATCTTTGCCCTTCACCGCGAAGGGCGAACTTGGGGTCAGGATCTGTCGTGGGATCCTGCCCTGAAACTCTAGAAAGGAGGTGATCCAGGCGCACCTTCCGGTACTCCTACCTTGTTACGACTTCGTCCTAGTCACCAGCACCACCTTCGACGGCGTCCTCCTTGCGGTTAGACTACCGGCTTCAGGTGTTACCAGCTCCCATGACGTGACGGGCGGTGTGTACAAGGCCCGAGAACGTATTCAACGCACTATAGCTGACGCGCGTTTACTAGCAACTCCGACTTCACGCAGGCGAGTTGCAGCCTGCGATCTGAACTGAGGACAGCTTTGGGGATTGGCTCTACCTTGCGGCTTAGCGACCCATTGTACTGCCCATTGTAGCGTGTGTGTAGCCCTGGACATAAAGGCCATGCTGACTTGACGTCATCCCCACCTTCCTCCGGCTTAATACCGGCGGTCCCGTATGACACATGTAACATACAGCGAGGGTTGCGCTCGTTAGCGGACTTAACCGAACATCTCACGACACGAGCTGACGACAGCCATGCAACACCTGTGCAAGCTCCCTTGCGGGTCGGTCACCTTTCAGATCTCTACCACTTGCATGTCAAGCCCAGGTAAGGTTCTTCGTGTAGCATCGAATTAAACCACACGCTCCGCTGCTTGTGCGGGCCCCCGTCAATTCCTTTGAGTTTTAATCTTGCGATCGTAGTCCCCAGGCGGTGAACTTATCGCGTTTGCTTCGGCACCGATAGTGTTTAAGCCACCGACGCCAAGTTCACATCGTTTACAGCTAGGATTACCGGGGTCTCTAATCCCGTTTACTACCCTAGCTTTCGTGTATGAGCGTCAGAAACAGTCCAGAAGATCGCCTTCGCCACTGGTGTTCCTCCCGATATCTACGCATTTCACCACTACACCGGGAATTCCATCTTCCTCTACTGCTCTCAAGTCTGGTAGTATTGAACGACCTCTCCTAGTTAAGCCAGGAGATTTCACGCCCAACTTACCGAACCGCCTGCACACGCTTTACGCCCAGTGAATCCGGATAACGCTCGCCTCCTACGTTTTACCGCGGCTGCTGGCACGTAGTTAGCCGAGACTTATTCCTGAGATACTGTCCTTTCTCATCTCTCAGAAAAGCACTTTACGACCCGAAGGCCTTCATCATGCACGCGGCGTTGCTGCATCAGGCTTTCGCCCATTGTGCAATATTCCCTACTGCTGCCACCCGTAGGTGTATGGACCGTGTTTCAGTTCCATTGTGGGGGGTCACCCTCTCAGGTCCCCTACCCGTCGTCGCCTTGGTAGGCCGTTACCCTACCAACTAGCTGATGGGACGCAGGTCCCTCCCAAAGCGCATTACTGCTTTAGACATCGGTTTCTAGATCCGATGACCACATGCGGTATTAGCAGTCCTTTCGAACTGTTATCCCACACTTCGGGGCAGGTCACCAACGCGTTACTCACCCGTTCGCCACTAGGATACCCTCGTATTGCTACAAAGGCACCTCGTTCGACTTGCATGTATTAGGCACGCCGCCAGCGTTCATCCTGAGCCAGGATCAAACTCTCCGCCAAAAATCACACTCTTGCGAGTGTAAAAGTTACACGGAAATAGTACTGGATTGACAAGGTTGTGTTGCTTCCTATCACTTTTCAGTTGTTAAGGTGCCGTCTAAAAAACGGTGGATGTGATCCGCCGCTCGCCGCCTGTCAAGTCCTTCTAAACAGACGAAAATACCGATGCTGCTTTCTGCATCGGCTTGTCAGACTGCAAAACCTCAATCGGCTTGTGTCTCTGACTGGAGACGCCCTATTTTCAGTTTTCAATGATCTGTCAGGGGGACGAGATCGTTTTGAATTTCACTGGCGAATGATGATTATACGCTATTCAAGTACTTTGTCAATAGATTTTTGAGCTTTCTACCTTAAAATATTGTGATTGGTGTCGTGTAAAACCAAGCCGGCCCTTGCCCTCTTCTGTCTTCAAAGATGGAAAACATATTTATACCACATCCATGCTATTTCACATTACAATTACTTTGAATCAATCCAGCAGATTTATCTTCACCAGAAGTACAGGGACAATGGGACAAATCGAGCCAACCGGGAGGGACGAACCTCAAAAAGGACCACAGGTACGGCATTTCGCCGTTACAAAAATCAAGCATGTCTATCAGCTTACTATTCTCAGCAGCCTGATGGTGCTGGTCGTTTATGTGTGGCTGGTCAGTTGCGGACTTTGGACGAAATGGCCTGCCACCACTACTTATTACGATCAGCTTGCCACCTCCTTCAGCCACGGGACCCTGGCTCTGGAAACAAAACCGAACCCCGCCCTGCTTGCCCTCCCTAATCCTTATGATCCGAGCGCTCGCACCGGCATTCAAACGCCAACGGATATTTCCCTCTACAACGGTAGATTCTATCTTTACTTTGGCCCGTTCCCCGCCCTTCTTTTAATGATAGCCCGAATTCTCCCGCTCGGGGAGATCGGTGACCAGTATCTTGTTTTTATCTTCGTATCAGGACTATTAATATTTCTATCGCTCCTGCTCGTTAGAATCAAGGAACGTTTTTTTTCGGAACTATCCCCCTGGTTGGTACCCGCAGGTATCCTGACCGCCGGACTGATTTGCCCGGTCGGCTGGGTTTTAGGTCTCCCCACGGTTTACAATGCGGCGATTACCGGGGGGGAATTTTTCTTCATGGCGGGATTTTATTTTGCATTTAGGGCAATGGATCGTCCTTCGATTTCAAATTGGATGCTTGCAACTGCCGGTGTATTTTGGGCCGCGGCTTTAGGTTCAAGAATCACACAGATCCTGCCTATCGGATTCATGACACTGATGGTAGCGATATGGATCGTGGGCAAATATAGACGAACGGGTAAATTCTCCGGGTTGATCCCTTCCTTGCTGTCATTAGGGCTTACACTCGGCATCGGACTGGCCGGTTTGGCTTGGTATAACTGGGCCCGCTTTGGCTCGGTATTCGAGACCGGTATTACCTATCAACTTGCCGGCCCATTCCTGCAAAAATATCATCAGGATATCTTCTCCCCTGTTTATATCGTTCAGAATATCTACAATTATCTGCTGATCCTGCCCAAATTGAAAGGCGTTTTCCCATTTTTAATTCCGGTCTACGGAAATATTAAACCCATCCTCTCATTTCTTCCCCTACCCAGCCTCTATTATTCCCAGGAGATCACTGGTTATATTTTTAACGCGCCGTTTATCCTGTTCGCGCTCATACCGACGGTCAGTCTCTTCTCAACCTCAAGGCGGCAGCCGAAAAACCTGCCGGATATAGGCGACAAGTCTATATTCAATTGGTTGGTGATCGGCTTGTTAGGTTCATTCCTGTTTGGTTTCGCGTTCTTTTTGGTGTTTTTCTGGGTGGCGATGCGTTATTTTACAGACTTTATTCCAAGCCTGGCATTACTCAGTATCATCGGGTTTTGGCAGGTCCAGGTTTATTTCGACAGGCGCCCTGTTAGACAGTTTGTGTTTATTCTGATTGGGCTCGGCTTGATCGCGTTCTCCATAATCTCCAGCAACCTCATCGCACTATCCATTAATTCAGGTCGGTTTAGGTCGTTCGATCCGATACTCTGGAGACAGCTTGTAAATTTTATCCGATAGAAGACTGGAGTTCGTCCCAAACGCGACCTGTGCAAAATGATTATGCTGCCCAAAAATAAAAATCCGAGATAAGTTTCAAGAATTTGATAGTTATAATTCCGTCCTAAGAATTGGATTATGAAATCACTTAAATTGACTTTACAGTGTTTTTTTTATCTATTCGTACTATTCCTTTGTTTAAGCAGAAGTGCCCATTGGGGGTTCAGCCACGATGAAAACCAATTTATCGCTGCCGGACAGCTCCTTTCAGATCATGGTCTTCTTCCCTATATAAACTATCCATACACCCACATGCCTTACGGTGCGATTTTCTATGCCATCACAGCCAGGATATCAAACTATGATTATGTGGCTGCCAGGGTATTGAACTCCTTTGCGTGGTTGATTTGTTGTCTATTAATTGTTATTATTTTTAAACTTTTTGGTTCGACAAAATCCTCCATTGCCATTCATGTTTGGGAGTGCGTGATTGTATTTATATTCCTCAATCATCCAAGCATGACATTAATAGCTGGTGAAGCTTTAAATCATTCCCTGGCCTCCGTTTTCAGCCTGCTCGCTTTAATGTTTTTTATTCTATTCGTACAACAAAGATATTCACCTCCCTGGATGGCCTTCGGATGCGGTGTCTGTATTAGTTTGGCAGCATTCATTCGCTTTAACTACGCCAGCCTGATCGCGGTCTTATTCCTGTTGTTTTTGACCTATAAACTGGTTCTTAATCCACCCCGGATTTTAAGTTCTTTTTTATCGTTCTCAGCCGGTTTGTTAACAGCCGCACTGCCTGCCCTGGTGCTATTTGTTCTTGCTCCCAACCCGTCCTATTATGGAAATATTGTTTATACCAGACTGAATACGATTTACTATCAGGAATTACATTTCACATCGGGTATGCTCCTTAGCTCAAAAATAAGAGGATTCCTCTCTGGCACCTTTTCTTCACCGCTCAATTTCATCCTTTACACTTTATTGATATATGTGGGGATCACCTCTTTTGTCCTTTTTCTCAGAAAAAAATCGCCTGTGGATCTCAATTATTTGGCGGTGGCTACCTTTGCTTTTACGTTATTTCTGACCGCCTTCGCGCCCACGCCTATCCAGCAGCAATATTTTTTTGCTCCCGTTCCTTTCCTGGTTATTATCCTGGCTCTCATGGGATTAAAACTAAGCAAAAAAAACATTTTGGTTTTCTACATGGCGGTCTTGCTCTTGCTTTTTGCTATGGATCCGAAGCTTAGGGTTGCAAATCCCTTGGATGAGTTTAAATACTTATCCAACCCTTCTCAATCGACCCCCATCCAGGTCCATGACTTCGCGGAGGAAATAAAACAATACGTACCTAAAGGCAGGATATTAACCCTTATTCCGATGATACCTCTGGAAGCTGGCTATGATATCTATCCGTTCACTGTGACGGGACCGTTCTCATGGCGGACCTCATTGCTGTTAACTTCTCAACGCCGCACAACATATGGTGTTATATCGCCCGAAGAATTACCCGTTATATTGAAAAAGGACCCCCCGGATGCAATTTTGACCGGTTTCGAAGACACAAATGCTGGGTTTATAAGGAACGATCCGGGCACACTCGAGACCCCCTTTGTCAATTACGCAAAAGAAAATAGCTATACACCGATATCCTTATATCCATCATTCATTGGTCACCCAATCACACTATGGGTCAAACCAAATTGAGGCATTTTAGTATCGGGCTTTTCCGATCTTATCCCTAATCCATCGCCTGTCTTCCGGATAATGCCTTCAAAAGTGTGTTCTGGTCGGCATATTCCAGGTCACCGCCCATCGGTAAGCCCCGCGCTAACCGCGTTACCTGTATGCCATAAGGTCGCAGTTGCTGCTGCAGGTACAAAGCCGTGGCGTCGCCCTCCATACTGGGGTTGGTTGCCAGGATCACCTCACGTACCTCGCCTTTGGCCACCCGCCCGATCAGTGGCTTGATCTTGATATCGTCCGGTCCAACACCCTCGATCGGAGATAGGACCCCGTGCAGGACGTGATACCTTCCATTATATGCACCCGTGCGCTCCAGGGCTAATACGTCCAGCGCTTCTTCTACGACACAGATCAATGTACCGAGTCGTTTGGGGTTCTCGCAAATTTCACAGCGCACCCAGCCCGCCTCCGTGATATTGAAGCACTCCTCACAAAACGCAACTTTATTCTTTAAACCGTCCAGTGCCTCTGACAGGTCCTGCGAGACTTCGTCCGGGGCGCGCAATAAATAGAATGCCAGCCTCGAAGCGGACTTTGGGCCAATGCCGGGCAGGCGCTCGAAGGCATTAATGAGTTTTTGGATCGGTTCAGGCAGGATCATGTTTGAAATCAGGCATTAGGGATTAAGTTGCGGCAGCAAGCTGCAAATAACGAATTATCGATTATTGGTCATCGAATATCGTTAAATGGGAAGACTTCCGGCGAGAGGGCCTAATCGCTGTGAGGCCAGTTCCCGTGATTGGTCGAGCGCCAAATTCACGGCTGATAGAACCAAGTCCTGAAGCATCTCGGCATCCGCATCCTTAAGCAGGTCGGCAGAGATCTCCACTGATTTACATTTCTGGTCGCCGGTCATTGTGACTTTGATCGCGCCGCCGCCCACCGTTGCAGAAACAGTTTCATCAGCCAGCTTGGCCTGCGCTTCAGCCAGTTGCTGCTGCATGCGTTGAATTTGTTGCATCATTCCGCTTTGTCCGCCCCCACCGGGTGGACGATTAAACCCTTTAGCCATAATATCTCCTATTTCTGTTACTCTTCCAAATCTTTACGCTGCTTGGTTAGTAAACGATAAGACGTTGATATTCTGGAATGCAATAAGCTTCTAATTTCGTGTTGAATAGTACGAATTTCTCATTATTTACAATTCGATTCGTATTAATATGAGTTTCAAGCGCCTTACAATATATCAACCCAATTATCTAATTCTCGAATATCTTTTTCAATCCTGCACGTCCACAATTTCTCCACCATGGTTAAGTGCGGCAGCCACCATGCCGTCATGCGATACGTCCGGCGGCAGCTTGCCTTTGGCATTCGTCACAACACACTTAATCGTTAGCGAGATACCGAGCACGTCTGCGATGGCGTTGGCGGTTACTTCCAAATTTTCAGGCTTGTCCATCAGTGCCCGTACCGTATCGGATTGAAACCCCAGGAGCAGCTCGTCACCGCGCACATCCATCGGCTTGCAGGAATTAAGCAGGGCCTCCACAGCCGGATGTGCTGGTTTGATCACTGCACGTACGTCCTTCCAGGCTTTTGCAATTTCAGTGAGATTAATGACCGCGGCTTTTGTAGATCGGCCCTCCTCTACAGACTTTTCACCACTGCCAACGGATTCTGCTTTACCGGTCTGGCTTGGTTTGGAAACATTGACCGGTTTAACACCTCCGGTTTTAGAATCCCGCCGGCTCCCACCCGAGGAATCCAATGTGGAACCGGCAATCTCAACAGGGGTCTCGAGCGATTCAGCTAGGGCCAATTCAAGCGAGAGCGATGGTTGCCATCCACCGCGCGCATCTACAGCGGCTGAGTTAAAGGCCCTCATCATCCGCAAAACATCGGGCGTGGAAAAGGACCTGGCATGAACAGTCATTTGTTCTTTGATATCTTTGGTCGTTTCAACCTGGTCGCCGTTACCCAATTGAATCAGCATCAGGCCGCGCATATAGTCGACGATCTGTCGCGCTAGCGAGCGCGAATCGGCGCCGGAGTCGAGCGCGCGTTCGATCGCGTTTAGCCCTGCCGCGGATTGTCGGTCAGCAAGAGCAGTGACAATATCGAGCACGGTTTGGCTCGTCGCCGTACCAAGTACGGTCTGCGTGAGCGCAAGCGTGATCCTAGTCCCGGTGGAAGCAAGCTGGTCTAGCAGTGAGATGGCGTCACGCAACCCTCCTCCCGCTTGGCGGGCGATGACCGACAACGCCTCGTCATCGGCCTGGATCTTTTCCGCTTTGGCGATCATTTTAAGCTGCTTGACCATTTCGTCCACTGGCACGCGCCGGAACTCGTGCCGCTGGCAGCGCGAAAGCACGGTGGCGGGGATCTTATGGATCTCGGTGGTGGCGAGTACAAAGATGGCGTGCGGAGGGGGCTCTTCCAGTGTCTTAAGTAAGGCATTGAAGGCCGCCGTTGATAGCATGTGGACTTCATCAATAATGTAGATCTTGTATTTGCCCTGTGATGGCGAAAAGTTGATTTTGTCGCGCAGGTCGCGTACGTCGTCCACGCTTGTGTTGGAGGCCGCATCGATTTCGATCAGGTCGAGGAAGCGGTTCTGGTTAACCGCAACGCAGTGTTCGCAGTGATTACATGGTCTTTCATTCGGATCTTCCGCCAGACAATTGACAGCCTTCGCTAATAGGCGAGCCAGCGTGGTTTTACCCGTGCCGCGCGGCCCTGCGAACAGGTAAGCGTGGCCTACGCGATCACTGATGATTGCGTTCTTGAGAGTCTGGACAATGTGTTCTTGTCCAATAACCTCGGCCCATCCTTTAGGGCGGTATTTGCGGTAGAGTGCTTGGGACATAAAATAAGTTTAAAGTTTTAAGTTCAAGGTTCAAGGCACAGGGTAACTATCCTGCACGTTCCCTTGCGGGTCGGTCAATAATACGGCCTCCCCTGATTTCCACATGGATTGACTCTGCCCCCAATAAAGGACGATGGCAGAATTCGTTCCTATGGCGGTATGCACCTGCACTACCCCATTATTGAACAACTTGAACGGAGGGAAGGTGTATACGTTGTTATCCGCATCTTTAAGATGCCAGCCTGTCAAATCGAGTTCACCCTCTCCGTTGTATCTGATAACCACCGCCTCCGCCGTCAACGTCCCGGCGCCGATTACACTGACGATCTGCACCGTTCCTTGCTGGAGGGTCGCGACCGGCGGTGCGCCAGTCGCATTCGAGGAAGCGGTCGGCAGGGTAACTTGCGGCAGGGTTACAGCCCGATAATTACGGTCGTACCAGTA
>Ga0265331_10003064_pt1 | contig 10963 bp, 8 predicted proteins | sample 41923metaG_FD_202088 | JGI IMG/M metagenome (GOLD analysis project Ga0265331, IMG submission 202088) | Rhizosphere microbial communities from Carex aquatilis grown in University of Washington, Seatle, WA, United States - 4-19-23 metaG | ecosystem: Host-associated > Plants > Roots > Rhizosphere >...
GTAAGAGAGATGGAAACTGAATGATCGTCAACTATAATCACATCTGTTACAATTCCGAGTTCAACCAGCGACACTGTCGGGATTTCCGGGTCCTTAACTTCTTCCAAAGCTTTCAAAACCTGTTCTTTTGATATCTTTACTCCTGTCAGCATAATAATCTCCTTTTATATTCTAAATATCCTAAATTATAAATCTCAAATCCAAACTCATAATTCCCAAATCAGTTCACCACTCCGCACCCGGGTCAAGCCTGAACACAGCTCCCATTTCTTCTATCATAGGCTGGAGGTGTTCAGTGTGAACGCCTTTCCTTCCGCCATAGACCGGTTTCCACTCAAATCTTGCGGGAGCTTTTATCATAGCGTTATCCAGAACCGGCATAATAGTTTCAATCCATTTTTCTTCCAAAGCTTTTTCACCGGGATAAACTTTTGATTTGATAAGTAAATCCTCATTAGCGCCCGGCTCAAAAATGCCAAGAGCAAGATTGAACGTATCATCAAAAGCTATTTGCATTCGTGAATGGCTTTCAGTATTTGCTTTGCCAAGCTGTTTTATCCACAGATTGGCATGCATGGTATGATATTTTATTTCGCCTTTAAATTTCTTTGCAATTTTAGCCAGCGGTTCAAACGATGAATCTGCCATAGCTTCGAACCTGACGTACTCAGCTTGATTGAAAAGGAAATTCCGCATCAGGCTGAAATCATATTCGCCAATAGGATACTCTACCAGCTGACAGCATTTAAACTTATCCGCGTTGCGCGTGAAAGCTGCTGCATCAGGCATCGCCTCGCCCAGTTCATGCAAAATATTAAAGAGCGCCAGCGACTGGCCTATTTTATCCTGCGCGATCGACGAGAAAGCAATGTCTTCTTCAAGCATCGGACCCAATCCTGTCCATTCGGAATTTCTGTGGCCGATTATCAACTGGTCATCAGCCATTTTGAACAACAGTTCTTTTATTGCGTCCGTTTGGGCTTTGTTAAACGTCAATCCTTTTTCTCCTTTGCGCTTTCTTTTTGTTTTCTCTTCAAGTCTTTCCTGTCTTCTATGCCATGTTCTTTCTGGTATTTGCGAATCCTGTCCATACAGTAATAATCGCTTGCTTCGCGGTAAGTTTTTTCTGGTGTGGTTTCGAACATGTCCGCATCTGCATAATCGGTTGCATAAACGTTCGCGCTTTTTGCGACCCAAATATTGGCGGTAGCCCTTCTTCTTCCAAAAGTCTCTTTTGCAAGTATTAGCGCCATCTCAGGATTTGCCGCATGAACAATACCTACGTGCACGTGCTGCTCGCCGCGTTTCTTCTGATGAAACACTTCATATGTTTCCCAGTTTTCCTGCGATTCAAGAACTTCCTTCCCGTCATCATTTTTGGGAAGCTCCATTCTGCTTACTCTGGGATCTTCTGATTTAGCCATAATACAATTAATGTTCGTTAAGCGAGCGGAATAGTATATTTCTGTTCATCTTTCATCAGCGCTCTTCTGACCCATGCGCCGTGTTCTTCGGCCCAGCGCCTGACCTGCAGGCGTTCTTTGTTACACGGACCGTCGCCGTTTATTACTCTCTTAAATTCTTCCCAGTCAGGCTCGGTATATTCCCACTTGCCGGATTTATTGTTCTTCTTTAGTTTTTTATCGGGAATGGTGAGTCCCAAATCCCATATCTTTGGCACATATTCATCCAGGAATTTTTGGCGCATGTCATCGTTTGAAGCCATCTTGACTTTCCATTTCATCAAAACCTCGGTGTGTTCAGAAATCTTATCCGGCGGTCCGAAGAAGTGCATGATCGGCGTCCACCACCTGTTGAGCGCTTCCTGAACCATCTCACGCTGTTTAGGCGTACCTGTAGCAAGATAAACAACGTTATCGTGCCCGTATTTTAAGTGAAACGATTCCTCGCTGCAAATTCTATCCAGCGCACGGCAATATGGCCCATAGGAACCCTTAGCGTTTGTGACCTGGTTAATTATAGCGCCCGCGTCTATCAGCCAGGCGATAATAGCGGTATCGGCCCACGTCTTGGCGGGATAGTTGAATACATTTGAATACTTTGATTTGCCGTTGATTAGGTCGTTGACCATATCTTCTCTTGTTTTACCAAGAGTCTCGGCTGCGCTGTAAAGCAGCTGAGCATGGCCAACTTCATCCTGAACTTTCGCCATTAATGCAAGTTTGCGGCGGAATCCCGGCGCGCGGGTTATCCACGTTCCTTCAGGCAGCGCTCCGATTATTTCAGAATGAGCATGCTGCTCTATCATCCTTATGAGCTGTTTGCGGTACTGGGTTGGCATCCAGTCCATGGGTTCAATTTTTTCGCCGCGCGTAATTCGGTCTTCAAATTCTGCCAGAAGAATTGGGTCTTCGCCCTCGGTTAAGCTCTTTGAGCCTTTTTTTGTTTCTATTAATGCGCTTCCATACATAAAGTTTTTCATCCCCGCCTGCCTGCAGCAGGCAGGCGCAGGCGGGGATCTATTTTATTAATTAATTATGAATTCTAATAGAGGAGCACATTATGAATCCTGAATGCTTCTTTGACTTTTTTAATCGTTCAAATGAGATTTCTTTCGAAGTCCCATTAGAATAAAATCAGACAGATTCTCCGCAATTTCATCTGCTGACATTGAGCCGTCAGGTTTGTACCATTCAGTTATCCAGTTCAGCGTCGATAATATCGTAAGCACTGCAAACTTTTCGTGCACCGTTTCAAAAATATGTTCTTCAATACCTAAAATTATTATGCTTCTAAAGCCGCTTTCGTATCGGTTACGGATCTCTTTAAATTCCTTTATCCTGTTTTGCGGCAAGTGACGCCATTCATGAAGAAAAACCGTAGATGCATTCAAATCGCCCGTAAGAAGCCTTACGTGCATCTTAACTATCTTACGCAGCTTTTCTTCTGCGTTAAAATATATATCGTTCACTTCGTCGATTGCAACTAAAAATTGTTCCGCCATTCTGAAACATATAGTTTCCAGGATTTCGTCTTTTGATTTTATGTGGCTGTAAAGGCTTGCCGCTTCGATTCCAAGTTCGGCGGCAATATCTCTCATGCTCGATGCCATAAAGCCTTTGGCTCTGAAAAGTCTAGCGGCTGTTTGTATGATCTGTTCTCTGCGCGTTATTTGTGTCGCTGTTTCCATATGTTCACTCTTTTCCTAACAATTGTTAGGCAATTTAATAATAAAAACAAGTAGATTCAAAGCAAAAGTTCCTGAGGTTGTAAGTTATTGAGATTATTGACAGTTGGAGTTAACTAGTCTTTTTTTGCTCCCCTCCTTGGATAAGGAGTGGAAACTTGCAAGCCACAGGGGGGCAAGTGGGGTGGTTTGACTACTCTTATTCATATTAAGTTAGATTGTAATTATTAGTTAAAAATTTGTTCAACCACCCCGTCACTGCGCCTGCCTGCAGCAGGCAGGTGACACCCCTCCTTATTCAAGGAGGGGAACTTATTACAAATAATTCTCCTTTGGGTAATCCGGCTCAGGTTCTTTTCCCAAATCAAACTTTCTTCTTTTCCATCTTCCCAGTTTAAACCAGAATGCAATAATAATTCCCTTTGCTATAGTAGTAGAAAAGATTGCTATCCAAATCCCGTTGATTCCGTATTTGGGGGCAAGGAGCGCCGCCAGCGGAATTCTTAAAGCTGTTATAGGCAAATAAATTGCGAGCGGCGGAAGCGAATTTCCCGCGCCGGCGAACGCGCCTGCAAAAATTGATTCACTCATCGCAAAGAAAATACAGAATGCTGCGATCATATTATATACTTTTGCCGTTGCAATTACTGCCTGATCGGTTGTGAATATTCCCGCCACCTGTTCGGGGAAGAAGAATAAAAATATCGCATAGAAAAACATTGGTATCCACGAAATAAATAAAACGCGCCATGCTCCTTTTTCCGCCCGCTCAATATTTTTGGCGCCAATGTTTTGCCCAACCACAATTGAACAGGTTATGGCGAACGCTTCGCCGATCTGGTAAGGGATTGCTTCCGAGCGGTGGCCAATACCCAGCGCAGCGAGTCCTACAGTGCCGAAATCAGCCACATATCTTGTAACAAAAATATATATGAAAGAAAATGCGAGTCCTTCTAGCGAAAGCGGCAAACCGATCCTTATTGTTTCTTTTGTGACCTTCCAGTTGAAGCGCATGTTTGTGATAAAACCGGCGGACTTTTTCTTTATCGACGTGATAAAACCATTTTTCCCGAGAAGGTAGAATTCTATAAGGAACGTCATTCCGTATGCAAGCATTGTGGCAAGAGATGCGCCCGACATTCCTAAGTCAAATGTGAATATGAACAGCGGAGTTAAAACTACTTTAATGCTGTAAACGACTATCAGCAGCCAGAACGGGGTTTTTGTATTTCCGTTGCCCCTGAAAATCGCGCTGCCAGTTTCAAATAAAATTGTGAAAGGGAGTAACAGTAAGATCGGAAGCAGGTACTTATTAGCAAGCGACGCTTTCAGCGGGTCAATATTTGTGAAATGATATAGATAGGGCAGTATAGGATAAACAATGCCCGCTATGAGTAATCCCAGCAGTACAGCATTTAGCAAATTCAGAGTGCCGATGTGTTTAGCCGAATCCTTTTCTTTCGCTCCAACCGCCTGAGAGACCAGCGAGTTTGTGCCGATTGACACCATTTCAGCCAGCGCAAAGACTCCCCATGAAAGAAAGCTTCCTACAGTTACAGCAGCAAGAAACTCAGAGCCAAGCTTTCCTATCCAGTATGAATCCAGTACGGCAATAGCAAGACTGCGCCCGAGGTTCTGAAGAACCACCGGCCATGCGAGCTTTATAATCTGTTTGTTTAAATTGCCGGATGTAGTGAGCAATCCTTACCTTTATACATAAGTTCTATTCGTTATTCAATTCATTTGCTGAAAATATTTTTGTTCTGAGCTTAAAAAGACGAACCCCCGAAAACATCATTCTCTATGCGGGAAATATTTTCAGGATAAAAGGATCATTATATCCGAAAAATCAAGTCCCCCCTTTGTACAAAGGGGGGATTGGATTTTGATTAACAGAAAGCGTTGAAATAGTTTAATAATTATTAAACATACTAATATATAAACGGGGGTTCAATTTTTTCTCTGCTGCTCTGCTTCTCTGTGGTTATATTTTCTTCCATATTAACTTTATTAATTTGTTTACAAACAAACTTTTTATCTTTTCACATCGAAGAAGCTTTTCAGCAGTTCGCTGCACTGTGCGTCAAGCGTTCCGCCGGTAACGTTCAATCTGTGATTCAAAGATATATTGTTCGTTATATTCAAAACAGAGCCGCAGGCGCCTGACTTATTATCAAATGCCCCAAAAATTAAATTCTCGATCTTGGCAAGCACAATCGCGCCGGCGCACATAGAGCATGGCTCAAGCGTTACATATAGCGAACAACCAAGCAGCGCTTTTGATGAAAGGTAGGAAGCAGCAGAAGTAATAGCGATAATTTCCGCATGAGCGGTCGGGTCCCTAAGCGTTTCAACCTGGTTGTGTCCCTTGCCGATTATCCTGTTCTCAAAAACTACAACTGCGCCAATGGGGATCTCTTCCTTATCGAAAGCTTTTTCCGCTTCTCTGAACGCATGCTGCATCCATATTTCGTGTGGAGTTAATGGCAATAATTTATTAACGTTAAATAAAAAAATACACCGGTTAATTCTACCGATTCAATATTGTAAATTCTACAAATATAAAATCTTTTTTGGTCGAATTAACCGATGTAATTTATCTCAACTGTGAGTTTAAGTTACCTGGCCTGGAATGTAAATGTCCCCGACTGAACCGTTCCTTTAATTGCGGGGTTCAAATCAAATAGCTGAGCGCAGTAATCATTTGTGCTGGCAATATCAAGCGTATTGGAAACCATATATGAATATTGCTGGCCTGATGCAAAATTATATCCGTACGCAGAAAGATTCGGGAAATTAAATGATGTGCCTTTTACCAGTACCTGGTATGTATATCCCGATCCTATTGGGTTAATGTGAATAACATGTACAGAATTTCCGCTTCCGCTGGAATAGCTGAACAATGATGTAGAATCAACATTAGTCGCTCCATTGCCGGGCGTTAATATACTGGCCGATGAATCAATGCTTACTATAGAGCCTGTCGCGCCTGCCTGAACGGTCAGCATTCTCTGTTTAATATTTGGATAAATGCCTATAGTGTCAGGCGTGATAGCTACAATATTTAAATTGGCAGTGGATGATGTTCCTGTGGGAACGTTAAAATTATATGTGCCTGTCGTGCCGATAATAGCCACTTGTTCTATAAAACCGCCTTTATGGACTAAGTTGTTCTTGCCGCTAAAATTAATGTAAAGCTGGGCCTTTAAATTTGTTGAGCCTGAACTGTTTACTGTTCCTGAAACTGTAGAAGCGCCAAGTCCGCCGCCAATTGAATTGAATGTAAACGTAGGGCTTGCTCCAACAATGAATACTGCTTGCATTTCAGCGTAGCCTGTGTAAGATGATACAACGCCTCCGCTGATATTGTATTGTATTAAATACAGCTTCCCGGCAACACTCTGCCCGTTTATTCCGCCTATGGAAAGAACTGCGTTTTGGGAATTTGCTGGTACCTGCCCAAAGCCTGAAACTTTTCCTGTTACTGTATCCTGAAAAATCACGGTTGCTCTTGAACCCGTTGGTACTAGCGGAATTGTAACAAGTAATGACTGCGTATTTCCCGGGCTGGTTGACGCCGGAATATAAGGATTGGTTATTGTTAATCCCTTTACTCCGAAAACCCCTGAAGTAGGATTCAGTACCCAGACATCATATGGAGTGGTGACATTATTAATTGTGAAGCTTCCGTCACCTGCCGTAGTGGTGGATTGATTCCCTATGACTACAGTAGATGCGCCTCCAATCGGATTGCCATAAGTATCAAGAGCCTTACCGCTAACAGTAATTGTGGTTGGCGGTGTAACAGGCGTCGTAGTTGAATTGCTGCATGAATAAATCAAAACAAAAGTACAACATATCAAAAAACATAAAACAAGTTTTTTTACACTCTTCATTTTGTTAATAGATTAATTCCGGGATTACTATTCCCCGAATTTAGTTGTAACTCCTGTAATTATCCGAAAGCCCCCGAGCGGAGTAATTTACGAGAGGGCGATTCGCGATAATAAAACTAAATAATTTATCATGGTACTCCAAAAAATCTATTTCGGGCTATTTTTTTTGAGCGGGATAGGCGTGTTTAAACTATGTAAATGCAGGATTTAATACGGTCTGACTTATTTCTCTTTGGTAAGTTTTTTTAGTTCCTGAAGCTTATTTAGGGCTTCCAGAGGGGTCATTTTATCTAAATCGATTTTATTAATAATATCGTTTAGCTCGTTATCTTTATATTCGAACAAGTTTATCTGGAATTCGTCTTTGCGCCGTGCACGCTCTTCGCGCTTCTCAAGATTGCCCAGGATTTCCCGTGCCCGCTTAGTTACAATATCAGGCAATCCGGCCATTTGCGCTACATGAATTCCGAAGCTGTGGTCGGCAGTGCCTTCGTTTATTTTGTGAAGGAATATAACCCTCTCGCCGACTTCCTTTACTTCTACCCGTGAATTTTTTATACGCTCATATAGACTCGCCAGCGCATTTAATTCGTGGTAGTGAGTTGCGAACAGCGTTTTTGCTTTTGCATTCTGGTTTTCGTGAATATATTCGGTTATTGCCCAGGCTATTGATATTCCGTCATACGTGCTGGTGCCGCGCCCGACTTCATCCAGCAGCACAAGGCTCTTTGCTGTCAGGTTGTTCAGGATGTTTGCCGATTCCTGCATTTCGATCAGGAATGTGCTCTCGCCCATCGCTATATTATCCATAGCCCCTACGCGCGTGAATATCCTGTCGCATATCCCGATCTTTGCTTCCGATGCCGGTACAAAGCTGCCTATCTGAGCAAGTAAAACTATTAACCCGACTTGCCTTAAATATGACGACTTGCCGCTCATGTTTGGACCGGTGATAATTATTATCTGGCTATCAGCCGGATCCAAATACGTATCATTCGGTACATATTTTTCACCGGCCGGCAGCAATTGTTCTATTACGGGATGCCTGCCGTCTTTAATTTCAAGCGTATCGGATTCATTTACCGCCGGACGTACATATTTATTAGATTCGGCGGCATCCGCAAAGCTAAGCAAAACGTCTAGAACGCCTATCATTGCCGCGTTCATTTGAATTTCGTTTGCAAACTCAACCACTTTATTTCTGATCTCGGCAAACACCTGCGCTTCAAGTGTGTTTATTTTCTCGCCGGCGCTGAGGATTTTCTCTTCGTATTCCTTAAGCTCCTGTGTGATATACCGCTCTGCGTTTACAAGGGTCTGTTTCCTGATGTATCCTTCTAAATCCTTTACTTTTTCAATATTTGATTTTGATATTTCAATATAATAGCCAAATACCTTATTGAAGCTGACCTTGAGCGAATTTACTTTTGTGCGTTCTCGCTCTTTGCGCTGGTAATTTTCTAACCACGCTTCGCCGGAATTCATAATGTACCTGAGTTCATCAAGCTCTTTATTATATCCGGGTTTTATTATAGCCTTATTTTCCGAGTGCAGAGATAATTCTTCATTAATAGATCCATCAATAAGCTCAACTATCTCATTTAGCTCTTTTAGATTCGCTGTTATTTCTTTCAGCGTATTTGATTCTGCTCTTGAGAGCTCCGCCTTGACCGTCGAAATATTTTTCAGCGAGTACTTGAGATTAATGAGGTCTCTTGCAACCGCCCGCGCTGTGGCTATTTTTGAAATTAGCCGTTCAAGGTCGCCGATATTCTTAAAATTCCCTGTTAGATTTGTTCTAAGCGGTTTATTGCTGAAGAATTCTTCAACGCATTCCTGCCGTTTAAGTATCTGCGCCGCTTTTTTCAGCGGGCGCGATATCCAGTTCTTCAGCAGTCTTGCGCCCATCGCCGTTTGCGTGCGGTCGAGTATTGATATCAGCGTTCCTTCGCGGCTGCCCTCGGACATCGAAGAAATTATTTCCAGGTTGCGCTTTGTGGAATTATCAAGAACTATATAATCAGAAGTATCGTAGAAAGAAATTTTGTTAATATGCGAGATGTTGCCTTTTTGAGTCTCCTGGATGTAATTGAGTATTCCGCCGGCTGCTACAATGCCAAGCCTGTAATCTTCTATTCCAAATCCTTTTAATGATTTTGTTTTGAACTGAGCCAGCAGCAGCTCGTTGCAATAATCAAAATTAAATATCCATTCATCAAGACGTGTTACGGTTACTTTATTCTTTGCGACCGGTGAATATTCTGTGTTCAGGAAATCAATGAACAAACCTTTTTGCGATTTTGATATAATTACTTCGGCTGGATTTATAAGCTCAAGCTGTTCCTTAATTTGCCTGAACGGAATTTCACACGCCGAAAACTCGCCTGTTGAAATATCAAGAAATGAGAATCCGCATTTATCATCTTTGGCAAAAATACATGCAATATAGTTATTGCTTTTATGGTCGAGAAGTTTATCAGAATAGGTCAATCCCGGTGTGACTACTTCAATCACATCGCGCTTTACAATTCCGCGGGCAAACTTGGGGTCCTCCATCTGCTCGCAGACGGCCACTTTGTAGCCGGCTTTTACAAGCTTGGGAAGATAATTATCTATTGCATGGTGCGGAAAACCCGCCAGCGCAACCTCAGATGCCGACCCGTTTGAGCGCTTTGTAAGCGTTATACCCAGCGCTTTTGACGCCAAAACTGCATCAGTATCGAATGTTTCGAAGAAATCGCCCATGCGGAACAATAAAATAGTATCAGGATATTTAGCCTTAATTTTCTGATACTGCTGCATGAGCGGCGTTGTGCCTTCGGCCATGACCTAAAATAGAAAATTTAATTTTTGATGGAATTATTAAAAATACCGTAATAATGATGAAGTTACAATTTATTAATCCCGGACTAAAACTATTCCCGCCTGCCTGCGCGGAGTCGCTCTGGCGGAGGCAGGGTGGAGATACAGAGGGGGCGATGTTAAAAGCCCCATTCTAACAACAACAGCATCAAAAATTGACGATGATAGACTAAAGTATAGCTGAATAGTCTTTTAAATAGTTACTTTCTTTTCAACGATGAAAAGAAAGTAACCAAAGAAAAATCGCCCGCTCCTGAAAAAGCGATTAAAATTATCTTCGCTTCGCTGCAAGAAAATAACTCGTGCCGCCGAAGGCGTCACTCAAACAGATTTTCTTGCTATCGCTTCGCTCAGAAAATTTTTTAACATCGCTTTTTCAAATGCGGGAATACAAGCATCTTTTCTTTGTGCCCGTCCAAAGGCGTGTTTCCGTTTCACTCCAACTTCGTATCTTTGTGGCAAATTTTTGTTTTTGCCGTTGAGTTAAAACGAGCCGAGTATATGTTTTATGTTATATTTTTTCACCAAATAATTGATGAAATTAATATAATGAAAAATTATCCTCACCCCCACGCACCAATGGTGCGCTTCCCCTCTCCTTAGAGGAGAGGGGTGTCACGAAGTGACGGGGTGAGGTGATACAATTTGCAGTGGAATAAGATTGATTTCGCAATTCATAAAAAAATTATATCTCAATACCGAAGGCGGGCCGCTGAAAAGAATGGCGCTCAGCTTATTGATAGGAAGCTTATTTTCGATATTCACAGCGTTGTTTCTAATTGTCCCTGTTCGGTTAGAGCATTATTTAATGATTCCTATAATAATCATTTCGCCATTTAACTATATAATCGGCTGGCCGCTGATTATAGTTGGCGCATTTTTTATGAGCTGGACTTCGCTTTTGTTTTTTATAAAAAAGGGCACGCCCGTCCCCAATACGGCTCCGCCAAAATTAATAACAACAGGGCCATATGCATTTTCACGCAACCCTATGCATGGCGGATTATTCTTACTGATGTTCGGTATTGGGTTTTACAATAGTTCTTTGCTTGCGCTC
>Ga0265331_10003069_pt1 | contig 10956 bp, 3 predicted proteins | sample 41923metaG_FD_202088 | JGI IMG/M metagenome (GOLD analysis project Ga0265331, IMG submission 202088) | Rhizosphere microbial communities from Carex aquatilis grown in University of Washington, Seatle, WA, United States - 4-19-23 metaG | ecosystem: Host-associated > Plants > Roots > Rhizosphere >...
GTTCTGCGCCCTCGCGGTCTTCGTGCTCGCCCTCGGCATCTGCGCCGTCACGACGCAGTTCACCGTCGTCAATGCCACCGTCCTCCGCGGCTTCTCGTTCCCGAAAAGCGAACAGCTCATGGATGTTCAGCTCGTCGATCCCAAGCAGGCCAACGGCAACAACAACTTCAACGGTCGCGTCACCGCGCTGGACTACGAGGACATGAAGGCCAGCCAGCAGTCGTTCTCGGCCATGGCCGCCTACCTCAACGGCTCGACCGTCAACGTCACTTACAAGGGCACGCCCCAACGTTACACCGGCGCCTACGTCGCCGAGGACTTTTTCCGGATCCTCGGGGTGGCGCCCGTGCTCGGCCGCGACTTCAAGGCCGAGGACAACAAGCCGGGCGCCGAGCGCGTCACCCTCCTGAGCTATGCGCTGTGGGAACGCGATTTCGGCCGTGACCCCAATATCGTCGGTCAGAACGTCCGGATCAACGGCCGCTCCGCCACCATCATCGGCGTCATGCCGCCGCGTTTCAATTTTCCCGTGAGCGAGGAGCTCTGGATCCCCCTCTACAACGAATTTCCCGCCCGCCCGCGGAACGACCAGCAGGCCACCAACGTCGCGATCATGGCCCGGTTGAAGGACGGCGTCACGATCGACCAGGCCAACCTCGAATTCAACACCATCGCCCAGCGCCTGGCCAAGGATTTTCCGGACACCAACAAGGACATCACCCAGGGCCGCGTCCAGCCGCTCGTCGAGAACTTCACCGGCCCGCAGCTGCGTCAGCTCATGTTCACCATGCTGGCCTTCTGCGTCAGCGTCCTGCTCATCGCCTGCGTCAACGTGATGAACATGCAGTTCGCGCGCGCCACCCTCCGCGCCAAGGAACTTGCCATCCGCTCCTCACTCGGCGCCACGCGCATGCGCCTCATCCGCCAGATGCTCACCGAAAGCCTGCTCGTGGCCAGCATCGGCGCGGTCTTCGGCGTCGCCGCCTCGTATTGGGCCGTGGACTACCTTTTTGCCGCGACCCGCAACCTGCCGTTTCCGCTGCCATACTGGATCGTCTTCACCATCGACGGCCGGGTCCTCGCCTTCACCGTCGCCGCCACGATGCTCGCCGCCGTCGTCTCGGGCCTGATTCCCGCGTGGCTCTCCTCGCGTGCGAGCGCCGCGGATGTCCTCAAGGAATCCGGCCGGGGCAACACGGGGCGCCTCACCAATTTCATCACGCGGGGCTTGGTTGTGTTCCAACTCCTGGTCACCTGCGTGCTCCTCGTGGGCTCCCTCCTCCAGCTGAAGTCCATCCTGCGCCAGCAGACCCTCGACTATGGCTACGACACCGGTGCAATCTATTCCGCGCGCATGGGCTTGTTCGAAGCCGACTACCCCACGCCCCAGGCCAAGCGCCTTTTCCATGAACGCGTCCTGCGGCAGCTCCGCAGCACGCCCGAGCTGGCCGGCGCCGCCCTGACCACCCGCTTCCGGATGACTTTCTCCGGCAACGGCGCGGTCGAGATCGAAGGCAAGACCTACGCCAAGCCCGCCGATCGCCCGCAGGCCAGCTTCGAGGGCGTCTCCGACAATTTCTTCGCCACGCTCGGACACCAGCTCATCGAGGGCCGCGATTTCACCTCCGAGGACAGCGACCAGAAAATGCCGGTCGCCATCGTCAATACCGCGTTTGCCCAGAAATTCTTCGGTCATGAGAGCCCGCTCGGCCGCCGCTTCCGCACCGTCGGCAACAACGAGCTCTTCAGTCCCTGGCGCACCATCATCGGCGTCGTCCCGCAGATCCGCATGACGGGCCCGTTCAACAACGGCGTGAATGCCATCGGCGAGGAAGGCTTTTACGTGCCGCTCTATTCACCGGTCTTCGGTCCCACGCCCGCGGACGCCGTGGCCCCGCAGTTCGTCACCGTCGTCGCCCGGCCGCAGGGCCGGCAGCCCGGCGAAAATGCCGCCGGTGCGGTCCGCCGCGAAATGCAGAAGGTCGACCCCAACCTCCCCCTCTATTTCACCGGCACGCCCAAGCAGCTCATCAGCGAGACCCTCGGCCAGAACCGCATTGTCGCCGCCATGTTCGCCATCTTCGGCATCGTCGCCGTGGTCCTGGCCTCCGTCGGCCTTTACGGCGTGACCTCCTTCTCCGTCAACCAGCGGACGCAGGAATTCGGCATCCGGATGGCGCTCGGCGCCGACAACAACCGCATCCTCCAGATGGTGCTGCGCCAGGGCATGGTCCAAATGGGCATCGGCCTCGGGCTCGGCTTCGCCCTCGCCCTGACCGCCGCTGTCCTCGGCTCCGCGGGCATCAGCAACTTCCTCTTCGGCGTGAAGCCCACCGACCCGACCACCTACCTCGCGGTTTTCGGCGTGCTCGCCGCCGTCTCCTTCGTTGCCACCTTCGTTCCCGCCCGCCGCGCCACCCGGGTCGACCCGATGATCGCCCTGCGCGCCGAGTAGCAGCCCCCAATCGAAAATCGAGAATCCAAAATCGAAAATCCTTCCGATGTTTTCCGACTTCAAATTCGCCCTGCGCCAGCTCGTGAAATCACCCGGTTTCACGGCAGTCGCGGTGCTCACCCTGGCGCTCGGCATCGGCGCCACGACGGTCACTTTCAGCGTCGTGCACGCCGTCCTGCTGCGCCCGTTTCCGGCCGCGGCGCCGGAACGGCTGGTTGCGCTGAACGAAACCAACACCGCCCAGGGCTTCAGCACCGGCATGTCGATCAGTTACCCCAACTTCGTCGACTGGCGGCGCGACAACCGCACGCTCGCCACCGCCGCGCTCTACGAGGACGCCAGCTACACGCTCACCGGCGACGCCGCGGCCGAACATCTCGACGGAGCGATCACCACCGCAGGATTTTTCGAGACAATGGGCATCGCCCCCGCCCTGGGCCGCACTTTTCTCCCCGAGGAAGAGTCCGCTTCCGGCCGGCGGGTGACCGTACTGAGCCACGAGACTTGGCTCCGCCGCTTCAACGCCGATCCCGGTGTCCTCGGCCGCACCCTCCGGCTCGACGGCGAACCTCATACCATTGTCGGCGTGATGCCTCCCGGTTTCCGATTTCCGGACAATGCCGTGCTCTGGACTCCGCTGCGCGTCGCCCTCACCGAAGATGGACGGGGATCACACAGCTATGACGGAGTCGCGCGCCTCCGGGAAGGCATCTCCCTCGAGCAGGCCCGCCTCAATCTCAACGCCATCGCCGCCGGCCTCGCCACGGCCCATCCGTTGTCCAACTCCCACATCGGGGTGCTCGTGACCCCGTTCCTGGAGAGCGTCACCGGGGCATACGGCCGCATCGCGCTGATCCTGTTCGGCGCCGTCCTGTGCGTCCTGCTCATCACCTGCGTGAACCTGGCCGGCTTGCTCCTCGCACGTGGCGCCACCCGGGAACGGGAGATGGCCCTGCGGGCGGCGCTCGGGGCGAACCGCGGCCGTCTCGTGCGCCAATTGCTCGTTGAAAACCTCGTGCTGGGCGTCCTCGGCGGCGCGCTCGCGGTTTTCGTCGCGAACTGGGGCCTCGATCTGGTCGTGCGCGCGGTCGGCGACGACCTGCCTTACTGGATGCAATTTACGCTCAACGGCCCGGTCCTCGCGTTTGCCGCCGGCGTTTCACTGCTGGCAACCCTCGGCTTCGGCCTCGTCCCCGCCTGGCAATTGTCCCGCCTCAATCTCAACCGTTCGCTCAAGGAAGGCGGGCGTTCGGGCTCCACGAGCCGCGCGGGTTTGATGCGTCTGCTGGTCGGGGCCCAGCTGGCCCTGGCGCTCGTGCTTCTGACCGGAGCCGGCCTGCTGGTGAAAAGCTTCCTGCATCTCCGGTCGGTCCGGCCCGGCTTCGATTCCGAAGGCGTGCTGACCTTCAACCTGACGTTCCCGCCCGCGGCGTATCCCGACGCTGCGGCACAGATCAGGGTGGGTGAACGGATCGTCGAAAACTTGCAGGTCCTGCCCGGTGTCGAATCGGCTGCACTCGTGAGCAATCTTCCGCTGGGGGGAAGCAACTGGGGCCGCGGCTTCGGCCTCGCCGGCCGGCCCGCGCCGGAACCGGGCCAAACCCCCGTCGCACTCAACCGCGTCGTCAGCGCCGCCTATTTCCAGACGATGCACATCCCGATCATGCTCGGCCGGTCCTTCAACCCCGCCGACTCCACCAACTCGCCGCGCGTCGCCATCGTCGACGAGAGTTTCGCCCGGCAGTATTTTCCCGGCCAAAACCCGGTCGGCCAGCGCCTGCACTACGGTCGCACCGAGGGCCCGGACCATCCCTGGATGGAAATTGTCGGCGTGGTGGGCGACGTCCGGCACCACGATCTGCAGAACCGCACCGCCCGGGCCGGCCTCTATGTGCCGGCCGCGCAGAACACCGGCGAAGGCAGCGTGTTCTTCGTGCTTCGGCGAGCCCCGTCGAAAGCGGACGGAAGAAACGGACCCGTCGGCGATCCCGCGGTCCTGGCCGGCGCGGTGCGCCGAGCCGTGGCCGATGTCGACCGCGAACTCGCCGTCGCCGACCTTCAATCCATGCCGGCCCGGGTCCAGGGGGCGATCTGGCGCGACCGGTTCGTGGGCGAAGTCTTCTCCGCGTTTTCCGTGCTCGCGCTGCTCCTCTCCGCCCTGGGCGTCTACGGCGTCACGGCGTTTGTGACCAGCCAGCGGACGCGTGAAATCGGCGTGCGGATCGCGCTGGGGGCCCAGCCCGGCGCGGTGCTCCGCCTCGTGCTCGGCGGTGGTCTGCGGCTTGCGGCCGTCTCGCTGGCGCTCGGCTTGGTAGCCGCGCTCGGTCTCACGCAACTTCTGGCCCAGCAGCTGTACGAGGTGAGTCCACTTGATCCGATGATTCTTTCCGGCGTGCCGCTGCTTCTGGCCGGTGTCGCCCTGTTCGCCTGCTGGATCCCCGCCCGCCGCGCCACCAAGGTCGACCCACTCGTCGCTCTGCGCGCGGAGTGACTCGCGAAGGAAGAAGTTCCAAGGACCAAGAATCAAAACCCTCCCAAACCTCCGCTTCCCTATTCTTGCCACTTGATACTTGAGACTTGCCACTTTCCGCCATGAACCACTTCCGCTTCGCCTTCCGGCAGCTCGTCAGGTCCCCCGGCTTCGCCGCGACCGCGATCCTCACGCTCGCCCTCGGCATCGGCACGTGCACCGCGATGTTCAGCATCGTTAATGCCGTCCTCCTGAAACCGCTGCCGTTCCGCGAGCCCGGCCGTCTGGTGTGGATCGAGAACATCTTCGGCGGCGGCTTGTCCGGCCGCACCTCGCGGACCGACGTGTTCAACGGCTGGCGCGAGCACAATAAATCCTTTGAGTCCCTTGCCGCGTACTTCGCCTTTTCCGACTACGGTCGACTCAATCTCTCCGGCACGGGTGCACCCGAGCGCCTCCGCAACGTCGGCGTCTCGGACAATTTTCTTCCCACCCTCGGGGTCCAGCTCCTGCACGGCCGCAACTTTACCGCCGACGAGTGCAAGTCGGTTGCTCCCGGCGCCGTCATCCTCAGCTACAGTTACTGGCAACGACGCTTCGCCGGCGACCCGTCCGTCGTCGGCCGCGTGCTCATCCTCAACAACACGCCCACGGCCGTCGTCGGCGTGCTGCCGCGCACCTTCGATTTTGCTTCGATTTTCACGCCCGGCAACGAGGTCGACGTCGTCACACCTTTCCCGCTCACGTCGGAAACCGCCCGATGGGGCAACACGATTTTCGGGATCGGGCGGTTGAAACCCGGTGTCGCTGTCGATCAGGCCCAGGCCGAGCTCAAAGTCATCAGCGAACAACTTCGCGCCTCCACCATCCGTGACCACGGCACCTTCGGCGCGCTCGTGTCGCCTCTCGACCTCGCGGTGCGCGGCCGTTTCCGCAGCGCGTTCCTCATTCTCGCCACCGCCGTCGCCTGCGTGCTCGCGATTGCCTGCGTGAATCTTTCAAACCTCCTCCTCGCCCGCGTCAACGTTCGCCGCCAGGAGTTCGCCGTCCGCATCGCACTCGGTGCCCAGCGCAGGCACCTCATCGCGCAGGCGCTCACCGAAAGCCTCCTGCTCGCCTTCGCCGGCTCCCTGGTCGGCGTGCCGCTTGCGCTCTGGGCCACCGACGGTCTCGCGCATCTCCAAACGTTCGGCGTGCCGCTGCTGCAGGATGCGGCCGTCGACCCCCTCGCACTCGCGGTCACGATCGGGATCACGACTCTCGCCGGCGTGGCCTGCGGTCTCCTCCCGGCGGTTCACCTCTCGCATCAGCGCAGTCAGACGCTGCAAAACGCCACGCCGCAGCGCAGCGCCGGTCGCTCCTCCGTTCTCGCCCGCAACCTCCTCGTCGTCGCGGAAGTCGCGCTCGCCTGCGTGCTCCTCGTTGGCGCCGGCCTTCTCCTCCGCAGCTTCAACGCGCTCCTGCAGGTCAACCTCGGCTTCCAGCCACAGCATGCGATGGCCTGGCGCGTCGACCCGCCGCGCTCGTTCGCCAAAGCCGCCGACACCAACGCATATTTCGACGCGCTCCTGGCCCGGGTCACCGCGCTGCCCGGCGTGGAATCCGCCGGTCTCAGCGATTGCCTGCCGCTCGGCCGCAACCGCACCTGGGGCGCCAGCGCGGTCGGCATCAATTATCCCGAAGGCAAATCCCCTTTCGCGTTCCCGCGCATCGTCGACCAGCACTACCTGCGGACGATGCGGATCGCCCTCGTCGCCGGCCGCTACTTCGACGATCGCGACACCGACACCGCCGAGCGCGTCATCATCATCAACGAAAGCCTCGCCAAAGCCGCCTTCCCCGACGGTCGCAATCCGCTCGGGCAAAAGTTCGATCTCGGCCAAGGCGCTTTGACCGTGATCGGCATCGTCGCCGATGTTCGCCACAGCTCGCTTGAGCAAGGCGGCGGCAACGAGATGTATCTGAATTTTCACCAGGGATCCGATTTCAGCGCTCTCGAGATGGTCGTGCGCAGCCCGCGTCCCGCCGCCTCGCTCGTGCCCGACGTCCGGGCCGCACTCACCGCGTTCGATCCGAGCCTGCCCAACGGCGAATATTACGAACTCGAGACGCTCATCGATCACGCGGTCGCCCCGCGCCGGCTCATCGCCGAATTGCTCGGTTTCTTTTCCACGCTCGCCCTCGCGCTCGCCGCGATCGGACTCTACGGGGTGATCGCCTACTCCGTGGTCCAGCGCACGCGCGAAATCGGCATCCGCATGGCCATCGGCGCGCAGCGTCGCGACGTGCTCGCACTCGTTCTCGGCAGCGGCTTGAAACTCGTCCTGCTCGGCGTTGCGCTCGGACTCGTGGGCGCATTCGCCCTCACCCGGTTGCTCCAGGGTTTTCTCTACGGCGTCACCGCCACCGACCCGTTGGCCTTCATCGGCAACGCCGCCCTGCTGCTCCTCGTCGCCCTGGCCGCCTGCCTGCTCCCCGCTTTGCGCGCCACGAAGGTCGACCCGCTCGTCGCGCTGCGCGCGGAATGACAGAATCAAAGTAACAGGTTTCAAGGACCAAGCAACCAGAGGCCAATCCGCATCCCCCACCAAAGATCCAACCCCCTTTTCGTCTTCCGACACTCTACCCACTACTTTCCATGCACTCCCTCCGCCTCGCCTTCCGCTCGCTCTCCCGCACGCCCGGATTCAGCGCCGTCGCGCTGGTCACTCTGGCCCTCGGCATCGGCCTCAACATCTCGATGTTCAGTTTGATGAACCAGCTCATCCTGCGGCCGCTGCCGTTTCCCGAGCGCGACCACCTCGTCCGGATCTACCGGACGACTCCCCAGTCGCAGACCGCCGACCATTACTATCCCGATTTCCTCGACCTGGCGCCAGAGGTTTCGCCGTTCGCCGATCTCGCGGCATATCGGTTCTGGAATTACGCCCTCGCGGTGGAGGGCCGGCCGGCGGTCAACCTCAACGGTTTTCGCGTCTCGGCCAACTTCTTTTCCACCCTCGGCGTGCAACCCACGCTCGGCCGGTTCTTCAACGCCGACGAGGATCGCCCGGCGAATCACGTAATTGTGCTCGGTTACGCCACCTGGCAGGCGCAGTTCGGCGGCGACCCCACGGTCATTGGTCGCACGGTGACGCTCGACAACGAGTCCAACACGATCATCGGGGTCGCACCCGCCGCATTCGCCTCTGACTCGTTCCTTGCGCCCGGCGACGTCTTCCGGCCGCTCGCGCTGACCGACGCGGAAAGGCGCGATTACGGCGCCAGCGAAACCCGCCTCCTCGCCCGGATGCACGCGGGCACCACGCTCGAGCAATTCAACGCCCGCCTGCAAGCCGTGGCCGCGCAGCTCGGACCACTGCGGCCCAAGGAACACAGCAAGGATGGCCTTCATGCCGTCGGCCTCCAAGCTTCCACGCGCGGTTCCGGCGTCGTGGGAGCGGCCACCATGCTCCTCGGTCTCGCCGGCTTCGTCCTGCTCATCGCCTGCGCGAATCTCGCCAACCTCCAGCTCGCGCGCGCGATTTCCCGCTCCCATGAGCAGGTGATCCGCGTCGCACTCGGCGCGTCCCGCTCCCAACTGCTCCGCCAGCCATTCGCGGAAAGCATGCTGGTGGCCGTCGGCGGCGGTCTGCTCGGCGTCCTGATCGCCGTCTGGACCAACGCCTGGCTTGCCACCCGGCTCTCGGCCGGCGGCTTCGTCCACCTGACCCTCACGCTCGACTGGTCGGTGCTGGCTTTTGCACTCGTCCTTTCTTTGCTCACCGGCGTGGTGTTCGGCGTGGCGCCGGCCGGGCTCATTGCCCGCATGCGGGTCAATGAAACGCTCAAGGTCGGCACCCGCGGTTCCACCGGTGACCGCGTGCAACATCGCATCCGCCACAGCCTGATTGTGCTGCAGTTTGCCATCGCCCTCGTCCTGCTCGCGGGCGCCGGCTTGGTCGTCTCCGGCGTCGACAAACTCCTGTCGATCGATCCCGGTTGGAATCCCCGGGGGCTGGCCGAGTGCATCCTCACCCTGCCGCAGGCCAAGTATTCAACGCCGCCGCAGACCTATTCCTTCTACACGCGCCTCGAGGAACGACTTTCCGCCCTGCCCGGAGCCCAGCAAGTCACCGTCGCGTGGACGCTGCCGCTGTTCGGCTACCTCACCAACCGTGCGATCATCGCCCAAGGCCAGGAAGCGCCCCCGCCGGGACACGAACCGACTGCCGCCGTCAATGGGGTTGAGCCCTCCTACCTCGACACGCTCCAGGTCAAGCTCATCGCCGGCCGCAATTTCAATGCCGCCGATAGTTTCACGTCCGCTCCGGTCGCGATCATCAACGCCTCGCTCGCCCGCGTGCTGTTCCCCGATGGCAACGCCCTCGGCCGGCATCTCAACGTGTCTGACACGAAAAAGCCGGCGTGGGCCGAGGTGGTTGGCGTCATGCCTGACCTCAAGATGGCGCTGGCCGGCCTCGTGGGTCCGACCCCGTTCCAGGTGCTGCGCCCGCTCGCCCAGGAGCCGTGGAACTACGTGACCGTGACCGTGCGCTCGGACCGACCGGAGTTGTTGATCGATTCCATGGGCCGGACCATCGCGGCCCTGGATCCCAACCTCGCCGTGCAACAGCTCGAAACGGTGGATCATGCCATCACCCTCGCCACCGGCAGCCTGAGCCTGGTGAAGACCGTCCTCATTTGTTTTGCCGGCCTCGGCCTCTTTCTCGCCGCCCTCGGCCTCTACGGCGTGATCGCCCGGCTGGTCCTGCAACGCACGCCAGAAATAGGAATCCGCATGGCCCTCGGCGCACAAGGACGCGACGTCATCTGGCTGGTTCTTGGGTCCGGCCTGCGTCTAATCTCTTACGGCGCCGCCATCGGCATCGTCGGTTCCCTCGGTCTTTACTTTATCCTGAGCCGCTGGTCGCAGGCCCCGTCCGTCAACGTTCCGGCGGTGTTCGCCATCATCACCTCGATCCTGCTCCTTGTCGGTCTCCTGGCTTGCTGGCTGCCCGCGCGCCGCGCCACCAAGGTCGACCCCATGGTCGCGCTCCGCGCCGAATAACCAGATCAAAGTAGCAAGTTCCAAGGATCAAGTAACAAGAAGCCACTCCCCACCCCGCACTACACTTCCAGCCTCCGCCATCCTGTCACTTGTCACTTCGGACCTGTCACTTTCCCCACCCACCATGCTCTCCGACTTTCGCTTCGCCTTCCGGCAGCTCACCAAAACCCCGGGCTTTACCTTCGTGGCGATCCTGACCCTCGCGCTGGGCATCGGCCTGAACACCTCGATGTTCAGCCTGATGAACCTGCTGCTGCTCCAACCGCTGCCCTATCCCGGCAAGGAGCACCTCGTGCGCATTTACCGTACGACCCCGCAGTCGCAGACCGCCGACCACACGGCGCCGGACGCCCTCGACCTCACCTCGGGCTCCCGGGAATTCGCCGATCTCGCCGCCTTCCGCCTGTGGGGCTACACCCTCGTCCAAGGCGAGCACACGCCCGTCAATCTCAACGCTCTTCGCGTCTCCGCCAATTTTTTCCCCCTCCTTGGCCTGCAACCGGAACTGGGTCGGTTTTTCACGCCCGAAGAGGACCACCCGGGCAACCACGTCGTCATCCTCAGCCACGCCACCTGGCTGACGCAGTTCGGCGGCGATCCGGCCGTGATCGGCCGGACGGTGCGCATTGACAGCGAACCCACGACCATCGTCGGCGTTCTCCCCGCGTCCTTCGCCTCGCTTTTTCTCTGGGGACCCGGCGACGCTTTTCGTCCCCTCGCCCTGAGCGACATCGAAAAGCTCGATCGCGACGATTCCAGCCTGGAACTCATCGGCCGGACGCACTCCGGCCTGACCTTGGGGCAACTGAATGCCCGGCTCGCCTCGCTGGCCGAGCTTCTGGCCAAGAACCGGCCGCCCGCACATAGCAAGGACGGCCTCCGCGCGGTTACCCTCCAATCGACGGCCAGCAATTCCTCCACCCGTGGGATTCTCAGCCTGCTGCTGGGACTTGCCGGCTCCGTGTTGCTCATCGCCTGCGG
>Ga0265331_10003070_pt1 | contig 10955 bp, 11 predicted proteins | sample 41923metaG_FD_202088 | JGI IMG/M metagenome (GOLD analysis project Ga0265331, IMG submission 202088) | Rhizosphere microbial communities from Carex aquatilis grown in University of Washington, Seatle, WA, United States - 4-19-23 metaG | ecosystem: Host-associated > Plants > Roots > Rhizosphere...
TCGCCATGCTCACGTTGAACCGGCCGGAAAAGCGCAACGCGATATCGTCCGACATGATTGCCGACTTGTTTTCCGCACTGGCGAAAATCGAATCCAATCCGGCGCGGGTCCTGATCCTGACCGGCGTGGGAAAATCGTTTTGCGCCGGAATGGATCTGGAAGAGTTGAAAAGTGTCGCGACGCGATCCCCTGCCGAACATCTCGAAGATTCGCGACGCACCGCCAAGCTTCTGAAGCGAATCTGGAGTTTTCCGAAACCGACGATCGCCGCGGTGAACGGGCCGGCAATTGCCGGCGGTTGCGGCCTCGCGACGTTGTGCGACTTTACGCTCGCGGCGCCGGATGCGAAATTCGGATATCCGGAAGTTAAGATCGGATTCCTTCCCGCGATTGTCTCCATCTTCCTCGTGCGACAGGTTGGAGAAAAACACACTCGCGAGCTGCTTCTTTCCGGAAGAACCATCGATGCCGGCGAGGCGCTTCGCCTGGGACTGATCACAAAAATCGTGGCCGCGCACGATTTGATGAACGCGGCGAAGGATCAGGCCGCGGAGCTTCTCCTATGCAGCCCGGTCAGCCTCCAGAAGACAAAAAAGTTGCTATGCAATTTATCGGCGCCGGAACTGGATTGCGAGCTGGAACTGGCGATTTCCGAGGGCGCGAAAATTCGATCCAAGCCCGATTTCCGGGAAGGTTTGTCGGCATTTCTGGAGAAGCGCCCCGCCCGCTGGAGGCCAAAATAACACTCCGGCGCGACTGCGCCGCGCGCAGGAGTGTTCTGCTACACTTTAAATTCCCATGAACGAATTCTTTGATTTCATCGTGCGCGTGCGCTACGCCGAAACCGATAACATGGGCGTGGTCTATTATGCGAACTATCTCATCTATTTTGAGATTGGCCGCACGGAATACTTGCGAAACCTGGGCGTCGATTACAAACGAATGGAACTGGAGGACGACAGTTTTATTTATGTCGCCGAGGCCAAATGCCGTTACCGCCGCCCGGCCCGCTATGACGACCCGTTGAGGATTCGCACGCGCATCGTCGCCATCCGGCGGCGCACCGTTACATTCGATTACGAAATTCTACACAATGAAACCGGGGAGCTTCTGGCCACCGGCGAAACCATCCACGTGGTGTGCGACAGCAACGGCCGCCCCAAAGCGATGCCGGAAAAATATCGCCGCCTGTTGGTTCCCGTGGATGCAGACGAAGCTTCCCCGCAGGTCGCGGATTAATTCCGGCGCGATCCGCCGTTAAAAATCCGGCCTCATAGGACAATAGGGAGGCCCATTCGAGAAATCGCTTTTCGCTTTTCCATCGTTTCGCCGGCGCTACGGAATGCTGCGTCCGCCATCGACAGCGAGGATTTGCCCGGTGATGAAGCTCGATTGGGCAAGAAACAGGACGGCGTCGTCGATGTCCTCCGCCGTTCCGGTCCGGTGAAGCGGCGCACGGCGAATAAAATCCTCGGCCAGCTCGGCGCGATCGCCTGCAAAAGTAATCGTGCCGGGAGCAATCGCGTTGACTGTGATTTCCGGGGCGAGGGCGCGCGCCAGGCAGCGCGTCAGCATGATGACTCCCGCCTTCGAGACGCAATAATGCGTGTAGGAAGGCCACGCGAGCAATCCGCCGACCGAAGCAAAATTAATGATCCGTCCGTTCCCGCTGCGGCGCAACAGTGGCGTCGCCGCCTGGCAACACAGGAATTGCGATTTGAGATTCGCGTCCTGAATCGTGTCCCATTGCTCCTCGGTCAGATCTTCAAATTTCGCGGGAAAAAATATGGCGGCATTGTTGACCAGGATATCGAGTTTCCCGAATTCCTTCTCAATCTCCGCGAACATCGCGACGACATCCTTCCGCTTCCCGACGTCGCCTTGAATCGCAATCGCACGCCGTCCTTTGGCTGCAATCTCGGAGACGACCGCATTCGCCTCCGCTTTGGACCCGCGATAATTTACGATTACGTCCGCGCCTTCCTCAGCCAGGCGTAACGCCACGCTGCGGCCAATACGTTTCGCCGCGCCGGTGACAAGTGCCACATTCCCCGCCAGAGATCTTTGAGACACGGATTCCCTCTCTCTTCAATCCGCACACATCCTACCGCAATTCCACCAACAATTCGGAATCCCGGTCTAAAACCTCGCCAGGCGCGCATTGTGCTACTCTTCGATATTCCGGGAACTGATTGGGAGGAATAATGAAACTGGATTTACTGGCGATCGCGGCGCATCCGGACGATGTTGAACTCACCTGCGGCGGCACACTGCTCAAGGCCGCCGAGCAGGGCTACAAAACCGGCATCCTGGACCTGACCGCGGGAGAAATGGGCACGCGCGGCACACCGGAAACGCGATTGAAGGAGGCCGCCGCGGCTGCTCGAATCCTGCGGGCGACGGTGAGGGAAAACCTGCGACTGCCTGATGCGCACCTGGAAGTCAACGATGAGTACAAGCTCGCCGTCGCGCGCCGCATTCGCGCACTCCAACCGCACACCGTGATCCTTCCCTATTGGGAGGGCCGCCACCCGGACCATTACAACGCCGCGCGGTTGGGCTACGAAGGCTGCTTTCTTGCCGGTTTGAAACAATTACCGATCGAGGGAGAGGCGTTCCGGCCGTTCAAGATCCTTTACTCGACCGTTTATTACCGGGAAGTGCGGCCGACGTTCGTCGTCGATATTTCAAAATATTTCGAACGCCGTTACCGGGCGATTCTCGCCTACGGGTCGCAGTTTCGCCCTGCAACGAAGGATAAAAAATCGAAAGTAGATATCCCTTTGGACCGGCTGCACCATGAAGTGAACGTGGTTGCCCGGTATTACGGAAATATGGCCGGCGTGGAATATGCCGAGCCGTTTCTGGTGAAGGAAGTCATGCAGGTGGAGGATGTCGTGAGGCTGCCCGTGCGTTCGGTTTAAGTGGCGCAAAATCCCGAACGATATGCGGCCTAGTGGGTCTCGCCGCCTTGCGCCATCTCGTAGCCCGGCATTCCCTGATGATCCCCGCGACGCTCGACTCGAACACGCAGGATAGACGAGGTTGCCGCGCCCGTTGGCCGAAGCACGGCGATCGTCGTGAGAGCTTCGTTATACAGCTTCGTCACGAGGAACGTTTCCTCGGTCCCAACCTTCTTCCAAACCTGCCCTAATTGAATTTTCTGACCTGACATTTGTAATGCCATCGTGGATCCGCCAATCGCTCGCTACATTCCAGGTCCGCATTGCGGGATGCTCTGCGCGATACATGGCCCGTCGAAAGCGAGTCACTTTTCTGCCCTACTCTAAACCCATCGGCGAACTTCTCCAAAAGCTCAATCACAGGGACCAAAAAGGTTAACGGGCGCCTCCTTGAGGTTATTGGGAACGCGGGCATGTGTCAATCCTTGGACGGCCTGAATTTTCCATCGCTGGCCAGGAAACCAAATTTCACTTAATTACATCTGAGGGCCAAGAGAGTATGCTCCCTTTGACAGAGGGTATTGTATAATGGTCCGACGGAAATATTCAGGAGGGGCAATGAAACGCCTCTTAAACGCATCTGTTGTGGCAATTCTCACTCTTGCGGTCGCCATTCCGGCCGGATTCGCCGCTGCGCGCCAGTCCTCACCTCAGACTCAACAGCCGACGACTGCTCCGACGAACACGTCCACGCCACCTCAGCCTCCGGCGGCCGACCAATCTTCTTCGACACAGCCTGCCGCGACTGCGCCAACGCAGTCAACGCAGGATCCCTCGCAGTCGGGCTCTTCCGACGAAGATCAAACGGTGAAGGGCGTAAAGGCCGGCTCGGAAAAAGACGTCAATTCCATAGGCAACCGGAGTGTTGGCAAGGGCGTGAACCTGTATTCCCTGGAACGCGAAATCGCGCTCGGGAAAGGCGCCGCACAGGAAGTTGAAAAATCCGCCAAGATGATCAACGATCCGGTCGTCACCGAATATGTAAACCGCGTCGGCCAAAACCTGGTCCGGAATTCCGACGCCAAGGTGCCGTTTACGATCAAGGTGATCGACTCTGACGAAATTAACGCGTTCGCCCTTCCCGGCGGATTTTTCTATGTGAATAGCGGGCTGATTTTGCGGGCCGACGAAGAAGCTGAACTGGCGGGAGTGATGGCCCACGAAATCGCTCACGTTGCCGCGCGCCACGGCACCAAGAACGCCACCAAGGGCGAGATCATGCAGTGGGCTTCGATCCCACTGATTCTGCTCGGGCCGGGCGGCTGGGCTGGCTATGGCCTCTATGAAGGCTTGAACCTGGCGATCCCCATCGGCTACTTAAAATTCTCACGCGACGCCGAGCGCGAAGCCGACTACCTCGGCCTGCAGTATATGTACAAGGCAGGGTATGACCCGAACGCCTTTGTTGCATTCTTCGAGAAGATTGAAGCCGAGGAGCGCCGCCATCCTGGAAGCATTCCCAAGGTGTTCTCGACGCATCCACCGACTCCCGAGCGCGTGACCAAAGCGCAGGAAGAAATCGCCACGATTCTCCCGGCTCGTGACGAATACATCGTCACCACCTCCGAGTTTGACGTGATCAAGGCGCGCCTCCACAAAATCGAGAATAAGAACAAGCTCGACAACTCGAAGTCCAAGGGCGACAAGCCAACGCTGCGCACACGAACCGAGCAGCCGGCCCCGACGCAAACCGGCGGTCAGACCACGACACAGTCGGGCGACGATTCCGATCCGGACCGTCCAGTCCTGAAAAAGCGCCCGGACGACGGGCAATAGCTTTTAGCAGCACGGGCTTCAGCCAGTGCTTTTTTGACTTCTCAGGCGTTACCGCCCAATTTTACCTGGATGCTACGCAGTCGACGGACTTCCGTGCGGAAATTCCCAACGATTAGCGAGGCGTCTGCTGGTGAACAATTCCCATGCGGCGCATTTCTTCGGCGTAATACTTGCGGTACATGACTTCCCACTCTTCGCTGCCTTCGGGGATTTCTTTTTTCTGCGAGGTGATTTTCTTTTTCACTTCCGTATCCACGGCTTCTTCTTCCTTCAATAGATCCTGAAGAATCGCGACCGTCTTTTGCCGTATGGTGTCGCGGTCCTCGACGAATTCAACGTCGTCGCTGGCCACCAGAAGATCGGTTATTACATGGGAAAGACGAATGGTTTTTTCGCGGGTCAATCGCATCGGATGTTTAGGACTCTTCCCTTTCGTCGCGGCTCGTCTTCGCCCTAATTCTTATCTTTGAAGGCTGCAAACCGGCGCACAGCCTAACGCAGGATCAATTTGCGCTGCCGGGCCAACTCGCCCTTCACTTTCTTGTACATCTCCTGATACTGGACGCCGGTGCGGCGCATCTCTTCCGCGTGTTTGGTCAGGATTTCGCGGACTTCCTCGTTCAGGCGGTCTTCGATGCTGATTTCATCCTGCATCGCAACACGCACACGCTGAGACAGTGAATCCGCGGACGGTGCTTCAATCATTTTGGCCGCGAGCAACCGCTTGACCACCTCGCCCGCCATGTACCCTACATAATCCCGCGAAATCAGCATCGTTTCAGACCCCTGTATGATTCGGCAAAGCAGTGTACTGTCCCGCCCGAATGGGTGTCAAGGAAGGTTCGGCAGGACAGCCACTCCTGGCTGTGCGGTTTTCGCCCATGAACAGGGATAGAAACCCACACAGCCAGGTGTGGCTGTGCTACTAAAGCATTATGTCGCAGACACTTGAACGGTCTTTTCAAGAGAGGCCCAGGAGCCATCCAACGTATGGCATACTCAGCATTCAGACTTCGAACGAAGGATGGATATCCAGGGGGCCAACCATGAGTTTTCAACTTACCAGCAAAGACATGAAAGACGGCGAACGGATGCCCGAGGCGCAGGTGTTCAACGGGATGGGATATACGGGAGGAAATACCTCACCGCACCTTGCCTGGGAAGGCGCACCTGATGGAACCAAGAGCTTCGTTATCACCGCATACGATCCGGATGCCCCGACGGGATCAGGATGGTGGCACTGGACTGTCGTTAATATCCCAGCGACCGTAATGGAACTACCAAGGGGTGCAGGCAGCGGAGCGGGACTGCCCATGGGTGCATTGCAGACGCGGACCGATTTTGGAAAGCCGGGCTATGGCGGCGCGGCGCCTCCCCCGGGAAAAGTCCACCACTACGTTTTCACGGTTCATGCCCTGAAGGTGGCCCATTTGGATCTCGACGCAGAGGCAAGCGGCGCGATGGTCGGATTCATGACGTACATGCACGGCTTGGGCAAAGCGACGCTCACCGTCACATACGGGAAGTAGGAAGGGTTTTCGTGGCGCCGGCATCCTGCCGGCGGCTTTTATGTTTCTGCCGTTAGCACTGACGTCATCGAGACGCCCACGCTGCCAAATGAATCATTAGCGGAAATTAAGCCGGTATCTTCAGCAGCTTGCACATGTTGCCGCCCAGGATGGCGATCTTGTCGGCATCGCTCAAGCCGGGCTGCGTGAGGACGTGATCGACCGGATTAAGTTCCCACGGAAACGGATAATCGGTGCCCAACCCGATGTTGCCGGGGCCCACTTCCGCGAGCAGATGGCGCAATCCTTCCGGGGTGAAGACCAGCGTATCCACGTAAATCTGTTTGATGTATTCCGAGGGATGCTTTGCGATGACCTTCGGGCACTGCTCTGGAAACACGATGCATCCGTGGTCCATGCGGTCCGGATAATTCGTCAGGAAGCCTCCACCGTGGGCCGCGCAAATTTTCAATTTGGGAAAGCGGTCGAACACGCCTTCAAAAATCATGTGCGAGAGGAACATGGAAGTCTCGAGAGGATACTGGATGACATTGGTCAGCGCACCGCTTCCGGCAAGGCGGCTATCGATCCCTGTGACCCCACCGTTTTGCGGATGCACGAAAATTAAAGCGTCCAACTCTTGCGCCTTCGCCCAGAACGGATCGTACTTCGCCCCGTAAAGGTCTTCGCCCTCGACGCTGCATCCGATTGCGCCGCCTCGCAGTCCCCATTTCTTCATCCCGTCCTCAAGTTGCTGGGCAGCAAGCTCCGGGAATTGCAGGGCGACGGAAGCAAACGCAACAAAGCGATCGGGATGCGCTGCGCACAACTCGCTCATTCTTTGGTTTTGAAAATCGATGATGCGAATAGCGAGATCGCGATCCGCGTTGTACCAGAAAGGATTGATGCTGACCGCCTGAACGTCGATCCCCATTTTGTCCATCGCCTCGATGCGCGCAGCGGTCAACCCTTCGCTATCGTATGCGATGGCGCGACGCGTCACTTTGGTTCCTGTTGCCAGATCCATGACGCCCGGCACGGACACGTGGCAGTGCACATCCACGGTTTTCACACGGCGTTTCCCTACCATTACTTCCTTGCGTTTCGTTGAGGTCGCTACCTGAGCGAGAGCGGGCATGCGTGCGGCGATGGCGTCACAAATATCGCAGCCGACAAAAATCAATCCGGCCGACGCGCCCGCTGCCTTCTTAAGAAAATCCCTGCGATTCGGCATCATCGCTCCTTTAGCGAAAGGCTTTCATCGGTATTTGAAAATAAATTGCATCCGTCTTTTTTAAAAAAGGATACGGCGGAAGTCTATCGACACTCGCAAACGATGTCGATCATAATTTCCGGTGAAATTTGGACGGTCTAAGTTTCCTGATCGGTGATGGTCTCTCAGTGGCAGAGGCTTCCGCCTGTGCCACTAAAGCAACCCAACGCTTACGACCGCGAAATCGACACGCTGGATTCGATGGATTTTCACAGCTACACTATTCAGTGTTGAACTCGCTTTGCAACCCTGCATGTGCGATCGCAAGTTCACGAAGGAGACGAAAACATGGCATTACCGACTCGACCATTGGGACACAGCGGTTTCAATATCACGACGGTTGGATACGGCTCGTGGGCCGTCGGAGGCGGCGGTTGGGCGTTTAGCTGGGGCCCGCAAGACGATGCCGAATCCATTGCAGCCATGAGACATGCGATCGATTTGGGAATCAACTGGATCGATACTGCTGCCGTCTACGGCCTTGGTCATTCCGAAGAAGTTGTTGGAAAAATGTTGAAGGATTTGCCGCAGTCCGAACGCCCGTATATCTTTACCAAGTGCGGCCTCATCTGGGATGCCAATAACCCGATGCAGGTGGCGAAGCGCGTCCTCGCTCCCGACTCGATTCGGCGCGAATGTGAATTGTCCCTGCGGCGACTGGGCGTCGAGCGAATCGACCTCTACCAGTTTCACTGGCCGGACGAAACCGGAGTCCCGGTCGAGGATTCCTGGAACGAGTTGGGAAAGCTGATCGTGGAAGGAAAAATTCGCGCCGCCGGCGTTTCCAATTTCAATGTGGCGCTCCTGGATCGCTGCGAAGCGGTTCGTCATGTGGACTCGCTACAGCCTCCCTTTTCGATGATCAATCGAGCTGCCGCCGAGAACGAAATCCCATGGTGCAGCCGGCACAATACCGGAGTGATCTGCTACAGCCCCATGCAGGCCGGCATTTTGACGGAGACATTTTCGCAAGCGCGAGTGGAACGGATGTCCGAGGACGACTGGCGGCGTAAATCGCCGCAATTCCAGGCGCCGAAGCTCAGCGCCAACATCGCCCTCCGAGACGCGCTGCGGCCGATCGCTCAGCGCCATGGCGTTTCTGTTTCTTCAGTGGCGGTTGCCTGGACGATTGGCTGGCCCGGCGTCACCGGAGCCATCGTAGGGGCGCGCACTCCAGCGCAGGTGGACGGCTGGATACAAGCGGCTTCTGTGCAGCTCACCGCTGAAGATTTTTCGGAAATCAGCGCGGCAATCGGCGGAACCGGAGCGGGAGTTGGTCCGTCCCTTCCATCAAAAACCGCTGCTTCGGCGAATTAAGCAGCACAGCCTTTAGCCTGTTTTCTTTTTGACTTTTGTGGACGCATGGCAGAATTCAAAGCCAGACAGGTGGAAGCCTGTGCCGTCGGTACTGAAACATTACTATGGAAAATGAACCTAGCTACCCGGCGATGCTGAACGTTGCGCTGGAAGAGGCACGCCAGGGCCTCGTCGAGGGAGGCATCCCCATTGGCGCGGCAATTTTTCAAAAGGACGGCCGCCTCATCGGCCGCGGCCACAATCGCCGCGTGCAGAATGGCGATCCCTCGATGCATGGCGAAACCGATGCCTTCCGCAACGCCGGCCGCCAGCGCAATTATCGCGAGTTGATCATGGTGACGACGCTCGCGCCGTGCTGGTATTGCAGCGGACTGGTGCGGCAATTCGGTTTCGGCACCCTCGTTGTCGGCGAAAGTCGAAATTTTCAGGGCGGCGTCGAGTGGCTGCGTTCGCTGGGCGTGAACGTGATTGAATTGGATTCGCGGGAATGTGTGGATCTGCTGGCGGAATATATTCGAAACAATCCTGACGTGTGGCACGAGGATATTGGAGAAGTTTAGGACTGGCGCTACCTTCCGGGGTTTGGGCTTCGATTCATCCTCAAAATTCTAAAGCGGACAGGCTGAAGCATGTCCTGCAAAAGACGACGGCGGCATCCCATCGAGATGCCGCCGTCGTCGTGTTGAACTACGGGGTTCTAGAACGTTACGCCCAGCGACATTTGAATCTGCCGCGAGCTGCCAATTGTTTTGGTGACCTGTCCCAGACCGCCGGGGCAGTTATAGAAAAAGCCCCCGTCGAAGGCATTCGAACCCGGATCGGCTTTGCACTGTGCCGGGGTGGGCGCAACCGTCAGAACGCCTTGCACGGGGTAGGCGCTGAAGTTGAGGTTTTGAGTAACGTTGTCAACAGGGATGTCGAAGCTGGGAGTGTTGGTAAGGTTGAAGACTTCAAAGCTGTACTTTAGGGACACCTTCTCGGTCAACGCCGTGATCTTCACAATCGAGATATCCGCGCGTCGTTGCCACGATTGGCGGAAGATGTTCCTTTGGCCCGTCGTGAAGTTTGTTTCCCAGATGTCAGATGAGGGGATGGCCCCATTCAGGGCGCCCGGAGCGAGCGAGGGTATCGTGAAACAGGCCGCATTAAGGGCTGGCTTGCCTGGAGTATCGCCAGTGACTCCTGTCAGAGCGTTCTGTGGAGTGCAACCGGCGGAAAAGTTTAGGGGCACGATGGGATTTGTGATTCCGTCGTTAATGCCATAGAAAGCGCTGCCTACTGCGCCGGAGTAGTCAATTACGCTATAGGGCTGCCCGCTTTGGATGGTCACGACGCCCTGAATTGCCCAGCCGTCCGCGACCTTTCCTTCCCAGGAAGATGGCGCGAAAAACTTGGGAAGTTCATAGTGATAATCGACGTTGAATACATGGGTGCGGTCAAAATCGGATGGACCGTAACCGTCGCGTATGTTCAGGGGATTGTTCCCGTTGTAGAAGAGGCCCAGAGCGCTCTGCTCATCGAGGGACCTTGAATAGGTGTAGGAAACTCCGAAAGCAAGGCCGTGGCTGAATCGTTTCTCGACGTGGGCCTGTAGGGCGTTGTAGGCCGAGATTCCTTCCGCGGTGTAAGCTTCCGATTCCGCACCAAGACCGATGTAGGGAACACGCAAATCGACGTTGCCGCCTTCGGGATTCGCCAAATAGTATTGTCCGTTAGGCAATTTAATCGGGTCACCGTTATCGAAAATTCCGTCAACGCCAGCCGATGCATCCTGCACGGTATAACCATACGTATATGACTGCGACACGTAGGGCAATGCCCCGGCGCATTTGGCCGCCGGTCCACACAGCGGGTTGCCCGGAGATGCAATCCTCGCCTGGTTGAACGGAATCGGAATAATCTCGTGACGGCCAAGAGCATTCACGTACCCGATATCGATGACCAGGTCGTTCCGGGGTTGCCACTGAATATCGAGAGTACTGTTCATCGTGTAGGGCAGCTTGTTGTCCCGAGCGTATACCCCCAAATAAAAAGGGTTCGGATTAATAGCACCGTTGGGTGTGCAACCCAGTGAGGCCGCTTGTGGGTTATTGAAACTCGAGAGCACACACGCATTCG
>Ga0265331_10003071_pt1 | contig 10953 bp, 10 predicted proteins | sample 41923metaG_FD_202088 | JGI IMG/M metagenome (GOLD analysis project Ga0265331, IMG submission 202088) | Rhizosphere microbial communities from Carex aquatilis grown in University of Washington, Seatle, WA, United States - 4-19-23 metaG | ecosystem: Host-associated > Plants > Roots > Rhizosphere...
GCCGGGAACCTCCTTCGTCTCATCCCGCTTCCATCTCCTTGCCGTCCCCGGAAGCCCTTGAGCGCAGCTGTCTCTCGTGTCCTCCTTGGGCACGAAGAGCGACCGGTGCACGCCCCCTTCGTCGTTACCTCGCTGTCTCCTTTGCAATCACCGTTGTCGCCGCCCGAGGCGCGCGCATCGTCACCCCCGGGAGTCCATTTCACGTCCACTCACGACCACCCATCATTGCCTATCTCCCGGGCGGCGTGCTTCGGCGTCGGCCTTCTATTCCGTCGCCGGTGCCGTACCCCCGGCTCGGCAGAGGTCTCCTCGGCGCGGCTTCGGTCTTGCTGCCGATCCATCTCCTCCCCACCCACTTCACTTAGTTCAATCAGGTCTTGAATGTCTCCCGTGCTCCCCTTTCGGGGGTCGACGACCTGTCGGCCAACGCTGACAGGCAGTTGACTTTGGACCTTATGGCGGTCAACGTGATTTCACAAACCCGGAGTGAATACGGAGGGCAAGATAAAGAAGGTGTGTCTGTTGGTATATAAGTTATGAATTAGGCAGTACATTTGCGGTGACAAAAAATCGATGATTGTGCCTTCTTCGAGGGAACCGGCGGATAGGACAACGGAAATCCGGTGACAGAAATCGCGCGCGACGACGGGCTCCCTATTTTTAGGCCTCGGATGGGTGCTGGCGGCTCGCGGCGGTCGCCGGACGGAGCGCGCTCGTTCCGCAACGCGGTCTTAGCGCGCATCCGCGGAGGGACCCGGCGCAGCGAGGCGCGCGTTCACCCGTTTCAGGCCCGCGCGCGCCGCGTGGTCATCAAGGCGCACCTGCTGCGTATGGGGCCGACCGCCGCCAAGGCGGCAGCCTTGCACGTGCGCTACATCGAGCGCGATGGCGTCGAGAAGGACGGCTCGAAGGGCACGCTGTACGACGCGCGAGGGGCGGTACGCGCGAGCATCTTCGAGCAGCCGCGTCCCGGCGAGAAACACCAGTTTCGGTTTATTATCTCGCCCGAAGACGGCTCGGAGCTCGACCTCACCGCGTACGTGCGGCGCCTGATGGCGACGATCGAGCGGGACCTCGGGCGCAAAGTGGAATGGGCGGCGGTGAACCATTTCGATACGAGCCACCCTCACGCCCACATCGTCGTCCGCGGCATCGACCGCGATGGGCGGGAGCTGCGGATTGACCGGGGCTACATCTCGGCCGGCATGCGCTGGCGCGCCCAGGAGCTGGCCACCGAGGAACTCGGGCCGCGGCCGGAAAGGGATGTGCGGCGGGCGCAAGGAGCGCGAGGTCACCCAGCAGCGGTTTACGACGCTGGACCGGGAGCTCGAGCGCCGCGGTCCCGACCACCTCGTGGAGGTCCGCACGCGGGCACGGAACGGACGTATCGACGAGTCCTTGCTCATCGCACGCCTCGAGCATCTCGAAGGGCTCCGGCTCGCTGAGCGCGTCTCGGGAACGTCGTGGAAGCTTATCGAAGGTTGGCAGAAGCGGCTGCGTGATCACGGCTCGCGCGGCGACATTCTCCAGCAGATCCACGCAGCCGTGCGAGGCGACCCGTCCCGCTACGACGCGGTTCGGCCGGGAGAGGCGCTGCCGCCGGAGCCTGGAATGGCGCCGGCGGTCGTCACGGGCCGCGTGGCTGGCAAGGGTCTGTCCGATGAGCTCAAGGGCACGTTCTACGCGGTGGTCGAGACGCCCGCGGGGCGCGCGTACTACGTCCCGCTCGACGCGCGGAGTGCGCAGACGGTGGGAGTGGGGGATCTCGTTTCGCTTGCTACGCCGCCCGAGGCTGCCGTCCGTCCCGCGGACCGGCAGATCGCCGAGGTCGCTCGCGCCCGCGGCGGCGTCTTCGCCGTCGATCCATCCGCCGGCGGCGACGCGCAGGGGCTTGCGCGGCGCCTACGCGACCTTGAACGAGCGGGGCTCGTGGCCGCCGAGGGCCCAGCGCGCTGGAAGGTGCCGCCGGACCTGCTCGACCGGCTCGCCGAGCGGGCTCGCGACGCGCCTGCTCGCTACCGGCTCGTCGTTCGCAAGGAGCCCCTGTCGCTCAAGGAGCAGGTCGTCCACCGGGGACCGGTCTGGCTCGATCGCCTCGAGACGGAGACGCTGGCCTACTGGGGACTTGGGGCCGACATGCGGCAAGCCGTTGCGGAGCGCGGCGAGGCACTGCGTCGCCTCGGCATCGAGCCGGACGATCCGGACCGGGTAGCGAAGTTGCGAGACCTCGAGAGCCGCGCGCTCGGAGCCGAGATCGCTGCGCGCTCGGGCCTGACGTTCCTCGCGTGGGTACCGGGAGGTCCTGTACGGCGCTTGACGCGTGCCACACGGCCGGAACGTGCAACGCGGCGACGGGGGTGTGCTCGAACCCGCTGCAGCCGACCGGAACGCAGTGCTCGGACGGCAACCTGTGCAACGGAATGGAGACGTGCAACGCGTCGGGCGTCTGCATCGCAGGGACGCCGCCGCCGCCGTGCAGCGCGCAAGACGCCTGCCACACGGCCGGAACGTGCAACACGGCGACGGGGTTGTGCTCGAATCCCGTGGCGACGAACGGCACGACGTGCAGCGACGGAAACGCCTGCACGCAGAACGACAGTTGCCAAAACGGAGCGTGCCAGAGCGGTCCCGCCGTCACGTGCACCGCCAGCGACCAATGCCATGTCGCGGGGACGTGCGACACGACGAGCGGCACGTGTTCCAATCCTGCTGCCGCCAATGGCACGGCGTGTACGGGCACACCCGTATGCAACCGGACATTCGCGTGCGCCGGCGGCACCTGTACGGCGTCGAACCCGGCACCCTGCACGGCGAGCACGTCGCCGAATTCGACGCTAGCAGCGGGCGAGCTCGAGACGTGCGCATTGCTTGCGAACGGCACGGTGCAGTGCTGGGGATACAACGGGGACGGGGAGCTGGGCAACGGGACAACGCTGCCCAGTCCGATCCCGGTGACCGTTCCCGGTTTGAGCGGCGTGACCGCGATTTCGGGAAGCGCCAAGCACGAGTGCGCCCTGTTGTCCGACGGCACGGTCCGGTGCTGGGGGCATAATTCCTCCGGACAAGTGGGCGACCCGAACACCGCCGGCAGCAACGCCTTGGTGCCCGTGCCCGTTGCCGGCCTGACCGGCGTCGTGTCCATTGCCGCCTCGGATTTCGGGGAGAGCGGCCCCAGCTGCGCGTTACTCTCGAACGGAACGGTGCAATGCTGGGGCGCCAACTCATTGGGGCAACTGGGAAACGGCACGACCACGGGCTCCACGGCGCCCGTGTCCGTCTCTGGCCTGAGCGGTGCGGCGATTGCGGTAACTGCCAATGGCTATGGTGCTTGTGCGCTGATCGCCAACGGCACGGTGCAGTGTTGGGGGTACAACGGGGAAGGAGAGCTTGGCATTGGGACGACGGGCCCCGACTATTGTTATCCCAATGGAACGTGGCCGTGTTCGAAAACGGCAGCGGCAGCCGTCTCTGGCTTGAGCGGCGTGACCGCGATCGCCAGCAGCGACGGCGCCAACGGCCACACATGCGCGCTCTTGTCGAACGGCACCGTGAAGTGCTGGGGGTTCAACGCCTACGGCCAGCTCGGTGAGGGCCGAGCCGGCGGAACCGGAGGGCCCGGCGGCGGCTGCACGGCGAGAGGCATCTCGGCGACCAGCGCGCCGTCGGCCATCCGCCAAAAACACATGGTCTGGCCCGTCGTTTCAAACAGGTAGTCGCCCTCCGCCGAAAACTGCAGGGCGCCGCCCGCACACTCGATCGGCTGCGCGACCCGGCGCAGCTCCGAACCGTCTGCCGTGCTCAAAACCACGACATTCTGAAGGCTGCCGCTCGCGAGCAGCGTGCCGTCGAGTGACAGTCCGGACGGGCTGGCCAGGCGCAGCGAGCCGTCGACGGACCGTCCGGACAGGCCGACGCGCCAATCGGGCCGACGAGCTGACGCACCGGCGGTCCACCGCCCGCCGCGTGAACGAGGATGCTTCCGTCCGCGTACCAGACCACGAGCTCGTCGGAGTCGGGGAGGTATTCCGCTTGGATGGCCAGCGGCGTTGGAGGGATCGTCCCGCAGCTTTGCCAAGACCACTGCTTCGACACGGCCGGATCGACCGGGCCCGGCGAAGGGACCGCCGCTCCGGCTTCGCTCTCGCCGCCATCCGTCTGCCCCGCATCTGCATTCGCGTCCCCGTCGCCGACCGCCGGGCTCGCCGAGCCGAGGTCGCTTGTCTCGTTCGTGGGGCCCCCCTCGGCGGCGCCGCCGTCGGGCACCGCCGAGTCCACGCTTGGTGGCTGCATCCGGCAGGTCACGCACCGCGCCGCCGCAGCTGCTCGCGGCGAAGAGCACCAAGATCGAACGACGCGCGCGCGAAGCAAAGCCGTACGCGCGGGCTTCATCCGCGGCGAACGATCGGCCGGTTCCAGCCCCTGGCCTCCTCACGCGATGCCCCATCCAGGACTTGAGCGCATCCGCCCACGCGAGCAGCATGTGCCCTTCCCTCTCTGCCGTTCGATCGTGAATCGAACTCGGAGAAGTCTATCAAAGATTTCAGAAGATCCGTTCCCGGGCGAGCGACACTCAATTGAGACGGCGGCTTGTAACACACCGACCCCTCGTTACGCGGGAGGCGCCTTTGACCCCCTCTTGGCGCGCCAGAGGCGCTACCTCTTCCTACTCGCGGACTCCGTGCGCTCGTGGCGCTCGCCGAGTCGCGGTTGAACATCGCTTGGACGGCGGCGGCGCTCGTCCTCCGGCCCAGGAACGTCGTTGAGACGGCCTGGTTGCTGAAATACTGCTTGATGACGTCGTCGAGCCCGGGATCGAACAGGACGGATCGGCGAACTTGCCAGGAGGGGCCTCGCCCATGTCGGTCCAGCGGAACAGGCCCAGGACGTCGTGCACGTGGCCCGACCTATACAGAGCGGGTTGCGACCTGCTCTTCGCCGCCTTGCCCGCGACCGTCGTTGCGTGGCGGCGGCGTCAACGCCCGCGCGCGAGCTCGGTGCCGACGCGCAACCGCTCGAGGTACTTCTCGTACACGAACGACCGATCGCGTTTCTTCCCCGTGGTCTCGGCAAGGACTCCCGCGCTGACGAGCACCTCGATCGCGCGCCCCGCTGTCGGCTTCGTCGTCTCAACGAGTTTCATGGTGGATGCGACGGTGACGACGGGATGCCGCGGCAGGAGCTCGAAGAGGCGCAAGGCCACGATCGATATCCCGGCGTGCCGGAGCACGCGCTCGCGATCCGCCGCGACCAGCGCGAATAGCTCTCGCGCAGACATCACAGCCTCGTCCGCTATGGTCGCGACGCCGTCGAGGAAGAAGTCGAGCCACCCCTCCCAATCGCCTTCGACACGCACCGCTGTGAGGCGGCGGTAGTACTCATCGCGATGCCGTTTCAAAAACAGGCTCAAGTAAAGGAGCGGCTTCGTCAAAAGCTTCCAGTGCTCGAGGACGAGCACCACGAGCAAACGCCCAATGCGCCCATTGCCATCGAGGTATGGATGGATCGTCTCGAACTGCACGTGTAGGAGGCCCGCGCGCACGAGCGGCGAGAGGTCGTCGTCGGCGTGTACGTACCGCTCGAATGCGCTCAGCAGGTCGCCGAGCGCGTGGGGAGGCGGCGGTACGTAGGCGGCGTTTCCGGGACGGCTTCCGCCGATCCAGTTCTGGCTTCGGCGCACCTCGCCGGGGGCCCGCTCGGCGCCGCGCACGCCGCGCATCAGGCGGCGATGCACTTTGTTGAGCAAGCGCATGGAGATCGGTAGGCCCTTCGAGGACGCGAGCTCCTTCCGCGCAAATGTGAGCGCGTCGAGGTAGTTGCAGAGCTCCTCGACGTCCGCGTTGGCCGGAGTGTCGGGCTGTTCCCACGCCTCGAACGTGAGGAGATCGACGAGCGTCGCCTGCGTCCCCTCGATCTGCGACGAGAGCACCGCCTCCTTGCGGACGAACGCGTAGACGAACCAGTCGACCGACGGCACCATCTCGCCCGCGAGCTCGAGACGCGCGAGGGCCTGCTCGGCCGCGCGCAGGCGCTGTGCAAGCGCGGCGCCCATAACGAGCGGCGGATCACTAGGAGGAAGCGGTTTCGGAATGAACGCCGCGACCTCCTCTTCGCCGGCGGAGGTTCGCTCATGGCGTCCTGTGATTCGCTTTGGAGAGTCCATCGTGGTCCGTGGCGCGCTGGTGAAGCGGACGTGACGCGGCGCCAACGCTAGGAAAGGATGCTTTCCTTGCTGCGACCGCTAGTCAAGCTGACTTTACTAGCAATGACGTCGTCGTAAACAACGCAATCCTCTGCCATTCGCCAGGTCACTCCTTTCGACGTCCGAACTGGCACCAAGCGCCCTGCTTGCGTTCCGATCGCGGAGGATCACGTCCGGCTGCGTATCACCGAACGCCCGGCGCGTCGCACCCCGTCCGTTCGTCTAGCAGGGCGCGACGGTCATCGTCCGTGCCCGTGGCGTTCTCGCCCGCGCTCTGCATCGGCGCCCCAAGCGCCAAGCCGAGTGCCTCGACGCACCGGGACAGCGCCTGGGCTTCCCTCGCCGCCGCGGACGACAGTGCGCCCAAGATGGCCGTCACGACGCCGTCACGATCCCCGGATTTATCGATGTTTGTGCCCCAATCCGGCTGCCTTCTAAGTCGCTGGTCGCAGGTTCGAGTCCTGCCGGGCGCGCAGTCGAGATCGCTCAGCTTTTTGGGATCGAGAGAAAAGGTCGTGACGGCGTCATGACGGCTCTCTCACCCGTCGAGAGCCCCCCGGGTAGTCACGCTGCCCATCCGGACCGGCCTTCTTCACGGCGGGCGTGGGGAACATGAGGCCGAGCGGGTTGTCGGGCGCATACGTGGGCAGCAGCTTGAGCCACTCCGTGGCTGCCTCTAGTGCGAGGCCGAAGAGCGGTACCCGCCGTGATTTTTTCTCGCCCGCTCGTCCCTTCGGCGGGCGATAGCGCTGCTTCTTCGCGTCCCAGGAGCCAAAGCGGACGACGACGTGGGGGTCGTCACCGTCGATGTGAACGTCCTCGATGTGTTTTCGTCCGAAGCCTGCAGCTCGGCGTCAGGCAAGCCCCGCCTCCGGCGTGCCTTCGTTCAAGTATCGACCGTTACCGGTTCCTCGACGAGGGCGGAGGCCTCGAAGGTAGGAGCGAGGCCTTTGTGCTTGGCAAGAAGCAGGAGGTCCCATGACCCTGCGAACTGGCATTCAGGCATCTCGGAGATGTTTGGTCGCTACGAGTCGTTGCCCACGAGCATGAAATACAGCGTGAACAGGGCGAAGAGCGTGATCAGGCTCGCGACCCCGATTCCCACGGCTTTCCAATGAGACTGGCGCCCCGCCGTTGCGAGTCGAGTCTGGTAGTCCCCGACCTGGCTGGTTTTGGCGAAGTGGTAGAGCGCGGCGGTGTACGTCACGGGCAAGCTCGAATGGGGAATGTTCTTCGGCAACACGAGGGCCACGGCAAGCGCGGCAGCGGTGCCAACGACGCCCCAAACGAGGGCCTGAGTACGCGCGGACCGACGTCCGAGCGTCGCGTAGTTCGACGCGAGTAAAAGGGACCCGGCAATGGGCCCTCCCAGGAACGTGGCAATGCCAACCTGCGGCGGGGTGTAGACCTTTCCTTGTGCCTTCGAAGAGGCCGGGACTTCGGCTTTGGGCGGCTGGTAGACGTCGAGCTCGAAAGGCACCTCGCTCTTCCTATTACGTCGAGCGTGCCGCGTCGAGCTGCTGCGTCGACCCGGTTGAACGCTCGCCCAGGAAGCCGCACGGGTGATTGATTGCACGGCTCGGCCTGCAGAGAGACAGCGCCATCGATTTCGGACGATCAGCCTTGGAAAATCGCCGTATCAATGCCAGGAGCTGCGGCACGGTTTTCGACGTTGACACCGCCGCGGAAGACGTTTGGATCGACGACTATGCCATCGGGCCGACGCGCATCGGGTGCCATTGGCCCTCATCCCAAATCCGCATGGAGGCTGCGTCGATCAATCGTAGCAGCGCCGGTGCGGCGCCGGGCACGGGGCTGGGGAATGCGTGCGCTCGCGGCATCGTGCGTCCTCGGATGTTCGGGTCCGCGGCCCCCCACGAACATGTCGGGGGACAAGGACGCGGGGCTTGCCGCCACGGGGTCAGGAGGCAGTGGCTCCAGCGCGGCAGGGGCGGGCGAATGCGCGCTGGCATGCGAGACTGGACTTGTTTGTGAACGCGTCGGGTCGCCGGCCTGCCTCGACCCGAACTGGGCCGAGTGGCCGATGTCCAACGCCGAGGTCGACGTGACGGCAGGCGCGCCGAACCTCGAAAGCTACAAGGACAACGGGGACGGCACGGTGACTGACAACGTGACCGGGCTCTCGTGGCAGCAGTCGGTGCCAACGACGACATACGTGCGCGAAGCGGCAGTCGCGTACTGTGCGGGGCTGAGCCTGGCCGGGCACACAAACTGGCGCCTCCCGTCGTATGTCGAGCTCTTCTCGGTCGTCGACCCCGGGGCGTTCAGCCCGAGCGTCGACGCCGCGGTCTTCCCGAGTACCCCATCGGACTACTTCTGGTCGTCGACGCCCTTTGCTGCCGCTTCCGGCTCCGCTTGGGCAGTCGACTTCACCAGCGGCGACCCGAGCGGCCTCGTCGTGTCGCTCGCGAACTACGTTCGTTGCGTGCGTTGAGGACGGGTATCGTCTTTCCCATGTCGTTCGCCGGCCTGCTCCGCGCCGCAATCCTCGCCACGGGTCTTCTGACGGTGGACGCGGGTCGCGCGGCCGCGCCGCACGGTCGCTACACAGTCGGCAGCGGCTCGGTTTACGACAACGAGACGAGGCTCACGTGGCAAAGAACGGCTCCGTCGTCGACGTACATCCAGACCGGCGCGGCCAGCTACTGCGCGACGTTGAACCTGAACGGCGCGACGTGGCGCCTGCCCACGATTAAGGAGCTCGTCACGATCGTGGACGTGACTGTGGCCTCACCCGGGCCGACGATCGACTCCGCGGCATTTCCGGGAACCGTTCCAGGTCCGTTTTGGTCTTCGACGCCGTATGCCGGCGCGTCGTCCGGCGTCGTGTGGGCTGTCTACTTCTACGGCGGCAACGCGTACAGCGACGACGTGTCGAACGCAGACTACGTCCGCTGCGTGCGTTGAGGGGCACCTCGCCGCCGCTGACGACAGTGCAGTCACGATAGCCGTCACGACGCCGTCATGATCGCCGGATTTCTCGGCTAGGGCGCTCCGGCGTCGGGACACGTCCTCTTGCAAAGAAAGTGGCCCGAGGGATTGCAGCCGCACGACGTGCTGCAGGTCCCCGGCGGACCGCCCGATCCGCACCCCTCGTTCGGAGAACAAACCGCGCCCTGAACGCAGCCCGTGGGCGTTCCCGCGTCGATGCAGGCGACGCCGTTCGCAGTCCCGCACGGGGGGGGCGGAGGGGGAGGGGCGCAGACGGTCGTGCAATGGAAATGCCCGCTCGCGTTGCACGTACACGAACTCGTGCAGCCGTTTCCGTCGCTGCTCCCGCAACCCTCGCCCTGGTTGCACGCCGCCCCGTCGACGGCGCAAGAGGCTGGAGGGGGCGGGGGAGGCGGCAGAGTGCCCGCGTCGATCGCGGGGCCAGACGGGCAGGGGAACTCGAGCGTGCACACGCCGTTCACGACGACGTAGGTCGCCCCGACGCCTTTGCCGTCGGGACAGATTTTGGCGATGGCCGGAATCGGGAGGCCGGAACAATCCGGGCCTTTCGGGGTCGGCCCCGAACTGCTTCCTGCGCCCATTCCCGATCCCGAGCTCGATCCGCTCCCCGAGGTGGGTCGGTCTCCACCGCCGGAGCTGCCTGCTCCGCTGCCGCTTCCGCCGCCACCGGGCGAGCCTCCCGAGTTCGAGCCGGACGGAGGGGGCGCGGTAGCCCCGGCGTCGACGGCGGGGGGCGATACCGGTGCGGGCGGGTTTGGGGTCGTTGCTGTTCCGGAAGAAGCGCTCCCCGAACCGGCGCCGCCCGTCCCCTGGCCACCGGTGGGCGTCGTCCCAGATCCGCTCGCGGCGGCCCCGCCACCGTTCGCTGCGGCACCGGGCGCGCCGCTGGAAGCCCCCTCGCCGCTGCTGCTCCCGCCGGCGTCGGGGCTGGGCAAGTCGGGGGTGACGGCTCCCGAGCAAGCGGCGGCACTCAGAATTCCAATCAGGAGAAAGACGCGCATTGGTCGCATGAGCGCCTGCAAACGCAAGCACCGAGCCAGGGCGCTACCATGAAGGTCGTTCGCGTTTCGGCGAGGACGACGTGTGCCACCGTGAGCCGCCCGGGGCTCCATCGTCATAGCGTCAGGGACTGGCTGAAGGCCGCCGCCGTGATGGCGATCTCCCAAGCGCTCGCGGCGATGCGCTGGCTCGTGTCGGAAGGGTTTGTCCATCCGAGCCGCGATTCGTTCCCGCCCCAGCCGAGCGGGCAGATCACGAAGGGGTACGCCTCCGTGATGCCGCGCCATGCGCGATCGGGCTTCTCGCTTCCGCCGTGGACAAGGTCGGCGTCGTCTCCGTGCCTCTCGGCGCGCGCGAGCCGCGGCCGATCGCCGACTGACCGCGTCCCCGCGTGGGATGGGGGCACGCCCACATCAGGAAAATCGTCGTCGCTCGTCAAACGAAATCGCGCCCTGAGCGCTTAAGCAGATGAGGGCAGCGAGGGCACTTCGCCTGGCTCCGCTGTCCTCCGCGAGCGGGTCGTTGCGTTTCGCAAGGGGGGCTCTGGCTCGACGACGAGTCACTCGGGCTCGAGCCGGAGCGCCTTCGACTTCACCAACTGGAGCTCGTGCTTCGACGAGCCGAGCGCGGAAAGAGGCAACCGCCTCACTTCCAAGCGAGAACGACGCATTTTCTTTCAGGAGCGACGCATCGTCAACAAAGACCCTTTCGTTGTCTTCGAAGAGTGACGCGTTGATTTCGAGCATCGACACGTTGTCTTCGAGAAACGATCCGCTGTCATT
>Ga0265331_10003075_pt1 | contig 10945 bp, 5 predicted proteins | sample 41923metaG_FD_202088 | JGI IMG/M metagenome (GOLD analysis project Ga0265331, IMG submission 202088) | Rhizosphere microbial communities from Carex aquatilis grown in University of Washington, Seatle, WA, United States - 4-19-23 metaG | ecosystem: Host-associated > Plants > Roots > Rhizosphere >...
GGTCACGCCCAGCAGCCTCGGGCCGGAGGTCGAAACGCCAACGAGAGTCGGCGTGGAGGCCGAGCCGGGCGACCACGATGTCCAGGGCCTGTTGTCGAAGAGATTCTTGCCCCAGAACGTCACCTGGAAGCGACGATCGTCCGTGTGAAACCCGAAGCCCGCGTCGAACATGACATAGGCCGGCTGCCAATATTGGATGAGCGACCAGGGGTTCGTGTATTGCGACTTTCCGTACCAGGCGGCGTTTGTGTAGTGGAAGACCGTGTAGCTCTGCTCGCCGAGCCAGCCGCCCAGGGCCGCGAAAATTTTTCCGACGGGCTGATGATAGGAATAGCCGCCGTTGATCTGCCACCAGGGAAGGCTCGTGACCCGCGTATCGCTGAGCGACAGCGTGGTGGGCGCCCCGGTGAAGGTCCAATCCGTCGGAGATGGCGCGTTCGCATAGTTGATGTAACGCGCCTCGGTATAGGCCCCGTTCAGGTTGAAGGTGAGCTGCTCGATCGGAGACCATTGCTGCACGAACTCGACGCCGCGCAGCCGCAGATGCGGCACGTTGCCGAGATATTGCTGCGTGACGAGCACGGGCGCGGTGGCGATGGTGCGGGTCTCAGTGGACTGAAAGTTGAAGAGATCGTTCCAATAGACGTTGACATTCGAGATCAGCTTGCCGTCGAACCAGTTGGTCTTGGCGCCGAGCTCATAATCATAGGAGGTCTCTCCTTTGGTGAAAGGCGGGGAGAAAGCCGCCATGGTGAATGTCTTGGTCTTGCTGTTATAGGCGGTGGCGTCCGTGCCCGAGGTGTTGACGGCTCCCGGCTTGTCGCCCCGCCCGATCAGCGAATAGAGCAGGATGTTATCGGTGAGCTGATATTGCGGGTTGAAAATGCCGATCCCGCCGTTGTGAAAATGCGTGAAGCCGCCCGAGTCGGAGGGGAAATAGCCGCCCGCGGCGGCCATCGCGAAATACTGCTGGGCGGGCGTGATGGGAAGGCCGTAAAACCAGCCGGTCTGGAATTTGGTCGCCTTATAGCGATCCTCGTAGCTGTCGCGCAGGCCGAAGGTGATGGTGGCCTTATCGGTCGCGTGCCAGGTGGTCTGACCGTAGACCGCGGCCTCGAAGTCTCCCGCTTTGGTGAGCCACCAGGGCTCGAGGCCAGGAAGCGCGCCGGGATAGCCCAGCCAAGCAGCGGAGTTGTAGCCGAACTCCCAGTGGTGCATGCGATCCTCGAGCACCTCGTAATAGGTGAAGAGGCCCGTGGTCCATTCGATCGGCTGATCCTTCGGCGAGGACAGCCGGAACTCCTGCGAGGTCTGCAGAACGTAGGTGTCCATGCCGCCCGAACCGAAGCCGAGCTCGAGCAGCTGGTTGTCTGAGAAGCCGTTCAGGAGCATCGCGCTGTATCCAACCGCCGAGATCGACTTGAAGGTGTTTTCGCCGATCTCCTTATTGAAGGTGTTGGTCAGCTTCACAACGTGCGACGGGTCGCGGCCGTCTCGCGCGATATAGGGCGTGTTGGGATCGGCGGTGAGAACCGGCCAGCGGAGCTTGTTCCACATGTTTTGGAAGAAGCTGGTCTTGGGAAGCGTGAAATTCGCATAGACGAGGCTGGAGTCGCCGACAGTCCCGGAGAGATAGTCGTTGTGCTCGTTGGAGCCGTTGTAGGTGAAGCTGAAGCGATCGCTCCAATCGGCGCCGACGCCGAGCAGCTGGAAATGCAGGCCCGCGCGGCTGATATCCTGATAGGTCGAGCCGGTGTATCCGTCGCGATAATAGCCGTCGCCGTGATTGATAACGGCCGCGAGACGGTAGGCGAGCCAGTCGTCGATGAGGGCTCCCGTCGAATCGACCGTGTCCCTCGTGCGATTATAGGTGCCAAAGTTCGCGCCGATCGTCGTCTTGTCCTCGAAGGACGGCAGCTCCGTGTGGAAGATCAGCGAGCCGACATTGGTGTTCTTGTTTCCCGCCGTGCCCGTCGGGCCGTAGAGAAGCTCCACGGAGCTGACGTCGATCAGATCGCCCCATTGAAACGCCGGGTGAGCCCAGTAGACGTCGTCGACGACGTAACCCGTGTCCGACTGGTATCCCGAGCCGCCGGATGACGAAATCCCCACGCCGCGGATCGTCATGCGCGACGAGCGCGGCTGCGCGAGGTTCGGGCGATAGCCCGCTATATATTGCGAAACGTCCGTGAGATTGTCGATCTGCTGGTCGCGGATGGTGGTGGAGGTGATCACGTTTCCAGACCGCGGCGTCCGCAGGAGCACTTCTTCCTTGAGCTTTTCTCCGGCTCCGCCGCCATGATTGTGCCCGACGATGACATCGGCGACGGTGGCGGTATTAGCGCCTTGTGACGCCGACGAAGCGCCCTGCGACGCGGATGCGGCGCCCTGCGACGACGACGGGTTCTGACCGCTTTGAGCGTCGCCCTGCGCCTCATGCGCATGGTGCTCGTGTGCTTCTTGCGCGCGGATGGAGACGGGTGCGGCGCTCAGCGCAAGGGCGCAGATCATCGAGGCGAGGGAGACCTGGGAAATGCTGCGGCTCCGAAAGGCTTTTTTCGCGCGCATGGTGGTTCCTTGGTTGAGAAGCATCGTGAAGGGAGAGGGCGGAGGCGCCAGGAGAATGTATAAAAACTATACACCTACTAGGAATATATGAGTCAATAACACCCTCCGCCGCCGGTTTCGCCTCCGTGCGCTGGAAGCGATCGCTAGAGCCCTGATTCAAGAGCCAAATCAAGTCCCCAGGAAGACTGTGGCGCCGAAGTCACACTCAGGAAATATCTGAAAATGCAATAGAAAGTACAGCGTTTCGGCAGCTGTCGATGGGGTGCTTCGGGTCGTTGGAGCGACCTTCTTCACGGCTCAATTTTTTGGAATTTCGCAGCTTTTGGGCCGTCGGCGGGGAGGGCTTGAAAACGCATAAATCATAGTTTCCTACTATTGTTAAGACAAATGCTGGAGCGCTTCCGCTCAAAGGCGGCGCGATCTAATGAAAATCCCGCGCGCGTGGCGTCGCCGCTCTCGCTCGCTCGATGAGGCGCAGCGCGGGGGTGATGTCCTCGACCTTGCGCGCGATAAGATGCAGCACGCCGGATTCCTCCTGCGCCTCGCCCTGCACGGCGACGAGCCGCGCGCCCAAAACTTCGGCGCGTTGGCGCTCGAAAATCTTGGGCCAGACAATGACATTGGCCGAGCCCGTTTCGTCCTCGATCGTCATGAAGATCGTGCCCTTGGCCGTGCCGGGGCGCTGACGCATCAAGACCAATCCCGCGACCGTGAGCCGCGGGCGCAGCGGGCCTTTCACGCGCAGGAATTCGGCGCAGGAGACGATGCCCTTTTGGGTAAGGCCCTTGCGCAAGAAGGCGACCGGATGGCCTTTGAGCGAATGCGACAGCGCGCGATAGTCCTCCATCACGGCTTCGCCCGGCGGCATCGGCGGGAGCGCGGCGTCGGCCTCGATCGGCGTGAAGGCGAGCGCCCGCAAGAGCGGCAGATCGTCCTTGTCGCCGGCGCGGTTCAGGCCTGCGACGGCCCAGAGCGCCTCGCGGCGCGTGAGGCCGAGGCTCGAAAAGGCGTCGGCTGAGGCGAGCGTCTCCAGCACGGCGGGCGAAAGGCCGGTGCGCAGCCAGAGATCGCGCACCGAGTCATAGCCCCCGCCGCGCCGCGCGACGAGGAGCCGCATGTCTTCTTCCGCGAGGCCCTTCGCCTCGCGAAAGCCGAGACGCACCGCGCGCCGGCCGCAAATGTCGTCGGCCATTTCGGCGTGACGCGCATGCAGGCGCCCCTTGTCCTGCGTCTCCTCCAGTGTCGAGTCCCAATCGGAGGCGTTCACGTCGACCTCGCGCAGCGTCACGCCGTGATCCTCGGCGTCGCGCAGAATCTGCGCCGGCGCGTAAAAGCCCATGGGTTGCGAGTTCAAGAGCGCGCAGGCGAAGACATCCGGATAGCGGCATTTGAGCCAGGCCGAGGCGTAGACGAGCAGCGCGAAGGAGGCCGCGTGGCTCTCCGGGAAACCATAAGTGCCGAAGCCCTCGATCTGCGCGAAGCAGCGGCTCGCGAATTCCTCTTCATAGCCGCGCGCGACCATGCCGGAGATCATCTTGTCGCGAAAGCGGCTCACAAGCCCCGCGCGCTTGAAGGTCGCCATGGCGCGGCGCAATTCGTCGGCCTCCTGCGGCGAGAAACCCGCGGCGACGATCGCGATCTTCATCGCTTGCTCCTGAAAGAGCGGCACGCCGAGCGTCTTGCCGAGCACCGCCTCGAGCTCGGGGGAGGGATATTGGATCACCTCCTTGCCCATGCGCCGGCGCAGGAAGGGATGCACCATGTCGCCCTGGATCGGCCCCGGCCGCACGATTGCGACCTCGATGACGAGATCGTAGAAGCATTTCGGCTTGAGGCGCGGCAGCATGGACATTTGCGCGCGGCTCTCGATCTGGAACACGCCGACGGAATCGGCGCGCGTGAGCATCGCATAGACGCGCGTGTCCTCAGCGGGGAGCGTCGAGAGGCGATGCGCGAGGCCGTAATGCGCGGCCAGCAGATCGAGCCCCTTGCGCAGGCAGGTCAGCATGCCGAGCGCCAGAACGTCGATCTTAAGCAGGCCCAGCGCGTCGAGATCGTTCTTGTCCCAAAGGATCGTCGTGCGCCCCTCCATCGCGGCGGGCGCGACGGGCACGACCTCGTCGAGCCGCCCGCGCGTGATGACGAAGCCGCCCGAATGCTGCGTCAGATGGCGCGGGAAGCCCGCAAGCTCCTCGGCGAGCGAAAGCGCCAGAGCGAAGCGCGACTCTGTAAGGTCGAGGCCCATTTGCGCCATGTCGGCGCGGCGCTGCTCCGCATTGGTTCCGCCGCGCGAGAGCGCCGAGAGCCTGCCCAAGAGATCGTTCGAGAGGCCGAAAACCTTGCCGATCTCGCGCATCGACGAGCGTGAGCGATAGGTGGTGACCGCCGCCGCAAGCCCTGAGCGCTCGTGGCCGAAGCGGCGGTAGATATATTGGATCACTTCCTCGCGCCGCTCATGCTCGAAATCGACGTCGATGTCGGGCGGCTCGTTGCGCGCCGCCGAGACGAAGCGCTCGAAGAGGAGATCGTGCTTTGTCGGATCGACCTCGGTGACGCCGAGACAAAAGCAGACTGCGCTGTTTGCCGCCGAGCCGCGTCCCTGCGCGAGAATGCCTTGGCTTTTCGCGAAGCGCATGATGTCGTGCACGGTGAGGAAATAGGCGGCGTAATTCAATTCGCCGATGAGCTTTAATTCATGCTCGAGCAGCGTCGCGACGTTTTTTGGAATCCCTTGCGGGTAGCGGATTTTCGCGCCTTCGTAGGCAAAGGCTTCCAGCGCCTGCTGCTCGCTTTCAAAGCCTTCGCAGAGCTCTGAGGGATATTCATAGGCGAGGTCCGTGAGACGGAAGGCGAGGTTTTCGAGAAAGCGCGCGCTTTCGTCCACCGCCCAGGGCGCGAGCGCAAAGAGGCGCGTCATCTCGGCGGCGCTCTTCAAATGCCGCTCGGCGTTGGCGGAGAGGAGATAGCCCGCTTCCTCCAGCGTCACGCCCTCGCGGATGCAGGCGAGCGCGTCGGCGAGCGGGCGGCGTTCCGGCGTGTGATAATGCGCGTCGTTCACCGCGACGAGCGGCAGCTCGAGCTTCTTTGCTTGCGCGATGCGCCGCGCGAGCCCCGCGCGCATGTCGGGGCCATAAAGCGCGCTCGCGCCGAGCCAGAGTCTTCCGGCGAAAGCCTCGCGCAGCGCGGCCGGGGGCGCTTTGGCGCCGAGCGCAACGATCTGCTGGCCCTCGCCGAATTCGAGGAGATCGTCGAGAGTAAGTCGGCACTCGCCCTTGGGCGCGCGCGAATAGCCTTGGGTGAGCAGCCGGCAGAGGCGCCCGTAAGCGGCGCGGTCTTGCGGGTAGCAGAGAAGCTCTGGCGTCTTGTCGGCGAAGACGAGCCTGGCGCCGATCGCGAGGCGAAAGCGCTCGGGCGGGATCTTGTGGACTTTGAGAAAAGAGAAGGCGCGTACGACGCCGGCGAGCGAATTGCGGTCGGCGATCCCAAGGCCGACATGCTCCAATTCGAGCGCTTTGGCGACGAACTCCTCGGGGTGCGACGCGCCGCGCAGAAAGGAGAAATTCGTCGTCGTCGCAAGCTCGGCGTAGCGGGGAAGGGCAGAGATCACGGCGCGCTCCGGCGCTGATGTTTTCGGAGTGTTTGTATTTTGTTCCTGTTTTGGGCGGGGTGTCAACGCCTTATCCCCATCCTCAACCAGATGGAGCCCGCGAAGCGGGCGTCTCGAAGGGCGACCGAGCGCGGAATCTCCCAGGTTTTCAGGGACCCTCATGCTTCGAGACGGCTCCTGCGGAGCCTCCTCAGCATGAGGGCGGAGGAAGATGCGGCTCGTCCCGTTAGCAAAAAGGCGGCAGGAGGCCGGCGGCGAGTTCCGGCGTCACGCGGGGGTCGTTGCGGCGGATGCCGAGCGCCGGGTGGTCGTCATGCAGAATGGCGGACTTGCGGGGGGCCTATCCGGTGCGGCCTGTCTCGCTCTCCCCGCGACGCGGGGAATTCACGCCCGCCTTAGATGTGAAAGCGCTCCTGAAGCGTCGAGCTTAGCCCGTTGAATTAGCGTCCCTCCACGCGCTCTGCTAAGACCGCGCTTCGCCAAAAGTGAGCGCCGGGAGAGGAGATGCTTTTTTACGAGCCGCTGTTTCTGTTCCTCTTCGCGCCGGCGGTCTATCTCCTTTATCTCGCGGTCGAAACGCGCTTCAAGCCGCGCATGCTCGTCCTGCTTCTGGCGAGCGTCGTGTTCTACGCCTGGAGCGAGCCGGTCTTCGTCTTCGTCGTGTTCGCCTCGGTCGCGCTGGATCTTTTCGTCGCGGGCCGCATCGACGCAGCCGAAGAAGGAACGCGGGCGCGACGCCTCTGGTTGGCGCTGGGCGTCTGCAGCAATCTCGCGATCCTCGTCTATTTCAAATATACGGGGTTCATCCTCCAAAATTACAGCGCGCTGATCTCGAGCTTCGGCTTTTCGCCGCTCGACGTGCCCAAAATCGCGCTGCCGATCGGCGTCTCCTTCATCGTTTTCGAGAAGATCACCTATCTCGTAGACGTCCACTGCAAGGTCACGCCGCCGGCGAAGAGCGCGACGCTCTATGCGCTCTATGTGTTCTTCTTCCCGAAGCTCCTGGCCGGCCCGATCATCAAATATCACGACATCGCCGGGCAGATGGAGGCCTGTCCGCCCGCGCATGTCGACGACTTCGTTGCGGGCTTCTCCCGCTTCATGTTCGGCGTCGTGAAAAAGCTGCTGCTCGCCGACGTTTTCGCGGGCGGCTGCGATCTCGTCTTCGCGCATGACGCCTCCGAGCTCGGCTTCGTCGAGGCCTGGGCCGGCGTGATCTTTTTCACCTTCCAGATCTATTTCGATTTCTCGGGCTATTCCGACATGGCGATCGGGCTCGCCCGCATGTTCGGCTTCCGCCTGCTCGAGAATTTCAACGAGCCCTATGTCGCGACCTCCATGACCGATTTCTGGCGGCGCTGGCATATTTCGCTGACGAGCTGGATCCGCGAATATCTCTATTTCCCGCTCGGCGGAAACCGCGCCGGCGCGCTGCGCACGCAGCTGAATTTGTGGCTGTGCTTTCTGGCTTCGGGCGTCTGGCATGGAGCGGCCTGGACCTTCATCGCCTGGGGCGCCTATAACGGCTTCTTCCTCGTGCTCGACCGGCTGTTTCTCGCGCGATGGCTCGCGCGGCTCCCGGTCTGGCTCGCCAATGCGGCGACCTTCCTCTTCGTCATGGTTGGCTGGACGGTGTTTCGCGCGATTTCGCTGTCTCAGGCCGGGGGCATGCTCGCCTTGATGGCCGAGCCCTGGGCGCGGAGCCCAAGCGAACCGATGATCCCGAGCGTTTACTGGCTTGCAGCGCTCGTCGGTTTCGCCATCGTCGTCGCGCAGCGCGCCGCGCTCTACATCCCAGGCTTCGACTGGGCGGCGCTCGCGAGAAAGCACGCGCTCGCGGCGAACACGCTGCTGGCGCTGCTCTTTGCGGTGGCGCTCGCCAAGGGCCTAGCCGATCCCTTCAAGCCCTTCATCTACTTCCGGTTCTAGACGATGAACGCGCGCATCCTCTCCCGAGCTCCGATCTTCGCCGCCGCCGCGCTCATCGGCTTTCTCTTCCTCGTGAGCCTGTGGAACTTCGCGGTCGAACGCGACTGGCCGAAGCTGCGCATCCGCAGCGCCGAGCCCTTAAACGGGCTCGATGCGGAAAAGCCCATCCGCTGGACGCTCGACGCCTTTCTCTCGGGCCAGACGCAGCACGCGGTCTCGAACCATTTGGGGCGGGGGTCTCCGCTCTTCCCGATGTCGGTGCGGCTCAAAAATCAGTTTCTCTATTCCTTCTTCGGCGTTTCCGGCGCGCCGAACGTCGCGATCGGGCGCGACGGCGATCTCATCTCCAGCGAATACATCAAGGAATTCTGCGCGCGCGGCGCACCGCCGCCGCAAGACAGGCTCGCAGCCTGGGCCGGTGACATCGGGGAGATCGGCGCGACGACGGCCGCGCTCGGCAAGAGCTTCGTCTATCTGATCTCGCCCTCCAAGGCGGCCTATGAACCGTCCTGGTTCCCGGCGGGGACGCGCTGTCCCGCGCTCGCCAATCCGCAGGCCGTCGAGAAGCTCGCGCCCTATAAGGCGGCGCTCAGCGCGCGCGGCGTCCCTTTCCTCGACGCCCAGGCGCTGCTGGGTGAAAAGCGCGCGCATTATCCGATCGAGCTGTTCCCCAAGGGCGGCATTCACTGGAACCTGCTCGGCGCCGCGCTCGCGCTGCGCGAGATCACGACGAAATGGGCGGCGCAGCCCGCGGGTTCCCCCATCGGCGACTTCGCCTTCGACTGGCGCGAGCAGGACGTGGCGATCGGTCCCGACAAGGACCTCGTCGAGCTGCTGAACCTTTTCCGGGCGCCCGTGCGCTATCCAACCGCGTCGATCGAGCGAAGCGGCCCGGCGCCGGCCTGCGAGAAAAATCCGCGATTGCTTCTCGTCGGCTCGAGCTTCTTGCGCGAGCTCATCGTTGTCGCCTCGCAGGCGCCCTGTCCGCCGACGATCGATTATTGGTTTCATGTGCAGGCGGACGAGCACAGCGACCTGATGCGCTTCCTGATAAAGCCCGGTGAGATCGGCAACGGCGAGCGCATCCCCGCCGATCCCGCCGAGCTCGCGCAAAGCCTCAAGGAGGCCGACGCCGTGGTCCTGGAGGAGATCGCGCTCAACCTCGCGACGACGCGGCAGGTGGGGAATTTGCTCGCGGGCGCGCGCGCGGCGAAGTGAGCGGAGCAGGCGGCGCCGAAAGTAGGGAACCGACCTCAAAGCATCTAAAACGATGACACATCCCATAGGATGTGCTATGTGAAGGCGTGAGACGCGTCGTGCTCGATACCTGCGTAGTAGCTTGGCGTTCCGCAGTTCCCGCGGCGCGAGTTTTGCTGCTTTGGGATTGGTCGCTGAACGTCGCCTGATCCCGCTCGTCTCGACCGCGCTCTTCTTGGAGTATGAGGACGTCCTGCAGCGGCCGCTCCAGCGCGAGGCGCATGGGCTCGATCTCCAAACGGTATCGAGGGCGCTCAGAGAGCTCGCCTCTCTATGCGAGGCGGTCGAGCCGCATTTTCGTTGGCGGCCTCAGCTTTCGGACCCGGCGGACGAAATGGTGCTCGAGGTCGCCTTGAATGGACGCGCGGACTGCATAGTCACCCATAATGTGCGGGATTTTCGCGAAGCGGCAGTGAAATTCGGCTTTCCCGTGCTGACGCCGGGTGGCTTGCTGGAGAGAATCCTAAGATGAGCAAGGCGACTTACCCTTTAAAGCTCCCCGTCTCGTTGAAGAAGGAAGCGGCGAGGCTCGCGAAGCAGGACGGCGTGTCGTTGAATCAATGGATCGCGACGGCGGTCGCGCAGAAAATCGGCGTCGTCGAGACGACGGCCGAATTTCTGAAGCGCCGAGCCGGCGATGCGACTGGCGCCGGGCTGTCGGAGATTTTGCGGCGCGCTCCCGAAAGAGAACCCGACCCCGGCGATGAATTGCCCCCCGGCTGGTCCGCCCCTTGAGAACGCATGCAACGCCTCACGCGCTCGCTTTCGCCCAATATCCCGCCTCGCGCGCGATGCGCACATATTCGCTGCGCACTTCATATTCGCCGTAAGCGCGCTCGAGGCGACGCACGGTGAAGTGACCCCTCGCGAGCGTCTCGAAATGCTCCATGAAGGCGATGTTGACGACGGCGCCGCCGAGCGCGCCGAGGATCGGCGCCGCCTGCGCCGCGCTCTTCTGCGTCACGACGACTCCGAAGCGCGATGAAATTTTCGCGATGAAGCGCGCGACGACGGGGGCGCTCTCGGCCGCCGCGCCGCCCGCCGCCACATAGCCCGCGGCGTTGGAGACGGACTTAGCGAGAACGCCGCGTAGCGCGAGATAGCCGCCTTCGAAGACGCGCTCGTCCTCGCCATGGCCGCCCAGCGCGAAAACTTCGAGACAGGCGAAGGAGACCGCGGGATCGGAAAGGTCCTCGCCCTCCTCGCGCGCAATGTCGGCGATGGCGCGCAGCATCAGCGTGGTCGAGACCGGAAGCTCCAGCGCCAGCGCCGCGCCGCCGACGGCGCCGCCCACCGCGCCGCAAATGCCCGCGAGCTTGCGGTGCGGCAGGCTCGGGCCGCCGTTTTTGAGCGAGCCGATGGCGACGCGCAGCGCCGCCTCAAGCGCGCGCCGCGCGGCGACGGCGCTGGCCTGGCGCCATTTTTCCGGCATGACCCGCCCGGCGAGGCCGATCTGCCGGCCGGCGAGCTGCGACATGCGGCGCACAAAACTCGTGCGCTCGAGCGCCGCAACGGCGGCCTCCAGCGCCTGCATATCGGCGCGGCTTATCGGCGTGGTCAGGGCGGGCAGGGTCACGGGCGCGG
>Ga0265331_10003076_pt1 | contig 10945 bp, 10 predicted proteins | sample 41923metaG_FD_202088 | JGI IMG/M metagenome (GOLD analysis project Ga0265331, IMG submission 202088) | Rhizosphere microbial communities from Carex aquatilis grown in University of Washington, Seatle, WA, United States - 4-19-23 metaG | ecosystem: Host-associated > Plants > Roots > Rhizosphere...
ACCGCCGAAGCCACCCTGCTTTCCGCCCGTCAGCAGATGGCCGTTCTGGTCACCCGCGCAGCCAGCCAGCGCATTGCCTTGCTGCTGGCGGTGGGGGGTGGTTTTGATCCTGTTCTGGATACAAGGGCGCCGGCCCTGGAGGTCAAGCGATGAGCGATGTCACCGCAGCACGCGCCCAGAAAGCCGAGTTGCGCCGCAAGGGCTTTCTCTGGTTCGGCCTGGTCGTGGTGATCGCGGCGCTGGTCTATGCCGCCTGGTGGTGGTTGACCGCCCGTTACAACGAAACCACCGATGACGCCTATGTCGCCGGCAATATCGTCGCCATCACCAGCCGCGAGAATGCTACCGTCACCGCGCTTTATGCCGACAATACGCAAGCCGTCCATCGCGGCCAGCTTCTGATCGAGATGGATCCGTCGGTCGCCGATGTGGCGATGCGGGCGGCGGCGGCCAATCTGGCGCGGGTGGTGCGCGGCGTGCACGGCAATTTCGCCAGCGCCGATTCCTATTCCGCGCAGTTGCGCCAGGCCGAAGTGGCGCTGGCCCAGGCACGCGCCGACTATCAGCGGCGGCAGGGCGCGCTGGCGGGTGCGGTGTCAGGGGAAGAACTTGGCCATGCCCGCGATGCCGTGGCCGCGGCGGAAGCGGCGGTCAATTCGGCGCAAGGCGGCCTCGCCCAAGCGCGCGCCACCATCGCCGGCGTGGACATCGCCCACAATCCCGATGTGCTGACGGCCGAAGCGCAATTGCGCGCCGCGGCCATTACCTTGGCGCATATGAAGATCGTGGCGCCGGTGGACGGTGTGATCGCCCAGCGCACCGTGCAGGTGGGCCAGCGGGTGAATGCTGGCGCGCCGCTGATGGCGGTGGTGCCGCTCTCCGATGTGTGGGTGGACGCCAATTTCAAGGAAGTGCAACTGGCCCGCATGCGCATCGGCCAGCCGGTCAGGGTCACCACCGACATTTACGGCAGCAAGGTCGCCTATCACGGCCGCGTCGCCGGTCTGGGCGCGGGCTCCGGCTCGGCCTTTGCGTTGCTGCCGGCGCAGAATGCATCCGGCAACTGGATCAAGATCGTCCAGCGCGTGCCGGTGCGCATCGCGCTGGATGAGGGCGAACTGACAGCCAATCCCCTGCGTGTCGGGCTTTCCGTCACCGCCGAGGTGGACGTGCATGACCAGTCCGGCCCGCGCGTCGCCAGCACGCCGGTCACCGGCGTGATGCGGGGCGAGACAGGCGAAGACACGACTGCCCGGGTGGACGCCATGGTGGCGCGCATCCTGCGGGAAAACGGCGTCCGGTGAGCACGGCCGAACAGGCGCCTCTGCGTGGTGCGGCGCTGGCCGTCACCGCCTTTGCGCTGGCCATGGGCACTTTCACCCAGGTGCTGGACACCACCATCGCCAATGTCTCGCTGCCCACCATCGCGGGCGATCTGGGCGCTTCCACCGAACAGTCCACCTGGATCATCACCTCCTTCGTGGTGGCCAATGGCATCTGCGTGCCCATCACCGGCTGGCTGATGGAGCGCTACGGCGTGGTGCGGGTCTTCGCTCTCTCCATGCTGGGTTTCACCCTGGCTTCGTTTTTGTGCGGCATCGCCTGGAGCCTTCAATCGCTGATCGCCTTCCGCATCCTGCAGGGCGCGCTGTCGGGACCGGTGATACCGGGTTCCCAGGCGCTGATGCTGTCCATTTTTCCCCGCCAGCGCCGCGCCACCGCATTGGCGATCTGGTCCATCACCACCCTGGTTGCGCCGATCTGCGGTCCCATCCTCGGCGGCTATATCTCCGACTCCTGGCACTGGGGCTGGATCTTCCTGATCAATGTGCCGGTGGGATTGATGGTGGTGGCGCTGGCTTGGGCCTATCTGGGCGCCCGCGACACCCAAACGCGCAAACTTCCCATCGACACGGTGGGACTTGGGCTTCTGATGATATGGGCGGGCGCTCTGCAAGTGATGCTGGACACTGGCAAGAACGAGGACTGGTTCGAATCCAGCCGGATCGTCTGGCTGGCGATCATTTCCCTGCTGGGTTTCGGCGCCTTCCTGTTGTGGGAACTGACCGAAGAACATCCGGTCGTGGATCTTTCCCTCTTTCGCAACCGCAATTTCGCGGTGGGGACAATCGTCTTCTGCCTGGGTAACGGCATCTTCCTGGCCAACATGCTGCTGATCCCGTTATGGCTGCAGACCCAGCTGGGCTACACGGCGACCTGGGCGGGCCTGGTTTCCGCGCCCACTGGGGCCGTGGCGGTGCTGGTGACGCCGCTGATCGCCAGGATGATGGCCCGTTATGACGCGCGGCTGATCGCCACCATCGCCTTTGCCGCCTCCGCCGTTTCCTATTGGCTGCGCGCGGGCCTGACCGCCGATGCCAGCTTCATGGCCATTGCCGTGCCGCTGATGGTGCAGGGGATTTCGTCCGGCTCCTTCTTTATCGCCACCGTCAGCATCCTGCTCGATGACGTGCCGCAAGAGCGCGTGCCCGCCGCGGCGGGCCTGTCCAATTTCGCCCGCATTGTCGCGGCGGGTTTTTCGGTTTCCCTGGTCACCACCTTCTGGGACAGACGGGAGGCTTTCCATCAGAGCCGGCTGGCGGAAATGACATCGGGCTTCACGCCCGCGTTCAACCAGGTCCTGTCGCTGCTTCAGGACCTCGGCCTATCGGACCTCTCCGCCAAGGCCGCGGTCAGCCGCAATATGGTGGGACAGGCCTATCTTCTGGCCTCGGTGGACATGTTCACCGTGTCGGCCTGGCTGTGCGTTCTGGGGATCGTGCTGGTTTGGTTCTGTCACCGGGCACAGCCGCATGGCCCGCCGGCGGCGGTCGACTAAAAAAGCAGCCGCCGGCGGCGGTCGAGTAGAATTTACAGGTAGCGGGCGCCGATCGCTTTGCGGTCGATCTTGAGATTGGGCCGCAACATGCCGTTTTCCTTGGTGAACGGCTCGGTCGCGAAGATCACTTCCACGAATTGCGCCGCTTTTTTTGCGGCCGGCAGGCTGTTGGCGAACTTGCGCACACGGGCCTTGGCATCCTCGCTGCCCGGCGGTGTCAGGTCCACCACACAGGTCAGATGATTGGCTTCGGGCTTCAGGAAGATCACCGCATGCGATATGTCGGGGCTGTTGTTGAGTTCCTGCTCGATCACTTCGGGATGCACTTTCAGGCCGCCGGCGGTGACCAGCAACTCCTTCTTGCGCCCCAGCAGGAACAGGTTGCCATCCTCATCCAGCCGGCCCATATCGCCGGTGGCGACGCGGCCGGGGGCAATGAAAGTGCGCTCGTTTTCACCCTCTGCGCATTGGAAATAGCGCAGGGTCATCAGCGTCTCACGCTCGACGATAATTTCGTTCTCAGGGGTGAATGCCAGCTTGATGCCGGGAAGCACTTTTCCGACCGAGCCATATTCCCTGGAAGCGGCGGGGCGGTAGGTGATCGAGCCGGCCTCGACCATGCCGTAGGATTCGCACAGGGGAAGCTGCATGCGTTCGAAGAACTTGCCTATATGGCGCCGTATGGGCGCCATGCCGGTGATCAGAAGCCGGATGCGGTTGCCGAACTGCTTATAGAAATCACGAAAAATCAGCTTCGCCAGCGGCCGGCGCAGAAAGCGCGGCGCGAAGGAGAGGGTGTTGCCCAGCACCGTCCACAGCACTTTTTTCCAGCCGGGATACTTTTCGTAATCGGCATGGATCATCTGGTAGAGCACCGGTGGGGCGATCAGCACGGTGGGATTGAGCGCCGGCATGGCGACAAAAAGCTGCGTGTAGTCGGTGATGATGATGTCGAAGTCATACCACAGCGCCATGTAGCACATGTTGCGCTGCTGGAAGTTGGACATGGGCAGGAACAGCAGGAGCCGGTCCTTGCTCGTCATGCCGATGGCTTCGAAGACGGGCGGCACGGTGATCTCCACGCCCTTACGGCTTATCACCAGGCCTTTGAGGCCGCCGGCAGAGCCGGACGAAAAGACCAGGCTGTGCTGATCGTCTTCATCGGGGTCATCGTTCGGTGGCCGATCCAGGACCTTTATCCCGTCATTGTCGGCATCCAGAAAGGCGACATGCGCCGGCTTCTGCGGAAACAGCCGCGCGTCGCGCCTGGAAATCAGCAGCAGCGCGATATTGTATTTATCGAGCAGTGCGTCATCGACCTTGTCGGCGAAATCATCGGTGAAGGGCATGGAAATGGCGCCCAGCTCGATCAGCGCCAGGTCATGCACCATCCAGTGATAGGAATTGGGCGCATAGATGCCGACTCGCATGCCGCGCCGGACCCCCCAGGCGCGCATGGTATCAGTCGCGCGCACAACATCGTGATGCAGGGCGGAATGGGCATGCTGGGCGATTTTGCCGCGTTCAAAGGTATAGGTTACCCCCTTCTTTCCCGGAAGGGCGGCGACCAGCCTGCCAAGTTCCATACAACCCCCACATGACCGCCGAACGCTCTCTCCACCTTCGTCCGGCGGCAGTCTGAAAACCCTACTTTAGAGAGATGACCTTGTCATCAGCAACCGGAAGTAGGAAATCCTCGCGGCACGTTAATGCTTTTTGGCAACGGGCGGGGCGTTCGCGGGACGGCTCGCGGACCGCTCCAATACGCCCGGTTTGTGCCAGCGTCCCTCTGGGCGGATTGCCACATAAGGATCGGTCGTGAGGGTTATGGCGTCGGGATCGCGCTGCATCTCGCCGACCATTTCGATATAGTCATAGTCAGAGAAGGCGAAGTGCGTCCGCCCCTCGATCGGTTTGAAGCCAAAACGCCGGGTCCAGAAGGCGACCAGCCGGCTTTGCACATGGCCCATGACCTGGGTGTAACCTTTTTTCTGGCAAAATCTCAGCGCCGCCCTGGTCAGCTGGATGGCGATGCGGTTGTCACGAAATTCCTTGCGCACTGCGACGCGCTCGAATTTGGCGAAATCGGCGAAGAAGCGCAGCCGCATGCAGCCGACTGGTTCGTCGCCGATATAGGCCAGAAGATGGGTAGCGCTGAGGTCGTTGCCGTCATATTCCTCATCATAAGGACATTCCTGCTCGCCGATATAGACGGCGTTGCGAATGGCGGCGACCTTCATCAGATCATCGAAGCTGCGCGCAACGGTCACCCCAATATTCTTGGTGCCAGAATGCGGCACATAGCTGTCATACAACGGCACTTCCGGTGCGCGACGGAAAACCCAAAGATTCGGCAGAAAAGTGCGATCGACCTTCACGCCCTCGGTAAGTCCCAAAACTCGCAGAAAGTTACGCCCTTCAGGAGTGGCGGTACGAGCATAGATATCCAGGCCGGCATATTGTTCCGAGGCGAGTTTCTGCATGAACAAGGCCGTGCAGGCCGCTCCAAAGCCTGGTGCAAATACCACCCACCAATAAATGCCTTCCGGCCGTTCATCCGGGCCGCAAAGCAGGTCGAGGTCCGGTTTGGTCGCATCGAAGGCGTCCGCCGCCAAGATCTCCATACCGTCGCTATTTAGCGGCAGCATCGCGATACAGCCTTCAGCAATTGGCGCCGCCGGATTGAATTTGGATTTGCGCGTCAGCGCCATTATGCAATGGCGGTTGTGGCGATGGACTTTTATCACTTCCGAGGTGGCGGCTATACCCGGGATGCTCAACCGTGCTCTGGCCATCAAATCCACGATCAGATCTTCGCTCGGCTCGAACATCACGAGATGCTCGGCAATTCCCGCCGAGGCGAGCTCATCGAGCTTGTATTTCTCCGGGCGTCCTTTCGGAACCTGCTTGTCCCGGATCAGCCGCTTGTGGGAATTCGACATAGGTTCCATTCGCGTTAATGCTTGTGAAACCATATTAGGAGCGGAGATAAATGGCCATCCATAGGTAAATATGAGGATGGTGAACGCTGTTCAGAAATGTTTGGCGGTGCTGCAAGGCTGTTGGACCTGTCCTAGTTTAGGACCGCTCGACAAAGTCATAAGCCTTGAATGGGTTCAGCGGGCTAATGGGCGTGCATCGTCCCTGGTGTTCAAGGCTAGATTGCAAGGGTTAAGTCGCTCGTGGACCGGCTCTTGGCCGAGAAGTGCCTGACCATTCTTGCTTTACCGCCTGTTTATCCCTTTGGGCGGATTATCCAATTATGAATCTGCTGAATGCCGTCAAAGTGCTTAATGAGAAGGCTGCGCGGGAAAAGTGGTATTACTACTGCGATCCCACGCTGGCATTCCCCGATTCGTTTCACGATTCGCTTCTCAACGCATGGCGCGCCAAGGCCGCCGGTCGCGTGATGCCGAGACGGTCGGAGATGACGGCGCGAGATCTCAAGGATGTGCTCCGGAACATCGTGGTGTTTGAACGGGTGAGCCAAAATCCGTCCCACTATCGCTTCCGGTTGATCGGCACAAACCTAACCAGCATGGCCCCTCGCGACTATACCGGAAAAATGTTCGAAGAGACGCTCCCGCAACACCATATTGAGCGTTGGGTTCAGTGTTATGATCTGGTCTTGGCGAGCGATAGACCCCTGCGGTTTCTCGGCCGGGTCCATCTGGAGGGCAAGGAATATCTGGACGCGGATAATCTGTATGTCCCGCTGGCCAATGACAATGACGAACCGACTTTCGCCATGGCTCTGTGCCGCTACACGCCCCGTCGTGGGGCGGACGACCGAAGCTGGGAAAGCCAGATCGCCTCGCTTCCAGCTTCTGTGCCTTAGCCTCCTTTCTTTTCCCAATTTCGCCGCCGTGCGATAACCCATGGGAAGTTTGGGGGCTGATTCTTGACTGGTTTGCCGCTCCGTGGCCGGTGGAATCGGGCGACCTTCGTCGCTGAAACAAAAGCATGACCATCGCGAGCCTGATCACCGAGCTCGAGCATCGCGGCATCCTGCTTTCGCTGGCGGATGGCGAAATACGCTATCGCTCCGCCAAAGGCGCGCTGACGGAGGCCGATCGCCAGACGCTGCGCAGCCACCGCGACCAGATCGTCGATTATCTGAAAGCGCGCGCTGCGGCGCGGGCGCTGAAAACCGCCGCACCGATTGAAGGTCCCCCGATGCCATCCGTGGCGCAGGAGATGTGGCGGCAATTCGCCGGCGGCCCGCGCGAAGGCGAACCGGTCGCCCTCAATATCGGCATGGTTGGGCGTTTCCGCCATGGCGCGCCGGCTGTCACCGCCGCGATCCGGCAGATCATTGGCCGCTACGACGCCTTGCGCGCGCGCTTTGAAGCGCATGACGGAACCTTGCGCGCTTTTCTAAGTCCGCTGGACAGTTTTGTCGTCGAGCAGCAGGACCTCAGCGGCATGGCGCTCGACCAGGCTAGGGCCGCGGCACAGACACTCGCCCAGAAATTTTGCGCCCAGCTCAACCGGATCGAGGGCGATTGGCTGACGCGGGCCAAGGTCTTCGCCTTGCCTGGCGGCGAAAGTCTGGCGGCCATATCATCGGCGCATATGATCGCTGACGCAGGCACCCGCAACATCGTGCTGGATGAATTGCGGGACATTCTGGATCATGGCGCGCCGCAAGCCTCACCGTCAGCGCTTTATCACGACTATTCCGCCGCCGAGCGGCAGTTTCTGGAAAGCGATCAGGGCGCATCGCTGATCGATTATTGGCGAGCCTGGTATCACGCCCAGCCCAGCATGAAGGCGCGTTCCGACGGCGCGTTGCTGCAATGGGGCAACGGCATCCGTATCGTGAAGAATTTCACGATTCCGGGCCGTGTTCTGGACAAGGTGCGGGCTTTGGCCGACAGGCTGAAGGCGACACCCTTCCTGATCTTCCTTACCGTCTTCGTCCGTGCGATGGCGCGCTGGTCGGGAATGGAACAGTTTCCCCTGCGCGTCCTGGGCGACAAGCGCACGACCCTGGACCTCGCCAACACGGTGGGCCTGATGTTCTGCGCCGACGCGGTGGCCATCCACGCCCCGCAGAGCGCTGATTTCGAAACGGTCATGCGCGGCATCATGGTCGAATACGACGCCGCGCTGGCGCTGCGCATTCCGACCTTGCATTTCTGGGCGCCCCATTGCGTCCGGCCCGGTATCGAGGCGGCTGATTATCCCAACCGCATCCCGGCGGTGTTCAATTATTATTCGGTCGGTACTGTCCGCGAGAAAGCGGAACGGCGAGACGAGGGCGATTCTTCGGCGCCCTGGCCGCCCGACATTGTCACCCTGTCCCAGGACTGGCCGCGCCGGTCCTCGCCCTTGTTCCTGCATGTGATGGATCTGGCGCATGAGGCGCAGGTCTCGCTGCATTTCTACCAGGGCGCTATCAGCCCCGCTGATCAGGAAAGTTTCACGGCCACCTTGTTTCAAATATTCGCAGAGACGGTGCCCGATTGAGCCACCTTCCCATCTGGAGTCTGATGGCCAAGGTCCTGATGCCGGGCCTTTATGGCGCTGAGCTGTTTGACCTCGGCCAGGAGCTGCCCCTTCATCCGGAGGAAGAGCGCATTGTCGCCGGTGCGGCGCTGAAGCGGCGGCGCGATTTTACTTTGGGGCGCGCTTGCGCCCATGCCGCACTGGCTGAGCTTGACCTGGACAAGGGCCCGATCGCCCGCGCCGGCAATGGCGCACCGGTCTGGCCGGCCGGACTGGTCGGCTCCATCACCCATACGCCGGGCTATGCCGCGGCGCTGGTGGCGCGCGCCGCCGATTTCGCCGGACTGGGGGTTGATGCCGAACTGGTTGGCGGGGTGACACGCGAACTTTGGCCGCGCCTGTTCGATGCCGGCGAACAGGACTTGCTGATGGGCCATCCTGATCCTGCTCGCGCCGCCACACTTCTCTTCAGCGCCAAGGAGGCTTGTCACAAAGCCGGAGGCGAGCCGGTGCTCTATTTTCACGATCTTCAGGTCGCGCTCGGTGAAAGCGGCTTCACCGCCCGCCGGGGTGCGGAGGCGTTTGAGGGCCGTTTTGCGGCGGGCCGGGCGCTGGTGCTGGTAGTGGCCTGGCGGCGCTAGAGGCTAAATGCTGCCGGATTCTTCGGTTGCCTGAAGGCTCTCCAGGTGGGCGGTGAACGCGCCCAAGGTGGGATATTCCATCAGGTCGGAAAGCCGCAATTCTTCTTCCATCCCGGTGCGCGCCTGGATTTCCGCAATCATCTTGACGCCCAGCAGCGAATGGCCGCCCAGAGCGAAGAAATTATCGTCGGGGCCTACTTTTTTGACACCCAGCGCGCGCGCCCAGATCGCGGCTACCTGGTTCTGAAGCGTATCCGGCATGGTTCCTGGAACGAAAATTTCGCCCGACCCTATAACAGGCCGGTTTCCCGCGCCAGATGCGGATCTTTTGCCGTTGTTGCGGCCGCGGCTTTGGCAGAGAATGAGGAGAGGAGGTCCCCATGAGAAAGTTTCTCACCGGTCTTTGCCTGGCTGCCGCGGCAGCCGCCCTGATCACACCGGCTCAGGCGCTGTGCGTCTCGGAACGGGAGATCGTCAACACCACGCCCTCCAATGACGGCAAGCTCCTGACTTTGAAGATGCGCGACGGGCGTGTGCTGGTGAACCATCTGCAGGGCGTCTGCAGCGACCTGAAGTTCAATGGCTTTGTTTGGGTTCTGCATGGCGAAAACGATATCTGCGAAAACCAGCAGACCATTCGCGTGCTGCAGTCGGGCCAGGTCTGCCTACTTGGCCGCTTCGAACAGGGCAAGACGCCGGCGCCTAAGGCCCCGTAGGCTTTTGCCGGATTTCGGGCGTTGATTTGGTCAGCGCCTGAATCTCGGCGGCGGCCCGGTCCACATCGGCCTTGGCCGGCAAGGCGGCGATCGTCAGATGCACCTGATAAGTCCCGCCTCCTTGCAGCTTGGGCACGCGGCCGGCGGCACGTTCCACAGGACGGGCATTGGGAAAGCCGGTGCCCGGCTCAAGACCGGTGACATAGCCGGCCTTGGCCGAAATTTCGTTCTTCCATAGCGACATATAGGGCAGGCCCTTGGTGTCGAAGCGCATCAGCACACCGCTTGCCCCATCGGCGGCTTTCAGCATCGCCTGGGTCATGCCTTTCGCATCTGCCTGCAGCTGCATGTTGAACACCTTGGCAACATAGCCCGAAGGATGCGGCCCACTGTAGCGGTTCCAGTCCTTGAGGCTGTCCGCGGCGGAAGCCGGATTCATCGGCGCCACCCATTTGAACGGCGCCACGAACTGCGCGCCCGCGCCCAGAATCGGGGTGCCGAAATTGGTGTGATAGAGCAGCTCCATTTCCTGGGGCACATCCGACAGGTTGGTGACCACATCGTCGAAGCTGACCTCGGGCTTGCCCACGGGCGTGGAAATTTCCGAGGTCAGGCGGAGCTGCGGCCCAAAAGTCTGGATGTCATTGACGATGCCGCGAAAGACCAGCCGCGGCTGCGGCGAGGCCTCGTAACGAACGCTGACAAAACTGGCGGGCAGGTAGTCCACATGCCCATGCAAGGTCAGTTGCTGATTGCCGTCCTGGCCGGGCGAGCCGAAAGAAGAGAGGCCGCCGCGCACCATCAGGCCGCCGAAGCCGGCCACCCAGCCCTGGCCGCCATTGTCGGTGAGCCGGATATAGGAGGGATGAATGATCTCGCCGATCGGCGAATCCCAGCCCAGCCGCAAGCGGCCCGCTTGCGCCTTCCAGAGTTCAAAGCCGCGGGTGGGCACGATGGTGAAGCGCATCGCGCCATTGTCCACCTCGATGACCTGAACGCCTTCCTGACGCCCGCCATGCAGGGTCTTGAGTTCGACACTCCAGGCCGGGCCGGCTTTGTTTGAATTTGGGGCCCAGTCGGCGGACGTGACCTTCCATTGCGCCGTGGAAAGATTGGCGCTGGTATCGGTGAGGACCTTGCTTGGGTTTTCCGCCGCCGGCGCTTGGGCGGCAAAAGCCACAAGCCCCAGCGCAATGATCATGATCCGCCGCATGCCATCCCCTCCCTTTTTGGCTTATTTTCCGCCTTTCTGACCGCGCCTTGTCAACGCCGCTTTGCGGCTTCACACTGTATTTTGG
>Ga0265331_10003077_pt1 | contig 10944 bp, 11 predicted proteins | sample 41923metaG_FD_202088 | JGI IMG/M metagenome (GOLD analysis project Ga0265331, IMG submission 202088) | Rhizosphere microbial communities from Carex aquatilis grown in University of Washington, Seatle, WA, United States - 4-19-23 metaG | ecosystem: Host-associated > Plants > Roots > Rhizosphere...
CTATGATCGGATGGTTTGGAACAGCAATGTTATGTTATGTGACCCCAAAGGAACATCTCGGACTTCCGAATAAAAAAGACGTAAAAGACGGCGTAATAACTTATAAGATTGCTGCGCATGCGGCCGATCTTGCCAAAGGACATCCCGGCGCGCAGGTAAGGGATAATGTTCTATCGAAAGCAAGATTTGAATTCCGCTGGGAGGACCAGTTTAATCTTTCTCTCGATCCGGAAACAGCGCGAGAGTTCCATGACGAAACTATGCCCGCTGAAGGCGCGAAGCTTGCTCATTTCTGTTCAATGTGCGGCCCCCATTTCTGCTCTATGAAAATCACAGAAGACGTACGTAAGTATGCTATTGAAGTAGGCGTTACCGAAGAAGAGGCGCTAAAGCTTGGCATGGCGGAAAAGAGCAAAGAATTTGTGGAGTCCGGGGCTGAAGTTTATAATAAATTTTAAGTAATTTATTTGTCATTCCCGCGAAGGCGGGAATCCAGATCTTGATTTTTGAATTTTTCCTGGGGCCTTGTGCCTTCCTTGGCAAATAAAAAAAAATTGTTATGAGAAAAATAATTATACTAACGGTTTTAGCTTTGTCTTTGATTTCTGCTTATTCTCAGGATTTGCCTAAAGGCGCTATTCAGCTAAAACCAGATGATATAAAATGGATCGATGCGCCTTCTCCATTGCCGCACGGTTCTAAGCTTGCGGTTCTTGAAGGAAATCCGAAACAGGAGGGATTATTCACAATTCGTGCGATGTTCCCGCCATATTTTAAGATTGCGGCGCACAATCATGCCTCTGATGAAAGAGTCACAGTGATTTCAGGCGCCGTTTATGTTGGCTTCGGAGATAAGATGGATACAACAGTTGCGAATAAATTCACAGAGGGATGTTATTATTTAAATCCTGCTGGAGCTAATCATTATGTTTTTACTCAGGGCGAAGGATGTGTGATTCAAATAACAGGATTGGGGCCATGGACAATAAATTATTTCCGGGAAACTCAAATTGAAAAATAAAAATAGGATTCCCGCTTTCGCGGGAACGAGTTTATGCAGAATCAAAAAATAATAATCATAGGCGGTGGGATAATCGGGCTTTCACTTGGATGGCAGCTTGCCAAAAAAGGGAAAGATGTTGAAATCCTTGAGCGCGGCAAAGCAGGCGGCTCAGCAAGCTGGGCGGCTGCAGGAATGCTTGCGCCGCAGGCTGAAATGGGATTTGAAGATATTGAGATGTTCAATCTGTGCAGAAAAAGTCTTGAAATGTATCCTGTATTTGTAAACGAATTGTATGAAGATAGCGGAATTAAAGTTGAGGTCGAAAAAACCGGGTGTATCTTGCCAGCGTTCGACCGGGATGACGCTGAAAGATTAAGAAGGCTGTATGATTTCCGTGAAAAGATCGGTTTGGCTGTTGTTTGGCTGACAGGTTCTGAAGCCAGAGAGATCGAGCCGTTTCTTTCGCCTAAATGCACAGGGGCAATATGGATAGAAGATGATGCGCAGATAAATAACCGAAGACTGCTTGAAGCGCTCAAAATAGCATTTGAGAAGAAAGGCGGCAAGCTCTATGAAGAACATCCGGCTGATATGATCAATATCGAAAACGGCGCTGTTACAGGCATAAATATCCAAGGATATGATATGGAATCTGACGCAGTCGTATTGGCTGCAGGCGCCTGGTCAAAACAAATAGAAGGGTTGCCTGAAAATCTTTTGCCGCCGGTCAGGCCGGTTAAGGGGCAGATAATAAATCTGAGGCTGAACGATTCATGTAAAGTTACAAAAGTCGTTCGCGCGCCTGATGTTTATCTGCTGCCAAAGAGCGATGGCAGGCTGGTTATAGGCGCAAGTAATGAAGAAATGGGATATGATACAAATCCTACCGCGGGAGAAATTTTCAGGCTGCTTGAAAGAGCTTGGGAAGCAGTGCCATCTGTTTATGATCTGCCGATTGAATCGATTGAAGCGGGACTTCGTCCCGGTAGCCGCGACCATATGCCAATCATAGGCGATTGCGATGTGAAAGGATTATACTTTGCGACCGGGCATTATAGAAACGGAATTTTGCTCACTCCTATTACCGCTTTTGAATTATCAAAATGGATCGTTACCGGAGAAAAATCGGACTACCTGAAAGATTTTCAAATCTCCAGATTTTATAAAGAAGAGGTAAAATGAAAATAAAAGTAAACGGAAAAGAAGAAGTGTTGGAAGATTCCATGAAGCTTTCGGAGTACGTATCTATCAGTCTGAATGGAAAAGAACCCCGCGGCATTGCGGTAGCGCTAAACGATTTCATCATCCCGAAACAAAAATGGGAGTCAGTATTAATAAATGAAAACGATTCAATTGAAATTGTGCATGCAGTGCAAGGAGGATAATTACAATTGAGAATTACGAATTACAATTGAACAAAGAAAAATTATAAGAATATTAAATGAGCAGTTTAATAATAGCAAATAAAACATTTAACTCAAGATTAATAGTCGGTACATCGCGTTACCCGGACCCGCACACAATGCTTGAAGCGCTTGCCGAAAGCGGCGCTGAAATGGTTACAGTTTCGGTTAGGCGTTTGAATCTGAATGCTTCTAACGGGCAGGAAAGTATTCTTGGTATGCTCGATAGGCATAAGTATTCAATTCTTCCCAACACCGCGGGTTGTTATACGGCAAAAGAAGCCGTTTTAACAGCGCAGCTTGCGCGCGAAGCGCTCGAAACTAACTGGGTTAAGCTTGAAGTTATAGGCGACGATGAAACTTTATTTCCTGATGTGACCGAGCTTCTTAAAGCGGCTGAAACTCTGCTTGCAGATGATTTTATCGTACTGCCTTATTGCAACGATGACCCGGTTACATGCAAGAAACTTGCTGATATGGGCTGCGCTGCAGTGATGCCGTTAGGCGCGCCGATAGGCTCTGGAATGGGAATAAGAAATCCATACAATATTCAAATCATAAGAGACATTATTAACATTCCTGTTATTGTTGATGCAGGAGTTGGTACGGCATCGGACGCAGCCTTGGCAATGGAGCTTGGCGTTGACGGAGTGCTTATGAACACGGCCATTGCGGGCGCCGAGCATCCTGTAAAAATGGCTAAAGCGATGAAACTGGCTATTGAAGCGGGCAGGCTGGCTTATGAATCCGGAAGAATACCAAAAAGATTATATGCGAATGCGTCCAGTCCGTTAGAAGGATTGATCAATTCCTAAGAATTTAGAAAGAAAGCAGGAATAATATGAAGAGAACATTTCAGATCTTGTTTGTTTTATCCATTTCAATTTTTCTTATGTTCAGCCGTCATTCATATTCACAGCAGCCGGTGATTGCAGGCGATTATAAAGTAGGCGATACCGCGACATGCACTATCAAGCTAATGGATAATAACACGTTTCGTGTTTTTTGGCTGAACTCAAAGGGCTCTTCAAGGCTGGTTTATAAAGAAGATATTGATGAAACCCACGAGCACATATGGCTGGAAAGGATACATGGCAAAGTTGTAGGTAATTTCATAATGCATGAGAATTATTTATCCGGACATTATGTAAGATTTTCCGATAGTTACAAGGCTGAAGTAGTTAAGATTCAGTAAGCTTTTCTAAATTTACTTATTGCTGTGAATTCTTACGGAAAAATTCCATTCCATTTATTGTTTATTTCTGACAGGCGCCTTTCGGATAAAAGTCTTGTTTCCATAGTCAAATCTGCCTTCTCAAACGGATTAAAAGCCGTTCAGATGCGCGAAAAAGATATGCCGGCCGGGGATTTGCTGAAACTTGCCGTGAAGATTGGTTCTGTGACTAAAAAATATAACGCCATATTAATAGTGAATGACAGGCTCGACGTTGCATTGTTATCCAAAGCTGACGGAATTCATGTTCCTGTGAATGGGATGAAAATTGATTGTACAAAAAAATTTACGAAAGGCCTCATTCTTGGCAAAAGCGTACACTCGCTGGGTGAATCTGTTAAAGCGCAGAAAGAAGGTTTTGATTATTTACTTTTTGGCCCTGTTTTCAGAACGCCGGCTAAAATTAAATTTGGAAAGCCGCAGGGTTTGGAAAAACTAAAACAGATTTGTTCAATGATGAAGATCCCTGTATTTGCAGTGGGGGGCATTACTCCAAAAAGAGCAAAAAAATGTCTGAATGCAGGCGCATATGGAGTTGCTGTCATCAGGCCCATATTGAAATCGTATAACTTGGCCCGTACTTTAAAACAATTTGAAAATGAAATGGGAGAGCTGTAATTGAAGCCCGCAATTGGAAAACTTTGCGTAATTACCGATACTGCCATCCAGCATAAATACTCGCATTATGAAATTGCTGAAATGGCTATCGATGGCGGCGCGGACATGATCCAATTCAGGGACAAGGTCATGTCGACCGGCGAAATGATAAACACGGCTTTTCAACTTCGCGAATTATGCAGCAGAAATGAAGTCACTTTTATTGTTAATGACAGGGTGGATATTGCATTGATCTCAGGCGCAGACGGGATTCATTTAGGGATAGAAGATATTCCGATAGCAGATGCCAGGAAACTACTGGGAAAATCAAAAATTATAGGCGGCACGGCGCACTCGCTTAGCGAAGCGCGCAAAGCCGAACAGATGGGCGCTGATTATATTGGATATGGTCACATATATCCAACTCAGACAAAGTCCAGAACCACTAAACCGAAAGGCCTGAAAAAACTTGCTGAGGTTTCAGCAAAAATAAAAATTCCGCTTATAGCTATTGGCGGAATAAGCCCGGATAATGCAGGGCAAGTAATTAATGCCGGAGCACACGGCGTTGCCGTTATCGGTTCTGTTTTGAAAAACGCTAATCCGCGCAGCGCTGTTGAAAAATTACGGAATATTATTTATGCGTGAAAAAAAGAAAATTGTTATGACCATTGCAGGCTCTGATTCAAGCGCAGGAGCCGGAATACAATCAGACCTTAAGACTTTTGACAATTACAGGGTCTATGGGCTTACAGTAATTACCGCAATCACAGCGCAGAACACAACTGGAGTTCAAAAGACTTATGAAGTTCCGCCAATTATGATTGATGCACAATTAAAGAGCTTGTTTGCGGATTTCAAAATAAGCGCAGTAAAAACGGGTATGCTTTCATCCGATAAGGCGGTTAAAGTTGTCGCAAAAAATCTGAAGGGCAAAAATCTTAAAATTGTTATAGACCCAATTGTACTTTCAAAAAATGATTTCCCATTGCTGGATACCAAAGGAATTGAAGCGCTCAAAAAATATCTGATGCCGCTTGCTTATTTAGTAACGCCGAATCTGAATGAAGCGGAATTACTTTCAGGATTCAAGATCAAATCGGGACATGAGCTTAATCTTGCCGCGAAGAAAATCTACAGCTTCGGCTGCAGGTATGTTTTAATTAAAGGGGGACATTTCTCAAAACAGCTTGGTATTGAAAAGGGCGTTGATATTTTGTTTGATGGCGCGAGATTTACTACAATTAAATCAGCTTATATTAATAGTAATAATACGCACGGGATAGGCTGCACGCTTTCGGCGGCCATAACCGCTAATATTGCCAGAGGATTGAAAATTCAAAATGCGATAATCGACGCTAAGCTATATATAGTTAAATCACTTAAGAAATCAATAAAAATAGGGAAGGGAGTGAGTCCAATAGAACAATGAAGACAATCGATCTGAATAAATTACTAAAGGAAGTTAATTTTAACTTTTCACGCAGCGGCGGCAAAGGCGGCCAGAACGTAAATAAAGTTGAAACAAAAGTCGAGCTTGTTTTTAATATAGCTGATTCTATGACCATTGATGAAGAGTCAAAAGAAACTTTACTAAGAAAGCTGAAAAATAAGATTGATAATGACGGAGATATAAGGATAGTTTCACAGACCGAACGCTCGCAGCTTGGCAACAGGAAAAAAGCAATTGAAAAGTTTGTTAAAATGATTGAAGGCGCTATGAAAAAAGAAAACGTGCGCATTAAAACCGCCAAAACATATTCATCAAAACTCGAGCGCCTTGAACAAAAGAAGAAACACGCCGAAAAGAAAAAAGTAAGAAGCGTGAAAGAGTTTGATGTAGATTGAGTTTTAAAGTTACAGGTTACAGGTCACAAGTTGCAGGTTACAAGTTACAAGTTACAAGTTGCAGGTTACAAGTTGCAGGTTGCAAGTTAAAAAGTTGCAAGTTGCAGGTAGCAAGTTTAAAATATTACAACACAGCGATATTTATCAATTTTTTAGACAAATCAAAACTACTCAGTAATAAAATCTTCTATTATTTTCACAGCTTCGGCGGGTTTTTCGTAAAATATTTCATGGCCGCAGTTTTCAATTGTTACCAATTTTGTATTTGACAACTTCCCAAGTATTTCATCAGCTATTTCGGGTTTCAAAAGAGATTCTTCGTTCCCCGCCTTTAACAACAATTTTTTAAAATCGTAGTTTGCAAGTATGGCGGTAAAGTCAATCTTTTCACTATCCCTAACCATGCCGTTAAGGAAATTATTATCAATTTTTGGGTAACTTTGCCTTATACGCTCGGCCCATTTATCCGGAAATTTAGGGTGCGACGGTGGGTAATCTGCAATAATCAGTCCTTTTATTTTTTCAGGATGTTCAACAGCGTAAGCCGCCGCCAATCCTCCTCCAACCGAATGACCAATGATGTATAGATTTTCAATACCTTCTTTATCAACAACAGAGGCAATATCAGTAACCTGACTTTCAATTGTATAAGGACCTACCGGCTTGCCGCTTTTGCCCCGCCCTCTTATACTTATTATAATACAATAAAAATTGACGTGATCTTTGATACCGTATAGTATGTCATCAGCGCTGTTTATTGCCCCGGGAATGAAAATCAGAGGAGCCTTACCGGGAGAATGATTTAATACAATATACTGAATGGTAACGCCGCCATTATCTGCGAATTTTTCCTCAATTGATTCCATACTAATATGGCTTTGCTGCCAGTTTAAGTTCTATATTATTTTTCTTTTTTCAATCGCACATCGCAATTCTCAATTCTCAAATCTCAAATTTTCTTATTTTACAACCGCCATTTTCTTGGTTTCAGTAAAACTGCCTGCGGTTAACTTATAAAAATAAATCCCGCTGTTATAGTTGGATGCGTTCCATGTTACTTCATAGCTTCCCGATTCCAATTGTTTATTAATCAAAGTTGAGACCTCTTTGCCAAGCACATCATAGATAACCAGTCTCATGTTTGCCGTCTGCCGTCTCACGTTTTCAGGGAGGTCAAATCTTATCTTCGTTTCAGGATTAAATGGATTTGGAAAATTCTGATGAAGCTGATAACTTTTTGGAATTGTTGAGCTGTAATTATTTATTGCAAGAGGCTGACTCATTAATGCCGACCAAACCAATCCGCCGTCTGAACCGCACCATGCTTTCATCCTCTGGTAGTACGCAAGACATTGGTACCATCCGGCAGCTTGCTGTTCAACAATCCAGTTTGTTCCTCCGTTTGAAGTGAACATAATTGCGCCTGTGAACGGCGTTCCGTGAACCGCCCAGCCGCTATCCTGAGAAAAAAACATCATGTCGTTAATCTGGACATAAGCGTTATTCTGTGAAACAGGATTTGGTTGAAATACCCAGTTTGCCCCGGCATTGGTTGTTCTGTAAATATTATTCTTATCAAGATTGCTTCCGCCTACCCAGCCTGTCTGCTGGTTCACAAAATAAATGCAAAGCAGGTCATTAGCGCCATTTCCTGTTGGGGGAACATTCGAAAATATATTTGTAAACGTCGCGCCGGCGTCCGTTGTTTTTAATAATACATTGTAGCCTGAGATCCATCCTGTAGTTGTATTCAGCCAGTACTGGTCGTTAAGTTCCTGCGCGCCGGAAAATGCGTCGCTTAACTCCGTCCAGTTTGTTCCTCCGTTTGTGGTCTTAGCAATGAACGGAACGTATGGATAATTTTTACTTCCCGCTATTATCCCTGTGTTTGCATCAAAAAAATAAATGCTGTGAGCAATGCCTGCAACAGGCGGTCCGTATTGTTTAAACCACGTTGCTCCGCCATTTGTAGTTTTGCGTATCTGAATCGCGCTTCCTGTACACCATCCTGTGTTCCTGTCAATAAAATAAACGCTGTTGTATCCGCCTGAAAAATTTGTATCGTTAAATGTTGTGACGGTCCATGTTGCGCCGCCGTCGGTTGAGCGCATCGAGCCATTACTGTTATCGCTTAACCATCCGTAAAGTGAATCTACAAATATTATTCCCAATATATTAGTATTCACCGGAGTTGTAACTGAAGTCCACGAGTATTCAATTGAAGCGGGCGAGGTTCCCTGTGATTTATTATCCGATGATACTCTCCAGTAACCGGTTCTTTCATCAAATGAAGCTGGCTGTTCAATCTGAGCTTTTATGGCAGAGCAGAATAGAGCCAATATAGATATAGTAAAAATAAAATATTTCATATTTTTGGAGTTATGTTCTGTTAAATTATAACTAAATATTCCGTTATTTTAAATTCAAAATTATTTAATTGTATCCGGAATTTCTTTTATTCCAAGTGATATGGAATTTGAAAATGTTCTCACCTCACCCCGTCCCGATTATCATCGGGTCACTCCTCTCCATATGGAGAGGGGAAGCGCGTCGCAGACGCGCAGGGGAGAGGTAGCTTTTTTTCGGTAAACTTTGCTTTCGCATCCCTAATCTTTATCGTTACTTTTTTCATCATTTAATTTGTCCCTTGAATTTAGATTGAAATTTGATTTGTTTAGCTAATAAATCAATATAATATGAGAAACTGGATACTTTTTTTGTTAATCTCGTTAGCGGCAGCTCAGGCTTATTCGGGCGATTACTATTTCTATTACCAGGGCAAAATGATGGTTATGCACAGGGACAATTCGTACCTTGTTGTGAAATTTCAGCCCGGCTATCCCGAATCAAAATTTAATACGGTTATACAAAAGTATGCGGGCGCTAATATTGAAAAGAAATCAGAATTTACTCCCGGCTCTTCTAAATCCGGATATGTAATGATCAAACTCAAACAAAGCTTAAGCGAAAATTCTATAGATGCGATCAGAACGAATCTTCTGTATGGCGCTGGCGTTCAATCTGTTGGAATGTGTTTCCCGGGAAGAGGGAAAATGAAGCACTACACTACCGATGAAATCATAGTAAAATTTAGGAAAAGCGTTTCCTCGGATAGAATTGAAGAAGCAAACAAGTTTTATGGGACAACTATAATCGAAAAAGTTGCAGGCGTTGATAATGTTTATTTGCTTTCAATTAAATCAAATGGTGAAGAAGGCGCCGATAATGTTTTTGACATATCGAATAAATATGTTTTGCTGAGCGATATTGTTGAATTCGCCCAGCCAAATTTCATCAGGGAAGGTATGCTCCTTTCAGAAGATTTTACCACAAAGCCAATCCCGGAAGTCACGCCTCCTCCACCAATGCCAAACGATCCGTACGTTCCGAACATGTGGCATTTAAAAAACACGGGCAATAATATTCCCGATAACGTTACCGGCATTCCCGGGTGCGATATGAATATGGATTCAGCATGGGCAATTACAACCGGCGATCCTAATGTTTTAATATCAATTGTAGATACAGGGATTGATACAAACCAGGTTGACTTAAGAGGCAATCTTTGCGACCGAAGTCTATGGTATGATTTTATAGATAATAATCCCAGGCCATACGACCAGTTTTATCACGGAACAGGCGTTGCCGGCTGCTGCAGCGCAATCGGGAACAATGATACAGGCACTGTTGGAACAGCATACAGGTGTAAAATTTTGCCGGTCAGAGTGTTCGGTCCTTTTCCGTATGGATTTACAACCGACCTAATACTTGCAAAAGGATTGAACTGGTCATGGCAGCATGGAGCCAGCGTTATAAACTGCAGCTGGGGCGGCGGCGTACCAACGCCGGTAATTACAGACGCCATTCAAAATGCGGTTCACCTTGGAAGAAATTTCAGGGGTACGGCGGTATTTGCAGGCGCGGGAAATGATAATATTGATACATTATTATATCCTGCTTCAATGCCGGAAGTAATAGGAGTAGGTGGACTCAGTCCATGTAACCAAAGGAAAAGCAAAACTAGCTGCGACTTCAACGGAATCGATTCAAATCAATATTGGGGCGCTTCATATGGAAACGGACTTTCCGTCGTAGCTCCATGCACATTCATCGGAACAACAGAGCTTCAGATAGGATGGTGCACATGCGGAAACGGCACGTCATGTTCTTCGCCGCTTGCCGCTGGAGTAGGAGCTTTGATGATCTCAAAGAACGGCAACTTATCCGCTGATTCTGTAAAAATTATTATTGACAGAACCGCTAAGAAGGTCGGTAATTATTCATACAACACGCCGATGCCGGATGGATTATGGAATTATGAAATGGGGTATGGAAGAATCGATGCAAAATCTGCTTTGGATATGACGCCTTCAGGACCGCCAACGGGCAGCGATCTGATCGCCCCTGTAATTACCATTTATCCCCCGGAGTCAGGAGTGTTTACTTCGAACGTATCAGTTTATGCAAAGATAACAGACAATATAGCTGTGTCGTCAGGTTCAAACATACCGCGGTTATATTATTACACAGCGCAGAATAATCAGCTTCAGAGCATTAACGGGCTTCTTACATCGGGTAATATGTACCAGTTTACTTTTCCCGTGATACCGTTCAGCATGAGCTTATATTATTATATCGCGGCGCAGGATAATAATTCAAATGTAGTGACGTATCCATTGGGCGGAAGAGGCCCTAATCCGCCGGGAACAACCCGCCCTGCAAAGCTTATGTATTTACGCAACACTTCTACGTATGATACAGGTTTTATAGCGACCGATGTTCCTATAAATATCAACGCGCAGCGTGAAACAACTTATGTTTCAACTTTTCATAACCCGGTAAGTAAAACTGTGCTTGAC
>Ga0265331_10003078_pt1 | contig 10944 bp, 5 predicted proteins | sample 41923metaG_FD_202088 | JGI IMG/M metagenome (GOLD analysis project Ga0265331, IMG submission 202088) | Rhizosphere microbial communities from Carex aquatilis grown in University of Washington, Seatle, WA, United States - 4-19-23 metaG | ecosystem: Host-associated > Plants > Roots > Rhizosphere >...
GTTATCGAGCGCGCGGAGGGCGACGCGGATGGTGTCGCGCAGCTTTTCGTGATCGAGCGAGCCGTCGGGCTTCAGGTGCGTGTCGAGGATGATCGAGCCGAGGTTGCAGACGGCGGTTTCCTCCTTCGAGGTGTTGAGCGTGATCTCGGTGCAGAGGTTGGAGGAATGGATGACGCCGGCGTGGTCTTGCGGCGAGCGGACGTTGCAGGGGTCCTTGAAGATGATCCAGGGGTGGCCGGTCTCGAAGAGCATCGAGAGCATTTTCTTCCAGAGCTCCAGCGCCTCGACCTTGTGGCTCTGGATTTTGCCGTCGGCGGCGAGCTGTTCGTAGTAGGCGTAGCGTTCCTCGAACTTGCGGCCGTAGAGCTCGTGCAGGTCGGGGGTTTCGTTGGAGCGGAAAAGGGTCCAGGTGCCGCGGGCCTCCATGCGTTTCATGAAGAGGTCGGGGATCCAGTTCGCCGTGTTCATGTCGTGGGTGCGGCGGCGGTCGTCACCCGTGTTGCGGCGGAGTTCGAGGAACTCGAAGATGTCGTTGTGCCAGGTCTCGAGGTAGGCGCAGCCGGAGCCCTTGCGTTTGCCGCCTTGGTTGACAGCGAGGAGCTGGTCGTTGTGGAGCTTGAGGAAGGGGATGACACCCTGGGATTCGCCGTTGGTGCCCGCGATGTAGGCGCCCGTGCCGCGCACGGCTGTCCAGGAGCCGCCGAGGCCGCCGGCCCACTTGGAAAGGTAGGCATTGTCGGCGATGCCGCGCTGGAAGATGCCCTCGATCGAGTCGTCGACGTAGTAGAGGTAGCAGGAGGAAAGCTGCGTGTGGAGCGTGCCCGCGTTGAAGAGCGTGGGCGTGGAGGAGCAGAAGCGGCGGCTCTTGTAGAGTTCGTACAGCTTGACGACCCAGCCTTCGCGGTCGGTCTTCTCGTCGAAGAACAGGCCGAGGGAGACGCGCATCCAGAAGAACTGCGGGGTTTCGAGCCGGCGGGAGCGCTTGCCGGTCTTGTCGATGATGAGGTAGCGGTCGTAGAGCGTCTGGACGCCGAGGAAATCGAGTTCGAGGTCGGCGGAGGGATCGATGGCCTCGGCGATGCGGGCGAGATCGTACTCCTTGAGTCGCGGGGACAGGCGTTTGATGGCAATGCCGCGCTCGATATGGCGGACGAAGGAATCCTGGTGGAAGCGCTTGAGGGCGCCCACGCCGTCGCGAACGATGTCCCAGCCGAGCACCTCCTCGTAGATGAAGGTGAGCTGGATGCGGCCGGCGAATTTGGCGAAGTCGGCGTCCTTTTCGATCAGGGTCTTGGCGTTGAGGATGATCGTGTTGTTGAGATCACCCTGGGCGATGTTGTCGAAGGTGGAGCGGCGGAGTTCGCCTTCAATGGCCTCGGGGGTGAGGCAGAGTTTCAGGCCGATGGTGGCGAACTCGATGCGCTTTTTCAGATCCAGGCCGTCCCACAGGTAGGTGGTGCTGTCGGCGCGCTGGACGACGATCATGGAGTTCTGCCCCTGGGCCGCGGTGGCGAAGGGCGGGGTGGAGGTGCCGTCGCCGGCCGGGGTGGTGAGGTCGGCGAGTTCCATCTGGGCCCGGGCGGCATGGCGGGCGGCGCGGTAGAGGATGTAGTCTTCGGCGACCTTGTAATGGCCGGCCTTCATGAGTTCCTCCTGCACCATATCCTGGACTTCCTCGATGTGGAGGAAGGCCTGTTTGAGGGCGGCGGCGCGCCCGGCGACGGCGCGGGTGATGGGGGTGGCGGGCGAGGGATCCTTCTTCAGCGAGAGGAAGGCCTTGCGCACGGCGATTTCGATCTTCGCCGAGTTCCACGGAACGATCTGGTTGTTGCGGCGGATGAGGCGCACGGTGACGGGCGAGGTTTCGCGTTCGACGTTGAGTTTCTGAGCGCGCTTGAGCAGGAGGCTCTTGGCGACATCATGGGCGTTGTTGTCCACGAGGGTCTTTTCGATCAGGACATAGAGGTCGTGGAGGGTGACGCGGAGCGGGCCGCGTTCGAGCGCGGTGCGGGTGAGGTTCTGGGCGACTTCGCGGGTGACATCGGCGACGAAGCGCTGATTTTTTTCGTTGAAGACATCCTTCTCGCCGCGGGCGAGCATGAGGTTGGCGAGGGACTTGCCGACGGTGTCGGCGACTTCGGCCAGGTCAAAGCGTTCGGCGCCCTGGGGGCAGAGCACTTCGACTTCGGGGAGGGCGATGTTTTCCTTGAGGATGTCGCGCCAGTTGTAGTTGGGTTTCTGATCCTGGGGAGTGCCGGCAAAGCGTTTGAGGGCGAGGTCTTGATGCACCGATGATGTGTTGCTCATGGCGTAGGGAAGGCGGATGGGTGTGTGGTGAAGCGGACGGGGGGTGGGGGAAAAGGATGCGGCGGACAGCGCTGAAAACTCAGAGCTCGTCGTCGCTGGCGTTCTGCAGGGCGGACGCCTTCTGATACTCGGTGACGCGACCCTCGAAGAAGTTTTGTTCCTTCTTGATGTCCATCATCTCCGCCAGCCAGGGCAGCGGGTTCTTGATGGCGGGGTTCAGCGGCGCCAGGCCGCAGCCTTCGAGGCGGCGGTCGGCGATGTAATCGATATAGGTCGAGAATTCCTCGATCGCCAGACCCACGGCGTTGACGGGCAGGCAGTCGCGGATGAACTCTTTTTCGAGGTTCACGGCCTCGGCCATGGTCTGGCGCAGCTCCTCCTTGAATTCGGGGGTCCAGATGTCGCGGTTCTCCTCGATGAGGTCCATGAACAGATTGCGGAAGAGCTCGATGTGGTTCGACTCGTCGCGCAGGGTATAGCGGAACATCTGGCCGATGCCGGGGAATTTGTTCTGGCGGTAGAGCGAGAGCACCATGCCGAAGAGGCCGTAGAACTGCGTGCCTTCCATGCACTGGCCGAAGATGAAGATATTCCGTGCCAGGAGACGCTTGTTCACCGGGTCGGTCAGGTCGAGGTCGCGGCGCAGGGAATGGGACGCGCGGTTCACAAACTCGTTTTTCTTTTCGATGGACTTGATGTCCTCGAACATCGCCTCGCACTCGTGCGGATTGATCGCGAGGGACGAGATCATGTAGAGGAGCGAGTCGGCGTGGATGTTTTCCTCGTGGGCGTGGCGGCCGAGCACGAGCTTGAGCTCGGGGGCGGTCACGAGCTCGCGCACGACGTGCTGGATGTTGTCGCCCACGATGCCCTCGGCGGCGGAGAAATAGCCGATGCCCATGCGGATGATCCAGCGCTCCTGGTCGGACACGGTGTTTTCATCGCGCCACTGCTCGATGTCCTTGCCCATCGGGATGTCCTCCGGCTCCCAATGGTTGGCCTTCATCTTTTTGTAGAGATCGTAGGCCCACTGGTATTTCAGGGGGAGGATGTTGAAGTAAGGAACCTGGCGGCCGTTGATGACTTTCTTGGCGGCGAAAGCGGCTTCGGCCTTGGCTTCATCAAGAGTGAAAGTCTTGGTGCCAACGGTAAAAATCTTCTGCATGACGGAACAGTGGGTGACGGATATGAGGGGGGAATAGCAGTTCGCCCCGTGGTCTTGCGGCGGCGAAAAGCGATGGCAAAGCGAAGTTACCATTACTTTTCCACACGTTGCTGACCACCACAGGATGTGGCTGCCCGGAACCTTGAACACAACTAATGGTGTCCAGCTAGGCTCCGTCAATTTTTTTCAAGTAAGAATCGTGTTACTTTTTTTGTGGACAAATCGACCGCGGGTTCCCCGTTGGGACATTTTGCGCCGAAAAGTCGATTTTGCGTCGATTTCACTCTGGAAACGGTGTGCGATTGCTTCGGCGCGATTGCGGAAAAATTTTCTTGACCGAACGCCTTGCGCCCCATGTCGGGTTTTGCGTGGCAATTTTTCTCCGGGCAATTCCGGTCCGGGCCGGTCTCGGGCCCAAAAAAACGGAGCCCGCGGACCGGAACGGAAAAGAAAAAGGCGGCTGACCAGGCCAGCCGCCTTGCAATCGACAGAGCGTTCGCTCCGGGAGGGCGTCAGAATTTCAATCTCACGCCGGCCTGGATTTTCCAGCGGGTGTCGGCGCTGTTGACTGCGATCTGCGAGGAGGAGGAGAACACCACGTTTCCATTCGCATCCGTGGTCAGCGGAGAAGGCTTGATCAGGCCCGCGGCGGTGTAACTGGCGTTGCCCAAGGCGCGGAGCTGGCTGCTGTTCGTGGTCGTGGTGTTGATCTCCTCGATGTAGTTGAACAGGTGTTTGTCGAGAAAGGATCCGAGATTCAGAAAGTCGGCGAAGAATTCGATCTTCACGTTCCGGTAGGCGGGGATTTCCTGCACGAAGCTCAGGTCGAGCCGGTTCTCCCACGGCGTGAAGAAGGAGTTGCGCGGGGCATGTCCGCCGGCGTATCGGCTCAGACCGCTCGAGTTGAGAAAAGCAAAGTAGGCGCTCTGCTGGGCGGGGGTCATTCCCGAGAAGTCGAAGCGGGGATCGCTCGGGCCCGTCGGCACGGCGACGAGGTCATTGCCGCTGAACCCGTCGCCGTTCAGGTCGCTGTTATAGACATAGCTGAACGGCTGGCCGGAACGGCCCTCGTAGTAGAGCGAGATCGTGCTGACATAGTCCTTCTGGAACACGAACTCGCGGCTGATCGAGGCCTGGATGCGGTCCTTGATCTCGTAATCGGACCGGCCGACCTCGACCGCATTCTGGTTGAAGATGTTGTTGAACTGCCACTGCGAGTTGGCGGTCGAGCTGCCGAGCGACTGCGCATCCGTGGCGCGGCCGCGGGTGTAGGCGATGTTGTAAGCCCAGTGATTCTTGAACGGACGATCGAGGCTGATCGAAGCGTACTGGGAGACGCCTTCGTGGACGTCGCGGGTCCGGATGACGTTGCCGAACGACGGATTCAACGCCGTGGCGCCCGAGGAGGCGCCCGCGAAGCGCTGGCGGCTGTCCGCGCCGACGGTGGTGGGCTTGAGGTTCATGTTGTCGACGAAGAGCGCCTCGAGCTGGTTGGTCTGGATGTATTCGACGCTGACGACGGCGTCGATGGCGGGTAGCTTGTGGTCGATGGCGAGGTTGCCGCGGAGGATCGTCGGCAGTTTAAGGCCGGGTTCGATCAGATTGATCGACGAGGCCGTGCCGGCGACGTTGGTGGTGCCGACCGGGTGGGCGGGATCGAACTTATAGGCGGGATCGGTGTTGGTGTAGGTGCCACCGAGGTACTGGGCCAGCGTGGGGGTGGCGGCGCCGGTGACGACCGTGTTGAACCGGCCCACTCCGGTGTTGCCGAACGAATTCGAGATCCAAACCCACGGGTTGCGGCCGAGGAACACGCCGAGGCCGCCGCGGATCTGGGTGTTGCGTTTCTGGTCGAGCGAGTAGTTGAAGCTCAGGCGCGGCTGGAAGGTGTCGGTGCCATCGACCGTGCCGGCGTTGGTGACGCCGAAGGCGCTTTTGAAAGCGGGATTTTCCGTGGGGGAGATCGGACTGCCGACCAGATCCACGCGAACCCCCGCCGTTACGTTCAGACGGGCGGTGGGCTCCCACTTGGCTTGGGCGAAAAGGCCGGTGCGCTCGAATTTGCTGATGTCGGCCACCGGGAAACCGGTCTGGACGACGGACCGGCCGAAGCCGAACGGCGTATCTGCCTGGAAGGCGGCGAGGTTGGCATAGTCGAAGTAACCGTAGGAACCCTGGCGGAACAGATTGTAGTAATCGCTGACCTCGTGATCGGCGCCGCCGGTCAACGTGAAGTCCTTCCAGGTGTAGTCGCCGCTGGCGGTCATGGTCTGGGTCTTGATGTGGAGTTCATTGCCCATGCTGCTGATCTCGGTGCCCATGCGGAAAGCATCGTTGGCACTGATCACGGAGCCGTTGCTGGCGACGCCGGGCGCGTTGAAGATGCGGATCTCGGGGAAGCTAACCGGCACGGCCCGCACGGAGTCCTGCTTGGTGTTGGAATAGTCGACTTCCGTCTTGAGATCCGGCGTCCAGTTGCTGAACAGCTGGGCGGCCCAGACGTGTTCCTTGACGTCGAGGGAATAGAAGGCCGACGAGAGGCCAGTGCCGCTGCCCGAACTGGTGAAGAGCGAGGTCTGGTTGGCCAGAGCGGCAGGCTGACTGAAGCTGGTGTAGTTGAAGCTGCCGAAATTCGGCTGCACCCCGATCGTGTCGCTGTAACGGACGGTCAGGCGATGATCCTGGTTGATGTTCCAGTCGATTTTGACCAAGCGCTTGGTGTCATACTGCCGGGAAGTGCTGGAACCACCGAAGGTTCCCAGGTTGGGCGCTCCGGACAAACTGGCCAACTTGGCTTGCACGGCCGCAAGGAACGCCGAATCAGGGTTAAAGCCGGCCAGAGTGGGGGCCTTGTCCTGGATGAATTTCTCAAAATTGGTGAAGAAGAACAGACGGTCCTTGATGATCGGACCGCCGAAGGTGAATCCATAGGTCCGCTCCTTCAGTGGCGTACGCTTGTGGATGGTGGTGCCGAATTCGTCCGGACCCTGCCAGTTACTGTCCGTGAAGATATCATAGATCGTGCCGTGAAACTCGTTCGTGCCGCTCTTGCTGACCGCATTGATCGAGGCGCCGGCAAAGCCGCTCTGGCGGACATCGTAAGGCGTCAGCGAAACACTGAACTGCTCGATGGCGTCGAGGGAAAAGGGATTGTTGAGCGAGAACAGCCCGGAGGAATTGAGGCCGAACGAGTCGTTGATCTTCGCCCCGTCCAGCGTGATGGTGTTGTAACGGTTATTCATGCCCAGCGCCTCGACCTGGGGATAGCCGCGGACGCCGACGAACGCATTGGTTTTGATGAGATCGGTAAAGGACCGGTTGACCGTGGGCTGAAGGGTGACCTGGCGGTTGCTCAGGACTGAACTGGCGCCGGTGGCATTGGCGTCGAGGTCGGTGGCGGAGGCGGTCACGGCAAAATTTTCCAGTTTCACCGCCTCGTCCTTCGCCTCGAGATTCACGTCGACGTCCTCGCCCAAGGAGGTCTGGACCCCGGTGAGCTCGACCGCGGTGTGACCTTCGGGCGTGGCCGTCACGGTGTAGGGGCCGCCGACCGGCATGCCCCTGAACGCGAAGCGGCCGTTGTCGCCCGTGATCGCGGTAAACTTGGTGTTGGTGGGGGTGTGGACGGCGGTGACCGTGGCGTGAGCCAGCGGTTTGCCGGCGCTATCCACCACCGTTCCGGTCATGCCGGAGGACACGACGCCTTGGGCGAAGGATCTCGGCAAAAGCGCCACGGCCAGAGCCGTGATCGCGGTCAGGGCGATCATCTTGATCAACGATTTTTTCATGGTGTGTTTGCAGGCTGTCTAACGGTAACCCGGGTGGTTGGTCCGGGGTGAGGTGGCGCATAGGAATCCCTCGGGTATGTCATAGTCAAGCCTCCGACCGGTATCGTGTCCGCAGCATTAGCAAATGTTACCCAGTCGTAACTCCGGACTATCATTTCGCGGGAAATCGACATGCGGGGGAGACCTGACGCACAACCTGCGCCAAGCGGGTATCTATCTGGCCGCCGGATCACCGCAAGAAGGTGAGGGCGAGGCCGGTCGGGCGTGCGCCCGATTGCAGGTCGCGCCGCGGACGGAAGAGGGTTTTGCGCCGGGGCGTGTCGCTCGGCGCAAGTCCCAGATTACCGGGTCGATCGTGTCATAAGACTGACCGAGTGCAGAGTCGATGTTGGCGCGTCACGAGCAGCCGACCGCGCCGGCCCATTCTCGTGGCCAATACCGGCAGAGAACGACCTGCCCCGAGGCTACGGCCCGGTCGGCAGGTCGGCTTCGGTTGCGGCCACCCGGTGCAGGAAAAGCGCGGCGATTTGTGCACGCTCAACCAGGCTCGGCAAATAGACCCATTCCTCGGGAGTATGCAGCCGGTCGCCGCAGGGGCCGAGCCCGTCGAGACAGGACAGCCCGGCGGCGGAAAGAAGGTTGGCGTCGGACCCGCCGCCGGCATGCACCCAGGAAAAAGGGGCGAGGCCGAGATCCCGGGCGCAATGCTGCCAATGGGCGAAAATCGCTTCGGCGGCGGGCGAGCTCTCCATCGGTGGGCGATTGAAACCGCCCGCGATCTCCAGGCGGTGGCCTTCCCGGTTGGTGATGGCTGCGGCAAGTTCATTCAGCCTGATCAGCACGGCGTCGCGGTCGGCGGCGTGGGTGATTCTCACGTCCAGCTGGGCCTCGGCGAAGTCGGGAACGACATTGGTGGCCTCGGCGCCGCCCCGGATGTTGCCGATGTTGAGCAGCACGCCGGGCAGTTCCTCCGGCAGGCGGGCCGCGCCGGTGAGAAACTCGGCCAGGGCGGCGATCGCGTTGCGCCCGTCGCGCGCCGGGCTGGCGGCGTGGGCGGCGCGGCCATGGCTGGTGACGGTAAAATTGGCGGTGCCCTTGCGGGACTTTACCAGGTCGCCATTCGGCCGGGCCGGTTCGAATACCAAGCCGAAATGGTGGCGGGCGGCCGCCTCCTTAAGCAGACGGGCGGAATGAAACGAACCGGTTTCCTCATCCGGCGTCAGCAGCACCTCGTAGCCGATGCGCGCGGCGTGGGGGGTGCGTTCGAAAGCCTCGAGGGCGGCGTGCATCACGACCAGCCCGCCCTTCATGTCGATCACGCCTGGACCGCGCAACTTCTCGGGGGCCAGCAGCTCGCAATGTTGAAAGGGGTCGTCGGATCCGTAAACGGTGTCGTAGTGACCGCTGAAAAGCAGCTGGATCGGAGCCTGGGGCCGCACTCTCACCCGGAGGGCGGCCAATGGGTCCCGGGGTTTGCGCAGCGGAAAGGGGAAGGCGGAACCGGGCTTCAGGGGCACGCTGGCCACCTCGCCCGGCAGCCGGCTGAATTCCTGTTGCAACAATCCCAGCATCGCGGTCAGCCCCTCGGCATTGCCGCTGCCCGAGTTCTGATCGCACCATCCGGCCAGCAACATGCTCAACTCTCCGGCGCTGCCGGGCAGCTTGGCGATCGACGGGGGAAGGTTCATGCCGGAAGAAAGCCTGATCGCCGGCGCGAACGGTGGCCAGCCTGTTCTGGATTGCAAAATCTCCCTCCGGACCCGCGTGAGACAACTCGCGGCTGACGCCAAGCGTCACGGGCTTACCGGACCGGCAGGGCAATGAGGCGGCCATCGAAGCCGGCGGCAATGATCTTGTCCCCGGCCAGCGCGAGCGTGCCGGCATAGCCTCCGAACTTGCCCTCGTCGGGCTTCGGCGCGAACAGCTGCCATTTCACCGCGCCGCTCCGGCGGTCGAGCGCCACAATGCCGCCGGTGTGGTCGATGACCGTACCCGGCAGATTCTGCGCGATCGTCCCGATGAACACCGTGTCGACTGTGACGAGCGGCGAGCCCCAATCCGCGCCGCGGACGTCCGTCCCCCAGCTCGGCCGGCCCGTGGCCGGATCAAGGGCCGTCACCCGGCGGTAGTCGGAGGCTCCAACGTAAACGACGCCGGCATCGAGCACCGGAGTCGATTCGACCCAGGAAAACCAGTACGAGAACCGCCACGCGAGCGAACCGTCGGCGAGATTGAATCCGTACAGCATGTAGTCCCGGCTGCCGACGATCAGCTTGTCGCCCGCCACCAACGGGGTGGTGACGACACCGCCACCCGTTTTCAGACGAAGGAGTTCCTGTCGCGTCTGGCGGTCGAGCAGAATGACGGATCCGTCCATGCAGCCGAACAGCAGCGTGTCGGCGCCGCGAAGGGAAATTCCGGAAAAGATGGGCGATTTCGCGTCGTGCCGCCAGAGGGTGCGGCCGGTGACCGCGTTGACCGCGTAAAGCCCACCATCGCTGGAGCCCGCATAGACCACTCCGTCCAGCAGGAATGGGACGGCCGTGCGGCGGTTGAAGGTTGGGTTGTCGGGCGCGGGCTGGCCGGCCAGCGTCTCGTCGTGCAACGCCGTGCTCCAGCGCCGCGAGCCGGTCCGGCGATCAAGGGCGACGAGATTGACGCGGCGGTCGATGAAATAAACGCGGTCGTCGTCGAGCACGGCGCGACCGTCGATCGGATTGGGACCCGGCCAGGTCCAGACTTCGGTTCCGTCGGCGGCGCGCACGGCATGAAACCGGCCGTCCGTGGTGCCCACATAAACAACGTCATCCTGCACGACGGGCGGCGCCCACGTCGGCGCACCGAGGGCGTAGGTCCAGACCGGGGCGGGCGCAGCGGGGTAGTGGGGCGCCGGCGGCTTGGGAAGAAAACTTCCGCCCCGTTTCAATTCGAGGGGCAGTTTGCCTTGGGCGAAGGTTCCGATGAGGCGATCGCCCTCCAGGCGAAGGTGGGTATCGATCGCTTCGACCATCTCGTAGTGACCCTGGCCGTCGGTCTCGACCGGAACGCCGAAGGCCGCGTCGTAGGTGAACATCGCCGGAAAGTTCAGCCGGAAAGTCAGGAGGCCTTTTTTTGTGCGGAAAAAAGTGAAACCGATTTCTTCGGAAACGCCTTGGGGCGCCTGGATCGTGCCGGTCCAGGTGCCCTCGATGGGATCGACCGGCAGCGGATCCGCAGCGGTCAGGCGGCCGCTGGGCAAGAGGACGGCCAGGGCGATCAGACCGGCGCACTTCTGCAGCCAAAGGCAGCGGGCTAAAAATTTCGGACGGGCGGGGCGAAATTTCATGGATGAGCAAAACCGTCGATTGTTGGATCCGCGGCTCGGGGAAGTATTTGCGGGCGGACGGAGACTTTGAACGCCGAATGAGGCCAGTGGCGGCAGGGAGTCGCCGGACGGAAGATAGCCGGGTTGGGCGGCGCGGTCCGCAATGAAACTTTCCGCGGATTTGCGCGTCTCACCTATCGAGCTTATCCTACCACTATGAAACATCCTTCTTTCGTCTCTTCCCGGCTGTTGCTGCTGGCGCTGACCGGCGCAGGTCTCACGGCGCTGACCACTGGCGCCCGGGCCGACACGCATCTGAGCATCGGGCTGGGCGTGGGTATTCCGCTGCCGCACGGCTATGCCGAGGTTTCGCTCGGCTC
>Ga0265331_10003079_pt1 | contig 10942 bp, 9 predicted proteins | sample 41923metaG_FD_202088 | JGI IMG/M metagenome (GOLD analysis project Ga0265331, IMG submission 202088) | Rhizosphere microbial communities from Carex aquatilis grown in University of Washington, Seatle, WA, United States - 4-19-23 metaG | ecosystem: Host-associated > Plants > Roots > Rhizosphere >...
GCGCGGCAATGGTGGTCGAGCCCACATCCACGGCGAGTCCGAACGCCTGCTCGTGAAATCCGGGCCAGACTCCCATGATGCGTGATTCGTCGTGGACGGCGACGGTGACCCTCCATTCACCCTGGCGTAGCGCCGGTTGCAGGGTCTGCATGACCTGCAGGTCGCAAGTCAGGTCGTTGAGCTGCCATTCGGTGTGCAAGGCCTTCATCAGGCGTTGCAGGTCGCCTGAAGGGTCGTGCATGTCGGGCTGCCGTACTTCCACATAATGCAGGCGCACGACCGGATCGAGTGTGATGACGCGTGCATCGGCCTGCTTGCGCACGACCTGGCGGTGTACCTGACTACTCTGGGGGACATCGACGACCAGATCACCCTGGACGCGTGAGGAGCACGACAGGCGGTGACCGCTCGGCAGGCCCCGCCGGTTGGAGTAGCTTTGCTCTGCGGGGCTCAGGGCGGAGAGATTCGCTGCGCTGGAGCTCACGCCGTGCTTCGCAAAATCGCCCTCCATGACCAACACCTGACAGCGGCCGCAGATCGCGCGGCCACCGCATACGGAATCGATGTCGACGCCGAGAGAGCGAGCGGCCTGGAGCAGGGGTGTGCCGATCGGAAAGCGACCGCGCTTGCCTGACGGCGTAAAGACTACCAGTGCGTCCTCGGCGGTCATCTCGACACTCAGACAGGTCAACTGGCGCCGCTTGCGGGATTACTTCCGGTAGATGGGGCAGCATCAGCGCCCGCCGCAGCGGCACGCCTGCGGTGGCCTCCTTCGCGGCGACCTCGAGCGGCACCTTCGTTGGCGGGCGCTGCTCCGCCGCCAGCCTGCATCGCAGGAGCTTCACGGAACTTGCGGATCCAACGCGCGCAGTCCGGATCGTGACCCATCATGACATCCGCGGCCATACAGGCTTTGACGATTTCCAGGTGCAGCGGATTCATGATCGCGGAAGTCATTCCTGCGCCAATGGCCATGGTCAGGAACGTTGCGCTCACGGCCTCGCGGGCTGGCAGGCCGAAGCTCACGTTGGAAGCGCCGCATGTCGTGTTGACTTTCAGCTCGTATTTCAGGCGCTTCAACAGATGCATCACCTGCACGCCGGCCTTGTTGATGGCCCCGATCGGCATGACGAGCGGGTCCACCACGACATCGCATGCCGGAATGCCATGGTCGGCGGCGCGCTGGACGATCTTCTTGGCGACCTCGAAACGGACGTCAGGGTCCTCCGAGATGCCGGTCTCGTCGTTCGAGATGGCAACGACCGCGGCACCGTATTTCTTCACCAGGGGCAGCACGGACTCGAGCCGCTCCTCTTCGCCCGTCACCGAGTTGACCAGCGCCTTGCCCTTATAGACCGCGAGCCCCGCCTCCAGGGCCGCAACAATCGAGGAGTCGATCGACAAAGGCACGTCGGTGATGGATTGCACCAACTGCACAGCCCTTGCCAGGATGGCCGGCTCATCGGCCAGCGGGATCCCGGCGTTGACATCGAGCATGTGCGCACCCGCGGCGATCTGTGCCCGTGCATCCGATTCGACCCGTGAGAAGTCGCCCGCGGCCATCTCAGCGGCGAGGATCTTACGGCCGGTGGGATTGATACGCTCGCCGATCATGACGAACGGGCGCTCGAAGCCGATGATGACTTCGCGGGTTGCCGAGCTGACGACGGTGTCGGTCATGGAGCTGTCCTGTTGAATGGGGTGTCGCTAAGGGCGGGGATTTCAGTGGCTGGCTTCCAGCCCTTTGGCCCGGATGAGCCGCTCGAGATCCTCGTCGGTATAACGGGCCTCGAGCCGCGCGGCTTCGGCGGCTACTTCCGCCTGGAGGTCTTCCCCGCAGGGCCGGGGATCACTGCGCTTCCAATCGGCGAGATAGGCGTCCGAGCTGCCTTTGCCCGCACGCATCGCAGCCCTGTCGACCGCTTCCTGAAATCGTTGCGACAACTGCACTTTTGCCGTTTCGCGACCGCGCTTGACGATGACCTGGGCGGGGATGTCGCGCCACGAGATGATGATGAGATTCGCCATGCTCAACAGCCTCAGGTCGCGGCAAGCGCATCCAGACGCTGACCGAGGCCGCCATAACCGGTGAAGCGATGCTCAAACTCGAAGCCCATCTGGTGTGCGATCTGCCTGGCGCGCTCGATGGTGGCCGGCACGCGGGTCTGAGCGAGGTAGACGAGCTTCCTGTAGTGTCGGAAGTATTCGGCGGCCAACTCCGGATGCCGATCCAGACCCAGGCCGCGAGTGACCAGTCTGTCAAAATGGCGCACGAGGAAGTCAGTCAGGTAAAACGTGCCGGGCTCGGCTTCGCTCAGCTGCGCGAAAGCGTTCGAGCCGGCGAAGAACTCATAACAGTGAGCGCCGGGAATCCGCTCCACGCCTGCCTCGGCGAGGACGGCGTCAAGTTGGCCGGCGGTGCCGCATTCGCCGTAGGCGACAAAGATGCTCAGATAGCTGTCGCGGTGGGCGCGGATTTCTGCGCGAACCGCGGGAGCGATACGTTCGGGCCGGTTGTGCAGCTCGGCCGGCAGGCAGCGCACGTCGAGCGCCTGCCAGTCGTTGATCCGCCGCAGTGAGGCGATCTCGCGAGCGAGAGCTCCGCATGCGATGACGAGAATGCCGCGACGCGGATCCATTGCCTTCGCTCAGGCCACTCGGGCAGCGCGACGGGCAGCTAACAGGCTCTTCGCCGTTTCCACCGCGATGGCGGCGTCCCGGCAGTAGGCGTCCGCGCCGACGGCCTTGCCGAACTCCTCGTTCAGCGGCGCTCCACCGACCAGCACGATGAAGTCCTTGCGGATGCCGATCTCCTGCATCTTGTCGATCACCACTTTCATGTAAGGCATGGTGGTGGTGAGTAGAGCGGACATGCCCAGGATGTCGGGCTTGTGCTCTTCGAGCGCGGCCAGGTACTTCTCCACGGGGTTGTTGATCCCCAGGTCGATGACCTCGAAGCCGGCCCCCTCGAGCATCATGGAGACGAGGTTCTTGCCGATGTCGTGGATGTCGCCTTTGACCGTGCCGATGACGATCTTGCCGATAGGCTCCACGCCGGTTTCGGCGAGGAGCGGGCGCAGGATTTCCATGCCGCCTTTCATGGAGTTGGCGGCGAGCAGCACCTCGGGGACGAAGAGGATGCCATCGCGGAAGTCGATGCCCACGATGCGCATGCCTTCGACGAGCGCCTCGTTCAGGACCTTTTCCGCAGCCCAGCCGCGCTCGAGAAAGATGTGGGTGGCTTCCTCGACCTCAGCCTTCAGGCCGTTGTACAGGTCGTCATGCACCTGCTCGACGAGCTCCTGATCATTCAGATCGCGCAGATTGAACTCGGCCTCTGACATGCCCGTAAACTCCACCGTGGCTTATTGAACATGGTAAGGGAGGGCCTTCCGTGACGGGCGCTACTTAGCGACCACGGCATGCCCGGGTGCGACATAGCTCTGCCGGAAGCGACATCCCGCAATAAGTAAGACGATCCGATCCTAGGGATTGGCCGGATTGTGCGCCGCTACCTTGCCATGGCGGGTATGGCGCTCGGCGCTGGGGGGATAGCCGAACTGGGCGTGGTAGCACTTGGAGAAGTGGGTGGTCGACCGGAAGCCGCACGCGGCCGTGATGTCGATGATAGGCATCGAGGTGTATAGCAGCAGCTCGCGCGCACGCCGCAGTCGCAATTGCAGGTAGTACCGTTTCGGTACGCAATTGAGGTGGCGTTTGAAGAGCCTCTCGATCTGGCGCCGCGACAACTCGGTGGCCTCAGCTATTGCATCCAGCGAGAGTGGCTTCTCGATGTTCTGCTCCATGAGCTGCGCGGCGTGGAGCAACGTCTCGTGGCCCGCTCCGATCTGGGCGCGTAGCGGCACGTATTGCCGGTCCCGATCGTTGCGTATGCGATCCACGATGAACTGCTCGGAAATGAGTTGCGCGATTCGGGCGCCCAGTTTCGTTTTGACGAGGTGCAACATCAGGTCGAGCGGTGCGATCCCGCCGGAGCAGGTGAAGCGGTCGCGGTCGATCGTGAAGAGCTGGTTGCTGAGCAGGATGCGCGGAAATTCCTCGCGTAGCGAGGAGAGATTCTCCCAATGGATGGTGGCCCGGTATTTTTCGAGCAGCCCCGCCTTCGCCAAGGCGTAACCGCCGGTGCACAGGGCTCCCAGAGCGATCCGGCGCTCGGAGAGGCGCCGCAGTGCAGACAGGATTTTCGGGCTGACCGCGTTGCGTACGTCGATGCCGCCGCAGACGAACAAAATGTCGACGGCGCCCACTTGCTCCAGGGCGATCGTGGGGGCGAGTTGCAGGCCGTTGCTGGCCGGCGTGGGCTGACCGTCGATACTGGCGATCGACCAGTCATACACAGTCTCGCCCGTGACCATGTTAGCCATTCGGAGCGCCTCGACCGCGCTGGACAAGGCGATCATCGAATAGCGTGGCAGGGTCAGGAACGCGAACTTGCTCTTGGGCAATTCCACGCAGCGATATTACTCACCCGCGGGCGTTTCGGCGACTTCAGGCCTTGAGCTCTTCATTCTCCGGATCGTAGGGCGACTCCCGCACCACGGTGGCCTGTTTACGCTCGCCCAGGATCTCGATCTGCAACGGCGTCCCTACGGCATCGTAGCCCGCACGCACATAGCCGATCGCCAGGCTCTTGCACAGGCAATGGCCGTAATAGCCCGACGTGGCGCGACCGATTATTTTGCCCCCCTGCTCGAAGAGAGGCTCATTGCCCAGAGGATCGGCATCAGAGACCCCGTGAACCTCCAGCGTCACGAAGCGGTTCGGCACCCCCGCCGCGAGCTGCTTTTCGAGCGCCTCCTTGCCGATGAAGGGGCCTTTTTTCAGCCGCACGAAACGATCGAGACCGGCCTCGAACGGAGTGTAGTCGGGCGTCATGTCGCTGCCCCACATGCGGTAGGACTTCTCCATCCGCAGCGATTCCATGGCACGCATGCCGACCATGCCAATGCCGTGCTCCTTGCCGGCCTCGAACAGAGCATCGAACAGGTGATGCGCGTATTCGATGGGGAAGTGCAGCTCCCACCCGAGAGCGCCGACGAAATTCACTCGCATCGCCTGGACATCGGCCGCGAGGCCAACTTCGAGCGTCTGGCTCGTCAGCCAGGGAAACGACTCGTTGTCGAGCGGTGCGTCGGTCAGTTTCGTGAGCACCTCACGTGACTTCGGGCCGCCAACCACGAAGCAGCCGCGTGAGGTTGTGATATTGCGCAGGCTGACGGACCCGTCTTGCGGCAAGGCTTTGCGCAGATAGTCCGAGTCGTAGCGCTCGGCGGCGCCGGCGCTGACCACGTAGAACTGCTGCTCGCCGACCTTGGTGATCGTGAATTCGGAGCGGATGCCGCCGCGCCGGGTCAATGCATGACACAGAGCGATACGGCCGATGCGCGTCGGCACCTTGTTTGCCACGAGCCCGTCGAGCCACGCTTCCGCGCCCGGGCCGGTGACCTCGTGTTTTGTGAAGGGGCTCAGGTCGATGACGCCGATACGCTCGCGCATGAGGCGGCACTCGTTGCCGACGTGCTCGAAGTAGTTCGTGCGCCGGAAGCTCCAGCGATCCTTGCGCTCGACACCCGGTGGAGCAAACCAATTGGCCCGCTCCCAACCGTAACGCTGGCCCCAGACGGCGCCGAGGCGGTCCAGTTTGTCATACACCGGACTCGTTTTCGCCGGCCGCCCGTCCGCACGCTCTTCATCAGGGAAATGAACGGTGAAGACGTTGCGATAGGTCTCTTCGTTCTTCTTGACGACGTAGCGTTTGCTCGTATAGCCGCCGAATCGCCGCGGGTCGACCGCCAGCATGTCGATGCCGGGCTCGCCCTCGACGAGCCACTCCGCAAGCTGCCAGCCCGCGCCACCCGCCGCGGTAATGCCGAAGCTGTGTCCTTCATTGAGCCAGACGTTAGGCAGATCCCACGCGGGCCCTATCAGGGGGCTGCCGTCCGGCGTGTACGAAATGGGACCGTTGACGATGTCCTTGATGCCGCAATTCTCGAGCGCAGGTACGCGACGCTGTGCCGCTTCCACGTGCGGCAGCAGGCGATCCAGATCACCGGGGAAGAGGCTGCGGCCGAACCAGTCAGGGACGCCGTCGGCAAAGCGGGCGGGTGCACCTTTCTCGTAAGGGCCGAGAATCCAACCCATGCGCTCTTCGCGCAGGTAGTAGGACTTATCCGATTCCCGCAGCACGGCTAGCTCGCGTCCGCCGCCTTGCCGGTAGGCCTTCAGCTCAGGAGACTCGTCGTACACGATATACTGGTGCTCGACCGGGATAGCCGGAACGTTCAGGCCGAACAGGCGACCTGTCTGCCGCGCGTAGTTCCCGGTAGCGCAAACGACGTGCTCTGCGACGATGTCGCCTTTGCTGGTGCGCAGCTTCCAGTCACCGGACGCGGTCCGCTCGACGCCTGTTACTTCTGTGTGCTCATAGATTTCCGCGCCGGCGCTGCGGGCGCCTTTTCGAAGCGCCATCGTGAGATCCGCAGGCGCGATATGGCCGTCATCGGGGTGGTACAGCGCCCCGATGATTGCAGGGGTATCGCCGCTGCCTCCCAACTCGACGAGCGGCCACAGTTTCTTGACCTCCGCCGGGGAAATGACCTCGAAAGGCACTCCGATCGTGTTGGCCGTGCCGCAATACTTCTGGTACTCGTCCATGCGCTCGCGGCAGGTTGCCAGGCGTAAATTGCCCGTGACATGAAAGCTGGTGTCCTGACCCGTTTCCTGCGGCAGGCGCTTGTAAAGGTCCACAGAGTATTTGTGGAGTTGACCCACCGTGTAGCTCATGTTGAACAGCGGCAGCAGGCCCGCGGCGTGCCAGGTGGAGCCGGCGGTCAGCTCGGTGCGCTCGAGCAGAACGACATCGGTCCAGCCTTTTCTGGTCAGGTGATAGAGCGTGCTTACGCCGACTACGCCGCCGCCGATGACTGCGACCCGAACATGCGTCTTCATAAAAACTCCTCAGGTGGCGAATTCGCGTGCGACTTCCGCGAGGAAGCGCGATACGTAATCCGCGAACGATCGCCACACCTCAACATGAAACACGTCCTGGCTCGTTCGCCACAGGACAATCTCGGCTTTTGCCAGCACCGTGCGCGTGCACATGCCGACCGGAAATGCGCTCAGGTCCAGATCCAACGGACAGCCGGCGTTCAACAATGCGGTGGCTTGCGGACCGCCGACTTCAAATGCAGTCTGGCGGTGGCTGATGTCCACCAGCGAATGCGGCAAGTCGCGCAGCGCTGGCACGAGAGCCGCGCCCATGTCGGACGTCTCCGGGCCGAGCAGCAGCTGCTCGTCAGGTCCTAACCAGAGCGCGGCCAGGCCGCCGTTTGCTGCCGTGGCCGCTCGGCAAGCCGTCTGTGAGAGGGGCAGACCCAGAGCCTGGCCCGCCGCATTCATTACATCCGGGCCACCGCGCAAGATATAGCGCGTAGCGGGCAGCAGTGCTCGCACCAACATTGAGCTGACGATGCGGGCGGACTGCCGAGCTGCTCTCGTGCCGGTGATGGTCGTGGCGACGATGTCATCCATTGAGGCGCGCCCCCTGCGCATCGTAGAAGACCGGCGATGTCACCTTCACTCGTATGTCACTGCGCGCTGTCTGTACATAGAGAGTCTCACCCAGGCGCGCGCGGCCGCCGGACACCAACGCCAGCGCGATAGAGCGGCCCAGAACGGCACTGTGATACGACGACGTTACATGCCCGATCGGTCGGATGGGCGGTTGTTGCCCCGCCGTTTGCATAATCTGCGCCCCTTCATCCAGCACGACGCTGGCATCCGTCGTAGTCAATCCAACCAGCTGCTTGCGGTCGGGCGCGGCCATGGCCGGCCGCTGCAGCGACCGCTTGCCGACAAAATCGGGTTTGGTTTTACCCATGGCCCAACTCAAGCCGGCGTCGTCCGGCGTCACCGTGCCGTCCGTTTCCTGGCCTACGATGATGTAACCCTTCTCCGCCCGCAGCACGTGCATGGCTTCCGTGCCGTAAGGTGTCAGGTCGTGCTTTTTCCCGGCAGCGTAGATCGCTTCCCACACGGCGAGACCGTAGTCCGCCGGTACGTTGACCTCAAATCCCAGCTCGCCGGTGAAGCTCACCCGGAATAACAACATCGGGACGCCGCAGATTCGTCCGCGCGCCACGCTCATGTGTGGCATCGCCGTCGCGGAGATGTCGACACCTTCCACGAGCTCGTCGAGGACGCGCCGTGAGTTGGGACCCTGGACCGCGACGACCGCCCATTGTTCTGTCGTGGACGTGAGCCAGACGCTCAGGTCGGGCCACTCTGTTTGCAGGTAGTCTTCCATCAAGCCGAGAACGCGGGCGGCGCCTCCCGTGGTCGTCGTTACATGGAAGCGGTCTTCCGCTATGCGGGCGACGACGCCGTCGTCGTAAACGAAGCCGTCATCGCGGCAGAGTATTCCGTAGCGGCAGCGACCGACGGCGAGGCTGGTCCAGTTGTTGACGTAGAGGCGGTTCATGAAAGTCACGGCGTCTGCGCCAACGACTTCGATTTTGCCCAGTGTCGAGGCGTCGAATATGCCGCAGCTTTTGCGGGCGGCGACGCACTCCCTTGCCACTGCGGCGTGCATATTTTCGCCCGGGCGAGGGAAGTAGCGCGCACGTTTCCAGAGACCCACGTCCTCGAACACGGCGCCGTTGCGTGCGGCCCAGTCATGTGTCGGCGTCCGCCGGATCGGGTCGAACAAAGAGCCCCGCGAGAAGCCTGCAAAGCTGGCGAAGGACACCGGCGAGTAGGGCATCCGGAAGGTCGTCAGTCCGACTTCGGGAATGGCTTTGTTGAGGTTGCGGGAGACGAAACCGAGGGCGTTGAGGTTGGACGTCTTGCCCTGGTCGGTAGCCATTCCCGTGGTGGTGTAGCGTTTGATGTGCTCGACTGAGTGGAAGCCCTCGCGCGTCGCCAGCGCCAGGTCTTTTGTGGTGACGTCGTTCTGCCAGTCGACGAACGCCATCGAGCCTGTGGCGCCGCCAGGTTGGGGCAGGGCGCCTGCAAAGGCTCCGATGGGAGGATCGGTAGGGAGGCTGGCGGAAGATGCCGGCGCGCGCGAAGTATTGGCGACAGCCGTATTGGCGCCTCCCGCGAGGCGCGCTGATTCGCCGCACGTAGCTTGCGCATCTGCGGCCGCCGCGGCGCCGGCTGCGGCCCCATCGAGAAGGACGGCGGACAGCGAGAAGACACCGCGACAGGCACCGGCTGACCGAACGCGTTCAGCGGGCTCGCCTGGCAAGAAAGCCTGCGTCTTCTCGTCCCAGACCAACTTGCCGCGAGACTGCGAGAACAGGTGGACAGTGGGCGTGTAGCCGCCCGACATGAGCACGAGGTCGCAGGGCATTGTTTGGACGCCTGCGTCGGCGTCGACGTTTCCCTGCGCGTCGAGGCGGGCGAGTTGAACCGATCCGACACGCAGACGACCACTCGTGCCAACTACGCTCGTCCGTGCCCGCACCGGCAGTCCCGCATGCCGGGCTGCTTCGACGCGAGGTCCTACAGGATCAGCGCGCATATCTGCGATCAGCGCGATATAAGCACCGGCCGAGTGCAGGTCCAGCGCTGCCCGATAGGCTTCGTCGCACGCGGTGACTACCACAGCCCGAGTGCCGGGTGTCACGCCATAACGGTTGACGTACGTGCGGACAGCGCCGGCGAGCATGATGCCTGGCCGGTCATTGCCTGGAAACACCAGAGGGCGTTCAATCGCCCCGGTCGCCAACACGACTTCCTTGGCCCGCACCTGCCACTGGCGCTCGCGCGGCGTCTCAGGGTCAGGCTGCGCCTGATGATCCGTGAGGCGTTGGTTCAGACCCACCATGTTGTGCGGGAAGTAACCAAACGCCGTCGTGCGGGAGAGGGTCGTGACGCGGGGATTGCGGGTCAGTGTGTCGATGGTCCGCGCCAGCCAGGCGGAACCCGGCATGCCTTCGATCGAGGCGGATGAGGCTGCGTCCCCGTCCGATAACAGCGAGCCGCCCAACTCCGCCTGCTCATCGCAAAGGATCACCCGTCCGCCCGAGGCCGCAGCTGCGAGCGCCGCGGCCAGGCCGGCAGGCCCTGCACCGACTACGAGCACATCGCAATGAGCAAAGCGATTCGTGTACCGATCCGGGTCGCCGAGAGCCGGCGACTTGCCGAGGCCGGCGGCCGCCCGGATCCGCGGCTCGTAAAGCGACTTCCACGCGGCCCGCGGCCACATGAAGGTTTTGTAGTAAAAGCCGGCGGGGATAAACGGCGCGAGCACGTCGTTCAAGGCGCCGAAATCAATGGCGAGGCTCGGCCAGCGGTTCTGACTGTGCGCCTCGAGCCCCTCGTAAATCTCAACCTGGGTGGCGCGCAGGTTGGGCGTATAACGCGCGTCGTCGCGGCGAACTGCAACCAGGGCATTGGGCTCTTCCGCGCCGGCGGCCAGAATGCCGCGCGGCCGGTGATACTTGAAGGACCGCCCAACGAGGTGCACGCCGTTGCGCAAGAGGGCGGAGGCGAGAGTATCGCCATGGAATCCCGTCAGCGGGCGGCCGTCAAAAGTGAACTGAACCGCACGTGTCCGGTCGACGCGCCCGACGGTCTTCGGCGGCGAGTCGTGCTTCACAACCCGACCTTGGGAGCGGTGGGCCGCGGCTCACCAGCTTTGTACGTGACTAGAAAATGGTCTGTCGTCGTATCCCGCAGGGCGTTGAAAAACCGCCCACACCCGTGTGTATGCCGCCAACGCTCGGCGTGCACGCCTTTTATGTTGGACCGCATATACAAAAAATCCGTCCACTCCTGTGCCGAAACATCCGCCGGATTCCTGGCGCGCGCGACATGCGCCTGCCCGCCATGGCTGAATTCCAACTCCGGGCGCTTGCCGCAATACGGGCACTCGATCAGCAGCATGGGTTGTCTCGTTCTTTAATGCGCGACGGCT
>Ga0265331_10003081_pt1 | contig 10940 bp, 10 predicted proteins | sample 41923metaG_FD_202088 | JGI IMG/M metagenome (GOLD analysis project Ga0265331, IMG submission 202088) | Rhizosphere microbial communities from Carex aquatilis grown in University of Washington, Seatle, WA, United States - 4-19-23 metaG | ecosystem: Host-associated > Plants > Roots > Rhizosphere...
TGCATAACGAAACCTCGACGGGCGTCACCTCGCGCATCGGCGAAGTGCGCAAGGCGATCGACCGCGCGAAACACCCGGCGCTCTACCTCGTCGATACGATTTCATCGCTGGCGTCGATCGACTACCGCCACGATGAATGGGGCGTCGATGTCACCGTCGCGGGTTCGCAAAAAGGTTTGATGCTGCCGCCGGGATTGTCGTTCAACGCCGTCAGCGACAAAGCGCTCACCGCGATGAAAACGTCCCGGCTGCCGAAGTCGTACTGGAGCTGGGACGACATGCTGGGACCCAACAAAACAGGATTCTTTCCATACACGCCTGCGACCAACCTGCTCTATGGATTGCGCGAAGCACTCGCCATGCTGCTCGAAGAGGGTCTCGACGATGTGTTCAAACGCCACGACCGCCATGCGGAAGCGACGCGGCGCGCGGTGCGCGCGTGGGGCTTGGAAATCCTGTGCCTGAATCCGGCCGAATATTCGAGCGCGCTGACGGCGGTGCTGATGCCCGAGGGGCGCAACGAAGCGGAGTTTCGCAAAGCCGTGCTCGACAATTTCAACATGTCGCTCGGCAGCGGGCTCGGCAAGGTCGCGGGCAAGGTGTTTCGCATCGGCCATCTGGGCGACTTCAACGATCTGATGCTCGCCGGCACGCTGGCCGGCGTCGAGATGGGGCTCGCCGTCGCCGGTGTGCCGCATAAAAAGGGCGGAACCGCCGCGGCAATGGATTACCTCGTTTCAACCAAAGCCTCCGCGGGCAAACAGCCGGCCGCCAAGCTCAGCGTCGCCTGAGAACGCAGTCGCCATGAGAAGGACGCTTGTCGGCATCGTTGCCGCGCTGGTACTCGTCGCGTGCGACGCGGCAGCGCAAAGTTACCCGACCAAGCCGATCCGCTTCGTGGTGCCGTTCGCGCCGGGCGGCGGCACCGATATCGTCGCGCGTCTCATAGCGCAGCGATTGAACGAGGGGCTGGGCGAGCCTGTCGTCGTCGATAACCGCGGCGGTGCCGGCAGCACACTCGGCACCGACATCGTATGCAAAGCGCCGGCCGACGGTTACACGCTGCTGCTCGGCAATATCAGCCTGGCGTTCAACGCGTGGCTGTACAAATCCCTGCCGTACAATGCCGTCCGGGATCTGGCGCCGGTGTCGATGGTGGCAGTGCAACCCAACATCGTCGTCATCCATCCGTCGATACCCGCGAAGACGATCAAGGAATTCACCGACTATGCGCGCGCCAATCCGGGCAAGCTCTCGTTCGCTTCCGCCGGCTCCGGTTCGGGCACGCATCTCGCCGGTGAAATGCTGAAAGACCGGCTGAAAATCGACATGGTGCACGTGCCGTACAAAGGCACCGGCCCCGCGATCACCGACCTGATCGGCGGGCAGGTGCAGGTGATGATTTCAACCTTCGCCTCGGCGCTGCCGCACGTGCGCAGCGGCCGCCTCCGCGCGCTCGGCGTGACGAGCGCCAAGCGTTCGCCCGCGACCCCGGACGTGCCGACGCTGACGGAAGCGGGCGTGCCCGACTACGACTACAGCACGTGGTATGCGCTGTTCATGCCAGCCGGCACGTCGCCTGTCATTATCGCCAGGGTTAGCCAAGTCACTCGCAAAGCGTTGGCGGCCGAAGACATGAAACAGAAATTCGACGCGCAGGGCGTCGAACCCTGGACCAATATACCCGCCGAATTAGGCGCGTACTTGCGCGCAGAAACGGAAAAATGGGGCAAGGTCGTACGCGCCGCACACGTTCCGCAACTGTGATGCACGTGATAGCCTAAGGTCGCTTGCGACCGTGGTGACGTTTCGCGCCCCGGTGGTCATAACACATGGTTAAGGAGAAACGATTGGGGCTGCGCGAACGCATCGGCATCGACCTCGGTCGCCGCGTCAGGCTCGAGGACGGCATCGAGTGGGCCGCGCAAAACGACGTTCGTTTTATCGATGTTCAACTCGACATCGACGCCAACGCGGTCACGGCTTTTGACGACAAACGCGCTGAAGGCGTGCGGCAACTCGCAGCGAAGCATGGTGTCACCCTCGGACTGCACACCCTGTCGGCGGTCAACGTCGCGGAATATTCGCCGTATGTCGGCGAAGCGGTCGATGCGTATCTCAAAAGCCATATCGATATCTATCCGAAACTCGGCGCGCAGTGGATCGTGGTGCATGCGGGCTATCACTTTTCGTCCGACGTCGAGATGCGGATGGAAGCCGGTTGCGCGCGCTTAAGCCGCATGGTCGATTACGCCGAAAAAAAGGGCGCGGTACTTTATCTCGAGAACCTCAACAACGAACCGGCAGACGCCGAAGTGCATTACCTCGCGCACACCGTGACCGAATGGATGTATTACTTAGACCGCATCAAGTCGCCGAACTTTCGCATGTCGTTCACCGCCAACCATGCGCACCTGGTGCCGGACGGCATCGACGGTTTCATCGACGCGCTCGACTTTTCGCGCGTCGGCGAGGTGCGGCTGGCCGACTGCCGCCGGCTGGGCAAGGAAGAGCATCTGCAACCCGGCGCCGGCAACCTCGATTTCGGCAATCTGTTCAAACGCATTGAAGCCGCAGGCTTCAAGGGCCATTATATGAATGCATTCGGTACGCTTGACGACATGCTGGCCGGTCGCGAATACGAAATCGGCAAGGCACGCGCAGCGGGTGTCGCCGTGTGAATGCGCGAATCCGCCCGCCATCCCCGCCACGACCCGTATCCGACTGATAAACTAACGCAAAGCAGTTTCGCAAAACCCGCTGCCGCAGCGCCAATTCCACAGGAGGAGTCATGATGAAATCGATCCGCAATTTATTGCACGACATCCGAGTACTGCCGCTGGCCGCGGCGGTAGCCGCCGCTGCACTTACCGCGCCCGCCGCCACGGCCGCCGACTGGCAACCGACCAAGCCGGTTGAAATCGTCGTCGCCGCCGGCGCCGGCGGCGCCTCCGACCAGATGGCGCGCATGATGCAGGCCGCGATTCAGAAGAACAACCTGATGAAGCAGCCGATGGTGGTCACGCTGAAAGGCGGCGCCTCCGGCGCCGAAGCGCTGATGTACATGAAATCGAGCCCCGGCGACCCGCACAAGGTACTGATCGCCTATTCGCTCATCTATATGCTGCCGTTGTCGGCGAAGATCCCGTTCGACTGGCGGGAACTCACGCCGGTGTCGGTCATCGCGCTCGACCAGTTCGTGCTGTGGGACAACACCACGCTGCCGTACAAAAACGTGAAGGAATTCGTAGCCGGCGCCAAAGCCGCCAACCCGCCGTTCAAGATGGGCGGCACGGGCTCGAAGCGCGAAGATCACGTGCTCACCGTTTTCATGGAGAAGAAAACCGGCGCCAAATTCGCTTACCTGCCTTACAAGTCCGGCGGCGAAGCGGCGACCCAGCTCGTCGGCAACCATACGGCGGCCAACGTCAACAATCCGTCGGAGAATCTCGAAGTATGGCGCGCCGGGCAAGTACGCGCGTTGTGCGTGTTCGACAAGGAGCGCATCGGTTACAAGTCCAAGGTCACGGACACGCAATCGTGGAACGACATTCCGACGTGCAAGGAAGAAGGACTCGACGTGCAGTATCAGATGCTGCGCGCGATGTTCCTGCCGGGCAAAGTAACGCCCGAGCAAACCGCTTTCTATGTCGATCTCTTCAAGAAAGTCGCGCAGACGGCGGAATACAAGGACTACATGGAAAAACAGGCCCTGAAGTCGATTTTCCTCACCGGTCCGGAAATGCTGAAGTTTCTTGAAACGGACGAAGCGCTGAACAAAAGCCTGATGACCGAGGCGGGTTTCGTCGCCAACTGATACGCGCATCTGAACAAGCGCCCAGCCTTACCGCATAACAACAAGGCCGGGGGCGGCCCCGCCTGGAGAAGAGGTCATGCCCGAAGTCGAGAACGAAATCGTCGTCGACGATCCGCAAGCGCCTGCTGAAGATTCGCCCGCGCTGGCCGGCGCCCGCAATGTCGAGATCGTCACGTGCTTGCTGCTGCTGGCATTCGCCGCGCTGATGGCGTTCGATAACTGGCGCATCGGCATGGGCTGGGCGCCGGACGGTCCGCGCGCCGGTTATTTCCCGTTTTATCTGTCGATGATTCTCGGCGCTGCCAGCCTGTACGGGCTCGTCGCCCGCCTCATGCGACGCGCGCGTGACGATGACACTTTCGTTACACGTGACCAGTTCCGCCGCGTACTGCAGGTGTTCATCCCGACCTGTCTCTTTTGCCTCGTCACCCAATGGCTGGGTATTTACGTCGCGAGCCTCCTGCTGGTGGCGGGCTTCATGCGTTTCATCGGGCGCCTCGCGTGGTGGAAATCGCTGCTCACCAGCTTCGTGTTCACGCTTGCCATGTTCGTCACGTTCGAAATCGCGTTCGACGTGATCATGCCGAAAGGGCCGCTCGAAGCCCTGTTCGGCCACTAGAGAAAAAACGCCGTGGAAGCGCTCGGCCTGCTGCTGCACGGTTTTCACGTGCTGCTGACATTCAAGATCCTGTCGCTGATGCTGGTGGGGCTGGTCCTCGGCATTTTCGTCGGCGTGCTGCCGGGACTCGGCGGCCCGAACGGTGTCGCGATTCTGCTGCCGCTCACGTTCACGATGGATCCGACCTCCGCGATCGTGATGTTGTCGTGCATCTATTGGGGCGCGCTGTTTGGCGGCGCGATCACGTCGATCCTGTTCAACATTCCCGGCGAGGCGTGGTCGGTGGCAACCACGTTCGACGGCTACCCGATGGCGCAGCAGGGCCGCGCCGCCGAAGCGCTCACTGCCGCGTTCACGTCGTCGTTCATCGGTTCGCTGGTCGCGGTGCTGTTGATCACGTTTCTGGCACCCGGCATCGCCTCGTTTGCGCTGCAGTTCGGCCCGCCCGAATTCTTCGCGGTTTATTTCCTCACGTTCTGCTCGTTCGTGGGATTGGGCAAAGAAGAAAAGCACAAAACCCTCATCTCGATGTCGCTGGGTCTGCTGATTGCGGGCATCGGCATGGACACAGTATCGGCGCAGCTGCGCATGACTTTCGGCTGGAGCGAGCTGTACCGCGGCATTAATTTTCTGGTCGCGGTGATCGGGCTCTTCGGCATCAGCGAAATCCTGCTGACGATGGAAGAGCGCCTCGCGCTGCGCGGTCACGCCGCGCGCATCAGCCTGGGCGTCGTGCTCAAGGTGTGGAAGGAAATGCCGCGTTATTGGGTGACGCTCTTGCGCTCGTCCGCGATCGGTTGCTGGCTCGGCATCACGCCGGGCGGCGCAATCGCCGCTTCTTTCATGGGCTACAACCTCGCGAAGCGCTTTGCCAAAGACAAGGAAGGCTTCGGCAAAGGCCGCATCGAAGGCGTGTTCGCGCCCGAAACCGCGGCGCACGCGTCCGGCACCGCCGCGCTGCTGCCGATGCTGGCACTCGGTATTCCCGGCTCGGGAACGGCGGCCATCCTGCTCGGTGGCCTGATGGTGTGGGGGCTGAACCCCGGCCCGCTGCTCTTCGTCGAGCACAAGGATTTCGTGTGGGGACTGATCGCCTCCATGTATCTCGGCAATGTAGTGGGACTGGTGATCGTCTTGTCCACGGTGCCGGTCTTCGCGGCGGTGCTGCGCGTGCCGTTCGCCGCGATCGCACCGATGATCGTGGTGTCGTGCGCAGTCGGCGCTTACGCGATCCAGAATGCGATGTTCGACATCTGGCTCATGCTGGGCTTCGGCGTCGTCGGCTACGTGTTCAAGAAGATCGGCATTCCGTTGGCGCCGTTTACGCTTGCACTGGTGCTCGGGAATCGGGCGGAAGATTCATTCCGCCTGTCGATGATAGGCGCGGGCGGCGACATGAGCGTGTTCTGGTCGAACAGATTGGTCGGCTCCATCACCACCCTCGCCTTGATACTGCTGTTCTGGCCGTTGATCGCGAATGTCTGGGGACGTGTGACGGGTGGTCCGGCAAAACAGTGAACGCGTTGTGCAAAACGGGCAGCCGCGGCGGCAACGGTCTGCATCCGGAAACCGGAGATTGAGAGGAGATCGCATGAAAAAAATACTGGTCATCGCGGCCGCGCTGATATTGATGCTCGGCGGCACGGCCCCGGCGGCGCTGGCCCAGGCGTATCCCGCCAAGCCGATCCGCATGATGATCGGCTTCCCGCCCGGCGGCGGCACCGACATCATCGGCCGCATCGTCGCGCAGAAACTGGGCGACGCGCTCGGCCAGCAAATCATTGTCGACAACCGCGGCGGCGCAAGCGGCCAGCTCGCCGCCGAACTCGTGTCGAAGGCGGCGCCCGATGGCTACACAATCATGATGGCGCACATCACCGCGATTTCCATCTTGCCGTCGCTAGTTTCCAAGCTGCCGTACGACGCGCAGAAAGATTTCGCGCCGGTTTCGCTGTCGGCAATCGGGCCCAACCTGCTCGTCGTGCACCCGTCGGTGCCCGCCAAATCCGTCAAGGAGCTCATCGCGCTCGCCAAAGCGCGGCCCGGCCAGCTGCAATATGCATCGCCGGGCGCAGGCACCGTACAGCATCTCGCCGGCGAGCTTTTCAAATTGCAGGCCAAGATCGACATGCTGCACGTTCCCTACAAGGGCAGCGGACAGTCAATCGTCGACTTGATCGCCGGCCAGGTCCAACTGGATTTCGACGCGGTGCCGCCCGTCATCAACTACGTGCGGCAGGGCAGGCTGCGCGCGCTCGCCGTCACCTCGGCGAAACGCTTTTCGCTGCTGCCCGATATGCCGACCGTGGAAGAAGCGGGTGTGCCGGGCTTCGATATGAGCACCTGGTGGGGCATCGTCGCGCCGGCCGCGGTGAGCAAAGACATCGTCAACAAGCTCAACAGCGAAATGGTGAAGGCGATCCGTCAACCCGACGCGAAGGAGAAAATCGCCGGCGTCGGCGCGGACACGGTGGGCAACACGCCCGAAGAATTCGCCGGGTTCATCCGCAGCGAGACCGAAAAATACGCGCGCATCGTCAAGTCCGCCAACATCAAGCTCGATTAGCGAAATCGGACGCGGAAAGCAAGGCCCGGCATGCATAAAGCGGCATATTTATTTCTCGTTGCGTTCGCCGGCGTGATCGCGGGCGGCAGCACGCCGGCGCAGGACTATCCGACCAAGCCGATCCGCATGGTCGTCGGCTTTCCGCCCGGCGGCGGCACCGACGTAATGGCGCGGCTCGTGACGCCGAAGATGACCGAAGCCTGGGGCCAGCAGGTAGTCATCGACAATCGCGCGGGAGCCACCGGCATCATCGGCACCGACCTCGTGGCGAAAGCCGTGCCGGACGGCTACACGCTCCTGATGGGCCACGTGGCCACGAACGCGATTGCGTGGAGCCTTTTTGCCAAGCTGCCGTTTGACCCTGCGAAGGATTTCACGCCGATCACGCGCGTATCGTCAGTACCCCACATCCTTGTTGTGCATCCGTCACTCGATGTGCGTACGGTGAAAGAACTGATCGCACTCGCCAAAGCCAAGCCTGGCCAGTTCACCTTTCCCTCGGCGGGCAACGGCAGCACGCCGCATTTGGCCGGGGAAATCTTCAAAACCATGACCGGCGTTAATCTCGTGCATATTCCTTACAAAGGCACCGGCCAGTCCTTGCAGGATCTGCTCGGCGGCCAGGTGCAGGTGGGTTTTGACACCACGGCGGCAGAGATAACTTACGTGAAAGCGGGCCGGCTGCGCCCTCTCGCGGTCACGACCGCCAAACGGATCGGGTCGCTGCCCGACGTGCCGACCGTCGCGGAGTCGGGCGTGCCGGGCTACGAAGTCACAACCTGGTACGGCTTGTTCGCGCCTGCCGGCACGCCGCCCGCGGTGGTGCGCAAGATCTTTGCGGAAACGGTGCGCATTGTGCGCCTGCCCGAAATCAAGGAACGCCTCGATGGCATGGGCACCGAGGAAACGACCAATGCATCGCCCGAGGAATTCGCGGCGCTGGTGAAGACCGACATCGCCAAATACGCAAAAGTCGTCAAGGCCGCGGGACTGCGCATTGACTGAGCCATCCGTCATGCGCCCGGTGCTGGTCGCCCGCGACGGGGAAATCGCCACCGTCACGCTCAACAATCCCGCGCGGCTCAACGCGCTCAACAAGCCGACGTGGGTCGCGCTCGGCGCCGCCATGCAGGAATTGTCGGCTGATGAGAGTTTGCGTTGCGTCGTGCTGCGGGGCGCCGGCAGCAAGGCGTTTGCGGCCGGCGCGGACATTGCTGAATTCGCCACCGAGCGCGCCGATGCGCAGCAGGCAAAAAGCTACGGCGAAATCATCCACGCGACGATGCAGGCCGTCGCGCGCTGCCGGCATCCGGTTATTGCGTTGATCGAAGGCGCCTGCGTCGGCGGCGGACTCGAAATCGCGGCGATGTGCGATCTGCGCATTTGCGGCGAATCGAGCCGGTTCGGCGTCCCGATCAAGAACCTCGGCCTCACCATGGGTTACGGCGAATTGGAGGACGTGCTGGGCTTGGTCGGCCGCGCAGTCGCGCTCGAAATCCTGCTTGAGGGCCGCGTGTTCGGCGCGGCCGAAGCGTTGCACAAGCGGCTGGTCAATCGCGTCGTCGCTGACGCCGACGTGGAACGCGAAGCTTATGCGCTGGCCGCGCGCATCGCCGCCGGCGCGCCGCTGGTCGCGCGCTGGCACAAGCAATTTATAGAAAGGCTGACCGCGACCGCGCAAATTCCGCCGGCCGAATGGGACGAAGGCTACGCCTGCTTCGACACGGCAGACTATCGTGCCGGCGTTGCGGCATTTCTGGCTAAAACAAAACCGCGGTTCGAAGGGCGCTGACAAAACTGCCTCTCGCGACGCTAATTGGCGCCGCAATCCGAACCCGTATAATTGGCGTACGTCGCGCCGAAAGGATGCCCGTGCGAATATCGCTGCTGTTGCTGCTGCTCGTTTCGACGCTGGCTCATGCGCAGCCTGACTATGCGCGGGAAAAGCGCTGGGCCGATGAGATCACGCCGGGACTCGTCGTCGGCGATGCGATTTATCTTCAGCAAAAAGCCGGTCACAAATTTCTCGCGATATATACCGAAGCGCCCAAAGCGCGGGGCGCCGTCATCGTCGTGCACGGCATGGGCGTGCATCCCGACTGGGCGTTAATCGGCGCATTGAGAAGCGGGCTTGCCGAGAACTCCTATACGACGCTGTCGGTGCAGATGCCGGTACTTGCCGCCAGTGCGCTGGGCGAAGAATACCCTGCGCTGTTTCCGGACGCGGACGAACGGCTCGCCGCGGCGGTCGTCTTCCTGAAGAGTAAAGGCAACCGCAAGATCGCGCTCGTAGCGCACAGCATGGGCGCGCGCATGAGCAATGACTTCCTCGCCGGCTCATCCGCCGCGGGCATCGACGCCTGGGTGGCGATCGGTATCAGCAACGGCGACTTCGCAAACGCGCGTAACCTGCACGTGCCGGTACTCGATATTTACGGCGAACGCGATTTGCCGCAAGTGCGGCAGCGGGCGGCGGCTCGCGAAGCCGTACTGAAAACCCTGAAAGGCTCGGCCCAGCTCGATGTCGCGGGCGCCGATCATTATTTCGCGGGCAGCGAGGCCGAGCTCGTGAAACAGGTCCGCCAGTTTCTGGATCGCAGATTGCAGTAACGCCGTCATGAGCTCGCACGCGCACGCCACGGTCTTCATCGTCGACGCCGATCGCGCTTTTTGCGATGGGCTGCGCCGGTCGCTCGCGGGCGTCGGCCACCGCGCCGCCGCGTACGCGGACGCGGAAGCGTTTCTCGCCGAGTGCGATCTGCAACAACCCGGGTGCCTGGTGCTGGAGGCGCACCTGCCGGGCATCGACGGCCTCCAATTGCAGAACGAACTTAACCGGCGGGCGTGCCATTTGCCGGTCGTGTTCGTAACCGCGCATGGCGACGTGCCTACGGCGGTCGCCGCGTTGCGCAACGGCGCGGCTGAATTCCTCGAGAAGCCCGTCGGCGAACAGATACTGGTGGACGCTATAGAAAAGGCGCTCAAGCTCGATGCCGCGCGGCGGCGCGAGCATGCCCGCAAAAAAACGGTCGCCGCCTGTATCGAAAAACTGACGGCGCGCGAGCGCGAAATCATGCGCTACGTCGTCGCGGGTAAAATGAACAAGACCATCGCGGACGAACTTTGCATCAGCATCAAGACGGTCGAAGCCCATCGCGCGCGGGTCATGGAAAAGGTGGGCGTCGATTCGGTCGCCGCGCTGGTCCAGCTTGCGTTCGAAATTGACCAGCCGCGCACTGCGCATTAACGGCAGGTCGGCAACCCGCGCCGGCCACATTTGCGATACCGGCCGCGCACGCCATTCTTACTGAATTCTTACGAAACCTGCCCGCAAACCCAGTGCTGGCGCGGCCTATAAGGGTTATCCCTAATAGCTGAACTTGCCAAGCGACGGCTATCGTGAACCGCGCGTATGGGTCATGACGTGACATTTGTCACGCCGGCATTCAACAACAATATTGCCCTGCGTCTTGATGGCGACGTGAAGTCGCCGTTGAACACCAAAGGAGGAAATACATGAGCGCATCTGCCGCAGCCACGGGCGATCTGAAACCGGAAGAGAAGCGAGTCATATTTGCGTCTTCGCTCGGTACCGTTTTCGAATGGTACGATTTTTACCTGTATGCGACACTGGCGCCGTTCTTCGCCGCGCTGTTCTTTCCGAAAGGCAACGACACGGCGGCATTGCTGTCGGCCTTCGCGACTTATGCGGCCGGCTTTCTCGTGCGGCCGTTCGGTGCGCTGGTGTTCGGGCGCGTCGGCGATATCGTCGGCCGCAAATATACATTCCTCGTCACGATCATCTGCATGGGCGCGGCAACGTTTGCGGTAGGCTTGTTGCCGACCTATGAGTCGATCGGCTGGCTGTCGCCCATCCTGCTCGTGACACTGCGTCTCGTGCAAGGCCTCGCACTCGGCGGGGAGTACGGCGGTGCCGC